>Ga0209689_1003359_pt1 | contig 11809 bp, 9 predicted proteins | sample GraSoiAngelo_149_FD_187119 | JGI IMG/M metagenome (GOLD analysis project Ga0209689, IMG submission 187119) | Grasslands soil microbial communities from the Angelo Coastal Reserve, California, USA - 14_1009_09_30cm (SPAdes) (version 2) | ecosystem: Environmental > Terrestrial > Soil > Grasslands ...
CGGCATCGACTACCGCTTCGTGGACACACTTCATCGCCGTTTCAAAATCCACAATCTCGCCTTTACGCACGCCACGCGACGGCGTCTGGCCGACACCGAGGATTTTGATCGCGCCATCGGGACGTCCTTCACCGACGACCACGCAAATTTTCGAGGTTCCAATCTCAAGGCCAATCATCAAATTGCTGCTTGCCATCGTTTAGCCTTTTCTTGGTCGCGAGACTGGATCTGCTTGGGGGATCGGCGTAACACTCGTGGGCGCTTTCGCCGGCAACGGAGCGGTCTTTACCGGCTGGTGCACTGGAACTGCCTTCAAAATGCGCGGTTCCACAGGGGGTTCAATCGTGTCATTGATGACAGCGGCTGGCGGCTTCGTGAACGTCACGGGGATGTTTCGCTGAACAAGCAAATTCACCGTCTCGAGTTCCTGTTTTGAATCATCGCAGTAAACAAGAAATTGTTCGAGACGCTGTAATTGTGTCTCGAGATCATTTAATGCAAACGTGACGCGCGAGTGGTTTTTGTCGCTCACCACCAGGCAATAACTTTTGGAAACATCAATCTCGCGGATCTGAAACCGCATTTGCATAAAGCTACGCGTGCTCAAACGCAGCAACTCCAGCGCCGTTTTTGCTTCGGGTGATTCGACGACTTTCCCCGCCTCGAGCGATTCGCTCGAGCATCCGGAAATGAGCGGCAATCCCAGATATTCTGGCAACAACTTCTTTTCTTTCATCAAAACACCTCGCGCGTCCACAAGAAAAGCGGCATCTGACACAAACGGATCGAAAATTTGTTTTTCGCCCGTAATCCACGCAATCGGCTTTCGCTCAACTACACGAATATCGATCTCACCTGGCAGTTTGCGTACCACCTCCACCTCGTCGACTTGTGGAAGCCGCTGCAGGCTCTCGCGCACGCGCCCAAGGTTCATACTGAAAATGTTTTCACCTTCGTGCAGATCGGCCACTTTCAGGATCTGCTCGCGCTGCAAGGTACCGTCCGTCTGGAGCTCGATTGTGCGCAACTGATAGTCCTGATTCTCGAAGAAAAAGCGTTTTGCGCCTTCGCGTGCACCGATATAAATGGCAGCGCAGAGCCCGGCCAGGAACACTAATTTGGAGAAGACGGCCAGAACCCTTCGAGCGCGATGCTGCGTCGCTCTGCGCGAGCGGACCTTAACATCTAACAAATGCTGTTGGCGTCGTCGCTGACGCCAATTGGACACGCGCTGATTGCCCGGACGGCCACGTTTTTGAGCAACTTTCATCTGCGACCCCTTTCCGTTCTGGCCCGGGAAAGCGCAATGATGCGCGCACAAAGATCGACATAATTAATGCCCGCGGCGGCAGCGGCTTCGGGCAGCAGACTCGCCTCGGTCATGCCGGGAATGGTGTTTACTTCCAGAACGGTCGGCGCGCCATTTTCGGGCAAGAGAACATCGACGCGCGAATAAACCTGTAAACCGATGGCGCGATGCGCCTTCAAGGCCAGATCTTGAATCTCCTTCGTTTTGTCATGGTCGATCTTCGCCGGACAAACGTGCTCAGCGCCACCGCCAGCCTGTGGATTCAGAAACGGATACTTGTTTGTGAAATCGTAAAAGCCGCCCTTCGGGATTATCTCAAGAATCGGCAAGGCTTGATCACCGAGGATACCAATCGTCAATTCCCGGCCGGGCACAAATTTTTCTATCAACAATTCTCCGTCGTATTTCGCCGCTTCGACCAAAGCGGAATCGAGTTCGCGCTCGTCCTTCACGATAACAACACCTACGGTCGAGCCCTGCCGCGGCGGCTTCACCACGATTGGCAACGGAATCGTCGGATACTGACCCGACTTCACCACTTGCCAATATGGCGTCGTCACATTGTTTTCGCGAAATTTCTCTTTCGAGAGGATTTTGTCGAAAGCGATGCAGCTCTCTTTTGTCCCATCACCGGTGTAAGCGACACCACGATCTTCGAGAATTTTCTGCAGTTGGCCATCCTCGCCGAAAGTTCCGTGAATGGTAAGAAATGCGAGGTCGACATCGTGGGGCAATTCGAAATTTTCATCCTGCACATCCACATCGACTACTTCGACACCTAACGAACGCAAAGCCTTTGAAACGCCGTGCCCGGTCGCGAGCGAAACATCGCGTTCCGAGCCCGGTCCGCCCATAAGCACGGCGATTTTTCTAGGTAGAGCGTCATCCTTTTTCATGCCGGCTCTCCCACAATTTGAACTTCCGTTTCCAGCTCGATCCCGCGTTGCGCTCGGGCCACGGTTTTGATCTTCTCGATCAACTCAAGCATTTCAGCCGCGGTCGCCCCGCCATCATTAACAATGAAATTGCCGTGCACTTCCGAGACGCGCGCCTTGCCAATGCCCGAATTTTTCAAACCCAGTTCTTCAACCAGTTGTCCCGCTGGACAATTCTGCGGATTTTTGAAAATGCATCCCGCGCTTTTCGCGATTGGCTGCGACGTGCGGCGTTTTTCCTGCGATGCGTGCAATTTTCGCGCGATCTGTTCGGCCGGCGCAGGCTGGCCGCGAAAGACCGCGGAAACGGCAAAATTGTTTTCAAGCAAAGGAAAGCTGCGGTAATGCACTTCCAGTTCGTCCCGCGTTTTCGTGTGCGGATTTCCTTCGACGTCGAGATAACGGACACGCACAACGTTCTCAAAAGTTTGTGCGCCCATGGCACCGGCGTTCATCCGCAAACCGCCACCGACAGCACCAGGAATGCCCTCCATCCACTCCAGGCCACCAATCCCAACCGCCTTACCCGCGTAGGCGACCTCCTTTAATTTCGCGCCGACACCGGCGGTGATTTCATTGCCATCGATCTCAATCTTGTCGAAATCGCCTCCGCGGGGATGGACCACGACGCCCCGAATGCCACCATCGCGCACGAGCAAATTTGAGCCACGGCCGATGACGAAAAGCGGCAGACCCTCATGCCGGCAAGAGCGGATCAATTCCGCAAACGCGTTCTCATTGCTTGGCTCAACCCAGAATTGCGCCGGACCGCCCACGCGCAAAGTGGTGTGTTTCGAGAGCGGTTCGTAAATCCGCACCTCACCCTGTGCACCAACAATCGCTTTCAATTTCTCCGCAATCACGAGATCAGCGGCCAAGATCGACAATTGGTCGTGAATATTGCCTGCACCCAAGCTCAAAACGAGATCGCCGGAGTCGAGCGTGTTTCCGATATCGCGATGGACCCATTCGAAACGCGGCTGATAACTCACTCCGCGATGCCCATGACGCGCGATTTCGTCAGCGATGGTTTGGCCACTGATGCCAGGGATTGGCGTCTCGCTCGCGGCATAGACGTCGGTCACAACAACGCGGTCTGCGTCATCAAAGGCGCCTCCAAATTTATGACACAGCGCTTTGGTTCGCGAAAAGCGATGCGGCTGAAACATCGTCAGTATGCGTTTGCGGCCCGTCGATTTTGCCGTCTTGAGCGTAGCGCGAATTTCACTGGGATGATGCGCGTAATCATCGACCAGCAGAAAACGATCGCTGGCATATTTTATTTCAAACCTCCGCCGCGCGTGCTCAAATTTGCGAAGAGAAGCTGCAATTTTCTCAAACGGAATCCCAAGCTCGCTCGCCAGCGCGATCACCCCGATGGCGTTGTGGACGTTGTGCTGTCCGGGAACATTCAGCACGGCCTCGCCTAATTGCTGGCCGCGAAGGTAAACACAAAAAATCGATGCAAAATCGCGCAATTCGATGTCGGTGCAGCGATAATCGGCGTTTTCGGAAAAGCCGTATGAGACCGCGGGTTTGCGCTGCGCGCACAATCGGGTCGTGTTGGCGTCATCGGCGCTGTAAAAAAGCATCCCGGTAGTTTGCTCGATGAGCCGAGCGAAGACTTTTTCGATTGCGGCAAGATCAACATAAAAATCAAGGTGCTCCTCTTCGATGTTCAAAATGAGGGTGTGCTCGGGATAAAAGCAGCGCAGCGTCCCATCGCTTTCGTCGCCTTCCGCAACAAAATATTCGCCGAGCGGATCCCAATGCGCGTTGCTTCCGAGAATCGGAATTTCCGCACCGACGTAATGCGACGGATGGAGGCCGGCTTCGCGCAGAACGTGCGCTGTCATTGCAGAGGTGGTCGTTTTTCCATGCATTCCCGCGATGAGGATCGCGCGCTTTGTTCGCATGATGGCGGCAAGCGCCTCCGCCCGCCGCACGGCCGGTTTCGCGAAATCACGCGCGCTCAAAAGGATCGGATTGTTGATCGTGATCGCAGAGGAAAAGACAATGAGATCGGCGTCGCTGGCGTCGTCCGCATGATGGTTCTCGTGAAAACGCAAACCGAGCCGTTGCAATCGATCCGTCTCCACGGTGCTGGCTTTGTCGGAGCCGCTAACCTGGTGCCCAAGCTCGAGCAAAAGTGCGGCGAGACCGCTCATCCCGCTGCCGGCCACGCCGACAAGATGAATCTTATGATGCTCACGCGTGAGCAATTTCGGAAGGTCAAGCTCAGAAGCGTGCTTCATGGGTCATATATTTCTCCATGGTTGTGACCATAAGACCGGCCGCATTTTTCGGCGCGAGTTGCGAAGAATTCGCCGACATCTTCCGGATTCGCTCCGGGCTCTCGATCAACTCACGGATCTTGCGCGCGAGCAATTCGCCAGAGATCTCTGACTCTTTCACCAGAATTGCCGCCTGAGCGCGCGCATAAATCTCTGCGTTGCGCGTCTGATGATCATCTGCCGCATAAGGAAACGGAATCAAAATGCCCGGCAGCGAAAAAGCGGCGAACTCGGCAAGACTCGCCGCGCCGGCGCGTGCCACGAGAAGATCGGCGGCACTGTAAACTTCCTCCATTCGATGATGAAAAGCGGCGATGTAGGCCGGGATTTTTTCGCGGCGATAATTATCCGCGACAAGACGCTCGTCGCGCGCTCCAGAAAGATGGATTACCTGCAGCAACGCGTCGTGCAAAAACGGCAGTGATTTGATGACCGCTTGATTGATTCCGCTGGCCCCTTGGCTGCCGCCCATTACGAGCAGCGTTGGCAAATCACCCCGCAGTCCGAGCCTTTGACGCGCAACCTGCCGATCCAAAGGTTTCAGCTCCGTTCGGATCGGCGTGCCGGTGACTTCCGTGCGCGCTTTTGGAAAGAACGGCGCGCATTCCTTGAAGCCAAGCATGACAGCGCGCACCATGCGTGCGGTTAATCGATTCGCTTTTCCCGGAATGGCATTTGATTCGTGAATGAATGTCGAAACGCCGCGCATCCGCCCAGCCAGCAGGGGGGCAGTGGAAGTGAACCCGCCCATGCCAAGGACCACCTGCGGTTTGAATTTGCGATAGATGGATCGGCAAAGGGACAGGCTTTCGCAGAAGCGGCGAATGAAACCGAGAATCGCAGGCGAAAATGGTGAGGGTAATCCCACGGTCGGCAATTTCTCGAATTGAAAATTCGCGCGACCAGAAAGCGCCAGCGCGTCAATTTCTTTTTCTGAAACCAACAGCATGACTTCATGGCCGCGATCGCGAAGTACTTCGGCCACAGCGATGCCGGGGAAAAGATGCCCACCGGTGCCTCCACATGCGATTACTGCGTTCATAAGTTGATTGTCGATCTTTGGCTTAAATCCGCGGCGCCATTCGAGCCTGCACGGTCGTGCGTTTCTTATGCGGTGGTTCAAGAATGGCCTGCCGATAGATATTCAGCAACAAACCGATCCCGAACAAACAAGTGACAAGATTCGAACCTCCGTAACTGATAAAGGGCAGCGGTAGACCTTTGTTTGGCAGAAGCGACGTGGTCACCCCAATGTTCACCGCGGCCTGCAAAGCCAGAAGCGAAACAACGCCGCAGCCGAGGAGCAAACCGAAACGGTCCTTGGCATGAAGCGCGATCATGATCCCGCAAACAATGATGGTCGCAAACAAAAAGACTACGAGCAAACTGAACCGCAGACCGAGCTCTTCGCCGATAATCGGAAAAATGAAATCTGTGTGCGCATAAGGCAGATAAAGCATCTTTTGGCGACCGTTACCCAAGCCAAGCCCTTCCATTCCACCGCTGCCCCAGGCAATTAGGGCCTGCATCTGCTGCAAACCGGCATCTTCTTTGAAATCTTGGGGATGAAGAAAGGCAGAGAGTCGGCCCATTCGTTCCGACATTTGCGTAGCGAAAACTAGAATAGCACCTAGGCCGACGAACGATATGATGCCTAGCCACAGGGTATTGGCTCCGGCGACGAACATCACGACAAAGGCGGTTGTTCCGAGCAAAGCCGTGGTTCCGAGATCGACTTCACCAAGAACAAGTCCAGCCAGCAAACTGACGATTGCGATCGGAATGAGGAAACCGTAAGTCACGTTATTGCCTGCTTTTTCGTACCGCGAAAACCAGGCAGCGAGGAAAAAGATCGCGGCGAGCTTTGCCAACTCCGAAGGCTGAAAAGTAAGTTGACCCAGTCCCACCCAGCGGCGCGAACCGTTGATTCGCATCCCCAGGGGCGGAAAATAGCAGAGCATCAGCGCGATCAGCGTGAGCGCAAACCAAAGCCACCATGTCCGCTGCCAGAAGTGGTAGTCGATCAACGCAACGAAGATGCAGACCACCAGTCCAATTCCGAACCAAATCGACTGCCTCTTGATGAAAAAATAAACGTCTCCATGGCTATCGAGCGCAAAGGCACTCGTGCTGAAAAGCATGACGATGCCGATAACGAGCAACCCCAGCACAGCCAGGAAAAGGATATAGGCGCTCTTACGATGCATGATCAATGGAGTGAGCAAAGCGCTTTCGGTAGGAAGCGCATCCGCAAGTCGAATCGTGCTTCACTCTTTCCTCGCTTTTGCTTTTGCGGTTTTGCTCGGAACCAGCAGCTTTTGTCCGATCTTCAACTTGCGCGGGTCCTCGATCTGGTTGAGCGCGAGCAGATCGTCATAAGAAACTTTTAGTTTCTTTGCGATCGTCACCGGATTATCACCTCTTACCACAGTGTAAACTTTTCCCGAGCGCGCGGGCTCTTTCGCCTGTTCGGCTGATTTCGCGCGCTCGCCTTTTGCGACGGATTTCGTATCACGCAGCGCGGTTTCCTTTTGCACCAGCGGAGATCGCCGATTCGAAGCATCCGAGTCGATTACGGGCGCAACGCTCGCGGTCGGATTGTTTTCCGTATTCATCGGAGCCCCCGCTATAAAGGAAGTCTGCCGCGTCTTAATCGCATTAAAGGCGATGATTCCAGAAACAGCCACCACGTGAAGAAGGAGAACGATCAGTAATGCCCGAGACAGCTTCATGTTTGGCTCCGACATCTCTTCGTATTCCACTTCGGCGGATGCGCCAACGGAGCGCCGCGCGGTTGCAGCCCGAAGTTTTTTGGGTTTGAGGAACTTTGGTATCTTCATGGTTCTGGCGGGGGCAGAGCTTGCACGAGGGCGCGAAATTGATCGCCGCGATCTGCATAGCTTTTGAACATGTCGAAGGACGATGTACCGGGGGAAAAAAGAACAACTTCGCCGGGCTCAGCTAGTGCGTGGGCGCGTTCAACTGCATCCGCGAGCGAGTTCGCGATTTCGGACTTGATCACGCCGTTCCAGGAACGCTTGATGCTCTCGGCCATTTCGCCGATCAAGATTGTCGATTTAACGCTTCCTTTTACCAGGGATCGAAGCGGATCAAAGGTGAAACCTTTGTCCTTGCCGCCGGCAATGAGGATGACTGGTTTGGTTTGCGCACGCAGCGCTTTCTCTACCGCGTCGAGATTTGTCGCTTTGGAATCGTTCACGTACACGACCCCGCCGACTTCGCGCACAAATTCGCAACGGTGCGGACGTGGCTCATAAGCGCAGAGCGGCGGCACCATCTGCCGAAACGACAACCCTCGCGCTAGGCCGACAGCGAGCGCCGCCATCAAGTTCTCGATGTTATGCAGGCCCCGCAATTTGGTATCGGACAACCGGAGCGCGGCTTTATTTTCATAAACGATTGCACCTTCGAAGAGTCGAAGATCCGCCTGATCGACATAAGCGCTAAACGTGATTGTCCGTGCGCGAAGCGCAGGTAGTGTTTCAACCGCATTAGTAACCGCGACATCATCGGGTGTCTGATTTTCAAAAATGCGCAACTTGGCCGCTCGATAATCAGCTACCGAGCGATAACGGTCGAGATGGTCGGGAGCGAAGTTGAGCCAGAGACTGATCGATGGCCGAAAGGTCTTGATCGTTTCAAGTTGGAATGAGCTTACTTCAACCGTGAGCACGTCGAATTGCTTCTTCTCACGCGCCACTTCGGAAAGTGGTTTGCCGATATTGCCGCAGGCGATTGTTCGCTGCCCGCACGCGTTCAACATCTGAGCGAGCAGTTCAGTCGTCGTCGTCTTGCCGTTCGTGCCCGTGACGGCGATGATTGGAATTTCACAGGATCGCCAACCAAGTTCGAGTTCACCGATCATGGGGATCTGGCGCTCGGAAAAGTTCCGCGCCAGTCGAGAAGCCGGATCGATGCCCGGACTTAAGACAACCATTTCGTAATTGGATGAATCTTCATCCGCCGCCGCCCCACCGATCACGCGAACGCCTTGTGACAGCAGATTATCAATGGTGGACTTGAGTAAGTTCTTTTCCTCAGCGTTATCGAGAACAGTCACCTGGGCGGCGTCCTCCGACCTGAGCAAGAGCGCGGCGGCGCTCCCACTTAAGCCTGCTCCAAGAACGGCGATATTCTGATTTTTGTAGCGCAACTATTACCTCAATTTCAATGTCGCCAAACCGAGTAAGGCGAAGATGATCGAAAGAATCCAAAACCGAACGATGACCGTGTTTTCCTTCCAACCCGTCAGTTCGAAATGGTGATGAAGCGGAGACATGACAAAAATCCGTCTGCCCGTCAGTTTGAAACTTATTACCTGCAAAATCACTGAGACCGCTTCGATGACGAACATGCCGCCAACGACGATTAAGAGCAGTTCCTGTTTACAACAGATCGCGACGACGCCGATCATCCCGCCGATGGCGAGCGATCCGGTATCTCCCATGAAGACTTTGGCCGGGTGACAGTTGAACCAAAGAAAGCCGAGACCCGCTCCAACCAATGCGGAACAAACGACGGTGAGCTCTCCAGCAAAGGGATAAAATGGGACCTGCAAGTATTCCGCAATCCGGAAATTTCCAGCGGCATAAGAAAGCAGCGCGTACCCGAACGCCACCGTGATTGTGCAACCAATCGCGAGGCCATCGAGCCCGTCAGTCAAGTTGACCGCGTTCGAGGAGCCGACAATGACGAGCGCAAAAAAGACAAATGTAAACCAGCTCATATTGGCGATGACTGGTGCTTTGACAAACGGCACGTAAAGTGACCGTGCCTGCACTTCCAGCAACGGACTGCTTAGGAAAACGCTCGTAACGACGGCCGCGAGAGCTATTTGGGAAACCAGTTTGAGCCGACCGCTGATGCCCTCGGACTTTTTCTTAGTGACCTTGAGGTAATCATCAACGAATCCGAGGGCGCCGAGATAAATCATGCTGAACAAGGCGAGCCAAACGAAGCGATTGTCAGGACGGGCCCAGATAAAGCTTGATACAAAAACCGCTCCAATAATGAGCACGCCTCCCATCGTTGGCGTCCCTTGCTTCCCGCCGTGCAACTCTGCAAGACGATGAACTTCTGCCGCGGCCCGAATTGGTTGTCCCAGCTTCAGTGCGATCAGCGTTCGAATAATGAAATTTCCGAAAATCAGCGTGACTAGGAAAGCCGTCACCGCCGCCGCGACAGCTCGGAATGTGACATAAAAGAAAACGTTGAACCCGATAAACTGGTCGCTCAGGCGATGGAGGTAGTACATCATGGCGCTACCCCGACGGCGAATGGCCGGTTGCCGAATTCCTCCATCACGAGTTCCGTTCGCGCAGCGCGGCTGCCCTTAATCAGGACCAGATCACCTGGCTCTGCGATCTCGGCCAAAATTTCCGCGGCTTCACTTGTCGATGTAACCGCTCTGGTTTTTTCCAAACCGGCACGTCCCGCCGCGCGAACAATCGCGGCTGCCACCTTCCCGATCGCGATCAGGTAATCGACGCGGAGGGCAGCGGCCGTCTCGCCAACTTCCAGGTGACCGCGCTCCGATTCATCACCCAGCTCTCTCATTTCTCCGAGCACAGCGATACGTTTTCCATCCGCATCCAGTTCCACTAGCGTCCGCAATGCCGCTTTCATGGAATCAGGATTTGCGTTGTAGCTATCGTCGATAAACTGCACGCCGTGAATTTCCTTGATCTGCAAACGCGCCTTCGTGAGTGGAGCAGCAGCCAAACCGGCGGCGCAATCCTCGAGCGAGAGACCAAAGATGCGACCGGCGGCTACGCCCAGCAGCGCGTTTTGCACCATATGTAAGCCAGGCACCGGTAACTGGGCGCGGCAGCGATGCGCACCCTCAAGGATCGTGAAATCGGTGCCGTTCGCGCTCTGCGTAATTTCGCTTGCGCGAACTGTCCCCTCGGTCGTACCGGCGAGGACTATTTTGGCAGAAGTACACGGTGCAATGCTTTTACTGAATGGATCGTCCGCATTTAGAATGACGGTTCCCTCGGGGCCAACGGCTTGCGCAAGCGCACCTTTCTCGGCTGCAATCGCTTCGCGCGATCCCATGAATTCGATATGGGCAACACCAACGTTCGTAATGATGGCGGCGTCGGGCGCAGCCAGCTTCGCCAATACCGCGACCTCGCCCGGATGATTCATTCCGATCTCCCAAACAGCGACTTCATCCTGTGATGTCGCCTCCAAAATTGTCCGAGGAAGCCCAACATGATTGTTGAAATTACCCTGCGTTTTTGTAACGCGGAAACGACGGCCAAGAACCGCCGCAGTGAAATCTTTCGTGCTCGTCTTGCCGTTGCTTCCCGTAATCGCGACCACCTTAAGCAATAGTGACTTCCTGTAATTAGCCGCCAGGTTTTGGTACGCCTGTAAAGTATCTTCCGTTCGGATGAGCGTGAAATTCTCTGGAATTTTTCCCATCCAATTAGAATCCACAATCGCCCCGGCCGCCCCGGCTTTTGCCACGGATTCAACGAAATTGTGCGCATCGAAATTTTCGCCGCGCAAAGCGACGAATAATTCGCCACGTTTCAGCGTGCGCGAATCGGTGCTGATCTTGTCGATCGAGACTTTTCCGTCTCCAGACGAAACCGCAGCACCGGCAAACTCAGCAATTTGAAAGATCGACAGTCGATTCATGAGAACTCCATTGGATGGTCCTCGATTGCGCGCCGCGCGACTTGAATATCGTCGAACGGGACGGTGTGATCGGCAAACTCTTGATAATTTTCGTGCCCTTTGCCCGCGATCAACACAATGTCGCGCGGCTGCGCCAGCGCAATGGCGCGACCAATCGCCGCCATTCGATCGACAATTTTTTCGTAATGAGTCGAGCGATAACCTTTTTCGATTTCAGCGATAATGGCACCTGGATCTTCTTTGCGCGGATTATCGGAAGTGATAATCGCATAATCAGCATGCTGATCCACCATTTCACCCATCAGCGGACGCTTTTGGCGGTCACGATCGCCGCCGCATCCAAAAACGACAACCAACCGATGCGGTTCGAGTTCACGCAAAGTTTTAAGAACATTCCGAAGCGCGTCCGGGGTGTGCGCATAATCGACGAAGACCTGAAACTGTCGCTTCGCCGGAACTATTTCCAAACGTCCCGGTACTTGGGGCGACTTACCAAGGCTGAGGACTGCGTCGCGTAGATTAATTCCCAGAGCGTTCGACGCCGCTAGCGCTGCCACTGAGTTTGCGACGTTAAACCGACCGATCAACGGGACACGAACCAG
>Ga0209689_1003360_pt1 | contig 11806 bp, 11 predicted proteins | sample GraSoiAngelo_149_FD_187119 | JGI IMG/M metagenome (GOLD analysis project Ga0209689, IMG submission 187119) | Grasslands soil microbial communities from the Angelo Coastal Reserve, California, USA - 14_1009_09_30cm (SPAdes) (version 2) | ecosystem: Environmental > Terrestrial > Soil > Grasslands ...
GTACCCTAGTCAGGCGATGCGTACGGCCCTCTTCGACGTCGGCGGCACCCTGCTCGAGACGCGTGGCGATCCCTGGCGCCCGCTCGTCCTTGAGGCGATCCGGCGCGAGTTCGGTGCGCGGCCATGGGCCGAGACGCTCTACGACGCCGACATCCGCCGGCCGGCGCCCGACGATCCGCATCGCCAGGAAACGAATCGCTGGCTGTCGGAGTGGCTCAAGGCGAACGGAGAGGAGCTCGGGGAGGCTGACGTCGAGCGGCTCCGCGGTGCGTTCGCGGCGCCGATCGACTACGGCCCGCACCTCTGCGAGGGCGCGACCGCGGCGCTGCGCTGGTGCAAGGCGCGCGGCCTGACGGTCGTCCTGATCACGAACACGCTCTCCACCGGCGACGCCGAGGCCGGGCGCAACTGGCGGCGGACCGAGGCCGCCGACGTCATCGACCACGTCGTCACCTCGCACTCGGTGGGCTGGGCCAAGCCGCATCCCGCGATGTTCGAGCGCGCACTCGCGCTCGCCGGCGCCCCCGCGTCGGAGGCGTTCATGGTCGGCGACGACCTCGACGTCGACGTCGCGGGTGCGGGCGCGCTGGGGATCCGCACCGTGTGGAAGCGACCCCGGGGAGCCGGCCGGGACCAGGCACGACGACGGCCCGACGCGGTCATCGCGTCGCTCAGGGAGCTTCCCGCGGCCCTGGAGCCCTGGCTCCGGAGCTGAGCATCGCGCGCGCGGCGAGGTACGCGCGCTCGGTCCGCTCCGCGACCCTGTCCCAGGTCCACTGCTCCTGCACCTTCAGGCGGCCGGCCTCGGCCATGCGCCGCGCGCGGACCGGATCGCCCAGGAGCGCGAGGATCGCGCGCGCGATCGCGCCGGGCTCCTGCGCGACGACGAGCCCGTCGACGCCGTCGCGCACGACCTCGCGCAGCGGCGGGATGTCGCCGGCGATGACCGGACGCCACGCGGACCACGCCTCGAGATACGTCTGCCCGAAGGTCTCGTGGCGCGAGGGCATCGCGAAGATCGTCGCGCGCGCGTACGCCTCGGCCTTCGCTTCTTCGCTCACCACGCCGCGATCGACCCACCGTTCGTCGCGCCGTAGCGGCTCGAAGCGCGCGGTCCAGGCGGACTGGCCGATCGCGACGAAGCGCGCCTCCGGGCGCGAGCGCCAGACGATCTCCGCGGCGTCGCGCAGCGCGTGGTACCCCTTGTAGCGCTCCTTCCGTCCGACGAAGAGCACGGTCGCGCCGTCCATGGGTACCTCGGGCAGGGGCGCGAGGTTCGCCCCCACGCCGGTCACGTGTACCGAGCGCGCCCCCCGGAGGCGATACCACTGCGCCTCCCATTCCGTGAGCGCGACGATCGCGTCGTCGCGGCGGTACCGCGCGAGGTCGGCGGCGCTGTCACCGGAGAAGGGCTGACCCGGATGCACGAGCGGCGTCTCCACGAACGCCGCGCCGGCGTCGCGCGCGGCGCGCTCGAGGGGACCGACCCACTCGCGCGCGCTCGAGTGCACGACCTCCGCGCCCGCGATCGCGCGGCCGAGCTCGCTGCGCGATACGAGCGTCGTCGGCGCGAGGCCGTCGATCGCCGCGCCGACGCGGCCCCCGAGCGCGGGGATGAAGACGTAGCGCACGCCGCCTTCGCGCAGGGCGACCGGCCCCGGGGGCGACGCGTAGACCGCCGCGGGGATGCCGGGCCGCCGCCACGCCGGCCGCAGCCCCACGAGGGTGACGTCGTGACCGCGCTCGTGGAGCGCCGTCGCGAGCGCGCGGGCCTGCGCCTCGGAGCCGCCGATGCTGGAGAGCAGCTTCTTCGCGATGACGATGCGCACGCGAGGCGCGCTAGGCCAGCGCCTCGTCCGCGCTCGTCTCGGCGCCGAGCGCGAGCGCGTAGGCGGCCTCGACGCGGTCCATGACGCGGTCCCAATCCCACCGTTCGGCGAGCTTTGCCGCGCCGGCGAGACCCATCGCGGCGCGCAGCGCGGGGTCGTCGAGGAGGCGGAGGATCGCGGCGGCGACGTCGCCAGCGCGCTGGCGCACGAGGAGACCGTCGGCCCCGTGGGCGATCACCTCGCGGAGCGCCGGGATGTCGCCGCCGACCACCGGCCGCTCGTGCAGCCAGGCCTCGAGGTAGCCGATGCCGAACGTCTCGTGGAGCGACGGCATCGCGAAGACGTCGCACGCGTCGAGCGCGGCGGACCGCTCCGCGCCGCTCGCGCGCTCGATGTCGACGATGCGCTCGTCGGCGTAGCGCGCGAACTCGTCGAAGAAGCTCGAGTAGAAGCCGGGGATGCCGATGAAGACGAACCGCGTCTCGGGCTGCGTCCGCCACACGACCTCGGCCGCGTCGAGAAGGTGGATGTAGCCCTTGTACCGCTCCTTGCGGCCGATGTAGAGGACGAGCGGCGCGTCCGCGGGTATCCGGTGTGCGGCGCGGAAGGCCTTGCCGTCGGTCGAGCGAGCGGCGTTCGGGCCCATCCCCGTCGTGACGAGGCGCGCCGGATCCACGCCGCCCGCCGCGAACCAGGCCCGCTCCCAGTCCGTCATCGTGGTGATGACGTCCGCGCGGCGGTAGCGGTCGAAGTCGCTCGGCATGTCGCCGCCGTGGAACTGTCCCGGATGCGCGAGCGGCGTGAGGACGATCGGGATGCCGAGGCCTTCGGCGACCGCCAAGGAGCTGTCGAGGTACTCGCGGCCGATGTTGTGGACGAGGTCGCGGTCCTCGGCGTACCACTCGAGCACGTCGGTGCGCATGAGGTCGACGAGCGTGGTCGCGTCGGCCGCGAGCCCGAGGAACCCGCCGCGCGGCTTCACCTGCACGACCTCGACGCCGCGGTCGCTGAAGACGCGGCGGTCGTCGAACGCCTGCGCGCACACGACGCGCACCTCGTGCCCGCGCGCCGCGAGGCGCGTCGCGAACTGGAACGCGAGGCTCTCCGATCCGCCGACGCGCGCGTATGCGCGCTTGGTGAATAGCAGCTTCATCGTCGGGGGGCTCTGCCGCCCCGGCGCAAGTGCGGTGCCAACGTCGCGGCTAGGAAGCCGCAGCGGTCTCGTCGAGCCCTAGGAACTTCGACCAGGTGCGCTCGCCCGCGCGCACGTACGGCGCGTAGAGGTACGCGGGCGTCGCCGGCGGACGGACCGGCTGGCGGAGGAGGGTCATGCGCGCCTCGGCGAGCGTGCGGCCGCCCTTTCGGTGGTTGCACGTCTTGCACGCGGCGACGACGTTCTCCCAGACGTGCTGCCCACCGCGATGGCGCGGCATCACGTGATCGAGCGTGAGGTCGTGCGCGCGCTTCCCGCAGTACTGGCAGGCGTGGTCGTCACGCGCGAGGACTTCTTTGCGCGTCATCTTCACCACCGGCCGCGGACGCTTGATGTGGTAGGCGAGCCGGATGACGGAAGGCGACGGGAATGACCAGCGCTCGCTCGTGACGATGTGCCCGTTCTGCTCGATGACCGTGGCCTTCTCCTTCGTGAGGAGGACGACGGCCCGCCGGACGTTACACACGTTGAGCGGCTGGTAGTCCAGGTTCAGGACCAGCACATTCGCGTCGACGACGCTCATTCCTCGATTTTAGGGGCCTCGCGGTACGATTGTCGTTCCGATGGCCTCTCAGTCCCCCGGCGGGCAGAACGGCTCGACGGGCACCTGGACGCTCAAGACCGGCCTCGCCCAGATGCTCAAGGGCGGGGTGATCATGGACGTGGTCACGGCGGAGCACGCCAAGATCGCCGAGGACGCGGGCGCGGTGGCGGTCATGGCGCTCGAGCGGGTCCCCGCGGACATCCGTGCCGCCGGTGGCGTCGCGCGCATGAGCGATCCCGACATGATCCTGCGGATCATGGACGCGGTGACGATCCCGGTCATGGCGAAATGCCGCATCGGCCACTTCGTCGAGGCCCAGGTCCTTCAGGCCATCGGGGTGGACTACATCGACGAGAGCGAGGTGCTCACGCCGGCCGACGTGCAGTACCACGTGAAAAAGCACGACTTCAAGGTGCCGTTCGTGTGCGGCGCGCGCGACCTCGGCGAGGCGCTCCGCCGCATCGACGAAGGCGCGGCGATGATCCGCTCCAAGGGCGAGGCCGGGACCGGGAACATCGTCGAGGCCGTGACGCACCTGCGCGCGATCACCTCCGCGATCACGGAGCTCGCGACGCTCGACGAGTCGCACGTCATGCAGAAGGCCGAGCAGTACCACGTGCCGCTCGCGCTCGTGAAGGACGTCGCGAAGAACGGCAAGCTGCCGGTCGTGCTCTTCTGCGCGGGCGGCATCGCGACGCCCGCCGACGCCGCGCTCACCATGCAGCTCGGCGCGGAGGGGAACTTCGTGGGCTCGGGGATCTTCAAGTCCGCTCATCCGGCGCGAACGGCGAAGGCGGTCGTCGAGGCGACGACGCACTTCAACGACGCCAAGCTCATCGCCGACGTCTCGCGCAGCCTCGGCGAGCCGATGCGCGGCCTCACGCTCGAGACGATCCCCGCGGCCGAACGCCTTGCCGTCCGCGGCCGGTGACGCTCTAGCGACGACCGCGCGCGCCGGCGTCCTCGGTCTCCAGGGGGACTTCGCCGAGCACCTCACGACGCTGCGCGACCTCGGCGTCGAGGCGGTCGACGTGCGGCGCCCCGAGCAGCTCGACGAGATCGACGCGCTCATCATCCCGGGCGGCGAGAGCACGACGATCGGCAAGCTCGCCGCGCACTACGGCATCATCCCCAAGCTCAAGGAGCGCGCCGCGGCGGGCATGCCGGTGTGGGGGACCTGCGCGGGTGCGATCTTCATCGCCACGGACGTGCCCGGCCATCCCCATCCGCTCGCGGGGCTCATGGACATGACGGTCGAGCGCAACGCCTTCGGCAGGCAGGTCGACAGCTTCGAGGCCGATCTCGACGTGGGCCCGCTCGGTCCCAAGCCCTTCCACGCGGTGTTCATCCGCGCGCCGAGGATCACCCGGGTCGGTCCGGGTGTGGAGGTCCTCGCGCGCCTTGGCGATGAGGGGGCGGGGGCCCCCGGGAGCGCGGCGACCATCGTCGCGGCACGGCAGGGCACGCTCCTCGCGACGAGCTTCCACCCCGAGCTCACGCACGACGCGCGGTTCCACCGCTACTTCCTCTCGCTCGGGAAGCGCTAGTGCCCGCGCGCCCGGCCATGCCGACGGACCTCCGCCGGGTGTCCGCGCTCCTCTCGGCCTCGCTCCACGACTCCGCGTCGCTCATGGCGTCCGCGCTCCCCGTGCCGCTTGCGGCGGGCGCCGCCGCGACGTGGCTCCGGCTCCTGCCGGGGCTCCTCGGCCTGCAGGGGCGCCTGCGCGTGTTCATCGAGGACTACCGCGGGCAGCTGCGCTCCACCGCGCTCGTGTACGACGGGCACCGTCCGGAGTGGGTCGTCCTCACGCTCGCCGCGCTCAGCGAGCCGGGCGGGGCCGACAGCGCGTTCCGCCTCCTCTCGGGGGTCAGCGCCGCCGCCGCGCGCGCCGGGATCCACCGGCTCTTCGCCGCCGTGCCCGACGAGGCCCGCGCCCGCGAGACCTTCTTCCAGGCCGGCTTCTACTCGTACACCCGCGAGACCTGGTACGTCGCGGCGCTCTCGGCGCTTCCCGCGCCGTCGCGCGCGCTGACCGCGCGGCGCGCGACCGGCCGCGACGCGCACGACCTCTTTCGCTTCTACGTCATGACCACGCCGCACGCGGTGCAGCGCGCCGAGCAGCTCACCGTGACCGACTTCGACGTGAGCCGTCGCGGCGGCGCGTACGACCCGCCGCACCTCATCGGCGGCAACCCGCTCGCGATGCACCGGACAGTGGCGCTCATCGACGGCGACGAGCTCAGGCCGCGCGCCTTCGCCCTCGGGTTCGCGGGGTTGGAGCGCCACGCGCACGTGTGCAAGGTGCGTACGGCCGACGGCGACGTCGACCTCGCGCGCGACCTCCTGCGCGAGACCACGCGCGGGCTGCGGCCGGGGCGCCCGCTCGCCTCGCCGGTTCGCAGCTACGAGGAGCACGTGGGCCGGGCGCTCCTCGCGGAAGGCTTCGAGGAGGCGGCGACGGCGATGCTCTTCACCAAGGAGCTCGCGCTGCGCGTGGAGGAGCGCGCGTTCGCGCCGGCGGTGGTGCGATGAGCGCCGATCGGCCGCGCGTCCTGCCGACCCGCGAGGGCTACGACCGCTGGGCCGACACGTACGACACGATGGGCAACTGGCTCCTCGCGCTCGAGGAGCCCGAGGTCGACCGCGTGCTCGGCGACGTCGCGGACCTCGACGTGCTGGACGCCGGCTGCGGCACCGGCCGCCACGCGCTGCGGCTCGCGGAGGCCGGCGCGCGCGTCACCGCGATCGACTTCTCCGAGGCGATGCTCGCGAAGGCCCGTGCGAAGCCGGGCGCGGACCGCGTGCGCTTCCTCGTGCACGACGTGACGACGGCGCTGCCGTTTGCCGACCGCTCGTTCGACCGCGTGCTCTCGGCGCTCGTCCTCGAGCACATCACCGGCGTGCGCGCGTTCTTCGCCGAGCTCGCGCGCGTCGCCCGGCACGACGGACGCATCGTGGTGACGGCGATGCACCCGGCGATGTTCGACAAGGGCCTCAGCGCGAGCTTCCGCGACGACGCGGGGGCGGAGGTGCGTCCGCGCTCGTACCCCATGACGCTCGCCGACTACCTCGCCGGCGCGGTCGAGGCGGGCCTCGCGGTCACGGGCCTCAGCGAGCACGCGGTCGACGAGCCGCTCGTCGCGCGGTATCCGCGCGCGCAGCGCCTTCTCGGCTGGCCCGCGCTCCTCGTGCTCAGCCTCGCGCCGGGCGCCGACCCGCGCGTATCCTCAGAGGCGACGAACGCACGGACGGTGCTGTCATGACCGTGCACCAGAGCGACGAGCTCGAGGCCATCCTCCGCGCCCTCCCCCCGGACATCGTGCAGCGCGTCCGCGCGCTCGAGGGGCTCGACGGCCTCCTCGAGATCGTCATGGACCTGGGGCGCCTCCCCGAGGCGCGCTTCGCGGGTCGCGAGGAGATCCTCAGCCAGCGCGAGGTGTTCGCCGAGGACATCGCGTACGTCATCAGCCACATCGGCCAGTTCGGCGGCGACAACCGCGCCGGCATCGAGCGGACCCTTCATCGCATCAGCGCGCTGCGCAACCGCGCGGGCAAGGTGGTGGGTCTCACGCTCCGCGTCGGCCGCGCCGTGTACGGGACGATGGAGATCATCCGCGACGTCGTCGAGGCGGGGCGCTCGATCCTGCTCCTCGGCCGGCCGGGCGTGGGGAAGACCACTCTCCTGCGCGAGGTCGCCCGTGTGCTCGCGGACGAGATGGGCAAGCGCGTGGTCATCGTGGACACCTCGAACGAGATCGCCGGCGACGGCGACATCCCGCACCCCGGCATCGGCCGCGCGCGGCGCATGCAGGTCGCCGCGCCGTCGCTCCAGCACGCGGTGATGATCGAGGCGGTCGAGAACCACATGCCCGAGGTCGTCGTCATCGACGAGATCGGCACCGAGCAGGAGGCCGCGGCCGCGCGGACGATCGCCGAGCGCGGCGTCCAGCTCATCGCGACCGCGCACGGGAACACGCTCGAGAACCTCATGCTCAACCCCACGCTCAGCGACCTCGTCGGCGGCATCCAGACCGTGACCCTCAGCGACGAGGAGGCCCGCCGCCGCGGCACGCAGAAGAGCGTCCTCGAGCGCAAGGCGCCGCCGACCTTCCAGGTGCTCGTCGAGATCCAGGCGTACCAGCGCGTCGCGATCTACCACGACGTCGCGCAGACGGTGGACGCGGTCCTCCTCGGCATGGCCGTCGCGCCCGAGCTCCGCGAGCGCGGCGTCGACGGCGAGCTCGCGGTGTCGGCGCAGGCGCCGAGCCGCGCCGCGAGCGAGGCGGTCGAGCGGCGCAGCACGCCGCGCCTGCCGGCGGGGAACGGCGCGGATATGCGCGAGACGGTCAAGGTCTACCCGTTCGGCCTGTCCTGGAACCGTGTCGAGGAGGCGGCGCGCGGGCTCGGCCTGCCGGTCGCGATCGTGCGCGAGCCCGACGACGCCGACGTCGTCATCACGCTGAAGAACTACTACCGGCGCAAGACGCCGCGCCTGCGCAACGCGGAGTCCTCGGGCATCCCGATCTACATCGCGCGCAGCAACTCGTCGACGCAGATCGCGAGCGCGCTCGCCTCGGTCATCGAGCTCCGCCGCGGTCCCGAGGACCAGGCGCTCGACGAGGCGCGCGAGGCCATCGAGGAGGTCACCGCCGGGCACACCGACGAGATCGAGCTCGCGCCGCAGAACGCGTACGTGCGCCGGCTGCAGCACGAGCTCGTCGAGCGCGCGAGCCTCAGCTCGCGCAGCACCGGGCACGAGCCCTACCGCCGCGTGCACATATACCGGTGAGCGGAGGGCTCTTCCTCTCGTTCGAGGGCGGCGAGGGCCTGGGCAAATCGCTCCAGGCGGCGCGGCTCGGGGAGACGCTCGCCGGCCGCGGGCGCGACGTGCTCGTCACGCGCGAGCCCGGCGGCACGCCGCTCGGGGAGCGGATCCGCGAGGTGCTGCTCCACGCGCGCGGCCTCGCGCTCGGTCCGGAGGCGCAGGCGCTCCTCTTCTCCGCCGCGCGCGCCGCGCACGTCCGCGACGTCCTCCGGCCGGCGCTCGCCGCGGGGAAGATCGTCCTCGCCGACCGCTTCTTCGACTCGACGCTCGCGTATCAGGGCTACGGGCTCGGAGCGGATCTCGAGGGGCTGCGCGCGGTCACGCGCTTCGCGGTCGGCGGGCTGCGGCCGGAGCGCACGTTCCTCCTCGACGCGCCGGTCGAGGTGACGCTCGCGCGCCTCCGCTCGCGGGGCGAGCGCGACGACCGCTGGGACCGCTTCCACTTCGACGACCGCGCCTTCTACGAGCGCGTGCGCGACGGCTACCTGCGCCTCGCGGCGGCCGAGCCCGGACGGTTCGTCGTGCTGAACGCCGACCGCGACGAGGGTGCGATCGCCCGCGACGTCGCCCGCTCGGTCGACGAGCTCCTCGCCGCGCCCGCGCGCTAGCCGGCCGCTCAGGGACCGCGACGGGCGGCGCGTCCCGCTTCCTGGTCCGCGCCGCCCGCCGCGGAGGGCGAAGGGTGCGGCGAGCCTCGCCCGTCGCGCACGGCCGCGCATCGCGCGAATTGACCAATCGCGCTTGACCATTCGCCGCCGGAGTTATCCACGCCCGGCGCTATAGTCCGCGCGGTCATGAAGCTGGTCGTCGCGATCGTGCACCCCGAAGACGCCGGCGCGCTCGTCGACGCCCTGACCGACAAGGACTACCGGGTCACGCGGCTCCATTCACAGGGCGGATTCCTCAAGCAATCGAACGCCTCGATCATCGTGGGCGTCGAGGAAGCGCAGGTCGATGACGTGCTCGCGACGATCCGCGAGACCTGCCACGCGCGGAGCCAGTTCATCAATCCGATGCCGCCGATCATGGAACCGGGCGAGTTCTACATGCCCTACCCGGTCGAAGTGACCTTCGGCGGGGCTACGGTCTTCGTACTCGACGTCGCGAGGTACGAGCGGATCTAGGTAACCATCCCCACTGTTGAAAAGGCGCGAGCTGGCGGATGAACCAATGTGGCCAAAAACGGCGATGACTCGACGATGTGCGGCGTGCAGCCTCCGCGCCGATGTTCGTCTTCTTTATCGCCTGGCTCACCCCTCTTGTCGCAGTCCTGGCGGATGTGGTCGGGTCTCTTTCGGGCTAACTGACGACTCGCTCCAACTTCGCCGCGGCTTCAGCGCGGTTTGAGGCGCCGAGCTTCATACGCGCGTTCGCAAGGTGACGGGCGATTGTGTGAGGACTGAGTGTCAGTCGACCGGCGATCTCACGGTTGGTGAGGCCTTCGCGCGTTAGTTGAACGATCTCGATCTCTCTCTCGCTAAGTTCGTTGCCAGCAGCTATGCGTCCAGCGAGAGCCCGGCGTGCAGCCACGCCCAGTTGGTCAGGACGGCGCGACGTACGCCCCAAGATTTCGCGAGCTCGCACGGTCCCGACTCCGCCGAGGACACTGATGGCGGCAAACTGAGAGTCGCGTGGCGCTTTGGCGTCCTCGAGATGTTGCAAAGCCACCTCGACGATCACATTGACCCGTCCGCCAGCACGGGCTAGTTCAAGAATCGACGCCCCTCGAAATCCTGTCCCGGCCAGCCCGAGGGCCGCGTCAGCGGCCACGTGCGGCGGGACGAGCACGGGCCGCCGCCAACCTGTTAGCTCGAGCAGGCGGTGGAGCCAACGACCAGTGGCTGGTGACGGATTCAGCGCCATGATCCAGGCCAAGGAACTTACCTGGTTCCAGACGTTCGCGACGCGCCGGGAAGCAGTTTCGGATTCAACGAACGACTGGAGCCGGTGAGTCGCAATGCCCTCGAGCAGAAGAGGAGTCGCGCGCAACCCGGGACCCGCCCGGCGCGCCTTTGCGAGAAGTCCGGGGAGCTCGGACCGATTTGGTTTTTCGGAAGACAGCAGCGCCGCAGCGACTCGCCACGTCTCTCCCTGTAGTTGCCCGCGAGGCGATCCGAACCGCGCAGCAATCGTCTCGATGAGCTGGGCCGCGTACTCCAGTGCTCCGTCACTCGTAAGCGATATGAAGGGAATTAGGTAGGCAACCATCTCCCACGCGCCAAGAGGCGAAGAACCGGTTGGTCGCGCAATAGCTCGTAGGAACTGGATTTCGTGCGTGTGGTTCTCGCCAGCTGCGATTCTCGCGAGACCCTCAAGATCATGCGCGACAACCCGGTACGGCTCGCCCTCATCACCGAGTCGCTGAGCCTCCTGCGCGAGGGCTATCGCTGTGGGAAGACTTCCCGATAACGCCTCACCCCATGCCAGCGCCATCGCGTCTTGCAAGCGGCGATACCGTGCGTGACGTCCAGAAGGAATGTCTTCCCGTGACCAGATGAACTCGGGCTGAAAGTTAACGATGCGTTTGCCCCATCGGCGCATCTTTCCTTCGGCACGCTGGAATTGAAATTCGTAGACCTCGTGGAGCACCCGGTGGTGTTCTTCTGTAGCTGGGGGCGGAACCACTCGGTCCAACGGCGCAAGAATCACATCGCGAACTCCCAGTGGCTCCGCCGGCTCAATGACGTTGGACGCGAGGCATCGCCGCAGTTCATCCCAATTTCCATGATCGATAGCCACCGATGCCCTGTAGCGGTCAAACACCGGATAGACCCCGAGCGGAAGTCGCATGACGAGTTGAAGTAGCGCGCGTCCGTAGACGCCGTCGGTCGTGACGGCGTCCATCACTCCGCCAAGGAATTCTTTCGCTTGGGGCCAGTCTTCGTTGACTACTGCTCTAACGAGTTCTGCTGGCAGCTCATCGAAGGGCACCGGGGCCCAGAGGTCAATAACCGGCCACTTTGCGCTGCTCCCCACTCTGGGGCCATCCTAGTTAGGTTCGGCAGCCTGCACAGGGCGCGAAGATGGCAGCCACGTCCATCGTTGGCTCTTCGTGTGAGCTAGGGCGACCCCGCGAGTGAAAGCTTCGCCAGTTGCTGGCGCCCTCGACGCTTTTTAGCCGGAACGACTCCAGTCCAACCCGTTGGTCGGCAACGAGCCGGGCGTCCGGATGACGTTGCGAAATCCTGTTCGTTCTCCGAACAGCGTTGGTTTCGCGCTGGTATCTGTGCCTGTTCGCCCTTAAGAGGTCGACCAAGCCAGTCGATTGCACTCACAGACCCGAGCGAAGGGAGGACGATTGCACATGCGGCGAATCGTTGCGGCCATTGCAGCTCTCGCAGCGCTCGTGCTTGGTGGGGGCGCCGGAATCTCAGGCATTTAACTCTCCCTACCT
>Ga0209689_1003364_pt1 | contig 11803 bp, 10 predicted proteins | sample GraSoiAngelo_149_FD_187119 | JGI IMG/M metagenome (GOLD analysis project Ga0209689, IMG submission 187119) | Grasslands soil microbial communities from the Angelo Coastal Reserve, California, USA - 14_1009_09_30cm (SPAdes) (version 2) | ecosystem: Environmental > Terrestrial > Soil > Grasslands ...
TGCCGAAGGGCAGATCGTTGAGCTCGTCGAGCACCCGCCCGAATCGCAAGCGGCGCGCAAGGGTTTGTTCAGAGCAGCAGCGCGCCCGCTTCGAGACATGCGCCCGCGCCATCTGGTTTCCTACAGTTACTTGATTTCCGGCGTCAGCTATCAGACGGCCCAGGATATCACCGGCCTGGAAAGCCAGATTCGCCTGGAACGGCTCGTGGCGGGCCAGCCCGCCAGTATCAAGTACGATGCTTCCAATCCCAGCGATTCCATTCTCGTCGCCGACGACTGGTCCGGTCTGCGCTGATCGCCCTTCCGCCGCCTGACGGCCCCGCGAGTTCTGCTTTCCCTCCGGTTGCGCTATCCTTCTTCATGCCGCTGCCGGGCGGACCGATTCGAGTCTAATGAAAATGATCCTCGCTTCCGTTCTGACCACCATCCTTATCGTGATGATGACCCTGGGGGCCATGTTTATTCTCGTGCGAGCCACCGAGTACGTGACTTCGCTCGAATCTCCCGTGCAGCGCGCCGCTGCCATGGGCGCGGAACTGCTCCTGGGTGTCGTGCTGCTCCTGGGAACCGTCTGGCTCGCCACCCATCTTGCCGTGCGCATTTTTGGACCGAAGGAATCCGCTTCCGAGGGAGGAACCGTTGTCTGAGCCCAAGCCCAGTTTGATTCCTGAAGCCAGACACCGTGACCGCATGGAAGAGCTTCGCCGCATTTCCGAGGAAGCCCAGGCCGGCGGCGGTCCGGAGCGCCGCGAGCGTGAACACCAAGCCGGGAAGCTCACGGCGCGCGAGCGCATTCATCTTCTTCTGGACGAGGGCACCTTCGAGGAGCTCGACAAATTTGTCCGTCATCGCTGCGTCGATTTTGGCATGCAGGAGCAGCGTCCCGCTGGCGACGGCTTTGTTACCGGTTTCGGCCGCATCGATGGCCGTCTGGTTTATGTTTTCGCGCAGGACTTTACTGTCTTCGGCGGTTCGCTCTCTGAAACGAACGCCCAGAAAATCTGCAAGATTATGGACCTCGCCATGCGCTCCGGAGCTCCGGTCATCGGCCTCAACGATTCCGGCGGCGCGCGTATTCAGGAAGGCGTCGCGTCGCTCGCGGGCTACGCCGATATTTTCCTCCGCAACACGCTGGCCAGCGGAGTCATCCCACAGATCAGCGCCATCATGGGCCCTTGCGCGGGTGGCGCCGTCTACTCGCCCGCCATCACCGATTTCATCTTCATGACTCGCGACACCTCTTATATGTTCGTTACCGGCCCCGACGTCATCAAGACGGTCACGCACGAGGAAGTCACCAAGCAGGAACTCGGTGGCGCTATGACCCACAACGCCACCAGTGGCGTCGCTCACTTCGTCTCGCGGGACGACGCCGATTGCCTGGCCATGATCCGCGAATTGATGAGTTTTCTCCCCTCCAACAATCTGGAAGATCCGCCGCGCCGAGCTACCTCAGACTCCCCGGCTCGCCGCGATGGCTCGCTCAACACTCTGGTTCCGGCCGACCCGCAGAAGCCTTATGACATGAAAGATGCCATTCACTCGGTTGTTGACGATGGTTATTTCTTCGAAGTCCACGAACATTACGCGAAGAACCTGGTCGTTGGATTTGCAAGCCTCGACGGCCGTCCCATTGGCATCGTCGCCAATCAGCCTGCGTTTCTCGCCGGGGTTCTGGATATCAGCGCTTCCGTGAAGGGTGCGCGCTTCGTCCGTTTCTGCGACGCTTTCAACATTCCGCTCGTCACCTTCGAAGACGTTCCCGGTTTTCTCCCTGGCACGCAGCAGGAATTCGGCGGCATCATCAAGCATGGCGCGAAGCTGCTCTTTGCGTTCGCCGAAGCCACCGTTCCGAAAATCACCGTCATCACGCGTAAGGCCTACGGTGGCGCATACTGCGTCATGGCTTCGAAACACATTCGAACGGATGCCAATTTCGCCTGGCCCACCGCGGAAATCGCGGTCATGGGTCCTGAGAGCGCCGTGAACATCGTCCACAAGCGCGATCTCGACAAAGTTCCCGAATCGGACCGCGAGAAACTGCGCCAGGAAAAAATCGCCGAGTTCCGCGACCGCTTTGCCAATCCCTTCGTGGCCGCAGAGCGCGGCTACATCGACGCGGTCATCGAGCCCGCCGAGACCCGTGCCCGCATCATTACTGCCCTCCGCGCCCTCGAAAACAAGAAGGACACGAACCCCCGCAAGAAACACGGCAACATCCCTCTGTAATTTTGACTTTGTGTAGGGGCGCAGAATGCTGCGCCCGGCAGGCGCGACGCGTCAGTATGAGGTCGAAATTATTTCAGCAAATATTCCTGCAAGAACTTGACCGTCGCATAGAACTGAAAATCCTGGTTGGGCTTTTTTCGGTATCCGTGGCCCTCGTCTTTGGCGATCAGCAGCCATACCGGCGTCCCCTGCTTTTTCAGTGCGTCGGCGATCTGCTGCGATTCGCTCACCGGCACACGCGGATCGTTCTTTCCCGCGATCACCAACATGGGTTTCTTGATTTTGTCGATGTTATTCATGGGGGCGATTTTTTCCAGGAACTCCCGCATCTTCGGGTCGCGCTCGTCGCCGTATTCCACACGCCGCAACTCCCGCCGGTACGCCTCGGTGTGCTCGAGAAACGTCACCAGGTTTGACATTCCCACGATGTCCACCGAGCAGCGAATCCGGTCGCTGTAAAACGTCGAGACAGCCAGGGTCATGTGTCCGCCGTAACTTCCGCCGGTCACGGCAATCCGCTCGCTATCCAGTCCCGGCTGCGTCGCAATCCAGTCAAACAGCGCGTTGACGTCCTTGTAGGTATCCTCGCGCTTAAATCCATTGTCCAACAGCGAGAACGTCTTCCCGTACCCCGTCGACCCTCGCACATTCGGATAGATCAGCGAAATCCCCAGTTCGTTCAGAAGGTAATTGGCGCGTCCGAGAAATGTTGGTTGCGACTGCCCCTCGGGGCCGCCATGAATCACTACCAGCACCGGCCGCTTGCCAGTAAACGTCGCCGGCGGCCGGTACAAAAACCCGGAAATCATCTTCCCGTCGAAACTTTTCCACCGAACTAGCTCCGCTTGCGGAAACCTATCCGTCTTCACCGCCATTTCGCTGGTCGTCCATCGTTCCACTTTTCCATTCGTCACATCCAGCGAATACACATCTCCCGGGTCACGCGCATTGTTCAGCGAAAATCCGAGCTCGTGCCCATTCTTATGCCAGCGCAGGGAGCCCATAACTCCCGCCGGCAGCTTGGGCAACGGTATTTCCTTTTTCATGGAGGTGTCCATCACATGCAGTACGCTTACGCCCTCTTCATCGGTCATGAACGCAATCATCTTTCCGTCCTGCGTTACGTCGAACGACTCCACGTCCCACGGAATGTTCGTGGTCAGGTACTGCGGCTGCTTCGTTGCCAGATCAATGTAGGCCAGCCGGTGAAACTCCGAATCCTTGTCCGTGGTGACGTAAATCCCCTTGCCGTCTTTGCTGAACCGTCCTTCGCCATATGAGACTTTTTCGGTCATATTTCTAGGTGTAAGCTCTAATTTCTCGCCAGTCGCCGCGTCCACAAGCCACAAGTACGATTCGTTGATGGAAAGCTCTTCCGCCAACAGAATCTTCTTGTCATCCGGCGACCAATCCTGCGGTTGCCAACCACCGCCGGCGAGCTGGGTCAACAAATGATCCGTCTTAGGATCGCTCGGATTCATCACCCACAAATCCGTATCTTTTCCCGTGCGCCTCGTGGACATGTAGGCGATCTGATCGCCGCTCGATGACCACGGTCCGGCAAGGTTCCGCGACTTCCCGTCGGTCAGCAATGTCACATCGCCAGCGGCCACGTCGTAACGATAGAGCTGGTACCACTCCCCGCCGCCGATGTCCTTCGCAAAAAGAATGTAGTCACCGCCATGCGGATGAAAGCGCCCGCTCCCGACGGAGTCCGCGAAAAAAGTCAACTGTTGCCGCGTCCCTCCCGGCATTTTCACCAGATGAAGTTGCGGGGTCTCCGCAAATCGCGTGGCGATCAGCATTTCGCGTTTTGCGGGGTGCCAATCCGCCAAATTCGCGCTTCGATACGATCCGTATCGCCCCGCCGTCTCCGCCAGCGACGCCGGCATCTTGGGCACTCCATCAACGATCAAATTGTCGGCGGGGGCGATGACGGGATCCTGCGCGCGCACCGGCGCGAGCACGAAGAATCCCAGTGCCAGCAAAAAGTAGGATCGTTTCATCTTGGTTGTCCTCCATATCATGAGTGCAGGATTCTGTGTATACACCATCAGTGCTGCAATCGCGAAGATTTGTTCGAGCCGGCGAAACTCGCTCAGGACCATTCCGGCGAAGTGACTCTGGGATGGAGATCGGACCAGCGCTCCCGTCGAATGACGCGGGACTTTTGTCACTGCCTCGGCCATGTTACCGTTGGCCACTAAACTCGGCTGTTTGAGCTTTTCATGCAACTTCGAAAGTATGCCGGCGCTGGCATGCTCTTGCTTCTCGCAGGAGCGGGCACGCGCGCGCAAAATAAGACTGTAGCCGAACGCCTGGGCTATCCGACGGATTCGAAGCTTCTCATCATTCATGCTGACGATCTTTCCGTGGCCCATTCTGTGGACACCGCCAGCTTCGACGCTCTGGACAAGAAAGCCGTCACTTCTGCCAGCATCATGGTGCCCTGCGCCTGGCTCACCGAGGTCGCTGGGTATGCGAAAAACCATCCGGATGCGGACCTGGGCTTGCACCTCACCCTCACCAGCGAATGGAAAGTCGATCGCTGGGGTCCGGTGGAATCAAAAGACAAAGTCACTAGCCTGCTTGATCCATCCGGCTATCTGTGGCCGGAAACCCTCCTTGCGGTCCGCAATCTGAAGTCCGAGGAAGCCGAGCGAGAACTTCGCGCCCAGGTCGAACGCGCCGTCGCTCTCGGAATTCGGCCCACACATCTGGACAGCCACATGGGTGTGCTCTTCTCCACGCCGGAACTTTTCGCCGTCTACGTCAGAGTCGCTCATGAATACAAATTGCCTTTTTTGGCGGTACGGCTTCCCAGCGTTCCCGCTCAATTTTTCTCTCCTCTCTCTGAAAAGGACGTCGTTCTGGATTCGGTGGTCATCGCTAGTCCCGCCGTTCGCGCAAACGAATGGCGAGATTTTTATCTCCAGGCGGTGAAGAACCTGAAACCCGGCGTCACCGAAATGATCGTCCACCTCGGTCATGACGATGCCGAACTACAAGCTGTAACTTTGGATCACCCGGACTACGGTTCTGCCTGGCGGCAGCGCGACTATGATCTTGTCACCAGCCCCGAATTCAAGAAGGCCTTGGAAGAAAATCACGTCATCCTCGTCAAGTGGAAGGATTTGAAGAAGCTCATCAATTAGTTTCGCCGAAGCACACGAGCATTGCAGATTCGTAGCGCCCGCTTAGCTCCGTGCTAAACTCGCAGCTCGCTGTAATCCTTACTATGTTCAAGAAAATCCTGATCGCCAATCGCGGTGAAATCGCCGTGCGCATCCTGCGCGCCTGCCGCGAGCTTGGCATTCGCTCCGTCGCGGTCTTCAGTGATGTCGACCGCAAGTCGCTCCACGTTCGCCTCGCCGATGAAGCTTACCCCATCGGCCCGGCGCCCTCGCGTGAAAGCTACCTCTCGATTGATAAGCTCATGGACGTGGCGCGGCGCGCCGGTTGCGATGCGCTCCATCCGGGTTATGGATTTCTCGCGGAAAACGCCGCGTTGCCGCGTGCCTGCACGGACACGGGCCTCACCTTCATCGGGCCGCCAGCCGAGGCCATGGAATCGCTCGGCTCCAAGACTGCCGGCCGCCAGCTTGCCCACCGCGCGGACGTTCCCGTGGTTCCCGGGACGAACGACCCCATCGAAAATCCACGCGAAGCGCAGACCCTGGCGCACCGCATGGGCTACCCCGTTCTTCTGAAGGCCGTCGCCGGTGGCGGCGGAAAGGGCATGCGCCTCGTTAGCAACGACGCCGAATTCGAATCCGGATTCCGCGATGCCTCTTCCGAAGCCCTGAACGCTTTCGGTGACGACCGTCTTTACCTGGAAAAATATCTCTACCGGCCCCATCACATCGAAATCCAGATTCTCGCCGACGCTCACGGCCGCGTCGTTTCTCTTGGCGAGCGGGAATGCTCCGTGCAGCGGCGCCATCAAAAAGTGATCGAGGAAGCTCCCTCTTCCGTCATCACTCCCGATCTGCGCAAGAAGATGGGCGACGCCGCTGTGCGACTCGCGCGCGCCGGCGGTTACGTCAACGCAGGTACGGTTGAATTCCTCGTTGACGCCAACCTCAATTTCTATTTCTTGGAAGTGAATACGCGCTTGCAGGTCGAACATCCCGTCACCGAGCAGGTCACCGGCCTCGATCTGGTGAAGCTTCAGATCGCCATCGCCGCGGGCCACCGCCTGCCCTTCGCCTGGGAATCCATCACGCCGCGCGGCCACGCCATGGAAGTTCGCCTGTATGCCGAAGATCCCGATAATAATTTCTTCCCGTCACCAGGAACAATTATTTCTCGCCAGGTTCCCGGCGGTCCGGGCATTCGCCTGGACGACGGCGTCTACGAGGGTTGGACGGTACCCAACGATTACGATCCGCTTCTCAGCAAGCTCATTGCCTGGGGCAATAGCCGCGAGGAAACCATTGCTCGCCTTCGGCGCGCCCTCGAGGAATACACTGTCGTTGGCATCAAGACCAACGCCGGGCTTTTCCGCCGCATCCTTGATGAACCCGATTTTCTCCGTGGCGAGATCCACACCAAGTGGCTGGACGAGCTGCTTTGCCGTCCACGCACCAGCGTGTCGGCGGACGGAGATCAATCGGGAAGCTCCGCCGCCGATGCCGCGGCCATCGCCGCTGCAATGTGGCAGGCAAACCAGTGGGACAGACACTCTTGTCTGTCCGCTTCTTCCACAGACCAACCCTCTCGCTGGAAGCAGGAAGGCCGTCGCGCCCAATTGGACCGCCTGCCATGAGATATGAGGTCCAACTCACGTCTTTTTCCTCCGGAGAAAAAAAATGCCTCATTGAACTCGAACGCGATACTGCCGGCTGGCGGGTTACCTTGGATGGCCGCCCCATGGCAGTCGATGCCGTCCAGATCGCTCCCAACATCCTTTCCCTTTTGCTTGATGGCCAATCCTTCGAAATCAGCGTGACGCCGGCTGCAGACGGCAAACTGAAGATCCAAACCGGCACGCATGAATTCACCGCCGAAGGCATCGATCCGCGCGCCTGGAGGGGCCGCCGCCACAGCCATGTCGAGGCCGAAGGCCGCCAGCAGATCGTTGCGCCCATGCCCGGCAAAGTCGTGCATCTTCTCGTCAAAGCAGGCGACCAGGTTGAAGCCGGCCAGGGCCTTCTGGTTATTGAAGCCATGAAGATGCAGAACGAAATCCGCTCGCCCAAGGGCGGCACGGTGGAACGCGTTCTGGCCAAGCCAGGCCAGCCCGTCAACGCTGGCGAAGTCCTCTGCATCGTCACTTAGGCCAGGATGGGCCTCTGTTGGTCTTGGTTACGAGTACGTGAATCGAGGTGAAACGCCGCCGGACATGAAGCGCGAGACACTTCGGCGAACGTTAAGCGGCTAGCGGAAAATGTTGGTCATGGCGCGGAATTAGTGCCCGATGGACCGTTGCGGCGCGGTGGTCTTTGCCGCGTCCGGCAATTTGCCGGCCGCCTCGATGACCTGCTCGGCCAGGAAGTTCGTCACTCGCGCGCCGTCTCGCGCGATCGCCAGGTAGGCCAGGCGCAGCAACTGTTCCTTGCGGTTGCGCAGCGTATCGCGAATTGTTTGTTGCACTTGCGGTTCGGCGATGCCTCGAAGCCCAGGGGATTCTCGGGTAATGAGCTTGAGGATCAGGATGCGCGGGCCGTCTTTCGTCTGAACCTGAATGGGCTGGCTTATTTGCCCGGCCTTCGATCCAACCACAATCTTTTTCAGCGCTGGGTCGGATTGATTCAGCGAGGATTCCGGAACGTAGCCCAGGTCGCCGCCCGTTCCCGCGGTGTTCACGTCTTCGGAATAATCCATCGCCAATTGTGCGAAGTCCGCGCCACTGTTCAGCCGGTCCATCAGCATCTTCACCTTCCGCTGGGCCTCGGCTTCATTGGTTGCGTCGTCGTTCTTGCGGTTGCGAATTTGTTGTTCTTTCCTCGGCGTTACCAGGATCTGCGCAATGTGGTACTGCGGCTCCGCCACGTTGAACTGCGCCTTGTTCGCGTTGTAAAAGTCCGTGACGTCCTGGTCGGTGATCGAGATCTTCGCCACCACTTCACGGTTCAGCAATTTCTGGATCGAAAGCTGGCGCCGTAACTCGAGCTTCAAGTCCTCCACGGTCATCGATTGATCCTTCAGCCGCCGCTGAAATTCATCTTCGGTGTACGGGCTCTTCAGCTCGGTGAATTTGTCCTCCACTTCCCCGTCGCTCGCCTCAAGGTTCAGCTTCTTCGCCTTTTCGAGCAGAATCTCGTTGTTAATCAGCTCGTCAAGCACATTCAGCTTCTGCGACAGCGATTCTTCCTGCGAAGGCTCCTGCCCCTCCGGATTTACCCGCGTGCGATAGTACTTGTCGACTTCATCCCGCTTGATCTCTTTCGCGTTTACTACCGCCCACACATCGGGCGCATGCCGAGCTTCCTTGTTGCAGCCTGCGGCAACCGCGAACACCATGGCCGCCAGAGGCAGCCATGCGGCGGCGCGCTTCACGCCATTTGACTGCTTCATCCGACGCCCCACGGAACGTAGGTTCAGAACGGTCAAGTTCAAGGTTGGAGACTCAGGCGGCTTTCTTTATCTTGCCGGCGCGCATACACGCCGTGCAAACACGGACGTGTTTCCTCACGCCCGCCACGACCGCGCGCACGCGCTTCAGGTTCGGATTCCAGCGGCGCCGCCGCGTGTTATTCGCGTGGCTGATCACGTTTCCAAAATGCGGCGCTTTGCCGCAAAACTCACACTTCAGTGCCATTTTTCTTCCTGCTTCAATTTTTATTTGGGCTTGGGTTTCCTGCTCGAATATCGCAAAACCAAGCTCCTCATTCTAGCAGACCCCCACTCGCGGGCAAAGTACGCCTTTTCCATCCCCAATGGTTCTCCAGGGACCACTTGCACCATCGCTGGGCTCAGCCAAATCCGCCAGGCCCTGTTCTTTCGTACGGGGTTCGAACGCGTGCTGCGTACCAGTAACTGCTCCAATCGCATTGATGCTACAGGGTTTGCCAGCAGAAAAGAACGCCGCTGGCCGCCCGTACCATTGTTGACCTCGCTTCTACAACTTAACTTGCTGCTTAGCGTGCGCCGAAAGCGGGCGCGAACTCGCTTGACCCATGAACGATTCGCTAGAAGACATCTCCGGGGTCCCTCGGCCCGCTCCTTACCAGGAGCGGGCCGCTCATCGCGAATCGGATACTCCGAATCGCTTGCCTGGTTACGTCTCCTTCCTGATTTTGCTCGCCGCCATTTCCACCCTCGCCGGTTATCGCGTCGCCCGCTTTGAAATCGCTGGGCTGAGATGGTTTCACACTGCCCCGCCACTGGCGTCCGCGCTTGTTCAAAGGCCCGTTTTAGTGCCCGCCTCCGATCCTCGCGCTAATAACACTGACGCGGAAGTAATCAGCCACCTGGCCCCCCAACAGCAGGCCGAGCGCCTTCTCGAACTTGCCATCCACCGTCCCGATCAGTCTCTCGGCTTGATCCACAAGAATCTGGATTCCTGGCGCGGCCACCTGCAAGACACCGATCAACTCTTCCATCTTGTGCTTGCGGCTCTTGACTCCAACGATCCTCGCGTGCGCGTCGCCGCCGTGGAAATCGATCTCGTCGCCAACAACCTGAGAAAATCGCCGCAGAGCCTCGCGAAACTTCTCAATCAGATTCACAACGATCCCGACAGTCGCTACCTCGCGCTCTGGAGACTTGGTGCCCTGGGCAATCGCGGCGTGGAGCCCGCCACGGTGTTGGCCACACTCCTTCGCTATTCACACGATTCCAATCAGCAGACGCGCTTCTGGGCTGTCGAAGGATTGGCCATGCTGGGCACCGCGGAATCCATCGGTCCGCTTCTCTCCATTCTGGCCCACGATCCCGCGAGACAAGTTCGTGAACGCGCCGCCTGCAACCTGGCGCGTTCCGGCATGCTCACGGACGAGCAGCGCCTCACCGCCGTTCCGCAGCTCCTGAATCTCCTCGATGACGATTCTCTGGAGCCTGCCACGCAGGACTTGGTCTGCGCCTCTTTGCAATCCATCACCGGTGCCTCGTTCGGTAAGGACCCCGATGCCTGGCGCGAATGGTGGGCCCATCATGACCGTCCCGAAAGAACGCACCACGTTCCCAAAGGCCTTCTCCTCGCTTAGGATGAACTAACAGTACTTATCCCTTAGACCCATCACTCGAAAGTTAAAAACAGCTTGACCCTGCCCCGTCGTATTCGTAAAACTGATCTCCGCCCTCCCTTATCTCAACCTGGTTACTTCCCGCGTCCAAAAGAAAACCATGCCGAGTTCGGAGCGTCGTTTTGCACGTCGTTTGATCATGAAGGTCCCACTGAGGTTCCGCCCCGTGCAAACACCTGCCGATCCTGAACGGACGGCTGCCTTCATGAATATCTGCAACCATGGCGTATATTTCGCCACAGAGCAGAGCTTGCCCCAGGGAGTGATGATTCAGGTGCATTTGAAAATGCCCCGGGAGGTGGTGGGGGACGATGTGGCGGAATGGTGCTTCACCGGGCGCGTCGTGCATGTCGAATCACTGGGGGCCGCAAACGATAAATTGGGCGTGGGCGTACAGTTTCTCTACTATGAGGTCCCTCGAATTTCACTCTAGCGGTGCGCCTGATAACCCAACGTCGGCTTCGCGCGTCTATTAAGAGGTGGACGAGCCCCGAAACGCTACAATAGGGAGGCCGCATGAAACGTCGCGATTTCATCCATCGCACCGCCTGTGCCGCTGGTGCCGCCTGGATCCATCGGGCCGCCTTCGCGCAGCGTCCGCTAGCTCTCCCTGCTCTCTCGCGCAAGTTCAGCGCCACAGACACTGTGACCCTCGGCAAGACCGGCATCCAGACCAGCCGGCTCGCCATGGGCACCGGCACTGTCGGCAGCGGTCATCATTCCCACCAAACTGCTCTCGGCATCAAAGGCCTCTCCGACCTGCTCCTCAATGGCTACGACCGCGGCTTGCGCTTCTTCGATTCCGCTGATTCCTACGGCAGTCACCCGCACGTCGCCGAAGCCCTGAAGCAAGTCCCGCGCGATAAAATCACCGTGCTGACGAAAACGTGGGCCCGCGACCCCGTCTCCGCCCGCGCCGATCTCGACCGTTTTCGCCGCGAACTGGGCACTGATCATATCGACATCTGCCTCATGCATTGCCTCACCGAAGACGATTGGACCAACCGCTACAAAGGGGTCATGGACGTTCTCTCCGAAGCCAAAGAAAAAGGCATCATTCGCGCTCATGGCTGCTCCTGCCACAGCATCGAAGCGCTCCGCGCCGCGGCCAAGTCTCCCTGGGTCGATGTAGATCTCGTCCGTATCAATCCCGTTGGCGCGTATATGGACGCCGACCCCGACACTGTTCTGGCTGTCCTCCTGGAGATGCGCGCTGCCGGCAAAGGCATCGTCGGCATGAAAATCCTGGGCCAGGGAGAGCTGCGCCATCGCCAAGACGAGGCCCTGCGCTTCGCCCTTTCGCTTAACCTCCTCGACGCCTTCACCATCGGCGCCGAATCCCAGTCGGAGCAGGAAGACTTGATTCGCCGCATCGCCGCTTCTTG
>Ga0209689_1003370_pt1 | contig 11793 bp, 12 predicted proteins | sample GraSoiAngelo_149_FD_187119 | JGI IMG/M metagenome (GOLD analysis project Ga0209689, IMG submission 187119) | Grasslands soil microbial communities from the Angelo Coastal Reserve, California, USA - 14_1009_09_30cm (SPAdes) (version 2) | ecosystem: Environmental > Terrestrial > Soil > Grasslands ...
CACGCCGCCAGGGGAGACGCCGGCCGGGCCGCCGAGATCGTGGCGTGGATCGAAGGGGCCGCCACCGACCAGGGCCATCTGCCCGAACAGGTATCGCGCCACCTTCTTCTGCCCGGCCGCCTGCAACCCTGGATCGATCGGTGGGGCCGGGTGGCCTCCCCACTGCTCTGGTCCCACGCGATGTACCTGGCGGCGCGAAGCTCGCTGGCGTGAGGGACGAAGCTCCCGCTCGGCCGCGTGTTTCCACCGGGGCGGGAGAAGGCCTGCTGATAGAATCTGCCCCCGTGCAGGTTCGGCGCCATCTCGAACGGCTGAGCACCCGGCTGCTGGCGACCTGCGTGTTCGCACTGGTGCTCCTGCCCACTGCGGCCCTGGCGCAGGCGCCGCCAGACATCACCCCGAACACTTCGATCACACCGACGAAGACCGTCCAGCCGTGGATCTACCAGATGGCCATCGGCGCGGTCATCCTGGGCGTGATCTCGGCGGCGCTCGCGGCCGAGGTGGCGGCCCCGCCGTTCTACGACCTCCTCCCCTTCGATTACCCAGGTCCACTGATCCGTGTGTGTCGCACCGAGTATGGGATCTGCCTCATCCCGTTTACGATCATGCCAGGCACGCCGTGTGAATGCGTCACCGCCGAAGGAATCTGGGTTCACGGGGTCAGCATTCATTGACGCGAGCTGTATGAGCGACAAACGGCCCCGGCTGGATGCGCAGGCCTGGCGCGAATCGATCACGCAGGGCTTCATCCGAGTCGAGGACGTGGTCTACGTTGGCCTGGGAACGCTCCTGGGAGCGATCGCGCTCGGGCTGCTCGTCGCCGTGGCCGTCGCCTTCGTGCAGGCGCTGCTGGGCGACGCGCTACCCGACCGTTCCGTGGAGCTGCTCGACCGGATTCTCCTGATCTTGATGATCGTCGAGCTCCTCTACACCGTGCAGGTTTCCTTCCACGAGCACGCGCTCGTGCCGGAGCCGTTCCTGATCGTTGGGTTGATCGCCGCGGTCCGCCGCCTGCTCGTGCTCACCGCCGAGTTTGCGCGACTCCTCGCAAAGAACGAAGGGGTGTTCCAGGGGGCTATGCTCGAGCTGGGACTGCTGACGGGGATGATCGTGGCCCTTGTCGTCTCGCTCGTCGTTCTGAGAAAGTACCCTCCTCACGGTGTTGCCGACCGAGCGTGAGTGCGGCCGCGATGGGGGCAGGCGAGGGTTTTCGCAAAGAACGCCCAGGGCCGACAGGGTGGCCGCATGACCAATGACTGACGTCGTTTGCGCGCGCTCCCAGATGCCGTGTCGCTCGCGTTCCACACCGTTTTCGCGGGGATCGGCATCGGCATGACCGTTGCTCATGGCCATCGGCGAAGGCCTGAATCTCCGGCACCGTGAGGCGATTTACCTGGACCTCGCGCAGCCCTGGGTGAGGCGCACCGCGTCGTTCCGCGCCCGCGGCGGACGCCTACCGGCTAAAGGCGGGCGTTGCGGGCCGGTTCCGTCATGACCTCCGCAGGACGGCCGTCCGCAACCTCGTCCGGGCCTGGGGTGTCCGAGCGCGTGGCGATGACCGTGACCGGCCACAAGACCCGCTCGGTGTTCGACCGGTACGACATCGTGAGCCCGGCTGATCTCCAAGAGATAGCCCGGAAGCTGACGGGCACATTTCCGGGCACAGTTCCCCCTGCCGCGATAGACTCTCGTCAGTAACTCGCTGATCTTTCTGGACGGGCGGATAGCTCAGTTTGGCAGAGCGCAGCCTTTACACGGCTGAGGTCACAGGTTCGAACCCTGTTCCGCCCACCACCGAATCCCAGAAGGGCTGACCGTGGGCGACCGCGACTCTCCACCCCTCGTACGGCACGCCTCCCTCGGGGCCGCCTGGCCCGGGTCGGAGTATGCCGGAATCACCGCGCGACGTGGCGGCGAACTTCGGCGGCGGGGCGCCGAGCGCGCTACGATCCTGCTGCGGGTGGTCGTGTTCGCCCCGGGGGTGCCGGGTCGTCCTGACGCTGGGGGCGGCACCGCTCGGCCCGACCGAGCGCGCTCCCCGGGGGTTCGGCGTGTCGAGAATGCCGGCAACGGGGAGGCCTAGGTGTCACTGCACCGGATGCTGAGCCGCGAAGTGCTGCGCGCGGCGGGTCAGTGGGCCTGGAACCAGCTCCAAGGTGCGAGCAAGCCGTCGCCCGGAGCGCCGGGCCGGACGAATAACCCCCTCGAAAAGTGGACGGATCACGATTTGGTGCGAGCCGCCGCGGAGAGCGCGGAAGGCTCAGCAGCGGTTCAGATCGAAATGATGCGACGCCTCAAGGACTCGCTGGATGGGGAACACCGGTCTGTGGTAGCGGCGACCCGGCGGGTCGAGCGGCTGATCGTCCGGCTCGTGTGGGTCGCCATCGGACTGGGCGCGCTGACGCTCGTGCAGGTGTTGATCGCCCTGAAGGTCATCGGCTGAAACGGAGGGGGAGGGAGCGCGTCCCCTCCCCCTCCGCCGGCTACTTCAGCAAGTCCTTTGCAGCCTCGAGGCCGACCTTCGCGCATTCTTCATCTTGATCGCCAGTCGCACCGCTTACGCCGATCCCCCCGATCAGGAGGTCGCCGGCCTTGACCGGCAGGCCGCCGGGGAAGATGATCAGACGTGGCGTGTACTGAATCCCCTCCGCTCGCTTGACGATCATTTCGCCGAACACTCGGCTTGGGAAACCGAACTGAGTGGCCGTCCACGCTTTGTTGATCGAGATGTCAACGCTGCCACGGAAGGACGCAGGGTCGCGCCGAAAATAGAGCAGACCGCCCCCGTCGTCGAGCACCGCGATATTCATCTTCCAGCTGTGTGACCGTGCGTAGGCGTCACAGGCTAGGGCCATCTTCTCCGCCGCCTCGACCGAGAGCACCGGTTTCTGATCGAGCGCATGGGCGGAGCCGAGCGCCCCAGAGACGAGCAGGCCAGCAACCAAGGTACCCACGATTCGTCCGAAATTGCGCATTAGTCACCCCTCCAGATGAAGGACACTCCTTCGGTCTTTGATCCCCGCCGGAATCCCGGTCTGTACCGGGTTGCCATACCCGTGATCGTCGTCGCTCCCCGTGGTCCCAGTCCCATGGAGGTCTCGGCGGTGGTCTTGTCGCCGGATGCACCGTCGAGGTCACGGAATCGTCGCGGGGAGGACTCGGGAGGGCGCGACGACCCTGCCACCGCCTCCACCTCCTTCTTTGACCGCAGTAGCGGACGCCTAGCCTAGACCTCGACAGGCTCCCCGCGCTCAAACAACTCGCAGTCGCAGCCCTCGACGAGGCACTTGCCGCACGGGGCATGGGCGTTCGCGGGGTGCCCGCAGACGCAGGTCGCCATCGCCGTCCCTCCTCGCGTCAGACCTCGAGAGTCCTGCAGCCCGCGGAGAGGAACAACTATCTCTCGCTCGCGTTCAAGTCAAGCCTGATTTTCGGGGGAGCCGTGAGAAAGCCTAGCCGAGTCAGCAACCGCACACTCAGTACTCCAGTTCGCAATTATGGCGACGTCCTTCTTGCGTCGCTCCTGGCCGTGGAGGGTGCCGGAGTTTCGCGAGGAGGCCGGCGAGGTCTTTGGCGCGTGGGGTCACTACTACCGGCTTCGCGCGCCTCTCCCCGGCCTGTCCCGGCCTGTCGTTGACCGGTCCGTTCCCCGCCGGTTACTCTTTAGCCAGCTTCCCGATCGCGGCGGCCGGGCAGCGCGAACCCTTGCCGCCGAGCGCGGGACGGATCGCGAGGTGTGCCATGGGTGTCGTGGCGATGTCCGCAACCCTCGGAAGCTGGGGGAACGAGATCGGACGCGAGCTGGGACGCGTCCTCGCGTACGAGTTCGCCGATCGGGAGATTATCGCTGAGGCCGCCGGACGCTTCGGCGAAGGCGTGATGGATCTCCACCGTGTCACCGAGGGCAAACCGCGTCTCCTGGAGCGCTTCAGCGACGACCCGCATCGGTATGTGACGTATGTGGAGGCCGTGATCCTCGAGATGGCTGCCCGAGACAACGTGATCCTGGCCGGTCGAGGAGCGGTCGTTGTCCTGAGCAAGTTGCGCCACGTGCTGCGGGTGAGAGTCAACGCGCCCGAGGGCGTCCGGGCCGAGCGTGTCGAGCAGTCTCTTGGCCTCACTCGTGAGGCGGCGATCGACGCCGTGCGGGAAAGCGACCGCGAGCGGGGTGCTCGTGTCAAGTTCCTCTACCACGTCGACTGGGACGACGTGCTCCTCTACGACCTGGCCCTCAATACGGAACGGCTGACGGTCGAGCGGGCGGTCTCGCTCGTTCAAAACGCGATAGAGGACGAGCGTTTCCGGACGACCCCGGAAGCGACCCGCACGCTCGCCGACCTGAGCGTCGCCGCCCAGACGAAGGCCGCCCAGTTGACGAAGTCGGTCGTGCAGTTCTAGCGTTGGGTTGGTTGTCGATACCCGGCGCCCCGCCTCGACGCCGCTGCGCGGCGAAGCCGCGCAGCCCGTTCAGGCGCGGCCGCGAGCCGGGAGGGGGACGTTTTCGGGCGGGCTGGGCGCTTCTTATGTTAGACTGCGTAACGCCTTCGGGCTCGTGGTGCAGCCTGGTTAGCACACTGGACTGTCAATCCAGAGGTCGCGGGTTCGAATCCCGTCGAGCCCGCCATTAATTCAAGACCTTCGCAGACGGCCGGCGCCCGTAGACCCGTAGATTGTGCGGGAACTGTGCGGGAAGTCATTCTCTGGGGCGCCCCTGACGTGGCGCCATCGCCACCACCTTGCGCTCGGCTGCCCCGCTGGGAGCCGCCCAAGCGCGAATGTTGTAGCGCGCCGCATCTTATGTTCCCACCGTGAGCAGTCGAAATGGAGAGCACTCTCGGCCACGCGTCCGGTTCCCGCTTCACGGTGGGTCGTGGCGCCTCGGACTCGAAGCGTTCACGGGCGCAGGGGCTCGCCGGTCGCGGGATCGAGGAAGACCTGGCGCTCATCGGACCCGCGGTCGCTGAAGTCGAACATGTTCATCAGTGGTCCCGCGACGGCGTCGAACGACCCGCCGCCGATCCGGCCGGTACCCCAGTTGTCCTCGATGAAGCGCACGATCGAGCTCAGGTCGGTCAACGTGTGATCGACGAAGTTCCGCTTGGCGAACGGTGAGACCACGATGAGGGGGAGCCGGGGGCCGTAGCCGCAACGCCCCTGGATGGGCTGCCCGGCGTCGTCCCGTATTGGCATGCCGTCCCCGCAGTGGCCGGGCCCGTCGAGCTGGTCGTTGGCGAGCGCCGATGAGTTGACGATGGGACTCATCTGATGATCGTACCAACCGTCCGAATCGTCGTAGGCGATGATGACCGCGGTCTGCTCCCAGAACTCGGACTGCATGAGCGCGTTGAGCGTCATGACGAGGAAGGCCTGTTCCAGCAACGGATCGGAGTAGCCGGCGTGGCCGTCCGCATAGGCGGGCGCCTTGAGGAAGCTCACGGCGGGCAGGTTGCGGGCCCTGAGGGCGTCGAAGAAGTCGTCGAGATCGTACTGATGGTTGGCCCCGCCGTCGAACGACGTCCCGATGTTCAGCACCGAATTCGGCCGCGCATGCGTCGGGTTGGCGGTCGATACGTGGTACTGGAAGAACGCGTGATGCGGGATGTAGTCCTTGGTTGGACCAGCGTTCGCCGGCGTGGCCGGACTCTGTCGGTTGCACCCGGTGCTCCCGTCGGCGTTCGTCAGGGTGAGGTCGAAGCCGCCCATGAATGATCCCCAGGTCACGCCGTTCTCGTTCAGAAGATCACCGATGTTCCTTCCGCCGAGCCGGACGGTCGTCCCGGTGGAGCAGACATCCCCGGCCGGATCGAGATCCCCGATGATCGTGCCCGCCCCGACCACCTTCGGCGTGGGCGCGCTGGGAGTCGCCGGATATGTGTTGCCGGCGACGAGGTTGAGGAGGCCCGGCGTCGAGGGGCCGAAGGTCGTCCCGTAGAAGTTGTCGTTCATCGCGAAGTGTTGCGCGTAGTACCAGAGCGCGGTGACCGTGTTGCCGTCGAAATATCCCATCACTAGGCCCTTGCCCTTCTCCCAGGCGTAGGTGGAGGCGCAGGACTTGCCGGTGTGAGCTGGGAAGGCGTCCATCAGCCCCTGATCGAAGGCCAATTGCTCGTCCCCGTAGTTGTGGCCCTGATCGCAGGTCGACGCCTGCGAGCGGTCGAGGCGGAAGGGATTGATCGCATCGGCGCCGTTGGCGCCGTTGAGCGCATTAGGGTTCAGGGTAAGCAGGACCCCGCTCGGTTGACCGTTGATCAGCGTGCCGAGCCCGTTCACGGAGGGCGTCCCCTCGCGAGCCACAAAGAACGGTTCTCCGGGCGGATTCGCTGCGACCGGATAGGTCGCGAAATAGTGATCGAACGACACGTTTTCCTGGAAGATGACGACCACATGCTCGATCGGCGTCCCGGTGTCGGATCCGGCGCCGCCGGCGCCGCCGGGCGCGAGAAAACCCGGAGCGGCGACGAGACTCATCGCGACTATGCCGGCCGCGACTCTGAGCAACACTCTGATCTTCCGCGTGACTCGCATGTGGTGGCCCCCCTTTTCGGCAAGCGATTTCGAGAGCGCATTCCACCCCCGGTGGACACCTGAAAACCGGCCAGTCGTGGACAGGTCAAAACCGGCCAGTGGCGAGTGTCCCAAGCACGAGTCTTCTAACCTTTCCACTTTGAAAGATCAAGCCGGCGATCAGCCTCAGAAGAAATGTTAGAGACGTCGGTGCCTCAAAATCGGTGTTACCGAGACCGGTACCGGAAAGGAGGCGCCGCGACGGACCGAGCGCGACAGGAATATGCCGAGGCGGCCAACGCGCGCCGCAAGCATGTGAAAAAAATGCGACGGTGCTGGAACACGGGTTCGAGCGGGGAGGCGCTAACCGCGCCCGCTTGGAATATCCTCAAGTGCCGAGGATAATATCGGCCTCATGCCGGAAGACGTCGTGCTCGACGAAATCGAGGCCTATGCTCGTGAACTCTCGTGGGTTCTTCATCAGATCCGCGTGTCCTTGGATGGACTCACGGCGGTGCAGCTCAACTGGCGTCCCTCGACTGCCGCAAACAGTGCGTACGCCATTGCGAGCCATGTGATAGGAAGCACCACAGTGTATGCGCTCGGATTCGGTTGCGGCCAGGACGTTACGCGAGACCGCGCGGCCGAGTTCACCGCGTCAGGCACCGATGCCAGCGGGCTCATTGTCGCGATCCGTCAGCTTCAGAGGAAGCTCGGAGACGCGCTGGGGTCCCTCCGGGTCCCGGCGCTAGACGAGCGTATCTTGCCGCCGCCATACCTGTGGGGTACCGGTGAGCCCCGTGAAATCTCCCGGCGGGAGGCTCTCGTAGAGAGCATTAGACATGGAGCTCTCCACTTGGGTGAACTAAGGCTCACACGTGACCTCGCCGCGAAGGCGGCGTGAGCGCCAGCGAGCACGAGGTCTGCCGGACTTCCAGTGGGCGATCGGGTTCCACCCCCGCACGCCCAGACCGTCGCCGGGCGGGTTTCGGCTTTCCGAGAGGAACCCTCGGGAGCACAATGTGCGCGTGTGCTACGGCCTTCCGCGCTCCGGCCAGGAGCGCCTGCGTCCCCGAAGGTGCGCGATCGCCGTCTGGCTGGTCGTCACGCTGTTCTCGGCCGGCTCCGCCCGCGCGGGCGCGCCCGAGGAAGTACTAAAGGCGTATCTCGGCGCCCTCTACGCCCACAATTCGCGAGCGGCGTATCGGCTGATCTCACGCGCGGATCGGGCGCTCAAGGGCGAAGCGGACTATCTACGAGAGCACCCCAATTTCTCCGGAGCGGCGTTGGAAACCGCGACTGCTCTCGCCTCGCAGATCCGGTACGTCCGTCTCCGGACGGTGATAGAAGGAAACCGCGCCACGGTGACCTTCGAGGCGCTCGTGCCCGACGCCAACGATCCCGCGATCGACGCGCTGGTGCTCGGATTCGACGCCAATCGGCTTGCGGCACTGTCGCCAGAGGGCCGCCGGCGGATACAAGAAGAGCTCGACGAGAGGCAGCGCGCCGGCCGCCTGCCCGTCGCCGTTGGCCACGACGAGCGGTGGGAGCTTGTCAGAGAGCAGGGCGCCTGGCACATCTTTCTGAACTGGGCGGGGGCCGTCCGGATCCGTCTCACTGCCGACGTCAAGGCTGGGCTGCCGTGGGCGTTCGCGGCCATCCAGCCCATCGTTCGCGCCACGCCCGGGGAAGAGCTCCGAGCCGCCTACCGGATCACAAACCTGTCGGACCGCTCCATCACCGGCCGGGCGCGCGACAGCTTTGAGCCTCCGGACGCGGCCAGATACCTCGACGTCATCACGTGTTTCTGTTTTATCGAGCAAACCCTCGCCCCCGGAGAATCCCGGGAGTTGCCGGTGGTATTCCGCGTGGCTGAGGAGGTCCCCCAAGGCGTGCGGGAGATCAGGCTTCGCTACGAGTTCTATCCCGTCGAGCGGGCTTCCGCCGGGTACCGATGAGACGTGTCCGCGCGGGCTGCCCATGCCGATCGCGAGGGCCTCCGCGACGAGACGCCCTCATCATCTGTCGAGCACCAGTCGGCCTCATGCCCGCGCCGGATTCAGGGGAATAAAGAGCGGACGCGTACGTACTGATTGGCAGATGTTTCCCCAACGGGGGGGAGCGATCACTGGCCCGTATGGACCCGGGTGAGGAATTCGAGGCGCTTACCGTTCAACATCTCGACTCGTTGCATGCCTATGCCCGCCTCCTCTCCCGAGACCGGCCGGCCAGCAAGGACCTCCTCCAAGAGGCACTCCTACGGGCGTTTCGCGCCTTTGGGTCGTACAAGCGCCAGCTGAGCTTCAAGGTCTGGATGTTCACGATCATGAAGAACGTGTCGGTGGACTGGGCTCGGGGAGTGCGCGTTCGCCTCCTGGCGGGGGGGTGGCGGGAGAGCGAAGAGTGGTTCGCAGCAGGACACGGGGAGGATCCAACCCCCTCCTCCCTTCCCCTCGACCCCGAGCAAGTGCTGATTCGCAACGTGACGGTCGAGCAGGTGAGGGAGGCGATCAAGAATCTTCCCCCGGGGCTCCGCGAGGTCGTGGAGCTCCGAGAGATTGAGGGACTGTCCTACCAGTCGATCGCCGAGGTGATCGGCCACCCGATCGGAACGGTGATGTCCAGGCTCTATCGGGGCCGGAACGTCCTGCGAGTCCTGCTGCGGGAGGCCTCGAGCGACACGGTGATATCGCGGCGTGCGCATGGTGTGTGATCTCGCGCGGCGGAGGTTTTTCCCCTACCTTGACGGCGAGCTCGCGGCCGAGGAACAAGCGTCACTGGAAGGCCATCTGTCCTGCTGTCCGGACTGCCAGCGCCTGATTCACCTCGAGCGAACGTTCCGGGCACGATACCTCGATCATCTTCGCCCCGACCCGGCTCCGGAGACGGTTCGCCGGGAGGTGTCCCGCCTCCTCAACGGACTCTCCGACCACCACCCCGGGGGATCCGGCGGGCGGCATCGCCGATCCTCGACGATCCGCTCGGTCGCCGTGGCGGTCGGAGTCTGCCTCGTCCTGGGCGGCGCCACTCTGGGAGTCGCGGTCCGACGGTGGTGGAGTGGGACGAGCGCGTCGCTGGTGCGACTGGCCGAAGCGTCGGTCGAACAGCACCAGAAGCTGACCCGTGGCCTCCTGCCGTATGACGTCCGGGGGATGAGCCCACGCCAAATGGAGCGGTGGTTCAGGGGCAAACTGGACTTCGACGTGAATCTGCCGGAGCTGCCGCGAAAGAACCTGGCGTTACTCGGAGGGCGAGTCTCGTCCCTCCGGGATATCGAGGTGGCGGCCCTTCACTACCAGCTCGACGGAAAGGACGTCTCGCTCTTTGTCATGCCGCTCGAGAAGTACCGTCAGCTGGGGTTGGCCGGGACCCCGAAGTTCAAGATCGTGACCTATCAAGGGTATGACGTCATCGCCTGGGCCTCGCACGGCGTGGCGTACTCGCTCGTCTCCGAGATCGGCGGCCAGTCATGCCTGGTCTGTCACTCGCCCGAGGAAAGACTGGATTTCCCGACCGGCTTCCGTGCGCACGGCATGCTCTGAGCGCCCGCGTCCATGGCGGACAGCCGGCGGCCTGCGCGCAGGACAAAGGAGAGATCAGCGATGTCCTGGGGTTTGGTTCTGATCCCGGCGGTACTGGTGGCGCTCCTCGTGTTCCCCGCGCCTCCCGCGTCGGGCTACGACGTCGTGGCGGTCTCGAATGGGGGGACGATCCGAGGCAGGGTGACGTTTACCGGGCCGCCGCCACCGCCCCGCAAGGAGATCCGCACCAAGAACCCGGAAGTCTGCGGGAGCGGCGAGTTCGAAGTCCCGCAGATGGAGCTGGCCGCTGACAAGGCGGTCGGGGAGGCCGTCGTGTACCTCAAGGGGGTCGAGAAGGGCGAGGCATGGGAGAAACTCGCCAAGCCCCCCGAGATCGTGAATCGCAAGTGCAGCTTTGTACCGCACGTCCAAGCGATGCCGGTCTCGGCCGGGGAGATCGTGATCGTCAACTCGGATCCGATCCTGCACAACACCCATGGGTACTACGGGAGGCTGACGGCCTTCAACGTCGGGCTCCCGAAGCAGGGGCTGCGGATCCCGAAGCCCCTCACGCGACCGGGGCTCGTAAAGGTTGATTGCGACGCCCACGGGTGGATGCTCGGGTGGGTCTATGTGGCGGACAACCCGTACTACGCCGTGACGTCGAGGGATGGGAGCTTTACGCTCAAGAATGTCCCCCCGGGCTCCTACACTCTCGTGGCCTGGCAAGAATTCACGGGTCCGGTTGAGGTGCCGGTCACCGTGAAGCCGACGGCCGTGCAGGCCGTCAACGTCGATCTGGCCAAGAAGTAAGGATCCCGCCCGACCTTCACGACGGAAGGAGTGGCCTATGGATTCCCTCGAGCGAGAGCGGCGTGAACTCAACACGATGCTGCGGCGGCCCGGAGAGCGGCCGGACAGCTCCGTGCGGATCGACCGCCGGACCTTCATCCACAAGTCGATATTGTGCGGCACCGCCGCAGGCGCGGCGTCCTTCGGCTGGTTTCCGCTGCTCAACACCCTCGACGTCGCCTACGGGGCGGAGACGTTCAAGTTCGCGTGGATCTCCGACAACCATCTCTACCCCAAGGACGTCAACACGCGCTTCGTCGAGAAGGCCGTGCGCGCGGTCGAGGAGGTGCAGGCGATGACTCCGCCCGCCGACTTCCTGATCCATGGCGGGGATATCGCCCAGCTCGGGGATCCGGTCGAGATCGCGCTCGGCAGCGACATCCTCAAGGAGGCGAAAATCCGCAAGGTCTTCATCCCCGGTGAGCACGACTGGTACCTGGACATGGGCGCCACGTGGCGGAAGCACTTCGGCGATCCCAACTGGACCTTTGACCACAAGGGGGTTCGCTTCATCGGCCTCGATACCGTGAGCCGTGCCCCGGACTACTGGTCGGCGAGGAAGATGAGTCCGAAAGAGCGGATGGGGGCGATGGCGACCTTGGACGGGAGCATCGGTGGCCCGTGGGCGGGCGTCGGCTCGGACCAGCTCCAATGGCTCAACCACACGCTCTCCAGCTGGCCGAAAGATCGCCCGGTCATCGTCTTCAGCCACAACCCGCTCTACGAGTACTACCCGCCGTGGAACTTCTGGGTCCGCGACTGGCGGGAGGTCCAGGAGATCCTCAGGCCGTACACCAACGTGACCAACGTCCACGGTCACACGCACCAGGTGCTCTACAACGAGATCGGCAAGATGCGGTCGATCGGCATGCTGGCGACGTCGTGGCCCTGGCCGTACGCGCCGGAGGGGGTG
>Ga0209689_1003371_pt1 | contig 11789 bp, 10 predicted proteins | sample GraSoiAngelo_149_FD_187119 | JGI IMG/M metagenome (GOLD analysis project Ga0209689, IMG submission 187119) | Grasslands soil microbial communities from the Angelo Coastal Reserve, California, USA - 14_1009_09_30cm (SPAdes) (version 2) | ecosystem: Environmental > Terrestrial > Soil > Grasslands ...
GCCTCACCGCACTCGTGTACGACGTCCAGGACGTCGGCGTCCGCTACTACACGTACCTGGCGACGCTCGTCTACGCGATGCAGGAGGCGGCCAAGCGCCAGCTCCCGGTGTTCGTGCTCGACCGGCCCGACCCCATCACCGGCCGCATCGTCGAGGGGCCGCTCATCGACCCGGACCTGCGTTCGTTCACGGCGCCCTTGCCGGTTCCGGTGCGCCCAGGGATGACCGTCGGCGAGTTCGCCCGCCTGGCGGCCGCCGAGCTGCAGATCCCCGTCGCCCTCACGGTCGTGCCGATGACGGGGTGGAGCCGGTCGGCGTGGTTCGACCAGACCGGGCTGCCATGGCTCAACCCGTCGCCGAACATCCGCTCGGTCACGGAGGCGTTGCTCTACTCGGGCCTGGGGCTGCTCGAGGCGACGAATCTCACCGTGGGCCGCGGCACCGACACGCCCTTCGAGATCGTGGGCGCGCCGTGGATCGAGCCCTACGGGCTCAGCGCCGCGCTGAACGACCTCGGCCTCCCGGGCGTCCGCTTCGTCCCGGCCTTCTTCACGCCGATGGCCGACGTCTATGCGACGCAAGCGTGCGGCGGCGTGCACGTCGTCGTGACGAACCGCGAGACGATCCGGCCGGTCGCGGTGGCGCTGGCGCTCGCGCACGAGCTGCGGGAGCGCTACCGTGACCAGTTCAGGCCAGAGATGATCCAGAACCTCCTGGTAAACCGGTCGATGATGTGGGCCTTCCTGCGGGAGGAGCCGCTCGCCCGGCTCCAGGCCTGGGCCGAGCAGGAGCGGGACATCTTCCTGAAGCGGCGCGCGTCGTACCTCATCTACCGTTAGCGACCAGCATCGTCGGTCTCCTCACGGTCCTCAGGTTCCGTCGCGCTCCACCGCCTTCACGCCCGGCGGGAGCGCCGGGCGCAGTCGCCCGCGGGCGCCGGCCGGGATCGTCACCGTCGCGGCGTCGCCGTCGCTGATGAAGCGCTCGCCCGGGTTCTGGTCGAAGTGCGTGAGCCAGTGCCGCAGCTCGGACTCGATCGCCTGGATTCGCGGCAGATGCGTCGGGTCGAAGCTCTGCGCGAACGGCGACGGCGCGGGGCCGCCCCCGACCTCGAGGATCGCGTCGTACTCGTAGGTCGTGCCGCCCGCCGTCCCGTGGAGTGCCCAGGCGACCTGCTTGGGATAGACGCCGTGCGGCAGTGCGAGCGTCCGGATCCGATACTGGGGGACGTAGCGGTGGATCCACACCTCGGCGCGCGCGATCTGGTCGCGGACAATGGGCTCGGGATACTTGCCGAGGTTCGCGTGCCAGAGCGTGTGGTTGCCGATCTCGAAGCCGTGGCTCACGAGGTACTGGAGCTTCTGCGCCTCGTACTCGGGCTGGTTGAAGAGCCGGTTGGGCTTGCTGGCGCCAGGCAGGACGTAGAAGGTCGCCTTCCGCCCGAAGTCCGGATGGGCTTCGGCGAACGCATCGAGGATCCCCACCGCGCAGTCCGGGTCGATCACGAGCTGACCGTCCTTGTCGATATAGCGGAACTGGCCGGGCGAGGAGTCGTCGAACGTGAGCACGACGGGCGTCGTCCCCATCGGGAGCGCGATCTGACCGTCGATCACGTCGTTGAGCCCGATCAGGCGGTACCCCTTCGCGTAGAGCGTCTCGAGATCGTGCCGAAAGTTGGCGGGCGTCCGCGTCCAGCGATTCTCGGGCTCCGCCAGCCTGTGGTACTCGAGGATCATCACGCGCCCGAGCTCGTTCGGGGCGAGCGCTTGGGCTCCGGCGGGGCCCGCCGAGAGGACGAGAGCGAGTACGGCGCGGCGGACGGCGCTCAATCCGCGAGCGACGGCGTGGCCCGGCTCGATGCCGCGAGGCCCCCCTTCGGCTTGAGCGCGGCACCGGTGTAATCGTTGCGCGGGTTCCAGAGCATCCAGCCGGCGCTGCCGGCCTCGTCGGCGCCCCGCACCTGGGCCTGCACCTGACTCACGCCGAACACGCGCCGGTCGAAGGCGTAATCCCGGAAGTCCTGGAGCCACGGCCGTACCCGCGCGACCGCGTGGCCCGAGCGCTCCCGGATGAGCCGGACGCTCTCGCGCACGACCTCGTACGGGTGGGTGACCGGGTTCCGGAAGCCCGGGATGCCCAGGTGGTAGCCGGACGGGTAGACCATGGGGCAGATGTAGTCGAGGCGCGGCGCCAGCTCCTCGATCCGCTGCCCGATGTCGGTGTCATTCTCGTTGAACGCGGTGTAGCCGAAGATATCGGCCGCCACGAAGGCGCCGGTCGGGCCGAGCTGTCGGCGGGCATGCTCGAGGAATCCCGCGATCGCCGGCAGCCGCGTGTCCTTGTTGTTTGGCCGGGAGTAACGTGCGGCGCCGAGCTTGCCGTCGGTCGGGAACCGCACGTAGTCGAACTGTACCTCGTCGAAACCGTGGCGGACCGCCTCCTTCGCGATCGCGATGTTGTAGGCCCAGACCTCTTCCCGGAACGGATCGACCCAGGCGAGGTTCTCGCGGTCGACCCAGGACTTGCCCGTGCGCCCGTCGGTGACCGCCAGGTCGGGCCGGCCGGTGGCGAGGATGTTGTCCTTGAACGTGACGATGCGCGCGATCGTGTAGACGCCGCGCGCCTTCAGGTCGATCATCAGGTGGTCGAAGTCGCGCATCGTGGCCGGCCCCTGCGCGCCTACCTCGAGCGCGAGCGGCACCTGGGTCGGGTAGAGGATCCAGCCGCGGTCGCCCTTCACGTCGATCACCAGCGCGTTCAGTTCGGTCCGCTCGATCAGGTCGAGGACGCGACCGCGGATCCGCCGGTCGTTGATGCCGAAGTAGGTGAGGTAGGCCGCTTTGACTGCTTGGGGCCGGAGCGCGATCTCGAGCGGGCGCGGCGTCGGTTCGATCGTCACCTTCGCGTAGCCCGGCATCTTCACGAGCAGACGGCTCCCCGGGCTCAGGTGTTCGAGGGCGAAGCTCCCGTCCGGGCCCGTCAAGACCTCGATCCCGTCGCCGACGACCGAGGCGTTTGCCAGCGGCTGCCGGGACTCGTCTACGATGCGGCCCTGGACGGGTGTGGGCCAGGGTCGTGTATCACCCGGCGCCGGCGCGAGGGCCGGGGGGGCCTCGATCCTGGGCACGACGGCGGGAGCTTCGGCCGACGGGGCCGCGGTCTTGGGCAGCAGAATTCGGGGTGGCGGGGCCGGCGTCGCCGTCGGCTCAGGGGCCAAGCGGGCCTCACGACTGGACGGGGTATCAGTAGTGCCAGTTGTCGGCTCGGAATGCTTCGCGGGCTCGTTGGTCGCGGGAGCGACCGCCGTCACCAGCGGCTTCTGAGGCGAGATGACTGCCACGACGCTGGGCAGGCGGAGCCGGTTCGGAGCGAGCACGGCATACCCGACCAAGATGGCCAGGCCGTACAGCAAGATCGCGTAGGCTCCGTCCAGCAAGTGGCGGCGCCGGGACGGCACAGAGACGAGCTCCATCGGCGGTTACTCTGACAATACCCGACCCGCGAGGCGCGCGCAAAACGAATTTCGCGGGCGCCGCGCTCTGTGAGCTTGTTCTAGGCAATCGCGGTGTGCACGGCGATGGTCCCGAGGCCGAGCCGCTGGTAGCTCGCGCTGCGGAGCCCGGCGCCGCGCATCCTTGCGACTAGCTCGTCCGGCGTGACGAAGCGCTCCACCGAGTCCGGCAGATAGCGGTACGCCTGACGGTCGCCCGCGACCGCGGCGCCGAGCGCGGGAACCAAGCGGTGGAAGTAGAGGCCGAATACCAGCGAGAACACGGGCAGGGTCGGTCGAGTGATCTCAAGTGTGACCACCCGCCCGCCTGGCTGCGTGACCCGTCGCATCTCGCGAAGTCCTTGATCGAGGTCGGTCAGGTTCCGAAGGAGGAACGCGGAGGTGACGCAGACGAAGCTCGCGTCGGCGAACGGGAGCGCGAGGGCGTCGGCCGCGAGGAGCGCGACCAGCGCCGCCGGCCGCCCGGCGAGCTTCCGCCGCGCCTCGCGCAGCATCCCCTCGGAGAAGTCGGCGCCGATCACCCGCCGGTGGGGTACGAGCTCGAGGATCGCCAGCGCGAGGTCCGCCGTGCCCGTCGCGAGATCGAGCGCGAGCCCGTCGGGCGCCGCGATCGTCGCGCGCGCCGCCGCCCGCCGCCACGCTTGGTGGCGGCCGAAACTCATCAGCGCGTTCATCAGGTCGTAGCGCCGGGCGATCCGCGTGAACATCGAGCGCACGAGCTCGGCCCTGTCGGCCGCCATCGCCCGCCTACCGCCAGAGGCCAGAGACCACTGCCGCCAGCATGATTACCGCGATATAGCCGTTGACGTTGAAGAACGCGACGTTGAGCCGGCTCAGATCCCCAGCGGACACGAGCGAGTGTTCGTAAACAAGGAGGCCTACGACGGCGAACCAGCCGATCCAGTAGAGGAGGCCGAGAGGGATCATGAGGCCGAGCGCCGCCAGGCCCGCCGCCGTCAGCGCGTGGTTGGCGCGCGCGACCGCAAGCGCCGCGGGGACGCCGAAACGCTCGGGCACCGAGTGAAGGCCGTAGGCGCGGTCGAAGTCGACGTCTTGACACGCGTACAGGAGGTCGAAGCCCGCGATCCACACCGTGACCGCGGCCCAGAGCAGCAGAGCCGGCGCCGCGAAGCTGCCCGTCACGGCGATCCAGCCACCGGCGGCCGCGATCCCGTCGGTGAAGCCGAGGATCCAGTGCGAGGTCCACGTGAGGTATTTCGTGTAGGAGTAGCCGGTCAGAAAGAGGCAGGCCAGCGGAGCGAGCGCGAGGCACAGCGGGTTGAGCTGCCAGGCGGCGACCAGCAACACCATCATCGAGACCGCGGCGAGCATCAGCATCTCGCTCGGTCGGATGATCCCGCGGGGGAGATGTCGATTCGACGTCCGCGGGTTCTGGGCGTCGATCGCGCGGTCGACTACGCGGTTCACCGACATCGCGGTAGTGCGCGCACCGGCCATCGCCGCCGTTACCCAGAAGACGACCCGCCAGCCCGGCCAGCCCCCCGCCGCCAGCACCATCGAGACGTAGGCGAAGGGCAGCGCGAAGATCGTGTGCTCGAACTTGATCGCGTCGAGGAACTGCTTGGTCCTGCTCAGAACCCGTAGTCCTTCCAGCGGCGGGAGACGAGTTGCCGGACCTCCTCGCTCATCACGATCTCCTCCGGCCAGGTCTGCGCCACATCGTCGAGCGGGCCCTTCTCGGTTGCGTCGATCCCCATCTTGCCACCGTAGCGGTGGCGCAGAGCCGCGTGGTCGAGGTCGTCCATCGGCCCCTCGAGCAGCATGATGTCACGCTTGGGATCGATGTTGCCGGTCGCGCGCCAGGCGACCTCGGAAGGGTCGTGGACGTTCACGTGCTCGCTAACGACGACGATCGTCTTGGCGAGCATCATGAGCCCCATGCCCCAGAGGGCCAGCATCACCTTCCGCGCCTGCCCGGGGTAGCGCTTCTTGATCGAGACGATCACGAGATTATGGAAGACGCCCTCCGCCGGCATGTTGATGTCCACGACTTCAGGGAGGAGGAGCCGGATGATCGGCAGGAACAGCCGCTCCGTTGCCTTGCCGAGCCAGTAGTCCTCCTGGGGCGGGCGCCCCACGATAATCGTGGGGTAGAGCGGCAGCCGTCGTCGGGTGATCGCGGTGAGGTGGAACACCGGGTACTCGCGCGCGAGCGAGTAGTACCCCGTGTGGTCGCCGAAGGGGCCCTCGAGCCGGCGTTCCCGTGGGTCCACGTAACCTTCGAGGATGATCTCCGCGTGCGCCGGAACCTCGACGTCGACCGTCTTACAATGAACCATCTCAACCCCACGCCCACGGAGCCAGCCCGCGAAGACGATCTCGTCAAGTCCGGGCGGGAGCGGGGCGGAGGCCGCGTAGATCGTGGCGGGGTCGCCACCGAGCGCGATCGCGACCTCCATGCGATCGAGCCTGATCCGCTGGGCTTCGCGCTCGTGTTCGGCCGAGCCCTTGTGGGTCTGCCAGTGCATGCCGAGTGTCCGATCGTCGAAGACCTGGAGGCGGTACATACCGACGTTGCGAGCGCCCGTCGCGGGATCGCGCGTGAAGACGAGCGGAAGCGTGATGTAGCGCCCCGCGTCCCCCGGCCAGCAGGTGAGGATCGGTAGTGACGCAATCGACGGGCTCGCGGTCTCAACCAGCTCCTGGCACGGGCCCGAGCCGACTCGCCTTGGCCCGACCCGGGCGAGGTCGATCAGGGTGCCCAGCTTCTGCAGCTTCTCGAGGAACGTGCCGGGTAGCGTGAAATTCAGCAGCCCCGCCGCCCGCGCGGGGAGCCCGCTCAGGTCGTCCACGCCGAGGGCCCACGCCATTCGCTGCGCCGAGCCGAAGGTGTTGATTAGGACCGGCATATCGTAGCCCTCGACCCGCTCGAAGAGGAGCGCCTTGTTTTGGACCGCCGGCCCCTTCGAGACGCGGTCGGCGATCTCGGCGATCTCGAGGTCGCGCGAGACGGGCGCCGTGATCCGGTGGAGCTGATTGTGCTTCTCGATGTGCGCGACGAACTCGCCGAGATCTGCGAAGGCCATCGTCAATCGCCCCATCATACTCCGCGTCTTGACACGTTCAAGGGGCGGGACGTATAGGTTGAGGAATGACGAAGGCGGATCTCGCCGCCGGGATGGCCAGGGCCGCCGACGGCACTAAGACGGCCGCCGAGAAGGCCATCAACGCCTTTATCGCGGTCGTCTGCGACTCGCTACGCAAGGGGCGGCGGGTGACGATCGGCGGCTTCGGGACGTTCGTGGTCACCCGGCGCGCCGCCCGCAACGGCCGCAACCCGCGCACGGGCAAGGCGATCCATATTCCCGCTACCCGCGTGCCTCGCTTCAAAGCCAGCCGCGCTCTGAAAGACACGCTTCGCTGAGCGCGGGAATGCGGTATACTCCCGAATCAGCGTCCGGTGGGGGATCGTCTAGTGGTAGGACGCGTGGCTCTGGACCACGTAGCGGGGGTTCGAATCCTCCTCCCCCAGCCACTTACACCCGCCGCCCGCCCCGTTGTGTACGCGGCCCCATCGTCTAGAGGCCCAGGACACGGCCCTCTCAAGGCTGAAACACGGGTTCGAATCCCGTTGGGGCCACCAACTTGGATTCGTTGGAGTTTTTCGCGAAAGATTTCCGTCCCGCCCCCGAGGGGACGGAAACCCCTACTGCACGCCACCTCCGTTCTGGTCGAACAGATTCACGACTTTCTGGAGATCATGCGGCGCCAGCCGTGTGTAGATTGTCGTCGTCTGGATGTCCGCATGGCGTAGGTGTTCTTGCACCGCGCGGAGGTTGCCGCTCGAGCGCTTGAGAAGCTCCACGCCGCAGGCGTGCCTGAACGCGTGGGGGTGGATGGTGTCCACGCCGACGCGCTTGCCGAGATCCTTGACGATCTTCCAGACCCGCTGGCCGGAGATCCGGCGGGACTTCCGCTCGCCGCCATACGAGTACCGCACCAGGAACAGCGGCTCGCCGGCCGCCGCCCCCGGCCGCTCCTTGGCCAGGTACTCGTTGGCGATCGTCCGCGCGACCTCCGGCAGCGGCACGGTGCCCTCGTGCCCGCCTTTCCCGAGCACGCGGCGCAACCCGAACTGCGGCTGGTAGTCGCCGACGTTCAGCCGAACAACCTCTGAACGTCGAAGGCCCCCGTAGACCATCAGCGCGAGCATAGCCTTGTCGCGAAGCCGGGGACACCGCGTGAGAAACTCTTCGACGGCCTCCCACTTCGGCACGGCTGGAACCCGGCTCTTCTTCGCGGGCAGCGTGATGATCTCCATCGGATTCTTCTCGAGCCGGCTGTGCTTGACAGCCCACTTGCCGAAGCTCCCGAGCACGGCGAGCCGAACCCGGATGCTTCCCGGCTGCAGCTCCTTCGCCGCCATGAAGTACTGGTAGCTCCGGCACAACTCCGGCGTGAAGTCCGCGATCAACAGCGGTCCTTTGACCTGATCCTTGGTGAAGGTGACGAAATAGGTGAAGTACCGCCGATATGTGTCGATGCTCCGATGGGTTGCCCCCCTTTCGACCTTGAGGTACTGCGTGAACTCCTCGAACAAGGCGGATAGACGCATGGCTCGGCTCCTTCTATCCGCCGCACGCTTTTGCCGGGGAGGATTATGTGGCGGGACGAGCCATGCGTCAATCGCTCCGTTGCGCTCGCTCCGTTGCGCTCGCTGTTCATGACCTTGTAGCGTTCGGAAGTCTCTCAGTGTGTGCGTTCGAGCCCAGTCGACGGACCGGGCCATCGTGCGGATCGGATGGGGCCGCCTGTCCAGCTTCACATCCACGGACGGACGTGGGCCCGACGGGTGTTCAACGTTTCGCCGACAGCGCTGGCTCCTCTTCGTCGCTCTCATCGGTCTGGCCAGACCGCCGTCGGACTCCGCCTCGGCGTCGGCCTCAACGCCTCCCGAACCGCACCGCGTGGGATCTACCGGACGATGACCGGCGCGCCGGTTCCGGGGACCGCTCGTCGCCCGCGTGCCCGTCGCTACGCCGTCCGACGCTCACGCGGCTCCCACGGCCCGGCGACTGCCGGGGGGGCACGCAGCTCGTTCTCAAGGGAGCCGGCGCGGTTGCTGGCGATCGTGTTGAGGTCGGCCGCGAGCCTGCCGCTCGAGCTCAGAGCGCCCGCAGCCGGCGATCCGCTCGGCCGCTCAGGCGTGTGGGCCGGGTGCATCAGTCCACCGTCACGGCGGCGCGCGCCGTCGCGCGAATGTCGGCTTGGCGGACGGGTCCGACATACCGGCTGTCCCATCCCCGGGGCTCCCTGTGCTGAACAGCCACCCTCGTCCGCCGCGACCCGATGCCGCCCCCAGAGCGCATGGGAGAGCGGGTGGTGGTGGAAATCGACCTCGGCCGTGGATTGCGCGACAGCGACGAGCGTTTTCTTTGGGAGACCCAGTTAGGACGCGTGAGAAACTAGAAATCGGAGCCCCTGCGCCATGAGCCGTAAGAGTAAGGCTCGCCAGTTAGAAACAGCCGCCAAGTCCCAACATCCACAACTGTTCCAGCGTCGGCGCGCTCAGCCGGTCCAGGCCGCCGTGATGACGAGTGCTCATGGCGATGGTTCCATCGTCCTCACTCCGGCTCAGCGCTGGGTTCGCTGGCTTGCGCCATTGCTGGTTGCCTTGCTCACCCTCGCGGCCTTCCTACCAACGCTGCAGAACCAGTTTGTGCGCTGGGACGACCCCGAAAATTTCTTAGACAATCCCGACTATCGGGGGCTTGCCTGGAGTCAACTCTGCTGGATGTGGACGACATTTCACATGGGCCACTACATTCCTTTGACCTGGATGACCCTGGGCATCGACTATCTGTTGTGGGGAATGAATCCCGCGGGCTATCATCTGACCACCCTCCTACTGCACGCTGCGAACGCCGCGGTCTTCTACTTCGTAGTCCGTCGGATACTAACAGTGGCTCTTCCCAGTCCCTCTGAACGCGAGCACGTGCTCGCGGTGACTGCAGGGTTTGCCGCCCTCCTGTTCGCGATCCATCCCCTGCGCGTCGAATCCGTTGCGTGGGTCACTGAACGGCGCGATGTGCTCTCGGGGCTCTTCTACCTATTGACAATCCTGGTCTACCTTCGGGCCTGCGAGCGGGAGACGCACGGCCGAGGGTGGTACTGGCTGTCCGTCGTCGTGTTCGGCGGTGCGCTTCTTTCTAAGTCGATGGCGGTGAGTCTTCCTGTCGTGCTGTTGATCCTGGACGTCTATCCCCTCCGCCGCCTCGGCGGGTCCCGGGGGTGGTGGAGTGCGCCCGCGCGCCGGGTCTACCTGGAGAAAATCCCATTCGTGCTGCTCGCCGCTGCGGCGTCGGTCATCGCATTCAAGGCGCAATTTCTCCTCCGGAGCACGGTCTTGCTGGATCAGCTGAGCGTGCTGGGCAGACTGGCGATCTCCGCGTACGGCTTGAGCTTCTACCTCTGGAAAATGCTCCTCCCCGTGAGCCTCTCGCCTCTCTACGAGCTGGGCATCGTGAACCCCTGGGCGCCCCCCTTCCTCCTGAGCTATGCCGTGGTCCTGGCCCTCACCGTCGTCACGCTGGCCCTCCGGCAGCGAGTGCCAGGCCTGCTCGCCGCGTGGCTCGCGTACATCGTGATTCTCCTGCCGGTCCTCGGGATCTTTCAGAACGGCCCGCAGATGGCTGCGGATCGATATACGTACCTCGCAGGCCTTGGATGGGCGATCTTGGCCGGTGCCGGCCTGTTGTGCTGCTGGCGAACCTTGAGGAGGTCGACGATAGGGACCCCGACCACTTTCGCGCTTGCCGGCATTGCCATAGGCGTCGTCGGTGGGTTGGGAGTCCTCACCTGGAACCAGGTCCAGGTCTGGTATGACTCGGACAGGCTTTGGACCTACGCCGCTACGATTGACCCCAACTCAGCCCGCGCTCACACCGCCCTCGGACTTGAGCTCGCTTACCGGGGCAAGTTTGCCGGGGCGATCGAGCACTTCCAGCAGGCCCTGCGCGTCAAGCCCTACTATGCCGAAGCCCACAACAACTGGGGCGTGGCGCTCGCGCAGCAAGGCCAGCTGGCCGGGGCGATCGAGCATTACCAGCAGGCTCTGCGCCTCAACCCCGACAATGCCGAAGCCCACAACAACTGGGGCGCGGCGCTCGCGCAGCAAGGCCAGCTGGCCGAGGCGATCGAGCATTTCCGGCAGGCCGTACACATCAAGCCTTACCTCGCTGACGCCCACAGCAATTTGGGCCGGGCGCTCGCTCAGCTAGGCAGGCAGGCCGAGGCGAAGGTCCCCCACCAGCAGTCTCCGGGTCGCGAGCCTGACCTCGCTGAAGCCCACACAAACTGGGGCGTGGCCCTTGCTCAGCAGGGGAAGCTGGCCGAGGCGATCGCGCACTTCGAGCAGGCTCTGCGTATCAATCCTGACTATGGCCTTGCCCAGACTAACTGGGGCACTGCGCTGGTGCAGCAGGGCAAGCTGGCCGAGGCGATCGCGCATTTCGAGCAGGCTCTGCGTATTAATCCTGACTATGGCCTTGCCCACACTAACTGGGGCACTGCGCTGATGCAGCAGGGCAAGCTGGCCGAGGCGATCGCGCATTTCGAGCAGGCTCTGCGTGTCAATCCTGACGATGCGCTCGCCCACATCAACTTCGGCCGGGCGCTCGCTCAGCAAGGCAGGCAGGCCGAGGCGGGGGAGCACTACCGGCAAGCGGGGAGCCGGAAAGATCCAAGGGTGAAATAGCGTAGTCTGCTTTACCTAGTCATGAGATAGAAATCCTGACGGAGTGGTGATCTCCTGCCCCGAATGAGGACAAGAGCGATCGCTCCAGATGCCCGGCCGACAACCAGGCCGGGTTTCTATCCCCTCTCGATCGTCGAGGGCTGCTGCGCCGCAAGGATGCGATTCGCTGGCAAAAGCGTGCGGCGGCGCTGGAACACGGGTTCGAATCCCGTTGGGGCCACCACCGTGTTGCTAGTTCCGGTGTTTTCGATCGCCCGGAACAAATCGGCCGGAAGTAGGCGACCGACGCAAAGCTCGCCGGACAGTCGGTAGCCCCTGCGTCCGTCTCGCCCGATCGGTTCTTCGCCCGCCATGTTCCCTAAATGGCGATCTTCAAGGCGATTGCCGCCTCGACGTCTTGCCGAAGGGGGTGTCATCGTCAGTGATTTCTTGAACGGTATGGGGCTCGGACAGCCAGTGGACGTTCAGGTGTTACCTCCGATCGCTTGACAAGGGCGGGCCAGTTGCTATATTCAACCCATAGGTTGAATATATGACGATTCCTGCTCTCGACCTCGCGTT
>Ga0209689_1003381_pt1 | contig 11777 bp, 14 predicted proteins | sample GraSoiAngelo_149_FD_187119 | JGI IMG/M metagenome (GOLD analysis project Ga0209689, IMG submission 187119) | Grasslands soil microbial communities from the Angelo Coastal Reserve, California, USA - 14_1009_09_30cm (SPAdes) (version 2) | ecosystem: Environmental > Terrestrial > Soil > Grasslands ...
CACATCCTCAGGATGAAAGATTCTGGTGCGAAGGTTTGGCGCGATCGCCTCTTCGAGGCGCAGGCCCGTGTAATCAAGCAACCATTGATTGGCGTAAAGAATGGTCCCTTCCGGGTCTAAGATGACAATCCCCTGACGTATAGCATCCACAATTTGTCTGAGTTGAGCTTCGGATTTCTGGACGTTTTCGAATGCCAGCGTCAGGGCCGACCGCGATCGATCGCGCTCGATCGCGATTCCGGCAATCCGACTGGCGTAATCGATTAACTGAATGTCGTGCGTCTCCGGATGCCGAACTTCGCGATAGTACATGCAAAACGTACCTAGCACTTTGCCATCGTGCGACATGATGGGGGTTGACCAAGCGGCCCGCAGCCCACTCGGCAGAACAACGCTTCTGAAGTTGGTCCAATTCGGATGAGAAAGGATGTCGGACACAAAGACTGGCTGCCGAAGGTAAGCGGCTGCGCCACACGATCCGACATTGGGACCGATGCACGTTCCATCGATCGCTGCTAAGTACGGTTGCGGCAGGTTTGCGGCGACGCCATATCGCAGGTGCAACCCGTCTTCGTCTAATAGGAAAATCGAGCACAACATTCCCTCACTGTGGGCTTCGATTAGACCGGTGATACTCGTCAGAACTTCGTTCAGAGATGCGCCGATGAGCATCATCTTCAGCGCATCCAGCACCGCCTCGCTGGGCAGCGTTAGGGCGGGGGATGGGGATCTTGAGAGGGCTTGTAGGTTGGGTAACGTCTTGACGTTTGCCATAAACTGGCCGCCTACCAGGCGATGCCCGCAGCATCACACAAACAAAGCATTTATATCACGAAGGGAAGGCGCGCAGCTCGAACCTCGCACAGTAATGGATAAGCAACATCGCGCAGCGCAACATTCTCGAGCGGCAGCCGGAAGCCCGTTAGCTGGCAGGCTGGCTGCCGACTGCGTGCTGCTAAAGCTGAGTGGGATTACCGTCCTGATGCCTTCTGGCCGCGAAGCGCCATACACGTGGAAGCCGCTTTCGCGACCAATCGGTTTTCCTCGTCGGTAATGGTGCACTCGACGTAGCCGATCGTATGGCCCCCCTCACGACCTCTCCTTCCGCTTTGAGTTGCGCCTGCCACACCGGGCGAAAGAAATTGATTTTCAGTTCCACGGTAGTAAAGGATTCATCTGGGGCGAGAGTACTTGCAAACGCTATGCCCATCGCGGCATCAGCAATGTCGCAAAGAATTCCGCCATGCAGCGTTCCCATGGGATTTGCATGCTGTGGTCCGGCCGTCAAGACGACCGTCGCCCGCCCGTCAGCAATGTCTTTCGCCTCAAATCCAATCAGCCGCGCGATGGGAACGTCGTTCGTCTTTGCGCGTTCCCTGAAGTCCGCTTGCGAGGGAATTTCTTGAGTACTCATGACTTGGCAGCTCCGGCCTTCGATTTCCGCGCACGAACTCCTGTTTCGAGGTATTCCTCCAGATGACGGACGGCAAGGTCACGAGGTCCTTCCTTCTTCTGCAGACGGCTCACCATTATGCTGCCTTCAAGCGTACTTGCAATCAAGGTGGCCAATTCCGCCGAATCGACATTGGCACGCACCTCACCTCGTCGTAGCCCCTCCTCGGCAATTGATCGCAGACGATCAAGCAAGGAACTGAGAGCCTGGCGGGCTTTGGCTCGCAACTGAGGATTGCCGTCGTCGGAATCGATGGCCGTGTTCAGCAGCGGGCAACCTCCCGGCACCAGCCCTGTACGTCGGTCGCGAAAGTTCCGCACGATTTGTTTGAGACGATCAACGGTATTCGGGATCTCTTCTGTTCCTTCAAAGCGCGCATCCATTGCAATTTTCCAAGCGTGGTCGAAGGCGTCTCCCGCAAGCTCCTCTTTGCTCTCAAAGTGCCTGTAAATCCCGCCTTTTTCGAGCCCAGTCGCGCGCATGAGATCGGAAAGTGCAGCGCCGTCGTATCCTTTTTGATTGAAGATTGGCGCTGCTTTACGAATGATCTCTTGCCGGGTCTGCTCGCCTTTGCGCACGTTCTCCTCCTAACAATGTCAACTTCGCGATAATACAGTCGCTGACCGCACCACACCACTACTTGGATGAGACCGACCGGTCCCAGGTCGCATTTGATATGCGGCCAGTGAGAGGAGTTAGCCATTTTGGGCCGCCCGCCCCCGGTTCCGCTAACACCCCTTGGGATATTCACGACGACTTGTGAAAACCTATAGGAGGCTCAAGCACATTGGACCTAAGGTCACCGTCGCTCAGTGGCTCACCGCTTTGCTGGTGGTCGTAATGATGCTCCAGCACTACACGCGATTCCTTCCATTTCCTGAAGGTGCGCCAGCTCACAGTGCAGACTTTGCCTGTCGCCCCGACCAACTCCAGTGTCCACGCTGAATGGGTCGCATCGACAACGTCTCCAGGAATCGACGTTTGTCGAACGGATATTGACACGCCACCGACCTCGGCCATTGCATGAAGTGGAACCAGGAAACCGAAAACAAGTGAGCGCACGCCCGCCTTTCCGCGAATCGGCTCTTCCGTGGATTCGCTGCTTCCCTCGACATCGTCGGCATAAAACTCGTCGAAGATCTCCAGATATTCCTCGTAGCTTCGGCTGATGTCAGCATGGACGATGGCAGCATTTAGGGTACGCTCCGCAGTCCGAGATTGCGTGTAAGGATCGGGATGAAACTGATCGGCTGAGATGAAACCACGTTGATCGCTCATTGAAATTCTGCGAAGTCTAGTCCTCGCTCTTGCTTCCTCCCATATTGGAGCGCCGCCGATTACCGCCGCAAATGGCAGTAGCTTCCAGAAAATATGGGGACGTTGACCAACTCACACTATTGATGACAGAAGGGACCGGTCGGTCGCATAAATTATGCGTTGCGCTGCTATGCGTGCGAAGCATCGTTAACGGGCTTAACAAAGTATGGCTCGACGGCGCCACCACGAGCGAGCCTCGCCATCTACGAAGGCGATTGAGCTGGACGCAGGGTTCACGGCCAGGTGTCGTTGCAAGGCGAATACCATGGGATTCACGGGGTGTGCGGCGTCCTGCTCAATCTGAGGCTGAGCGGCTGGGAGGTTAGTTTGCAAGAGCAATTGGCGCCCCCTGAAATTAAGCAACCTCTTGCTGCTGCTGCAGCGATCGAGACAGCGAGAATGGACTACGCGGCGATAGACTAACGGCAGATCGGCGGCGGGGATGCTGGTTTACTCATTCCGAACAAATCGCTCATAATACCGCCCGTTCCCCAGCATTGCCACGGGTTTCGAGCAGCTCATGCCACGAGGTTGGTCCGTCGCTGCCCGCGACATAATTGGGGAAGTCGGGTGGCGGTAATTGCGCCCACGCCTCTTCAATCGGCGTAATGATCCGCCACTCCGCCTCTACTTCGTCTCGGCGCGTAAATAGCGTTGCATCACCACGCATCGAGTCGAGCAGCAGAGTTTCGTACGCAACCGGCCCCTTCGAGCCAAAGCTCGCTTGATAAGAGAAGTTGGCCTGAACCGTCACAGTCCGCACCTGGGTTCCCGGTCGCTTCGCGTCGAATGCGATCGAGATTCCCTCGTCCGGCTGAATGCCGATTGTGATGACATTCGGATCAATACCGGACGACGTGCTCGCAAACAGCGCCTGTGGCGTCGGCTTGAGATGCACGCGGATCTCTGTCAGATTTCGTGCAAGACGCTTCCCAGTCCGAATGTAGAAAGGGACTCCAGCCCAACGCCAGTTCTCGATCTGAAACCTTACCGCTGCGTAGGTTTCGGTTGTGGAGTGGGGATTCACGCCTGGCTCTTGCCGATAGCCCGGTACCTGCTTTCCATCAAGCACGCCGGGACCATACTGTCCTCGAGCGGTGAATCGTGCGACATCCTCGACACTCATAGGCCGAATGGAACGAAATACCTGCACCTTCTGTTCACGCACCGAGTCGGCATCAAACGCTACCGGAGGCTCCATCGCAGTCAACGCCAGCAATTGAAGCAGATGGTTCGCCACCATATCGCGCAGGGCGCCCGTCTCTTCATAGAACGCCGCGCGGTTTTCGACTCCCACCGTTTCAGCGGCGGTGATCTCTACATAGTCGATGTAGTTCCGGTTCCACACCGGTTCAAACAGCGAGTTGCTGAACCGGAAGACGAGGATGTTCTGCACTGTCTCTTTGCCAAGATAGTGATCAATCCGGTAGACCGCTTTCTCGTCGAATACCCCGTGCACCACGTCATTTAGCACGTTGGACGATTCCAGATCCCGCCCGAAGGGCTTTTCCAGAACGATTCGCGTCCACCCATGGTCACGGCGGTTCAGTCCAGCCGCGCCCAAGCCCTCGATGATGGGTCCCGCTACTGACGCAGGCGTCGATACATAGAACAAATGGTTTGGGCTGGAACCATTTTTCTCCATCTCCTGCAGGCGAATGCGCAACTGCGGATAGAAATTCGGATCGTTGATGTCACCTACCATGTAGTGGAGCCGCTGTTCAAAGTCATCCCATCCTGCCTCGCTGAAGCCGCGTGTGTCTTTCGACTTGCCTGCTGCCTGCCCCGCCTTCTCGCGAAACTCTTCAGAACTCATCGGCTTGCGGCCGATCCCGAAAACTTCAAACTGCGGGTTCATGCAGCCCTCACATGCCAGGTTGTAGAGGCCGGGGATCAGCTTTCGCTTGGTCAGATCGCCCGAAGCTCCGAAAATAACCAGGACGCACGAATCTCCGGTGGGCAGCGGTTCTTGCGACAGCTTCTCGAGGGGATTGGCTAGGATAATCGCAGACATAAATCTTCTTTCTTATAGATGCTATCGATAACGATTTCGAATCCTAAATGGAAACTGACCTACTCCAGCCAGTTCTGCTGTGCATCGTTGGCCGAGAGCTTGCCGGTGCTCTTTCGCATACAAACGACGACTCCACCTTCTTCAAAGCGCACGTCGTCCATTAGCGCTTTCATCAGGTAAATCCCACGGACCATGAACGGCTCCGGTATTTTCGGGAGCAGTAGGGTCCGCTATCTTATTCAAATCAAATCCTCGTCCTTCGTCCTTCACCGCTATTGAGATTTCATCAAGTTCACAGCGGCAACGAACATGGACGTGTTTTCGCGGATTCTCATGATTTCCATGAATGATCGCGTTTGCGAGGGCTTCGCGCAGCGCGATCTCAACCCCGCTCTCGCCCTCAGGAACACAGCCGCACTTCCTGAACAAGAGCATGAGCCTATCCACGAAGGGGGAAATCGCGGCCACTTCGCTTGGCAAAGAGCGCTCCAGTTCAATGCAAGGGCCGCCTTGGTTATGGGCTATAGTCATTCGTAAACGTTCCTTGAAGGCCCATCACAATTCAGAATCGATCACGTTTCCAAACTCTTTATTCACTCTCTATTCAGTCGACCTATGATCACGCTGATCGATCAGATCTGGGCTCTTCCGTCAACGAACAGTTCAATACCCGTGACGAAACTGGAGTCATCCGAGGCCAGAAACAGCGCCGCCTTCGCAACTTCATCGGGCTCCCCCGTGCGTCCCATCGGGACCGTGGATACAATCCGCGCAATTACGTCCGGAGGTCGGCGACTCACCAAGGGCGTATTGATCGGACCCGGCTAACTTCTGAACACTTCGCGATGTCGCTAGAGTGCGTTCAACTTGGTCATGATCGTGGCTCCAGCCAATTTGCCCTCCAATGCCGTAAACAGCCGCTTCATGTAGTCCTGTTCAAGGTGAAACTTATGTGCCGCCGAAGAGGAGAAGATCTCAAAGAAGACCAGCTTATGCGGGTCGCCCTCCCGTGACGTCTCGAACATTCCTTCACAACCGGCCTCTTGAAGCGTTGGAATGAGTGCTTGCTTGAGCGCGCCTTTCACGTCATCCAGCAATTCGGGTAGAACGGTAAGTTCTGCCAGCAGGTAAATCTTTTGGCTGTCCATCGGTGATTCTCCTTTGTTTTCGAGCCATCTCTGGCGATAGAACGGACTGTTGTACCAAGCCTTCGCAGCCTCGATACTGGGGAACTCGAGGATTGCGGTTCCTTCCATGGCTGGCCTACAGGCGCTGGACAAACTCAATTACAGCCTGGTTGACCTCCTGGGCTCGCTCCTGCTTGGGTCCAATGACCGCAACCTGGAAACAGAATTGTTCTCCGGAGTTGCGGTACAAACTTCGACAGGTTGGCGATGATTTGGTCCATCCCACGAAAGGCCAAGACGAGATCGCGGTCCCCGGCGATGTACAGCGCCGGGACTGTCACCTGCACCCCAGACACAGGCGCTAAAAGTTCCCAATTCCGGTCCATATTGCGGTACCAGTTCAGCCCCCCACGAAATCCCGTACGCGCAAATTCGCTTACGTAAAAATCCACGTCCGGTTCAGTGAGCCAATGGGGCAACGATGCAGGATTCGTCAAGCGCGAGAGAAAGCCACCTCGGCGCGGGACCATATCGATTTCGCGGCCGTCCCTTGCAGCATCATCCCGGCCTTCCCCTGAAGCCGAGTAGAGGAAGCTGCGAAGGCTCAGACGGACATCGCACTCTAACTCCGCCTCGGCAATGCCTGGGGATTGGAAGTACAGCTGAAAGAACTGCGCGTCCTCGGTCTGGGGCATAATGCTGGTAGGAGGAACGGGTGCTCGCGATATGAACGGCACGCTCAAACCGATCACGCCGCGAAAGCGATCAGGCCGCAAAAGCGCGGCATACCACGCGACGGGGGCGCCCCAATCGTGTCCGACGATCACCGCTGTCTCTGTGCCTAAAGCATCGAGCAGGCCGACCACGTCGCCAACATGATGGAGCAGCGTGTACCGATCGAGTTCTTCTGGGCGATCCGTCTGCCCGTAGCCTCGCATATCTGGCGCGATCGCATGGAATCCAGCTTCTGCGAGCGCATGCAACTGATGGCGCCACGAATACCATGATTCGGGAAAACCGTGACACAGCACCACCAGGGGCCCTGCTCCGCTCTCGGCGATGTGCATATGGATGCCGTTCGTTTCCACCGTGCGATGTTTTATTTCGCTCACTGTGCTGTGCGTGTAGTGACTCATGGAAAATCTCCGTCTGGACTCCGAGGCGTGAGTCACCTCCCGATCATCCCTCCGTCAACCGCCACGGATGCACCGATGATGGAAGAGGCCTTGTCAGAGCCAATGAACTCACTCGGTAGAAGCCCGGCGCCTGATCATGATGCTGGGGCGAGGCAGCCAGAGCTGCATTCGGACCGGCAATAAAGCTGGCCAGTTTCCCAGGAGAGCGGCCGCGAAGCGCATCGAATTTCTCTTGAGCACGATCTCTTGTAATTTCATGTTCGTTTCTTCCTGTCGTCCTTTCGTTCTTCTGCCAACCAAACCTTTCGTTCGACTGCTTCGGAATTGTCCTCTAAGCCACCCGACAAGCATTTTTCACCCCGGTCCTCGATCTTGCGCTTCCGCGTTTACAGCCCAAGTTTCGGGCGAAATCTCGACGGCCTCAGCTCCGGTGGTCTAGGGGGACGGAGAAGATCACTTTCTCCGGATCGGGCAGGTCCTTGACGCCGCCGGGCAGGAGGGCCTGGGCCACCGCGACCGGATTCAGAGACTCCCGCAGCAGCTTGATCTGGCCGTTCTCGGCCACGAGACGGCCAGTAAATAGATGATGGACGGTGCGCCCGGTCGCCTTCGCCGTCGGGTGGGCCATGTATTCGGCGAACACCTGCTTAGGGGTGTCGATCAGGACGTGGGTGTCCTCGGGCTTGAAAGCGAAGTCCAGATAGAGCCCGGCGAGAGAGTCTTGGAGCTCCCTGATCGCCTGGCGTCCCCGGTGGCGCCAGGGGATACCCAGCGAATGCAGGAACGGCAGTTCGACCGCTCCGTCCTCGGCGAACAGGGCGGCGGCGTCTTGGCCGTGCGTGACGGCGGCGAGGAATTCGAGCAGCAGGGTCTTAGCGTCCAAAACAAGCCGTTTATTTTTCTCCCTTACGTTGTTCATTAAATTTTCCTTTCGCGAGTGGTCTCCACTCTCGTCACAACTTTTTTCTATCCTGCCTACGCGACAGAAGACTTGATCGAGTCCTGGTCGGGTACCACCGAATCTCCGTCGCTCAAGAAGATCTTTACGTGCTCCAGGAACGTTTTTCTGTGTTGATACTGCGCTCCATGATTTGAATCCGGGTACATGATGAGCTGAGCGTTTGGCAGATGCTCCGCCAGAATGAAAGCGTTTATCGGTGTCACTACGATGTCTTTATTGCCGTGAACTAGGAGTGTCGGATGTGTGATGTTCTTGAGGCTGGCGTAACGGCCGGTCGCGGGTATGGTTCCCCATTCTCTAATCGCGGCGAGCTGTGCGACGGCCGAGTTCCTGGACACAGGAAGGTCACGATCCTGCTTGCGCGCTTCGAGTCGCTTCATATAATCGCGACCAGCCGCTTGGCTCGCCTCGGAGGGTGAGAAGAATGCTGCCAGCAAAAACGCAACTGGATCCGCCTGTTCTTCAGACGAGAGTTCTGTGAAAGTCATCCCTTCTCCACCACGAGGCCCTGTGCCTAACAAGATCAGGCGCTGGATGAGGTGAGGGTGTTCTAGGGTTAGCTGCTGCGCAATCATCGCACCCAGCGAGAAGCCCACCACATGAATCGCCTCGAGGCGGAGTGCGCGGCAAAGACTAACGCAATCGCGCGTCATCTCCGCTACGGTAGAAGGTGTTTCTCCTCCCGAAGCCCCAACGCCCGCATTGTCAAACAGAATCACCTCGTGATCCCGAGCGAGGCTGTTTGTTACGGCGGGATCCCATCCGTCCATGTTGGAGTTGAAGTACTCCAGAAAGAGCAGCGGAATGGTTCCCGCCTTGCCGAAACGACGGTAGGCATAACGGACTCCATTGGCCTCAACAAAGTTTGTCGGGACTGTTTCGTGTGTGTAATTGCTCGCACTTGTCTCTCCAACCCGGTTTCGATTCGGCATTGCTCACCTCCTGTTACTGACTTGTAACGAACTTCCCGTGCTGCAACTCATTGGTATGTTGGGAAAGTCTTTCCGAACATGGGACGGCCGCTCTTTGACTGTTCTTCCGTCGCTTCATCCTGAATGACGTCCCAATGCTCCACAAGGATTCCGTTTTGAATGCGCACGATATCTGCGGCAATCCAGTTCACAGGGAGGCCGAGGTTCGAAAATCGCCCGTGCACGATCACGAGGTCTCCCTCGGCCACAATCATTCCCGGTTCGTACTTCAACGTTGGTGGGACGCCCTTGATGAGATTGAACAGACCCTCACGACCAGGTGCGATATGAGCGCTGTGTTGAATGTAGTCCGGCGACCAGAATCGTTCTGCCGCAGCATAATCGCGATTGTTGAAGAGTGTGTCGAACGCTTCCATGACAAGAGCCCTGTTTTGTTCGGGTGTAGTCTTCGTTATTTCAGCCATCTGAGTTGTTTCGGACATTTGAGATTCTCCTTTTTATGTGATTTGGTCGTTTTGCTTCTTGGCTCCAAAATTAGCCCGCGAGCATCCCTCCATCCACCGCCAGGGATGCACCGATGATGTAAGAGGCCTTGTCAGACCCAATGAACACGATGGCATTTGCAATCTCTTCGGGCGTTCCCATGCGCTTGGTAGGAATGTGTGTCTCGAGGAAATTTGCCTTGTTTTCCTTCGTTTGCGCAAACCGGTTGAACATCCCCGTTTCCGTCGGCCCAGGGCCAACGATGTTGACACGAACGCCTGTGCCGGCGAGTTCGATGGCCGCAGACTTCGTGATGCCTTCCACAGCGTGCTTGCTGCCGACATACACCGCCGCGGTCGGGCCGCCCACTTTGCCGTACGAAGACGAGATGTTGACAATGCTACCTTTGCCTTGCCGAAGCATGGCCCGAATCTCGTACTTCATGCACAGAAGCACACCAAGCACATTCGTGTCGAAGATGGCTTGATAGCTCTCGGGGGTTACATCGGCAGCCGAACCGGGAGTGCCTACGGTGCCAGCGTTATTGACGGCAATGTCGAGGCGACCGAAACGAGCGATGATCTTGTCGACGAGGTTCTTGACTTCCTCTTCATGCCGCACGTCGGTGCGCACAAATTCGGCCTCAGTGCCGAGGTTGCGCAGTTCCTTGGCCAGCTTCTGACCTTCATCATCGTGTCGACCGGAAACAACGACCCGCGCCTTTTCACGCGCGAAGGCCACAGCCGTGGCGCGACCGATGCCGGTCAGCGCTCCGGTAATCAAAACAACTGGTGAACTCATAGCGCTACCTCGCTTGATTCAGAGCCATATAGCCTAGGCATGGCTAACGCGCGCCCCGCCAGGTCATTCTGCAAAGCTCAAATCACTTAGTTAGATCGCGAAGGGAGCTATTAGTAGCGCGGCTGCAGCATACTTTGTTAAGCTGGGAGCAATGCTTTACAAGCATGGAATTGAAAATGGAATTACGACATCTTCGTTACTTCGTCGCGGTTGCCGACTCGGGAAGTCTGACGGTGGCAGCACAGCGAATGCTGCACACGTCGCAACCTTCGTTGAGTCGGCAGATTCGAGATCTTGAAGACGAGGTGGGTGCCGAACTCCTGACGCGAAGAGCCCGCGGTATCGACCTGACACCGGCGGGTCGCGCCTTTCTTGATCACGCCCGCTCGGTGTTATCGCAGGTTGAAGCGGCAGGTGAAGCTGCACGTCGGGTCGCTCGTCCCGCCAAGCCATGCTTCACCATGGGCTTTCTGACCGGACACGAATTGACGTGGATGCCTGAAGCCTTGCGGATATTGCGCGACGAACTACCTAACATCGACGTGATGATATCGAGCCAATACTCACCTCTGCTTGCGGATGGGCTTTCGAAAGGAAAAATCGATGCAGCCTTTCTTCGACGGGAACGGGGGGTGCCAGAGTTGGCGTTCCGCCTTCTCGTCAAGGAGCCCTTGATGGTGGTTTTGCCTAGCAACCACCGTCTCGCTGCGCTCAAATCCATCGGTGCAAGGGATTTAGTGGGCGAGCCCTTCGTGACCGTGTCCAACACGGCCCCTGTACTCCGCGTAATCATCGACAATTACCTGAAGCGCTCCGGAATCGAGATCAAGCCAGCGCACGCGGCTGACCACCTATCCATGGGAATGTCGTTAATAGTTTCGACAGGCGGCGTGGGGCTGTTACCTGCTTACGCACAGAACTTTCTCCCTGCGTCTGTAACGAGCCGCCCTCTGAAGGGAGATGCGCTAACTGTCGATCTGGTCCTCGGCTACAGGAAGTCGAACCAGTCTCCGATCCTCAAGCTTTTGCTTTCGAGATTGGACGAGTTGGTCGCTCGTGCGGCGAATAAGACCCGATAAACTCGAAATGCACCCTAGTAAATGACTATGGAGTTCTTGAGTCAGGGGCGACCCTGATGTTGAGCGCTGTCGACTAAGATGAGTACCGAGAAATGCCCTTGTGCTGATTGAAATTTGAGCACTTCAACCCGCCGGGGGCTTGACTCCGAACTGAAGGCAAATGCCATCATCGGGCTGAATGCGGAGCGTTATGACATTCGGCTCTCCTAAGAAGACTGATTCGCTATTGCATGGTTCGAGCGGCTCGACCAGTCGCCCGTCAGTGATCAGGCCTCTGCCCGTGCGTTTGCAGGAGCGGACTTGTTGGCAAGCCCTTTACCAAGCAAGTCCGCCTCCATCTTCCGCGCAAGAGAAGCGGGCACGAGAGCGTTCAATATGCGGTTCAGCCGGCCTGGAACGATTCTGGAGCGGTTTTTGAGCAGACCGCTGAGGCCCTCAGATACGCACTGCTCGACGCTCATCGGTTTCATCGGC
>Ga0209689_1003387_pt1 | contig 11761 bp, 7 predicted proteins | sample GraSoiAngelo_149_FD_187119 | JGI IMG/M metagenome (GOLD analysis project Ga0209689, IMG submission 187119) | Grasslands soil microbial communities from the Angelo Coastal Reserve, California, USA - 14_1009_09_30cm (SPAdes) (version 2) | ecosystem: Environmental > Terrestrial > Soil > Grasslands ...
ACCGCGTTATCGAGCAAATTATGCACGACTTCCTCGAGCCGCCGTTCATCGGCGCGCAGGGTGGGAAAGTTGTCCGGAACTTCCAATTCAAGCCGAAGATTTTTTCCAGCCAAACGTTTCTTCCAATCGCGTGCCACCTCTTCCAGAAAATCGGGCAATCTGATTTCAGCGAGCTGTAAATTCGCTTCCTTCGATTCCAGCCGGGCAAGGCTGAGCAAATCATTGACCAGCAGGTTGAGTCGATCGGAATGGCGCTTCATTACTTCGTAAATGTGGCGCGTCTCCTTTTCATCGAGATGGCCGGCTTCAAGCAACGTTTCGAGGTTACCGTGAAAAATCGAAAGCGGCGTCCGCAGTTCGTGGGAGACGTTGGCAACGAAATCGCGCCGGATCTCATCGACTTGTTTCAGTCGTGAGATGTCGTGAAAGAGAGCAACTACGCCGCTCGCTCCCCCATCTTGACCCGTGATGGGAACGACGGTGACCTGAAGCTGCTTTTTGCGATCGGGCGCGATCCCCTCTGCAACCCGCGCCTTGGCCTGATCGAGAGCGGCCCGAATTGGCTCGATCACGTCGCTGTCGCGAATGACGTCGAGTAAGGGTGTTCCGGCCGCGATGGGACATTGGCCATACAGTTTCTCGAAAGCGGGATTGCAAATCAGAATGTGCTGGGTGGAGTCAACCACCAGCAAACCATCGGTCAGCGCGGAGAGGACCGCACGCACTTCGGCCGCGTCTTTCGAAACCTGGCGGTCAAGCGCGCGCTGGCGAGCTAACAATTGCTCCAAAGCCAGGCCCACCCGGCGAGCGCGCAGCGTGCCGCTAAGAAGAAAGGTCGGGGGCTGTTCGCCCCGCCCAATTCTCGTTAGGAGATGCTCAAGCTCCTGCCAGGGACGCAGGTAAAGGCGCTGCAGAAAAAAGACTGCAGCGACGACGAGAAGAAGTGCGATTGCAACAATCCACCAATGCATGCGCGATTAACTTTCGCGCAAACGATAGCCAAAACCGCGGACAGTTTCGATAGCGTCGCCAGCCTTGCCCAGTTTCTCGCGCAACCGGCGGACGTGGGTATCGACCGTGCGGGTATCGATCACGCTTTCGTAACCCCAGACGTCGCTGAGCAGGCGGTCCCGCTCCTGCACCCGGCCGCGCCGTTGCACCAGAGTGCGCAGCAATTTGTACTCGAGGCTGGTGAGATGAACTACTTTACCATTGATGGAAACATGATGGCGCAAGCCATCGATCCGGATCGGGCCGGCGACAAACGATTGGGTTTCGGCCGGAGTCTCGCCGCGGCGCAAAATCGCCTGCGCGCGCAGCACGACTTCGCGCGGCGAGAATGGTTTTGAAACATAGTCGTCCGCCCCCAGCTCGAGGCCAACAATGCGATCGATTTCCTCCGCCTTCGCCGTGAGCATGAGAATGGGAATGTGTCGGGTGAGAGAGTCGCCTTTAAGAAGTTTGCAGACTTCCAAGCCTGGCATTTTCGGTAGCATCAAATCGAGAATGACCAGTACTGGCGATTCTTCCCGCGCGCGGCGCAGACCGACCGCGCCGTCCGCTGCGGTGATGACGTTGAATCCGGCCGCGCGGTTGAAAGCACGCACCAGCATCTCGACGACGTCGGCTTCGTCTTCGACAACGAGGACTTTTTTTCCCGGGGCCGTGTTCACGACCGCCAATTCTAGCACTTGGGCGCGTGTTGAAAAACGCGGTTGTTGGCGCCAATAAATTCCGCAGCCGACGACAACGCCGTATGTGTTTGGCGTCCCTTGCGGCGAGCGTCTCCTCTCCTCCTCGATCGAGGAGGACTAAGGTGAGGAGTCGAAAAAATGAAATCCCATCCTTTGAGCCGACCCTCGAAGAGAAATCCCTCACCTTCATCTCTCCCTTTTGGAAAGGGAGAGGCGGAACCATCCAGCAACGGACACTAAACTACACGACGGCGCGAGAGTTTACGCGACAGGCGTTGGCAAGCCTTCGGCTTTGGGTCCGGCTTTTTCGTTCAAGGCTTCGGTAAATTCCTGCAAGCTGGAAACGATCTGCGGCGCCTTGGTCAAAACCGCTGAGGCCAGTTTTTCGGCGTAATCTGGCCGGCGCTGCGACATTTCCGAGAGCGCCATGATCACGGCGAGGGCGTTATTCACGGAATGCTTGATCTCGCTATACTTGGCCTGAAGCTCTTTCAGCTCTTCGAGAGAAATGCTGGCAAGTTTTTCACTCATAGCGGTCGATTTCAGTAGAGAAAAGGAAGGCTTGTGCTTGACTTAAAGGTTCGACATCCGTCGTCCGAATGCCTGCGCAAGTTATCAAGATCATTGGAGCACGCCAGCACAATCTCAAGAATCTCAGTGTCGAGATTCCGCGAGAGAAACTAGTGGTCATTACCGGTCTAAGCGGATCGGGAAAGTCCTCTCTCGCCTTCGACACCCTCTACGCCGAGGGCCAACGCCGCTACGTTGAAAGCCTGTCCGCCTATGCTCGGCAATTTCTGGATAAGATGGAAAAACCCGACGTCGATTTCATCGAGGGTTTATCGCCAGCCATCGCCATCGAACAGCGCAGCGCCGGAGCCAATCCCCGTTCCACTATCGCCACCACCACTGAAATTTACGATTACCTGCGGGTTCTTTTTTCCGCTGTAGGCCAACCGCATGATCCCGCGACCGGCAAAGCGCTGGTCCGCCAAACGCCGCAGCAAATCGTCGATCAGATTCTGGCCTACCCAGCTGAAACGAAAATCGTGGTGCTCGCCCCTATCGTCGAAAATGAGCGCGGCGAATTCCGCGATGTGATCGAGAAACTGCGGCGCGAAGGTTTCGTCCGTGTGCGGATCGATGGCGAGATCATTGAGCTCGGCCGGCCGGAACCGATTCGATTAAAGAAAACTGAATTGCACACCATCGAGGCAGTCGTCGATCGCCTCATCATTCGTGACGGAGTTCGGGTGCGGCTGGCTGATTCGGTCGATACCGCGCTGAAATGGGGCGGGAATCGCGTCTTTGTGCTCCGCCAACCAATCATTGTAGGGCAGGCGCGTCGTCTGCCTGCCGCGGACCCGGCAAGCGATGCGCTGGCCCTACAATCTGAATGGGAGTTGCACCGTTACTCTACTGACTACGGTAATGCCGACAGCGGCTTCACCCTCGGCGAGCTAACGCCGAAGCATTTTTCCTTTAACAGTCACCTCGGTGCCTGTCCGGCATGTCACGGTCTGGGGACGCAACTGGTGGTTGATCCAGAGTTGATGATTTCCGAGCCGGAAAAATCGATCGCCGAGGGAGTGATTACGCCCTGGCGTCGCGGACCGAAGCGGATGCAGGCCTACTACAAAAAATTGCAGGGTGCGCTGGTGAAACACTTCCGCATCGACGAAGAAGCGCCCTTTGCCGAGCTGCCGGAAAATTTTAAGAGCGCGCTTTATTTTGGCACGGGCGAAACGCCGATTGAAATGAAGTTCGGCAGTAACGGTGAAAAGATTGCCAGGCCCTTTGAGGGTTTGGTGCCACAAATGCAGCGGCTCTACGACGAAACGGAAAGCGAATTCACCCGTAATCGGATTCGCTCCTTCATGACCCGCGAGCCATGCAAAGTTTGCCGCGGCGCGCGTTTGCGACCGGAAATTTTGGCCGTCACAATCTGTAGCCGCTTCGCTGGGCGAAGCGCGGCATCGCGCATAGGGGAACGGCTAGGGGAAGACGAGAAATGCGAGCTCAACATCCATCAGTTTACCGAGTTGACGGTGGAGGAGGCCGCGCAGTTTATTTCCCAGATCGCGCTCTCGGCTCAGCAGAGACAGATCGCCTCGGAAGTGGTGCGCGAAATCGAATCGCGTTTGCAGTTCTTGCTCGAAGTCGGGCTAGGCTATCTTACGCTCGATCGCGAGAGCGGAACGCTCAGTGGCGGCGAAGCGCAGCGGATACGGCTCGCCACCCAGATCGGTTCCGGCTTGGCCGGAGTCCTTTATGTCCTTGATGAGCCAAGCATCGGGTTGCATCAACGCGACAACATTCGCCTGCTGGGAACGCTCAATCGGTTACGCGATCTGGGAAATTCCGTCATTGTGGTCGAGCACGACGAGGAAACCATCCGCGCGGCCGATCACATCATTGATCTCGGGCCGGGAGCGGGTCCACGTGGCGGTGAGATTGTGGCGCAAGGAAAGCTCGATGAAATTTTGGGCGCCCGAAATTCCATCACGGCCGACTATCTTTCCGGTCGCGCCAGGATCGCCATCCCGCGACATCGCATTCCGCCCCGCTTCATCAACCCCGATCCGGAAGGCTGGCTAACGATTGTTGGGGCGAGCGAAAATAATCTCAAGAACGTCAATACATCGTTTCCGCTCGGTTGTTTCATTTGTGTGACCGGTGTGTCCGGCAGCGGCAAATCGACTCTGGTGGACGATATTTTGCGCCGAGCATTGTTCCGTCATTTCTACAATGCGAAGGAAAAGCCGGGGGCGTTTCGTGGTTTGCGCGGGGTCGATCAAATCGACAAGGCTATTGTGATTGATCAAAGTGCGATTGGGCGTACGCCGCGATCGAATCCAATCACTTACAGTGGTGCGTTCACACCGATTCGCGAATTGTTCGCACAGCTTCCGGCCGCGCGCGTCCGTGGGTATGACGCGGGGCGTTTCAGCTTCAATGTCAAAGGTGGTCGCTGCGAAAACTGCGAGGGCGGCGGGCTGATCAAAATCGAAATGCACTTTTTGCCGGACGTTTATGTCGAGTGCGAAGTGTGTCATGGCCGACGCTACAATCGCGAGACGCTCGAAATCACTTATAAAGGAAAGAACATTGCCGACGTGCTCGATCTCACCGTGGACGAGGCGGCACGTTTTTTCCGAAATGTTCCGAGCGTGTCGGATAAATTAAATGCGATGCTGGATGTGGGGCTCGGTTATCTTCGGCTGGGCCAAGCCGCCACCACCCTTTCCGGCGGCGAAGCGCAACGGGTAAAACTCGCAACCGAACTGGCAAAGAAGGCGACCGGACGCACTTTTTATATCCTCGATGAACCGACCAGCGGTTTGCATTTTGCCGATATCGAAAATTTATTGCGCGTCCTGATGAAGTTGCGCGACGCCGGCAATACGCTGGTGGTGATCGAGCACAATCTTGAAGTGATTAAATGCGCCGACTGGTTGATCGATCTCGGACCGGAGGGCGGCGAGCGGGGCGGCAAAATCATCGGTGCTGGTCCGCCGGAGAGGATCGCGGAAACGGCCGGCAGTTACACCGGACAATTTTTGCGTCCACTGTTGCGATGAACCTTTCAGGACACCTCGCCGCCATTTGTATCGGTGCAATTGCATTTGCGGGCCCGGCTAGCGGACAGATCAAGACGGAAATCGCGGAAGCTGCGCGACCGCTTGATGAAGGGGTGCCGGAAGTCGCGGTTTACCAGTTACAAAAATTGGTTGGCAGACTCAGCGGAACAGATGCGATCGAGGCGAAGGAAAAACTGGCAGAGGCCCTGATTACGGCGCGGCGCTCGACCGAGGCGCTCCATTTGCTGGAAGAGCCGGCGTTGCGCGACTCGACAAGCGGGAAATTTCTCCGCGCTCAGGCGCTGGCGGGATTGAATCGGTATGGTGAAGCGCTCCAGTTGTATCGTGAGATTGCGAATGACAACAGCGTGCCGCAACAGGCTGTTGCCGCATTTGGTGCTGCCGAAATGCTGCGGGCGCTCGATCAAGCCGACGAAGCCATTCGGGCTTATGACGCGCTCGAAAACGATCCGCGCTTCGGCGTCTCGGCACGTCTGCGCGAGGCGGAATTGTTTATCGCGAAACAAGACAGCGTCATGGCGAAGCGCGTTCTCGACGGCACGCAGACCAAAATCACGACCGATAAACGGCAAAGGCGCTTATTGCATGCACGGATTGAGTTGCTCAATCAAAGGCCGGAGAAAGCGGTCGAATTGCTTGATTCGCTGGTGAAGAAACCGGAAGGCGAATCGCGGGAGACGGCAATCGCAGCGCTGTTTGCCATGGCTGACGCGCATTTGCAGATGAATACGCCGGAAGCGGGGGATGATTATTTGGAGGGCTTTATCGATCGACACCCGATTGATCCCGCGCTGCCGCAGGTTTTCGCCAAGCTGGATCAGGTTTACCGCGCCGAGCGCAAGCCACCACGTAACGAACTGGAAAAGTGGGCGCGCGATCCCGCGCAACCGAGACGCGGATTTGCGCGATGGTATCTCGCGCAAAGCGAACTGCGCGCCGGTCGCCGCGAAGAAGCGATCCGGCACTTCGAGCAAATTCGAGGGACAACGCCGGTGCCGGCGGTGCTTGCACCCGCGCTCTTGCAATACGCGCGGCTGCAAATCGAGGCGGGGAAAGTTAACGAGGCTCTCGCTGTCCTCAGCGAAGCGGGGAAGACGAATCCGGCGCCACAGGTGCGCGAGCAAATCGATTTCGAATCGGGACGCGCAATGTACGCAGCGCTGAAATTTCAGGATGCAGCCGACCGTTTCGAGACTCTGGGAAATAATCGCTCCGCCGTCGCGCCGGTAGCGCTTTTTAATGCTTCGCTCGCGTCGCTTCGGGCGGACGATAAAACAAAAACTGAGCGCGAGAAGGCAGAGTTGGTCAGGCGCGGGCAGCTCGATGAAGCGGCAGAAGTTGCGCTGGAGCAGGCGATCGTCGCGGCCGGGCGAGGTGAAAAGAATGCCGGGGCACTGTTGCAGGATTTTGTTCGCCGTTTTCCCGGCCATCCGCGCGTTTCTGAAGCACAGATAGCATTGGCTGAGATGGCGTATCACGCCGCTCCGCCCAAGCTCGATGAGGCAGAAAAAAATCTGGCGGCAGCACGCGCGGCGCATCCAACGGAACTTGCAGTCGAGCATGCCGATTATCTCGCGATCTGGCTGGCGGATGCCCGCGGCGCGGACAGCGATCGTGTTATCGCATCGGCCCGTGATTTTCTGCGGGCACATCCCAGCTCGCCACTGGTGGCGGAAGTTCGTTTGAAACTCGCCGAATCGCATTTTCGCCGGCAGGATTTCGCCAGCGCAGAAACAGAGTTCGAAACCCTGGCACAGGAGAACCCGAAATCGGCGCTGACGGAGCAAGCACTCTTTCTGGCCGCGCAATCTGCGATGGCGAGCATGGCCAGTCAGTCACTCGACCACGCCTTAGAATTGCTGACGCAGGTTGTAGCAATGAACGGCGAATTTCGATGGTCGGCGCGCAATGAACAGGCGGCAATCGAACGCCGGTTGGGAAAGTCACAAGACGCACAAGCGCTATATGATGAAGTGCTCAAAGAAGACGCACGTGGAGCGGAAAAGCGCGAAGCTTTGTGCGGGAAAGCCGACATTTTTTTCGAGCAAGCCAATGCCAACGCCGGCAACCTCGATCGCGCAGTCGGGATTTACGATCAGCTTGCCAACGAAGCAGCGAACCAGCCGCATTGGCGCAATCAGGCTCTGTTCAAGAAAGGTGTTTGCCTGGAGAAAGAATCAGATCGCGACGGCGCGCTGGCGACTCTCTATCGCATTCTTGAATTTAATCCTTCACCCGACCGGCCGCCGGAATTTTTTTGGTTTTACAAAGCCGGATTTAATGCGGCGCGGTTACTGGAGGAGCAGCAAAAATGGGAAGCGGCGGCGGCGATTTACGAAAAATTGGTGGCGGCCAACGGACCTCGCGGTGAGGAAGCGAGCGCGCGCCTGGGGCAATTGCGGCTGGAGCATTTTCTTTGGCAATAGCTGGGGCGAAAAATCGTTCCGATTGTCGTTGTATTATGCCGAAAACTGCTCGATAATTCCGGTATGAATACACCGTTTAGGCTGCCCCGCCTGGCCGGTTGGACGGGGCGATGCGGCGTCGCGTTAGTCGCGCTGACGTTTTGCGCATCGGCCCTTGCTGATCCGAGTAAAAATGTAGTTGCAACGCCTCGAGAGCAGGCGAGCAAAATGCAGACAGCAGCCCAGCGTGCTGCCGTCAAAAAGCAAATCTATATGATTATCTCGGGCTCGGCGATTCCCCAACCATACGACCGCGTGGCAGGCCCAATTGCGACCACGGCGATCCCGATGTTTGTGATCGGGAATCACGTTGATTAGGCGGCAATAGATTTTTTTTGCCGCGGAACGCGCTCGGATAAAGCGCGTGGGGAAAGTTTATTTTTTCGCCAATCCATCAAGGCACGCAATCGGCGACCGGTTTTTTCCAGCGGGTGACGTCGCCCTTCTTGCAACAACGCACGATACCGTTTCCCTCCGGTTTTCATCTCGCGAATAAACTCGCGCGCAAATTTTCCGGTGCGGATTTGTCCCAGTGCCATCGCCATCTTTTGGCGGACGTGCTTATCCACAATTTTTGGTCCAACGGTGAGATCGCCCCACTTCGCAGTGTCGGAGATCAGGTCGCGCATACCTGCGATTCCTGCTTCGTGGATCATGTCGACAATGAATTTCAGTTCGTGCAGGCACTCGAAGTAGGCTAGCTCCGGCGCATAACCGGCGCGAACCAAAGTCTCGAATGCGTTGCGAATAAGCGCGGTTGTTCCGCCGCACAATACGGCCTGCTCTCCGAAAAGATCGGTCTCCGTTTCTTCCCGAAAAGTTGTTTCGATCACGCCTGCCCGGGCGCACCCGATCGCTTTGGACCATGCGAATGCAATGGCGCGCGCCTGACCGCTAAAATCGTTTTCCACTGCGAGCAAGGCGGGCACGCCGCGGCCCGCTTTAAACTCACGCCGCACCATTTGCCCTAATCCTTTCGGCGCTACCATCACGACGTCCACATTGCGCGGAGGGACGACAGTCCGGTAAACGACGGTGAACCCGTGAGCAAAGAGAAGCGTCTGTCCACGCCGCAAATACGGCGCGATTTGTTTCGCAAAAATCTTCGGCATTTTTGTGTCCGGCAATGCGAGAAAAACGATGTCGCTTTGCCGAACGGCTTCCGATGTCTCCAGCACGGTAAGTTTGTGAGCCCGCGCCGCCCGACGTGATTTGCTGCCGCGGTGCAATCCAACCACGACTTCGAATCCGTTGTCGCGGAGATTTAGGGCGTGGGCATGACCCTGCGAGCCAAACCCGATCACGCCGCAAATTTTGCCGCGCAGAACGTCGAGTCTGATCTGTTTGTCGCGATAAATTCGCACCGGCATCGCCGGACAAGAGTGGCTGATGCGGCTGCCCGCGCCAAATTCAATTTAATTGGCTGCTATCCGTGGCGACGTTGCGATCGCCTTCAGTCGCGTGGCGTCGTCGCGCGCGTTCTGTGCCTCCGAGGTGCGTCCCATTTTGTCTAGGATCTCGGCGAGCATGAGGTATTGCCGGGGCTGATTTGGTTCGCGTGCGATGGCGCGGCGTTGGGTAGCGCATGCTTGCGCGAGCTGATTTTGGCGAACCGAAATTGCGGCGAGCAAATTCAACGCCTGGACGTCATGCACATCGAGTAAAGCAGCGTAGCGAAGGGCACGGCTGGATTGAGCAACGTCATTGTTCTCCGCATATAGCCGGCCTTCTGCCAGCCAGGCGGCGTGATGCCACCAGTTTTGACGCGTGTAATTTTCGATTAGACGCAACGCCGGGAGCGGACCTTGTGTTCGGCGCAGCAATTCCGATTCAAGACTGATCAGTTCCCATACCTCGGGATAATCGGCGCGTGCGCGCTCGAGGAGCGCGATGGCCCCAGCATCGTCTTTCGCGCGCGAGCGCATGTTCGCGAGATTTAAGACAGCGATCCAGGTGCGAGGATACTGAACTCTCGCTTCGTTGGCGTGTTGGGCATCCCGCGCAAATAAGGCTTCGCCTTCGGCAACTTTTCCCTCATGCACCAGAACATTAGCGAGATTGTTGCGCGCGATCGGGTAGTCTGGGTTGGTTTCGAGAATGTGGCGGAACATTTTTTCCGCAATCGCATATTCGCCACGGTTCGCGTAAATCTGCCCCAGGTTTACGCCGACGCGGCAGCTTGTACCACCCGCCGCCAGCGTGGACTTATAGAATTTCTCTTCGTTGCTCCAGTCACTGCTGCGGATCGTGCTGCGAACGCTCAAGGCAAGGATTGCGATCGCTGCAATGGCAGCGAGACCGGCCCCGAACTTCCGTGGCAAGTCCAACGCGCAACCGCCGAGGAAAAGCAAGAAGCCGACGCTTGGCAGGTAAAGCCAATGCTCCGCCACGGTCGCGTTAAGTTGCACGATATTCGAGATCGGAAGATAGGCGGCAAAGAACCAGACTGTGCCCATGATGCGCGCTCGCTGACCTATTCCGCTTCTCGCGCAGCCGTAGATGAACGCTGCGAGCACAACCAGACCGAGAATCGAGAGATATTCAGATGCGACCGTTTTACGCCAGCTCTCGCGGCTGAGGTAATTGTCCGGATCGAAAATATTGCGCTCCATGTGCAGGTTCCCCGGAAAAACCATCAGCCGTCCGTAGTCACCCAGCGCACGCAGCATAAGGGTGCCTCGAACCGCGGCCGACCAGTTCTCGGTGAACCCCTTTTCCGCTCGCGCAACTGGAAGCTGGCGTAATTCAGCATATGCGCCAAACACCAGCGCGCAGCAAACGATCGTCGTGATCTTCACTTTTTTGCCGATGTCCCTGGCGAAGGCAAGGGTGTGGACCAGAAAAATGAGCATCCAAATACAAGCGATTTCACGGGAACAAAGCGCCAGCACTCCGGCCAGCGCGGCCAGAGGGTAAAGAATGCCCTTTAGCCAGCGCGTTTTGGTAATCCGGGCGCGCAAAACCAGCAACCATGCGCCCGCTGAGAAAACAAAGGCGAGGCTGTCGGCCCGTCCGGAAATGTAATCGATCGCGGCGGAATGGACCGGGTGGACCATCCAGATGCCGGAAATAATGAAAGCGGCAAGGGCCCCCGCGCGCGCCATGCCCGGGTCGTCACTATTCCAAAGGCCGGCCCCCTTTCCAAACAGGTGCCTGAGTAATCGATAAAGCAGCAGGCCGGCGGCTACATGCAGGAGAATGTTGCTGAGGTGAAAACCAGCTGGGTCCGTGTTCCAGAAAAAGTAATCGAACATGTATGAAAGATTCTGGACCGGCCGGTAGTGCCCCGAGAGCGAATCGAGAAAGAGATAGTGCCGGAACGTTTCGAGAGCGAGAAGCGGGCTTTTTATGAATGGATTATCTCGGGTGAGGATAATGTCGTCCCAGATGAGCCCTCCCTGGATGGCGGGCAATCGGATAATGAAGCCGATGGCTCCAAGAAAAAAATAACGCGGCCATTGCTTGCCGCAAAAGGCGATAAGGCGCGCCCGAAAACTGGAGCCGAGCGTCACCTTAATCGGAACCTGATTCATGAGCAGGGTTGCGAGAGAGAAGCTGCATCTTTAAACAAACGAGCGTCCTCCCGAGTTGCACGAGAGGACGCCCGAAAGTTTTCAGAACTCCGATAACCTGCTAAGGCCCGTAAGGCGACCAGAAGCCCGTGCCGGCGACGTCCGACAACAAGGCGTAGTCAGCCGATGGCACCTGCGGAATTATGTCAACCGTCTGAGCACCGTAAGCAGTGCCGAAGAGGGTCGCACCCGTGTTATAGAGGGCGCCGCCTTTCTTGACGTAATTGGTCCAATCGGCTGTCCCAACCACGTCGTTGGATTTTTTGTTGGTTTCAATTGCGTACTGGTCGACAGCAGCGTCGATCATACGCAGATCGTTAAGGATCTTAGAAGCCTGAGAACGTTTGCGCGCGCGCAGGAATCCAGGAACCGCTATCGCGGCCAGCAATGCGATGATTGCGACCACGATCATGATTTCCACCAGCGTG
>Ga0209689_1003388_pt1 | contig 11760 bp, 11 predicted proteins | sample GraSoiAngelo_149_FD_187119 | JGI IMG/M metagenome (GOLD analysis project Ga0209689, IMG submission 187119) | Grasslands soil microbial communities from the Angelo Coastal Reserve, California, USA - 14_1009_09_30cm (SPAdes) (version 2) | ecosystem: Environmental > Terrestrial > Soil > Grasslands ...
CGGAGAAGGGGACGACGAAGGTGGCAATGGCGACAACGGGCGGGGCGACTAGCGGCTCGACCAAATCGCGGCCCGAAGCGGTCGAGATAACAAAGAGGGCGCCCGTAGGCGCCCTCTTTTCATTTACTGAACGGGATCTATTCGACCGGGCACTGCGGCAGCGGTGGGTGCGGGCCCTGACCGCCAACCCTCGGACCGAGCGTACCGGCACCCGCACCGGCGCTGCAGCGATCGCTTCCCGATGTCGAGGACTGGGAACTCGTGGTCGCCGGTTGAACGGACTGCTGGACCGGAACCGGTCCGCTCTTGCGAATGATCGGATTCGGACGGCTCAGGTCGTCTTCTGAACCGGCGGTCACATTGGTCCCGGCGTTCGCACCTGTATCGACGCGGACGTTACCGGAGTTCGAAACCGATTTGACCGCGGAATCGGAAAGGGTCGTCGTGCCGCATGCCGCCATGAGTAGCGCGGCCGCGACGAGGAGGACTCGCATTTTGTTCACCGCAACAGGTATAACGCATGGAGCCGTGTCGGCTGACGGTTTGGACGCAGCGTAACCGTGGCCCAATTGCCACCGCGTGGGGACCGGTGCTGGAAGGCGCCCGATGGGCTGCGTTTCAGGGTTCGCCACGCGTACGATAACTTCAGGGCTGAGCATGACTTGGTCAGCTGGCGGTTCGCTGCGTTGCGATCTGAGTGGTTGCTCGGGGGACATCCAGCTTCTGCTGCCGCTCGCGCTCATGGTGGTGAGCCTTCTGGCGGTCCCCGCCATTGTCGCGATCACACGTCAGGCCGGACGGCGGCGGTACCATCGATCGCGCCGACTGGAATTCGCCCTCAACGCCGCCTTTCTCGTCATGGTGGTGGCGTCCTACGTCTTGTCGGCGGTTGGGCTGTTCTGGGTCGGGCTATTCGCGATCGCCGCCGGCGGCGCGGCCGTCATCGCGATCGAGTTGCGATACGGGCGACGCGGCGATCCAGAGCCGACCAGAACGCCCTGACGGCGATCGACTTACGGTCGAGATGATTCGACCATCCTGACCTGGGCGTTGAGCCGCCCGGCGAGCGGGCTGAGCCAGCCGTACGTGGGAACCCTTGACCTTGAGTGGAGCTGTGTCTGACGCTAAGACCGAGACTAACCCTATGGGAGAAAAAACCTAGTGGAGACGTCTGACCGCAGGCGACGGAGCACCGACGCTGCTCTGAGGGTAGCCCTGTTTCTGTTTGGATTCGCACTGTCCATGACAGCGGGCTACCTGCTCGTGCGGTTACATCCATCGTTTTTCGAAGCCATGGCTCTGCTCGTTCTGTTCGGCTTAGGTGCCACACTGGCGGGGCAGGCTTTTCGAAAGGCAGACTAGATCTAGGTAGCAGCCGAAAGCCCGGATCGGGGGTCAGGCACCCGACGCCTTTACTTGCGCAGTTAGCCGGCCAGCTAGTGGGTCGAGCCCGCAGGCATCGCGGAGGGCACGCTCGATGTAGACCTTGCTCATCCGCTTGCGCCAGTAGTGGCTCAAGTCCGTATTGTCGAGCGGACGCGAGGGCTTGTCGGCGGCCTGGGCGACCTCCGCGATCAGGTCGTCGTCCGGGCGCGCGCCTTGAAGTGGCCCGAGGAACGCGCTGATATCGACTGGCTGCGAGCCGACCGCGCCCAGCGCGCCATGGGCCTCGCGCACGACGCCGTCATCCCAGGCGATCGCAACCGCCACGCCGAGGATCGGAAAGTCAAAAGCCGGTCGGCGGCGAAGCTTCCAGTAGGCGCTGGTCGTCCGGCCCTCCACTGCGGGCAGTTCGACGGTGGTGATGATTTCGTCGGGTTTTTTCGCCGTGTAATCGATGCCGTCGTCCTTATATAGGGCGGCGGCGGGAATGTGCCGAGTGCCCTTGACGCCGTGCAATGTGATATGCGCGTTCAGCGCCAGCGCAACGGGTGCGCTGTCCGACGACGACACCGCCCAGCAGCGCGGCGAGCTGCGCGCCACCAGGCAGATATCGCCATCCTTCTTCAGGCAGAAGCCCACCGCCTTGCGCCAGGAATACGTCTGGTTGTAGTAGTTGCAACGGGGGTCGACGAGAAGGTTGCCACCAAGGGTCCCCATGAAGCGCACCTGGGGTGTCGAAACCGACCCACAGGCCTGGGCCAGGGCGCGAAAGGGACCCGCGAGCGCCGCATGCTGAGCGAGCTCATCCAGGATGGCGCCGGCGCCGATCGTGACGCCATGCTCAACGTCTCCGTCGACCCGCCGCGTACCAGGCAGCGCGTTCAGGCTGATCAGCGACGTGACCTCGAACTGGCGGCGCTTGAGGTTGGGCACCAGGTCGGTCCCGCCGGCGATGAACATCGCACCCGGATTTTTCGAAGCCAGCTCTGTCGCCTCCTCGACGGATCGCGGACGGAGGTAGTCAAGTCGAGGGAGGCGCAGCACCTACTTGCCCTTCCACTCCTGCGGGATCTCGGCCTTGATCAGTGGCGGGAACTCGAAGGCGGGCGTCGACGCCGGCCCGACCCGCTTGCTCCTATCACTCATGGCCTTGAGGACCTTCTCGGGCGTGATCGGGATCTCGTCGATGCGAACGCCGAGCGCGTTGTAGACGGCGTTCGCTACCGCCGGGATGACCGGCAGCAGCGGGCCCTGGCCCGCCTCCTTGGCACCGAACGGTCCTTCGCGATCGATCGTCTCGACCAGGTAGGTGTGCATCACCGGCGCTTCGAGCGCGGTCGGGCTCTTGTACTCGAGCAGCGAGGGGAACTTGTGCAGGCCGAGCCGGAACGTCTGCTCTTCCATCAGCGCCTCCCCCAACGCCATGTACACGCTGCCCTCGACCTGGCCTTCGACCAGGACCGGGTTGATGGCACGCCCGATATCGTGGGCGATCCACACTTCGGGAACGCGAACCTCGCCGGTCTTCACGTCGCAGTCCACCTCGACGACGGCGGCGGAGTAGGAGTAGGCCGGGCTGGGGCCAACGCCCGAGCCTTTGTACGGCCCGGCAAGCTTCGGCGGGGTGTAGCTGCCCGTGGCCGTGACCACGCCAGCCTTCACCTCGGCGAGCTGGACCGCTTGCGCGAAGGACAGCCCATCCTCCGGCCGGTTTCGGCGGACGATGCGGCGGTCACGCGCGATGAGGTCGTCGACATCGCACCGCAGCGCGGTGGCGACGGCTTCAAACAGCTGCGCTCGCACTTTCTCAGCCGCCGCTTTCGCGGCGTTGCCGGCCATGAAGGTGACCCGCGATGAGTAGCTGCCGAGGTCGATCGGCGTCAGATCGGTATCGGCGGTGGTCAGCTGGATGTCCTCCAGCCCGACCCCAAGCACCTCGGCCACGATCGCGGCCAGGATGTGGTCCGATCCCTGACCGATGTCGATCGCGCCGCAGAGCAGGGCCACGCCGCCGTTGCGGTCCAGCTTGAGCTGGACCTCGGAGTGCGGCATGTCGTTCCAGTAGATGGCGGTTCCCGCACCGCTCAGGTAGGAGCTGACGGCGAAGCCGAGACCGCGTCCCTGTGGCATGGAGCGGCGGCGCTCGAGGAATGCGGACCCCTCGACAACCTTATTAATGCATGCCTCCAGCCCGCAGCTCGTGATGCGCAGCCAGTTGACCGTTCGCGAGTCGGCGCGAGGCAGGTTGCGGCGCCGCAACTCGACCGGATCGAGACCGAGCTCTTCCGCGACCTTATCCAGGTGCGTCTCGAGCGCGAAGCGCGGCTGCGGCGTTCCGTGGCCTCGCTTCGGCCCACACGGTGGCTTGTTCGTGAAGACTCGGACACCCTCGAATCGGTAGCGCGGGATGGCGTAGGTGGTCGCCTGCAGGGCGCCCGTGTAGTAGGTGCTGGCCACACCGTAACTCCCGTAGGCGCCGCCGTCGAGGAAACTGCGAAACTGCATGGCCGTGATGCGGCCGTCTTTCGTCAGACCGGTCTTGACCTTCATCAGCACGGGATGGCGTCCGCGGTGCGCGTAGAAGACTTCCTCGCGCGTGAGGGTGATCTTGACCGGCCGCCCGGTGACGATGGCGAGCTTGGCGGCTACCAGCTCGTGGGAGAAGATGTCGCTCTTGCCGCCGAAGCCGCCGCCGTTCGGCGTCGCGATCACGCGAATGCGGCTCATTGGCAGCTCGAGGACCTTGCCCAGGGCGCGGTGCACGTAGTGCGGGGTCTGCGATGACGTCCAGAGCGTGAGCTTGCCGTCCGCGCCGTATTGGGCAAGGGCCGCGTGCTGCTCCATCGGCAGGTGTGTGTTGCCTTCGAAGAAGACGACATCCTGGCGCACGTGCTGCGCCGCGCGCATGGCCTCGTCGGTGTCGCCGAACTCCAGCGCGACCGCCTTGTGAACGTTCGACGCGCCGTGGATCGGCTCGGCGTCGCTGGCAAGCGCCTGCTCGATCGACATAGCAGGCAGAAGCTGCGCAAATTGCACCTCGATCAGCTCGAGCGCATCGTCGGCAATCCACTCGTCGGTGGCCGCGACCGCCGCAATGGGATCGCCGACATAGCGGACCTTTTCGCGCGCGAGCGCCTCCTCGTCCTGGCTAACCGGCAGGATGCCGAACTTGATCGGAAGGTCGTCGCCGGTCAGCACCGCCAGCACACCCGGCAGGGCGCGAGCCCGGGTGGTGTCGACGCGCAGGATCCTCGCGTGTGGGTGCGGGCTGCGGAGGATCCGGCCAAAGAGCATGCGGGGTAGCGCGAGATCATCGGCAAATCGGGTCTGGCCACTCACCTTGGCGAAGGCGTCGGGCTTGGTCAGCGACTTGCCGACGACGGCGAGCTCGTCAGCCACGGCGCCCGTCCCTCGACGCCGCCAGCTCGACGGCCTCGAAGATCTTGAGGTAACCGGTGCAGCGACAGAGCACGCCGGAAAGCGCTTCTTTGATCGCATCGCGCGTTGGGTGCGGGTCACGGTCGAGAAGCGCCCTGGCGGTGAGCAGCATCGCCGGCGTGCAATAACCGCATTGCGCGGCGCCCAACTCGGCAAACGCGACCTGGAGCGGATGCGGCTCACTCCCGTTCGCCATCCCTTCCACGGTGGTGATCTCGCGTCCCTCGAGATCGAGCGGCATCGCCAGGCAGGAGAGGTATGGCCGGCCGTCGACAAGCACGCCGCAGGTGGAACACTCGCCCAACTCGCAGCCGTGCTTGGTGCCGGTCAGTCCCAGATCTTCGCGCAGGACCTCCAGCAACGTCTTGTAAGGCGGCACCATGACCGCCATCTCCTCGCCGTTGACGCGCAGGCGGACGGCGACCCGGTCCGCGATCGGCACGCCCCTACTGTACGAAGTCAGATGAGGAGGCGCGGCAGCTGGATGTCGACCCGGCGCGGCCGGGCCGGCTCGGGCGGTTCGACCATCGCGGTGCGGACGCACTCCTGCGGCGAGACCTCCGGCTGCAACCCACTGAAGATCGGGAAACGCAGCTGCCCGTGGCGGTCCCACTCGCTGAACTTGACGGCAACGACGATGCGAGGCTCGATCCAGCAGATCCGATCGTCGGACCAGCGAGCGTCATCGGGTGGCGAAGCGCTGGGGAGGCCGTCGAGCATCTTTCGCATGCGCCGCGACGCGGCCGCGTCGAAGCCACCCACGACCCGGCCGGCCGGTTGAAAGTGCCGGCCATCGTACGCTGCCACGATCAGTGCCTCGATCAGATGGTCGCCAGCCTCCGGAATGAAGCCGACGACGGCAAAGTCCTGGCGTCGGGCGGCCTCGATCAGCAGCCAGTCCGGATGGCGCTGACCGGCACGGTAGGGACTATCGAAGCGCTTGGCGACCACGCCACCCAGCCCGTTGTCTTTGGCCGCCTCGAAGAAGGCGAGTCCGTCCTCGGCAACCGGTTCGACCACGTAGATGCGTCCGGTCGAGGCGATCGACTGGTACACCTTCGGCCGGCGCCGGTGAAGCGGCTCCTTCATCAGCGACTTGCCGCGCATGTAGAGCAGGTCGTAGACGACATAGGTCGCGGGGTGCGCAGCGGCCGCTCGGGCGATAGCCTCCGGACGAAGCGCTTGCTGACGCGCCTCGAGTGCAACACTATCGGGGCGGCCGTCGGCGTCGGTCACGATCAGCTCGCCGTCGACGATCGTCTCCGGAGGTGCCAGCGCCGCGAGCGCCTGGACTTCCGGGTAGCGGCTGGTGAGGTCACTAAGGTCGCGGCCCCAGATGCGGACCTCTCCGCGATCGATCGACGCCAGCGCCCGCACGCCGTCCCAGGAGACTTCGAAGGCGTACTCCCGAGAGTCGAATGGCCCCGCGGCCGCCATGGGGAGCATCGGGCGCAGCCGATCAGGCAGGGCGCGCTGGAAGGGCAGGTCGAGCTCAACCGTTTGGGACCGCGCCGGCACTCTAGCGGACTGTACTACGTCAGGTCAGGCTGTGCGACGTCGCGCGGCCGGACGGGCCGCTGACGTTTTCGCGGCGACCTTGACCTTGGCCGCGCGACCCGCGGCGGGCTTCTCGGCCGGCTTCTTCTTCCCTTCCTTGGTCGCCTCCACCGATGCTTTCAGTGCGGCCATCAGATCCATGACGCGAGGCTCCTGGGCGGCGGCAGGGGCTACCACCTTGAGGCCCTTCATTTTTTGATCGACGATCTGCTGAAAGGCGGCCTTGTAGTCATCGGTATAGCGCTCCGGCTGGAACGTGTCGGTCAGGTTATCGATCAACGAGGTCGCCATCTTGACCTCTTTGTCGCTGATCTTGACGTTCTGTGGGAGGTTCAGCTCCTCGGTGGATCGGATCTCGTCCGGCCAGTTCAAGGTGTTGCAGAGGAGCGTGTTGCCTTCGACCTGGATCAAGGACAGATGCTCGCGGTCGCGTAGCGCGATCTTCGCAACGGCCACCTTGTTCGTGTCTTCGAGCGCGCGCTTGAGCAGGTAGAAAGGCTTGACGCCGACGTCCTCGGGCTCCAGGTAGTAGGCGGACTTGATGTACAGGCCTAGCGGCACCTCGTCGCGCTCGACGAACTCGACGATATCGATCGTCCTGGTGGTCTTGAGCGGGAGCTTGTCGAGATCTTCCTCGTCGATCAGGACGAATTGGTTCTTTCCGACCTCGTAGCCCTTGAGCACCTCATTGAAGGCGACCACGTGGTCGTCGGTTGGGCAATGCCGTTGCTGTTTGATCGGGAGCTGGCAATGGGGGCACAACTGTCGGAAGGACACAGCGCTGTGCGCCTCGGTGGCGAGGTACATGCGGACCGGGATCGCCACCATCCCGAAGCTGATCGCGCCCCGCCACATGGACCGGGCCATCTGAGTGATCTCCTTTTCGCTGGGTTGCCCGGATTATACGGCGGGACGCCGAAAAGATGTTCGGACCGCTCTCTCCAGCTGCTGGGCGTAGAGCGGGCCCAGCGATTCGTGCTTGAAGTAGGCGTAGACGTCGCGGCCGCCATCGAGATAGCCGGCTATCCGCCGCACCCAGGCGGCTCGCCGCTGCGGGGAGTAGCTGTCGCGCCGCAACCGCAAGTAGATGAACGCCCCACGCCCGAGCGGCCCCGGTTCTTCCTCCCCATCGCCGTGGACGAGCGAGGCGCCGAGGCGCTCCAGCAGGTCAGCGACCTCCGGTGTGTGCCAGGAGCGGTGGCGGAATTGGAACGCGACACGCCAGAGGGGTGGGAGCAGGGCCACGATCCGTTCGATCCGGCCCTCGTCGAAGGGCGCCGTGGGAGGCAGCTGAAACAGGACCGGGCCTAACCGATCGCCGAAGGCCTGGGCTTCCTCCGCCAGCACCCGGACCGCCTCCTCCAGGTTGGGCATGCGGCGATTGTGCGTGATGCGCCGATGGGCCTTCATCGCGAAGCGGAAGGCCGGCGGGACGCTTGCGACCCAACCGGCGATGACGCCCTCCGGCTGTGTCCGATAGAAGGTGGTGTTGACTTCGACCGTTGGAAGAAGCTGGGCGTAGTAGGCCAGCATCTCGGTGGACTTGATGTGGCGTGGATAGAAACGCCCCCGCCAACCCGAATAGGAAAACCCTGACGTGCCGACGAAGAACTGGGGCACGTCCCCTTATTAGATGTTGGGGACGCCCTTGATCAGGCCCATGAACTCGGCGCGGGTCTTGGGATCCGTCTGGAAGATGCCGAGCACGCAGCTGGTGAAGACGCGGCTGTTCTGCTTCTCCACGCCGCGCATCTTCATGCACAGGTGATCGGCCTCGACGACAACGCCCACGCCGACGGGTTCCAGGTATTTCTGCAGGCACTCGGCGATCTGGCGGGTCATTCGCTCCTGGACCTGAAGCCGCCGGCTATAGAGCTCGACCAGGCGGGGCATCTTGCTGAGACCGACCAGCCGTCCCTTCGGGATGTAGCCGATGTGGACGCGGCCGTAAAACGGCAGCAGGTGATGCTCGCAGAGCGAGTACATTTCGATGTCCTTGACGACGATCATGTCTTTGTAGGTTTCGGTGAAGGTGGCGCCGCCGAAGACATCCTCTAATGTCATGTGGTAGCCGCGGGTCAAGAACTCGAGGCTTTCCTTCACCCGCTCGGGGGTATCGCGAAGCCCTTCGCGCGAGGGATCCTCGCCAAGCAGAACCAACTGGTGGCGGATCAACGCCTCCATCGAAATGACGTCGCCCGGTCTGTCGGCTGCCTGCGCCATGGCTCCATTATGCGGAGCGAGGGGGGTACGGCTAATTGTCTCCCCGCTTTTCCACGCCGGAGCGGGGCCCCTTAGCTGATGACGTTCATCGGGTCCTGCGGATACTCCCGCAGGTAGGCCTGCATGGCAACCCACAGCGCCTTGACGGAAATCGTCTGGAAGTCGGGACCACGGTAGCCGGCCAGCGGCGAGGGGGTCTCGGCGTAGCTCACGGTATCGAGGGCCGGATCTTCATGGCTGAAGTCGAAGGCGAAGATCGTGATCATGTGGGTCGCGTTCCAGCGATTCCACCCCGGCATCGTTTTGGTCATCGTCTGCACCATCACCGGAACGCCATGGCCGAAGGTCATGATGGCCTGCTGGTCGACGATGTCGTGCTGGATCTTTGCCTTGACCTCGTCGAGCGTGACCACGTGCTCCGCCTTGTAGCGGGGCTGACCGAGCGCCGGCATCACGACCGGGTTGAGAAAGGCGTCGATGGCGTTGGTCGCGTCGGCGCCGGTTTCTCCGCGGTTCGAATTGAGCTTAGAGGCTTTGGCGACGGTCTCGATGTCCGGGACGTCGGTCATCCAGGCAGAAAGAAGGACCTGAGTCGCCCCGGCGCCGCAATAGTTGCGGTGGGCCCAGTCCGGCGGCTCGTGGAAGCCGCGAACTTCGACCACGCCCTGGCCGGCGGCCACCTGACCGACGGTCAGCGGCTGGGGCGTGTCCGTCGGCGCAGGCGTCGGCTTGGGGAAGTTGTACGCCAGCGCGACCGGCCCGATGGGCCGGGTATTCACCTGAGCGCCGAAGCAGGACGGCAAAAGCGCCGCAAATGCCATCGCCAGCGCAATTTTGATTACTCCCTGTGACATTCCTGTCTCATCCTATCAGTGACGGTATCAGCTGGCCAGACCCTGCGGCTGGTTGTTACAACGGCTCCGACCGCCGCCAGGTTATGGCCGGCCCAGTATGCCACGGCGGGTGGTTCGGCTTGGAACCTGATATCCTGCCTATCAAATAATATGAGGACGAGAAAGGCAGGGCGCAAGCCGTTGGTTGGCTTCTTGCAGCTGCTCGGCCCGGGCCTGATCACTGGCGCCAGCGACGACGACCCCAGCGGCATCGGGACCTACTCCCAGGTCGGCAGCCAGTTCGGATACGGCCTGCTCTGGCTGGCGCTCTTCACCTTCCCCCTGATGACCGCGGTCCAGGAACTGTGCGCGCGGATCGCGCTCGAGACCGGCGTCGGGTTGGGCGCCAGCCTCCGGCGCAAATTCCCCCGCTGGCTGGTCGCCATCGCCATCCTCGGGTTGCTGGCCGCCAACACCTTCAACGTCGGCGCGGACCTGGGGGCGGTCGCGGCGGCCGGTTCGCTGCTCTCGCGTGGGGCTGTTCAGGCACTCTGGCTGGTCGTCCCGGTGGCGCTCCTGATCATCGTCCTGCAGGTGTTCGCGACCTACGCCACGATCTTCAAGATTTTCAAGTGGTTGACGCTCGCCCTGTTCGCCTACGTCATCACTGCCTTCTTCGCCCATCCGCCTCTGCTGGAGGTGCTGAGGGCGACCATCGTCCCGCACGTCGAATTTTCGAAGGATTTTGTCATGGCCGTGGTGGCCGTGCTCGGCACGACGATCTCGCCATACCTCTTCTTCTGGCAGGCATCCTCCGAGGTCGATGAGTTGGCGGCGGCCGGCGCCACCAACCCCAAGGCCGGCCGTCACGGGCTGCGACTGTCCGAGCTGCGGGCCGCCAGGACTGATGTCCTGATCGGAATGGCGTTTTCCAACCTCGTGATGTACTTCATCATCCTCACCTCCGCTGCGGTGCTGCACGCGCACGGCAAGACGGACGTGCAGACCGCGGCTCAGGCCGCTGCGGCACTGGCCCCGCTCGCCGGCCCATTTGCCTTCATCGTCTTCTCGGTTGGTCTGATCGGGGCCGGGTTGCTCGCTATCCCGATCCTGACCGGCTCCGCCACCTACGCGATCAAGGAGTTCCTGGGGTTGGCAGGAAGCCTGGCCAGCAAACCGCAGCAACGACCCACCTTCTACATCATCCTGACGCTGGCGACGGTGGCGGGCGTGGTGATGAATTTCATGCACATCGACCCGATCCGCGCGCTCTTCATTTCAGCCGTCATCAATGGCGTCGTCGCACCTCCTCTGTTGCTGCTGATCGTGTTCCTGGGAAGAGACCCGGCGATAATGAAGCGTTACGTCAGTGGCCGGCTCAGCCTGGCGCTGACCGCGCTCGCCACGGTATTCATGGCCGTCGCCGCCATCACGATGTTCGCGACGATGTTCACCGGCGGCTGACAGGGCCGGGCCGCCAATTCTTAGGTCGTTCTCATGTGGGCGTGCTTAGATGGGACGAGCATGGCCGAGCAACCGCATGTCCTCGTCGTCGACGATGACGCCAAGATTGCAGCGGCACTTCGCCGCGCCCTGATCTACGAGGGCTACCAGGTGGAGGTCGCACCGGATGGGCAGATCGCCCTCAACCGTGCCCGCGAGCGGATGCCGGACCTCGCCATCCTGGACATCATGATGCCGGGCATGGACGGGCTCGAGGTGACTCGCCGCCTGCGCGCGGAAGGCGACGTGCCGATCTTGCTGCTGACCGCCAAGGACGGGACCGCCGACCGCGTCAAAGGCCTCGACCAGGGCGCCGACGATTACCTGGTCAAGCCATTCGCCTACGAAGAGTTGCTCGCCCGGGTGCGGGCGCTCCTTCGCCGCCGGGCTCCGCGGGCCCGCCGCACATTGCGCTATGCCGACGTCGTGATGGACCTCGCGACGCGCGAGGTGCGCCGCGCCGACCAGCTGATCGCCACGACGGCCAAGGAATTCGACTTACTGCAGCACTTCATGCGAAACCCAGGGCAGGTGCTGCGCCGCGAGCAATTGCTCGACGCCGTGTGGGGTTTCGATTTTGGGGCGAGTAGTAACGTGGTCGACGTGTACGTCGGCTACCTGCGTCAAAAGCTCGAGCAGGGCGGACGGCCCCGCCTGCTGCAAACCGTGCGCGGCGTAGGGTACATATTGAAGGAGGAATGAACGCCACTGTCGGCGATCGAGCGCCGATCACCGAACGCGGGTCGTTTCTCCGACGATCGTCCAGCCGGATATCGAGCTGGCTCAGCGCGCGAACTCGGGCTCGCCGGAAAATTCCGATACG
>Ga0209689_1003390_pt1 | contig 11753 bp, 10 predicted proteins | sample GraSoiAngelo_149_FD_187119 | JGI IMG/M metagenome (GOLD analysis project Ga0209689, IMG submission 187119) | Grasslands soil microbial communities from the Angelo Coastal Reserve, California, USA - 14_1009_09_30cm (SPAdes) (version 2) | ecosystem: Environmental > Terrestrial > Soil > Grasslands ...
GACAACCTGCGGCACGACGTCGTCGGCGTGTGGGCCGCCGAGGAGCACAAGCTGAAGCTCCGCGCCTCGGCCGGCTACGGACCGATCATCCCCGCCGACATCCCGACCTCCACCGGGAGCGACACGGTCCTCGCGCGCGTCCTTCGCGAGCGGCGAACGGCGACCGCGAGCTACGGCAACACGGCCGAGCCGCGGCCGGACTGGGCCGCGCCCGCGGCGGCGAACTTCCTTCTCGCGCCGATCGGCGGCGCGCACGCGGGCGTCGTGCTCGGGGTGCTCGTCCTCGGCCGCGCGTCGACCGCGTACACGAGCGCGGACGCCGACTTCGCGACGACGGTCGGCGAGTACCTCGCGGGCATGCTCCAGAAATCGGCGTCGAACGACGTCGTGCAGCGCACCGCCGCGACCGAACGGCGCCGCATCGCCCAGGAGCTCCACGACGGGCTCGCGCAGGAGCTGACCGGTGTCGTGCTCGCCCTCGAGGGCTGCCAGCGCGCGCTCGATCGCGATCCGAGCCTGCTCGGCCCGCAGCTCGCGAAGGCGGCGCGAGATGCGAGGGCGACGCTGTCGGACGTGCGCCAGTACATGGCCGCGCTTCGGCAGACGGAGGAGGCCGGTGGGCTCAACCTACCGGTGACGGTCGCGCGTCTCGTCGACGACCTGCGCCGGCAGACCGGGCTGCATGTCGATCTCGAGGAGACGGGCGTCGAGCGCGAGCTCGAACCCTTCGTCGAGCGCGCGGTCATCCGCATCGTTGGCGAGTCGCTTCGGAACGTCGGGCAGCACTCGGGCGCCTCGAACGCCAAGGTCATGCTGCGCTACGACTCCGAGCAGGTCGTCATCACCATCGAAGACGATGGCAAGGGCTTCGACGCGAACGAGCTCGGCACCGCCGAAGAGCGCGGGCACTACGGCATCGTCGGGATGCGCGAGCGCGCCGAAGGCGTGGGCGGTCAGCTTGTCGTTCGGAGCGAGACCGGGCGCGGGACGATCGTCCGAGCCTCGATCCCCTACCGGGCGACCGCCGGGGACGTCACGCCCGGCTGGACCGGCAGCGTCGACGACGCCGAACAGCCGGGGCCGATCGAGGACATCGAGCGCAGCGAGAAGGCCGGCTTCCTCGGCAGGCTGTTCGGGCGATGATCGAGAACCGCGAGCGGCGCAAGATCCGCGTCCTCCTCGCGGACGACCATGCCGTCGTGCGGAGCGGCCTGCGCTCGATCCTCGAGACCGAGCCGGAGATCGAGATCATCGGCGAGGCCGGCGACGGCCACGAGGCGCTCGCCCTGGCGCAGGAGCTTCTCCCCGACGTGATCCTCATGGACATCAAGATGGGCGACTGGGACGGCGTGACCGCGACCCGGCGCGTGCGGAACTCGGTCCCCTCGGCGCGCGTCATCGTGCTCACGAACTACGACGAAGACGACCTCGTGTTCAGCTCGATCCGCGCTGGCGCGTCCGGTTACCTCCTGAAGGAGGTCACCGGCAGCCAGCTCACGAACGCCATCCGCACCGTCTCGGACGGCTTCTCGCTCATCTACCCCTCGGTCGCGAAGCGCGTGCTCGACGAGTTCGGCCGCCTCCGGGCGGCGGACCGGCCCGCCGGAGACGACGAGGGGTACAGCGACCTCACCGCCCGCGAGCGCGAGGTCCTGAAGCTCGTGGCGAGCGGCCGCGCGAACAAGGAGATCGCCGGCGCGCTCGGCATCAGCGAGCGCACGGTGAAGACGCACATCTCGAACATCTTCAGCAAGCTCGAGCTCACCGACCGCACGCAGGCCGCGCTGTACGTGCACAACCGCGGGCTGCTCGACACTGCCGGCCCGGACCCCTCTCGATCCCGGCCCTGAGCGCTCCCGCGACGATCGCGTAGCAGCCGCCCGGTTCGGCCTACGTTCGCAGCGTGCGATCGCCGAGCGCGCGGCCGAGCCGCGGCCGGCCGAGCGGGAGCAGCGTCACCAGGGCCGCGAGCGAGAACGCGAGGATGCCCTGCAGGGCCGCGTTGACGAGCCGCGGGGGGCTCATCCAGCCGACGGCGTAGTCGAACCACGACGGCGTGTCGGGTCCGAGCGGGACGAGGAAGCGGATGGCGACGAGGTGGAGCAGCGTGAGGATCAGAAGGCGCGGCCAGCTCCGCCACGCGGCGGCCGGCAGGACGACCGCGAACCCGAGGACGGCGAGCGCCGGCACGAGCCCGTAGACGAGCCGATCGTCGTCGCGGCCGCCGACGAGCGCCAGGAACAGCGTGGCGGCAACGAGGTACGCCCAAGCCGGCTCGCGGCGCAGGAACGCGGCGCTCGCGCGCGGCGCGAAGAACGGCAGCGCGACGAACAGACCGAGCGAGAGCGGCGCCGCGAGGAGGTAGCGCCAGAGACCGCCGTACGTGTCGGACACGACGAGGTCAAGGTGGAAGCGGACGAACTCGAGGAGCGACGGCCCGCCGGCGAGGACGGGCACGAGCGGGAACAGGTGGGTCGCGGCGAACCCGACCAGCGCTGGCGCGCCGACGAGCGTCATGCGCAGCGCCGCTCGCCGCGGGCCGTCGCGGTACCAGAGCAGCGCGGTGAACGGAATGAGCGCGAGCAGGCTCTCGCGCGACAGCGCGCCGACGGCGAGCGCGACCGCGCAGAGGACGAGCCGGCCCCGGACCGCCGTGAGCAGGATCGCGAGCAGGAGCGCGAACCCGACGGCGTCGGGCAGCGCGGGGTAGTAGAGCGTGAGGCGGAGCCCGAACGGCAGCACAGCCCACCACGCGACGGCGAGGAGCGCGAGCGGGACGCTCGCGCGGTAGTGCCGCAGCAGGAGGAAGAGGAGCGGTCCGCTCGCGAGCGACGCGACGACGTCGAGCAGCTGGTAGCCGGCGCGCGGGTCCAGGCCCGAGAGCGCGACGAGGACCGCCGGAGCGATGCGGTACGCGAACGGTGCGCTCACGGCGACGGCGCCGTGCTCGCGCAGCGAAGCAACGGCCAGGGCGTAGGACTCGCCGTCGAAGCCGAGACCGCGGTTCGCGGCGATCCGCGGCGTGAACGGCGCGAGCAGCAGGAAGACGGCGGCGACGATGGCGAACGACACGATCACCGCGTCCGTCTCCGCTAGCGCACGCCGCGCGGCGACGCGCGCGGCCCACGCGACCAGGGCGCGCCGGCGCGGGGCCGGCGAGGCGAACGCCGGCCGCCAGGCGACGGCGAGCACGGCGAGGACCGCGAGGGCCCCCAGTACGAGGAGCGGTGCCTTCGCGGGTGTCGAGAGGTACTCCGCTGTGACGAAGTGCCGCCCGGGCGGCAGCGTGACGGCGAGGATGCCCGGCGACAGCATGAAGGTCTCGGTCTGCGCGCCGTCGACGCGCACGACCCAGTTCGGGTGATACGCGACCTTGAACGCGAGCGTCGCCGCGGCCGGGCAGCTCGCGACGACGTCGAAGCGCGAGGGCTGCGCGCGCACGTAGGTGACGAGGCCGCTCGGGCACGGTGGCGTCGCCGTCGGCTCCGCGCCGGCGGCGCGCGCGGGGTAGTCGTAGCGGAGGTACGTCCGCGACGCCGGGTAGTCCGCGAACCACGCGCGGTCGCGCGCGAGGAGGTCGGCCTGCGTGGGGATCGCGACGCGTCCGGCCACGCCGACGTACTCGACGTAGCCGCTCGTCGGCGCCTCGTACAGGACGTAGCGGACCGTCTGGGCGACCGTCGTGAGGAACGGCGCGACCTGCAGGCCGCGCGGCGCGATCACGAAGCGGACGCCGAAGAGGTCGTAGTCGGCCGCGACGCCCTCGCGGAAGTCCCAGATCACGTCCGACGGGACCGAGGCGCCGCGGTACGGCGGCGCGAGCGAGGGAACGCGCTCGAACGCGAAGAGGTTGTAGAGCTTCACACCGCGGAACGGCAGGCCGAAGCCGAGGGACTCGCCCCAGTTGTTCCGCATGCCCGCGTACACGCGGCCGCCGCCCAGCTCCCGCACTCGCGCGATGAGGTCGCGCGCGTCGGTGTCCGCGGCGAGCGCGGCGCGCGTGTCGCCGAGCCACTCGTTGTTGAACGTGTAATACGTCCAGCGCTCGCGCATCGCGGGGATGAGCAGGACGATCGCGAGGACCGCGAGCGCGGTCGTGCGGGCGAGCGGTCGCCGCTCGAGCAGACTCCAGAGCCAGGCGGCGCCGATCCCGACGAGCGGGATCGCGGCGAGGTGCACGCCGCCGATGAAGCGGTGAACGAGGAGCGAGCGGTGGAGCGGGAGGAGATCGAGGAGCGGTCCGAGGGTCGGCCGACCGAAATAGAGGACGAGCCACACCGCGAAGAGCGCGACGAACGTGAGCGCGAGACGCGACCGCAGCCTGATCGCCGCCGCGATCCCGACCGCGCAGAGGAGCGTGAACATGGGGACGCGGCCCGCGTCGAGCAGCTGGCCGGAGACGAGCCAGCCGAGGATCGTCGGCGCGCCGAAGGAGTCGTAGAACGTCGGCCGGATGTAAGGGCTTCCGTAGGACTCGTTGATGTAGCCGGGCACGAGCAGGAAGGGCACCCACATGTACGAGGTGATGACCGCGACCGCGCCGGCAACGATCGCCGCCGAGCGGATCGCGACACGGATCGTCGCCCGGTCGCGCCCGACGAGCGTGACGACGAAGACGACCCCGAGCGTGATCGCGGCCATGTACGCGTACAGGAGATGCGACAGGGCGAGCGCGCTGAACGTGAGGATCGCGAGCGCGTGTCCCCGGCCGCGCAGGATGAGCGAGTGGAACGACGCGACCGCGAGAAAGCTCAGGTGCACGGCCCAGAGCTGCGTGTACATGCCGAAGCCGCGCCAGACGTAGCTGTCGTACTCGAAGCCGTAGCGATGCGACGCCGACACGAGCGACGCCGCTCCGGCGGCGACACACGCTGCGACTGTCGGCAGCCCCATGCGCCGGAGCGACCAGAGGACCGTGAGGGGGAACGTGACGAGCAGGAGGTAGCGGAGCGCGTTGAACAGCGTCACCAGATCGACGGACCCGAGGAGCGCGCGGTGCAGCGCGACCACCGCGAGGTGCGGCAGGTGCTGGTAGTAAAGGAACTGGGGAAAGCCGAGCTCGAGCTCCGGCACCCAGGTATCGAAGGGGTTCTCGCCGCTCGCGAGGGCCTCGCTCGCGCGCTCGACGAACACGAGGTGCTCGGCGTCGTCGTTGACGTTCGGTACCGGGATCGTGACCTCGGGGAGGAGCGCGATCGCGTTGAACGCGACCGGGAGGGCGACGAGGAGCGCGCAAAGGGCGCGCTCGATCTTCGTCAGCGGTCGGACGAAGGTCTCACCGTCCCGTCGGTGTCGGGCTCACCTGGCGCTGCGGCGTCGCCGACGGCGTCGGCGGAACGAGCTTGGGATCGAGACGCTGCGCGGTCGCGAGCTCCTGCTGCGCGCCCGCGGTATCGCCGGCGGCGCGCAGGAGCAACCCCAGGTTGAAGTGCGCCGGCGCGTAGTTCGGATCGACGGCGATCACCTGGCGGTAGAGCGCGATCGCGTCCTGCGGCGCGCCGACGCTCGTGCGCACGATCGCGAGGTTGAAGAGCGCCGAGGCCATCCCCGCGTCCTGCTCGAGCGCGAGCCGGTAGTACGCCTCGGCCGCCGGCAGCCGGTTCTGGCTCTGCGCGATCTGACCGAGGTTGTAGAAGGCGAATTTGTTCTTGGGGTCCTTGGAGAGCGTCTCGAAGTACGCCGTGACCGCTTCGTCGAGGCGTCCGGCCGTGTGCGCCGTCAGCCCGCGGTTCAGAGAATCGGCGGCGCCGGACGCGCCGGGACCGGCGCTCCCGGGTCCGCCGCAGGCGGCGGCGAACGCGGCAGCGAAGACCAGCGCGATGAAACGGGCGTTCACTCGGGCGGATGGTAGCGGACGGCCGGAGTGGCGCCATCGGACTTTCGGGGGACTCCCCGAGCCCCGGCGTCTTTAGGCGGGCAGCGGCTCGCCTCCGCATTCGATGCGCTGTCGGACCACGCTCGCCGTCGGCTCCCCGTTCGCGTTCACGGTGACGTGGATCTGGATGTGAAGGCTGAAATCCGGCAGCTTCCCCTGCCCGTTGATACGGACCTTCGTCACCGCGGTCACGGTGCCGGAGAACAGATCCAGAGATGCGCCCCGCAGATTCGCGTGTTCGTGGTCACCTTCGATGAACACGTATTTGGTGCCCGTCAGAAGGCCCGGACCCTTCGCCTTCGACGTGATCGCGAGGCCGAAGTGGGTCACGCCGCCGTGCGATGTCGCTGTCTTCAGCCTGATCTTGACGACCCCGGTCGCGAGAAAGGACTCCTTCGTGCACGTGTCGAAGATCGGCAATCCCGCGAACGGGATCGTCTCCTTGAATTCGGGCGGCGCCGCCGATGCCGCTGAGGAGAGCACGGTAGCGATCAAGGCACCGGCGACGACGGCGCTCGAGACGAACGCGCGTGGCTGACCCCTCATCGATCGGATCCCCCCACTGGTCGCTTGGTCAAAAGACGCGCCCGGAGGCTAGAGGACGGTCGGTCGGTCACGCAATTCGCCAAGTGGCTCGGTGCGGCTAATTCATTCGCGGTAACCGGCCGAGCAAGAGAGCAGTTAGAAGAGGACCTTGATCACCGTCGGCTGCGCCGTCGTGTCGAGGTCTTGCTGAAGGAAGCTGCGGACCGTCAGGGTCGCCGGCGTCGGGATGTCCGGGCGGTAGGTCGCGGTATGGGCCGCGAGCACCAGCCCACCGTTGAGGACGGCGCCGAGCGTGATCGTCAGCACCGTCTCCGCGGTATTCCACGAGCACGTCGAATTGAGCGCGGTCCCGCCGATCGTGAAGTAGCCGGTCGCGCCGAGATCGATCGTGCCGATCGTCAGATTGCTGCCGTTCGCGACGACCGTGTTCGGGCTCGTCGCGTTGAGCGTGAGGTCCATCCCGCTGTTACCGCCCGTCGAGCATGTGCCGAAGGAGCTCGGGTCCATGCGCTCGCTGAAGGTGAGCACGATCTGGTCGCCGAGCTCCGGCTTGCCGGGCAGGACGCCCTTGTTGACGAGATCGACGGCCGCCGCGTGCACGGGCGGCTTCACGAGGTTGCTGTCGCGACTCTCCCAATTGCCACCGTTCGCGTTCGTGTAATAGCCACGGACGACGTAGTAGACGTCGCTCGTGCCCGGATCTTCGCTGTACGTCGTCGTTGTGAGGTTTGCAAACTCGGCGACCTTGAGGAACGCGCCTCCGAGCCCGAGGCGCCGGTACACCCGCTCGCCGGTCGCCCACCGGGTCGGCGTCGCGGTCCAGAGCAGCGTGATCCCCGTCCCGCCGGACGTGTTGATCGAGACCTGCAGGCTCGTCGGCGTGTTCACGACGCCGTTCGCGATCGTGCCACCGTTCGTCGTTCGCGTGCTGAAGACGGCGGACGTTCCGCGCATGGGATTCGTCGCGACGACGAGGAACGCCGTCGCGATCATCGCCATGACCAGATGGCGAGCGCGAAGGCGGCTCATGCCGGCGCCGTCCGCAGACGCGGTCGAGGCGCGGGATGCCATAGCTCGACGAGCGTCCAGAACGCGAGGGCGAGCGCCGGGGCGAGCAGGAGCAGGACCTTGCCGATCGGTGACTGGACCACCGCGAGCACGTAGCCGAGGAGCGGGATCGATCCGACGGAGCGCCAGCCGCTGCCGCGCTGCGGCACGCGCCAGGCGTCCTCGACGGGGTTCGCGTCGCCCTTCGTGACGAGGAGCGGACCCGTGCCGTCGTTCTCGACACGCACGATGCGATGCGTCACGAACTCGCCCGGTCGATCGGGCCTCGCGAAGGTGATCACGTCGCCGACGACGAGGTCGTCGGCCGCGGCCGGCGCGAGGACGACGATCGAGCCCACGGGGAGCGTCGGCCGCATGCTCCCCGAGAGAACCGCGTACGTCTGGAACGGGAGGAGGCGCGGTCCGACGGTGACGAGCACGAGCCCGCAGGCAGCGAGGATCGCGACGGCGCTGAGGAGCCAGAGGCCGAGCAGGCCCAGGCGCTGTCCGGCGGTGCGACGCGGCCGCAGCCGCCAGAGGCCCGAACGTTCCCAGAGCGCGCACGCCGCGTCGGGATGCCCCGAGCTCCAGGCGAGCCACACGAGCGCGTTCCAGAGCGGGCGGGTCACTGCGTCAGGTGCCAGGAGAAGCTCGTCGTCGCACGCCGCCCCTGGAGGCTGTTGTCGCTCTCCTCCGGGAGGCGCACCCCGATCGTGAGGATGTCCCGGGCGCCGGCCGGCAGCGACCCGACGAGCACCGCGGTCTGGGCCGAGGCATGGGTCGACGCGAACGCGCCGATGGTCCTGCTTCGGTCCGAGAAGTCACAGCGCTTTCCGTCGGGGCTTCCGCCGTACACGCAGGCCGCGGGGATCGAACGCGACGGGTCCGTCCACAGCTGGATGTAGAGCTGGAGCGACGCGCAGGGACTGCCGCTCCCGTGAAACGGCGCCGCATCGCTGTCAGCGCAGCTCGCCGCGAAGACACGCAGCCCGCCCGCGTCGAGTGCGCCGACATTCGCGATCTCGAGATGGGCGGTCGCGGTGTCGCCCGGCTTGCGCACGTCGAGATCGAACGCCGCGTCGCAGACCTGCTCGTTCCCGTCCGTGACGAGATCCGGTGCCGACAGACACGCCGCCCCGGTCCCGACCCGGTTGCTCAGGATGAGCGTCCCCACCGTGACCGTCTGGTCCTTGTTGACGACCTGCGCGGTGAGCTGCGTCGTCATGTAGAAGCCGCCAGCCCCGGCGAGCGCGCCACCCGCGACCGCGACGACGAGCATGAGCCTCGGACCGCCGAGCTGCCTCACGTTGGGCCAGGGGGTCTCGGTCTCTCCGGCTCTCCCTACTGCTCCGCGTACCACGCGAACGTCGCCGTGCTCTGGCAGCCCTGATAGGTGTTGTCGACGCTCGCGAGCTTCACGTTGACCGTGAACGTCGAGGAGCTGCTCGTGTTCCAGACGTCGGCGGAACCGGAGCCGCTCGTTCCGCCTTTGAGCGCCAAGCTCGCATTCACCGACGTGTATGTGGTCCCGAACTCGTCGAGCGTCCCGAAGCCGCTGCCGAGCGTCGGATAGATGATCGTCGCGCCCTGCTTCACCTGGAACTGGAGCTGCGTGCCCGGCGAGCCTGCGCCGGAAGCCACCGCGGTGCAGAGCGCCGACGAGGCGCCGCCCTTGGACTGGTACGACGACGCGAAGAGGCGGAACTTCGTCGTCGGGAGCGATCCCGTGTAGGTGATCACGACCGAGTTCGTCGCCGGCGTCGCGTCGCCGGGCTTGAGATTCGTCTGGCCGGCACCGAGGACCGCGGCGCTATCGGTGTTGTTCGCGGTGAACAGCGCCTTGCACGTCGTGTCGGACACGCCGGTCGTGCAGTCGATGCCGCCGAGGTTCGTGCCGACGACGTTGGTCATCGTGACCGTGGCGTTGGCGATCGTCGCCGGGTTCGTCGTCTGCGCGCTGAACGTCGCGAACGTGCTCGCGGCCGCGGCAGCCGCGAAGCCGATCACGACCATGCTGACGAGGATCCGGCGCAGGTTGCTTCGCGCTTCCTGGACGATGTCGGCCTGGGCACTCATCTGCGGTCATCCCCCCTTGCGTCGCGCTGGTCGTCCCTGATCCACCGCGGCAGGCCCTTGCTGCCGCACCCGAAGAACGAGAAGGCTACGGATGGTATCGCCGCATGACAAGCGTGCGAGCGAGCTAGCGAGTCGGCGGGGTCTCCGGCGGCGCGGCGGGCAGCAGGGCGGACGGTCTGCTCCGGTACAGGTCGAAGAAGGCCTGCACGACACGGGGCGAGAATTCGCGCCCGGCGCCAAGGCCGATCTGCTGGAACGCGAACTCCGCCGGAAATGCGGACTTGTACGGGCGCGCGGAGACGATGCCGTTGAAGGAATCGAGCAGGCCGATGACCTGCGCGCCGAGAGCGATGTCGTCGCCGCGCAACCCGGCGGGATAGCCGGAGCCGTCGAACCGCTCGTGGTGCTGACGCACGAGCGGGGCGATGTCGCGCAAGGCGTCCGACGACTCGAGCGTCTCCGCACCGAGCTTGGCATGCGAGCGCAGCTGCATGAGCTCACCGGGCTCCAGGGGCTCGCGCTTCGTGAGGATGCTCTCGGGGATCCCGAGCTTGCCGATGTCGCGTAGCAGGAGCGCGACCTCAGTACGCTCCGCCGCCTGCTCCGTCTGACCGAGCTGGAGCGCGAGGCGGCGCGCCGCCTCCGCCAGGCCGCTCTTGTCGATGACGCCACCGGCTTCCTTCGCCTCGAGCGCGGCCGAGATGACGAAGACGGAGTCGACGTAGAGGCGATCGCGCTCGCGCCGGCCGGGCGAGCGGCGGCGCGACTTCGCCGCAACGCTCTTGACCGCGCGGAGGAGCTCGCCCGCCGGCGCGTCCTTCATCACGACGGCGTCCGCGCCGGCGGCACGCGCGAGCTCTTCGATCCGCGAGTCGAGGGTCAAAAAAACGATGGACGTGTTCGGCAGCTCTTTGGAGATCCGGCGCGCGACGTCAAGGCCGGAGAGGCCGGGCATGCGGTTGTCGAGCACGATCGCGTCCGGGACGAGCTCGCGCGCAAGCCGAAGGGCGGACGGTCCGTCCCGCGCCTCGCCGACGATCTCGATCCCGCTCTCGCCCGCGAGGATCGCCTTGACCGCCTCACGGATCATCTCGTGATCGTCCGCGACGAGGACCCGCATGCCCACCGCCTTAGGTCAGCGCGAGGTAAAACAATACTGCAGCAGCGTTGACCGGCGCTACCGCGTCGGACTGGGCGTCGGCGAGGGTCGCACGGTCGGGCTCGGCGAAGGCGCGACGGTCGGCGACGGCGCGGGCGTCGCGGACGGCGAGGCCGTGAGGTCCCGCGTCGCCTTGTCCGAGATCTGACCGGCGAGGTCGTCCATTCGCGAGACGATCTGGAAGAGGCGCGGGGCCAGCAGCACCGGCGACGGGGACGGCGCCGACGCGACCGGCGCGGCGTCGAAGCGGCGCTCCGCGGCCGTCGCGTAGCGCTCGGACTCATCGCTCGGAAGCCCGAGCGCGCCGCTGAGCGAGGCGAACGCGCTGTGGCGGAGCGTCGCGAGGTCGGCGAGCGCCTTGTTCGCGATCGCGTCGACCTGCGCGGCGGGGAGCGGGAGCTTGAGGGCGCGCACCTTGCGCACCTGGTCGACGTTCGCCTCGTAGCCGCGCTCGACGGCGCGCTCCGCCGCTCCGCGCTGCGCGGCGAGCTGCGCATCGTTCGCGATCGTGGTCGCGGCGCTCACCCTCGCGAGCACACCGGTCGCGCTCAACACGAGCAGGGCGAGCACGGCGGCCACGACCACGGCGGCGGCGATGCCCCGCCGCGCCGGGACGCGCACCACGAACCGTTTCATCGGGCCGCGGCGCTCCGCTCGAGCGCGCGCTGCGCCGCGATCGCCTGCGCGACCGACGACGCGAGATCGACGCGCTCGACGGCGAGGACCTTGTCGCGCCGGATGTGGAGCCCGTCGGCCGGCTGGTGGAGCTCGCTGCCGCGCTTGACCAGGGCGACCGGCAGGTCCGTCGTGGTGCGAGTCGCGTCGTTGAAGTAATAGACGTCGGTGAGCGTCACCGTCCCCGACCATGGCACGTCGTCGAGATGCCCGAAGTACGCCTGGCCGTCGAGCAGGAAGACCGCGGAGATCCGCTCCGTCCCGGCGAACGGCAGCGCGGCCGGGTCGAGCGCGGCGGCGGCGAGCGCGCCGAGGAGCGCGGGAACGGCGAGCCAGCGCAGCACGAAACCGGGGTCCACGCGACGCCGGCCGATC
>Ga0209689_1003391_pt1 | contig 11752 bp, 9 predicted proteins | sample GraSoiAngelo_149_FD_187119 | JGI IMG/M metagenome (GOLD analysis project Ga0209689, IMG submission 187119) | Grasslands soil microbial communities from the Angelo Coastal Reserve, California, USA - 14_1009_09_30cm (SPAdes) (version 2) | ecosystem: Environmental > Terrestrial > Soil > Grasslands ...
TGCGCGGCCGCCTCCCCGACGGCGCCTTCGCCGACGTGGACCGCAAACGTCTCGCGGAAATCCTGAACGCATGCATCGAAGGCCCCGACGGCCTCGCCCCGCAGGTGCTGGCGCGCGGCAACTTCACCCTGTCGCTGTCACGGCTGACACTGCCGCACGCGCTGGTGCGCGTACTGCTCGCCGAGCAGCTGTACCGGGCGCACAGCATACTGACGCACCACCCCTATCACCGCGACTGATGAAAGTGCACGACCCTGCACCGCTCGTGTGTCTCGCCTCAGCCTCCGCGCGGCGCCGCGAGCTGCTGGCGCAGATCGGCGTGCCGCACGTGGTGAGCGCGGCGCACCTCGACGAGGCGCTGCGCTGCGGGGAACGCGCGGCAGATTACGTGGTGCGCATGGCCCGCGCCAAGGCGCTCGCCGTGCATGAGCGCGGCGTGAGGCTGCCGGTGCTCGCCGCCGACACCACCGTGGTGCTCGATGAGATCGTGTGCGGCAAGCCTGCCGACGAGGCTGAGAGTCTCGCCATGCTCGAGCGCCTCTCCGGGCGCACGCACCAGGTGCTCACCGCCGTGGCGCTTGCGGCTGACGGCGCGGTGAGCTTGCGCCTGAGCGCGAGCGAGGTGCGCTTCCGCACCCTCAGTCGCGCCGAATGCAGCGCCTACTGGCACACGGGCGAGCCGCGTGACAAGGCGGGCGGCTACGCGGTCCAGGGGCGCGCCGCGGTGTTCATCGAGCACCTGAGCGGCAGCTACTCGGGAGTGATGGGTCTGCCGCTGTTCGAGACGGCGGAGCTGCTGCGTGAGGCGGGCGTGCCGTACTGGCGGCACGGCGCACGCGCGGGAGCGTAAGCGGTGAGCGTGGAGATCCTGGTCAACATCGCGCCGCGCGAGACCCGCGCCGCCATACTCGAGAATGGCGTGCTGCAGGAGATTCACATCGAGCGCGCCAGCCGCCGCGGACTGGTGAGCAGCCTGTACAAGGGGCGAGTGTCGCGCGTGCTGCCCGGCATGCAGGCGGCGTTCGTGGAAATCGGCCTGGAGCGCACCGCATTCCTGCACGCTGCCGACATCGCCGGCGCGCCTTCCGAGGACGACGGCGCGAGTGCGCCGCTGGCGAGTCCGGCGGCGGTGGAGGATATCCGCCGGCTGGTGAACTGCGGTGACGACATCCTGGTGCAGGTGATCAAGGACCCCATCGGCACCAAGGGTGCGCGGCTCACCACCTTCATTGCCCTGCCGTCGCGCTATCTGGTGTACCTGCCGCGCGGTGAGTCGATCGGGGTGTCGGCGCGCATCGAGGAGGAGGCCGAACGCACGCGACTGAAGACCGTGCTGGCGCAGCTGTTGCCCCCCGGCGCGAGCGGCGGGTACATCGTGCGCACGGCCGCACAGGGGGCCTCTGCCGAGGCCTTGCGCGAGGACATGGCCTATCTCGCCAAGCTGTGGGATCACGTGCGCGCGCGTGCCGGCGAGGTGCCCCCCGGCTCGGTGGTCCACGAGGACCTGCCGCTGTGGCTGCGGGTGCTGCGCGATGAGCTCGGCCGCGGCGTGAGCCGCGTGCTGGTCGATTCGCCGCGCGAGCACGAGCGTATGCAACAGTTCGCCGCCGCCTTCATGCCCGAGGCGGCGCCGGTCATCGAACTGTACGCCGGCGCGCGCCCGATACTCGACCTGAACGGCGTCGAGGAGGAGATCGCCAAGGCGCTCGACCGCAAGGTGCCGCTGAAGTCCGGCGGCCACCTGGTGATCGACCAGACCGAGGCGATGACCACCATCGACGTGAACACCGGCGCCTATGTGGGTCATCGCAATCTCGAGGAGACCATCTTCCGCACCAACCTCGAGGCGGCGGTGAGCATCGCGCGGCAACTGCGGTTGCGCAATCTCGGCGGCATCATCATCATCGACTTCATCGACATGCGCGATGAGCCGCACCGGCGCGCCGTGCTGAGCGCCCTCGAGCGGGCGCTGTCCGGTGATCGCGCCCAGACGCACATCGTGAGCCTCTCGCCGCTCGGGCTCGTGGAAATGACCCGCAAGCGCACCCGCGAGAGCCTGGAACATCTGCTGTGTCAGCCGTGTCCAAGCTGCGTGGGGCGCGGGTTCATCCGCACGCCGGAAACGGTGTGCAACGAGATTTTTCGGGAAATTGTGCGACAGAGCCGACAGTTTGCCAGTCGTGAGCTGCTGATACTCGCTCACCAGGACGTCGTGGATCGCCTCCTGGACGAGGAGTCCGCCACCCTCGGGGAGCTCGAGGCGCAGGTCGGTCGTCCGATCCGCCTGCAGGTCGAGGCCCTCTACGGCGCTGATCACTACGACGTCGTACTCGTCTAAAGGCACGAGAGTGCGTGTAACGCCAGCAGAGCCTGCTGCCGGGCCGGTTGCCCCTGCCGCCGCAGGCGCTGCGTGCCCGGCGCGCGCCGGGCTGCGCTGGGCGGCCTGGGTGCTCGGCGGCGCCACCATCCTGGGTGCGGTGGTGTTGATCGCCTGGGAGCTGGCCGCCGCGCGCGTGCCGCAGCACCGCGCCGCGCTCGAGGAGTTGATCCGCCAGCAGACCGGACTCAACGTGAGCTTCAGCGAGCTTTCCGTGCGCTGGGGCTGGTACGGTCCTGAAGCCGTGTTTCACAGTGTCGCGCTCGGCGAGCCCGGCGGGCCCGGGGCGCTGCTGCGTGCGCCGCAGCTCATCGTCGGACTGGACGCCTGGCGCATGGTGCGCAGCGGCCGGCTCGAGGCCGGGCGCATCACGCTGGTGAACCCCGACATCGATCTCGGGGCCGGCACAGGTCTGGCCGGCGCGCGTGCCGGCGTCGCCGGGCACGAGCCGCTGCCGAGCGCCGGCGCACGGTTGTTGTCGCGCTGGCGGGACGGACGCATCGACATCCAGGGTGGCACGCTGCGCTGGCCCCTCAGCGGGGCGCCGCTCCCCCTCACGCTGAGCGTCACGCACGCACAGCTGCGGCACCGGGCTTCGGCGTGGACTGCGGACGCGCTGGTGCTGCTGCCCGCAAGTCTCGGTGCCAGCGTGCACCTCGCCTTGGCCGTGACCGGCGATCCCGCACGGCCGGCCGGCTCGAGCGGCACCCTCAGTTTCGAAGGCCGCATGCTCGAGTTCGCCGGCTGGCGGGCGCTCAGCGAATATCCGCCCTGGCAGCGCTACCTGCCGCAGGCCGGCCGGGGCAACCTCGAGCTGCACACCGAATTCGCGCAGGGACGCCTCCTCGTCGCCGACGGCACGGTGCTGGCGCAGGCGCTCGAGTGGAGGCAGCCGGTCGCCGGCGCCGCGGCGCTCACCGTCGAGCGGCTGAGCGGTGCGTGGCGGCTTGCGCGGCTCGGCGGGCACTGGCGCCTCGAGGCGCACGCGCTCGAGATCGGCGCGCCGGCATCCGCGCCCGCGACCCTGAGCGTCGACGCCGCCACCGACGCCGCCTGGGCGCATGGCACGCTGCAATCCGCGCCGCTTCCCGTGGTCGCCGCCATCGCGCGCTGGTATGCCCCGCAGCTGCCGCTCGCGCAGGTGGCCTTGAGCGGCGCGGTGCGCGAGCTGGCGTTCGACTGGAATGCGGGCCGCCCCGGGGGCGTACGTCTGCGAACTTCCGCACAACTGGAAAACGTCACGCTCGCAACGCCCTCGCGCGACATGGTGCTCACCGGACTGACCGGGCACGTAGCGGGAGCCGACGCGCGCCTGGTGGCCGATCTGCAGGCGCACGCGGCGCAGCTCACCCTGGCGCGCGAGCAGCCCGTCGTGCTCGACAATGTTGCGATCGGCGCGCGCCTCGCCATCGCCGCCGACGGCGGCGGCTGGCAGGTCAGCACCGATGACCTCGAGGTCCGGCGCGCGCAGCTGAGTGTTGCCGCCAGCGGCGCGATCGGCGCCGCGGCCGCCGGCCGGCAGCCGCAGATCAACGCGCACGTCGCCTTCAGGGACGCCGACGTGGCGTTGCTCGCCCGGCTGCTAGGCGCCCGCGCGCTGGCCGCGTTCGGCGCCCCTGCCGCCCAGCTCATCGCCGGGCGCATCGCGAGCGCGGATCTCGAGTGGCGCGGACCGCTCACTGCGGCCCAACCGCCCTGGAGCCGCGGCGGGACCGAGTTCCGGGGCGCTGTGGGGCTGCGCGACGCGACCCTGGCAGGCTCCGATCCCTGGCCCGATATGCAGCATCTGGATGCGCGCATCGAGTGGCACGGCCCGCGCATGCATGCGGCGATCGACGGCGGGCAGGTCGGGACGTTCCAACTGGTCGCGGCGAGTGCCGAGTGGGACGCGCGCGGTCGCGCCATGCATCTGGCCGGGCGCGTCACCGGCAGCGCGCAGCAGGCGCTGGCGTGGCTGCGTCAACACCCGCAGCTCAGCGCCTACGCCCCCGGGCTGCAGGATGTCGATCTGCGCGGTGACACGCTGCTCGATGTCGACGTGCTGGTTCGCCAGCCGCGCGTACGTATGCGCGTCACGGCGGTGCTCGATGGCGCGCAGCTGCATGCGGTGGCGGGCCTGCCGCCGATCGATGCGCTGCGCGGCACGCTCGCCTTTACGGCCGGCCACCTGCAGCCCTCGACCCTGACCGGGCAGTGGCTGGGCGGTCCGGTCAGCCTCGGCGTCGCGGAGCGGCGCGACCCCGACGTCACCGCACTGGTGATTTCCGGGCGCGGTCTGGTGGACGTGCGGCAGGCGGTGCTGGCGGCCGGAGCGAGCGACGATGCCCAGCTCGCGGGCAACGCCGAATGGAGCGCGCTGCTCAGTTTCCTGCCGGCGGCGGATGCGGGCAGTGCGCGCTGGCGTGTGCGCGCCGATTCGAACCTGATCGGCGTCAGTAGTCGCCTGCCCGAGCCCTTTGCCAAGGTGCAGGGCGCGCTGCTGCCGCTGCACCTCGAAGTACAGGCCGGTGCCGACGCCGGGCAGTTGCGACTGAGCCTCGGCGAGCGGCTGCACGCCTGGGCGGCGCTCAGCCGCAGCGGTGAGCTGTGGCGCATCGAGCGCGGCGCGGTTCGTCTTGCCTCCACGGCACCGACGCCGCCCGCAGAGCCGGGGCTGTGGCTGGAAGGTCGCGTCAACCGCCTCGACCTGCCGGCGTATCTGGCGCTGTGGCGGCAGATCGGCCGGGATGCGGCGCTGCCGGCGGTGAGCGCGCGGCTGACGACCTCCCAGCTCATCGCCGGGGAGCGCAGCTACCCGGAGGTGAGCCTCGCGGCGCAGGCGAGCCGCGCGGGCGGACAGCTGCAGCTGCAGTCCGCGGACTTCTCCGGCACGGTGCGCTGGCCGGCGGTGGTGAGCGGCGCACATCCGGCCCTGGTGCAGCTTGCCAGGCTCAACCTGGCGCAACCCGGCGACGCCGCACTCGGGCCAGCAATGCTGGCGGCGCTCGCGCCTGCCGCCCAACTCTCCATCGAGGATCTGCAGTGGCAGGGCCATTCCCTCGGCAGGTTCGACGCGCTGCTCGCAGCCCAGGCGGACGCGCTCGAGGTGAGCGAGTTGCACCTGGCCGGCGACAACGAGGACACGCGCGGCACGCTGCAGTGCCGGGATGGCGTGTGCCGCCTGCAGTTCAGCCTCGAGAGCCGCAATGCCGCGGCCACGCTGTCCGCCTTCGGCTTCCGGCCGGAGCTCGACGCGAGCCACGGGCGGCTGCAGGGTGAGTTGCAATGGCCGCAGCAGGCGCCCAGCTCCCTTGCAACCCTCGACGGACGCCTCCATATGCAGCTCGAGCAGGGTGTTACGCGCGCGGCGGGGGCGCCTGCCGCGGGTGTTCCTTTCGCGCTGCTGGTCGTGCCGGCGCTGACCAAAGGAATGAGCCCCGGGCTGAGCTTCTCGAGCCTGACGGCGGACTTCGTGCTGCACGACGGGCAGGCGACGACCTCTGACCTGCACTTCGACGGTGACGCGGAGATCCTGGTGCGCGGGCGCACCGGTCTGCTGGCGCAGGACTACGATGAGCAGGCTTGGATCCTGCGTGGCGAGGAGCGTCTGCCGGCTACCGTGCGCCGCCTCGGCCCGACGCCCGGGGTTGCGGCGGTGTGGCTGTCCATGCGCGAGTTGTTCAACGGCTCGGCCGCGGATCGCTCGCGTGCCGCGCTGCGTTTGCGCGGCACCTGGGTTGAGCCGATCGTGACGCCTGCGGAATGAGGTGACGGATGAAGGTGGCCGCAATTCAGATGACGTCCGGGCCCGAGGTGCCGGCGAACCTCGAGCAGGCGCGCGCGCTGCTCGAGGACGCGGCGGGCCGCGGCGCACGACTCGCGGCGCTGCCGGAGAATTTCTCCTTCATGGGCCTGAAGGACGCCGACAAGCGCGCCGTGGCGGAAGCGGACGGGAGCGGGGCGGTGCAGGATTTCCTGGCAGCGAGCGCGCGGCGCCTGCGCCTGTGGATCGTGGGCGGCACGATACCGCTGCGCGGCGCCGCCGACGGGCGCGTGGCGGCCGCCTCGCTGGTATACGACAGCGACGGGCGGCGCGTCGCCCGCTACGACAAGATCCACCTGTTCGATGTCGACATTCCCGGGCGCGCCGAGAGCTACCGGGAGTCGGCGCACGTCGCTCCCGGCACGAGTGCCGCGGTAATTGACACGCCGGCAGGCCGGCTGGGGCTGTCGGTATGCTACGACGTGAGGTTTCCGGAGCTGTACCGGCACCTGAGCGCGGCCGGCGCGCAACTACTGGCGGTGCCCTCGGCGTTCACCAGCCCCACCGGGCGGGCGCACTGGGAGACCCTGGTGCGTGCCCGGGCAATCGAGAACCTCTGTTACGTCGTGGCGCCGGCGCAGTCCGGCTTCCATCCCAATGGACGCGAGACTTACGGCGACAGCATGATCGTGGATTATTGGGGACGAGTCCTGCAACGCGTGCCGCGCGGCCGCGGCTGCGCGGTGGCGGAGGTGGATCTGGCGCAGCAGACGGGCGTGCGCGAGAGCTTCCCGGCGCTGCTGCACCGCGTCCTGGCGGACGCAAATACACGTTCGTGAGTGAGGCGCCCATGAGTGATTCCCCGCTTGGCGACCCGCTGAAGCTGGCCCGCGACCTCATCCTGCGGCCGAGCGGTCTCGATGACGGGCGCCTCGACCGGGTGTTCGGGGAGGTGCTCGCGCACTCGGTGGATTTCGCCGACCTGTACTTCCAGCTCGCGCACCAGGAGTCCTGGTCGCTCGAGGACGGCATGGTCAAGGACGGCAGCGCCAGCATCGAGCAGGGGGTCGGCGTGCGGGCGCTCGCCGGAGAGAAGACCGGATTCGCCTACTCGGACGAGATCGTGCTGCCGGCGCTGGAGGAGGCCTCGCGTGCCGCGCGTGCCATCGCGTCGCATGGCGGCGAGCGGCGCGTCAGCCCATGGCGGGCGAAAACCGGGCATCGGCTGTATCTGCCGGCGGACCCCGCGGCCGCGCTCGCCACCCCGGACAAGATCGCCTGGCTCGAACGTGTCGATCGCGAGGCGCGGCGCATCGATCCGCGCGTCGTGCACGTCACCGCCAGCGTGGTCGCCGTGCACGAAGTGGTGCTCATCGCCACCAGCGACGGGGAGCTGGCCGCGGACGTGCGTCCGCTGGTGCGTTTCAACGTCTCGGTGCTGGTGGAACAGGGCGGCCGGCGCGAACAGGGCTACGCCGGCGCCGGCGGCCGCTATTCGCTCGCCGAGCTCGTCGCAGGCGAGCGGCCGCTCGCCCTGGCGCGTGAAGCCGTGCGCCAGGCGCTCGTCAATCTCGAGGCGCGGCCGGCACCTGCCGGCACCATGACGGTGGTGCTGGGTCCGGGCTGGCCGGGGATCCTGCTGCACGAGGCGATCGGGCATGGGCTCGAAGGTGACTTCAACCGCAAGGGCACTTCCGCATTCGCCGGCCGCATCGGCGAGCAGGTGGCGGCGCCCGAGTGCACGGTGGTCGATGACGGCACGCTCGCCGCGCGCCGCGGCTCACTGAACATCGACGACGAGGGCACGCCGACCCAGTGCACCACCCTGATCGAGAACGGGGTGCTGCGCGGCTACATGCAGGACCGGTTGAACGCCCGGCTGATGGGCGCGCAGCCGACCGGCAACGGCCGCCGCGAGTCTTTCGCGCACATGACCCTGCCGCGCATGACCAACACCTACATGCGGCCCGGGCCGCATGCACCCGAGGAAATCATCCGCTCGGTGCAGCGCGGCATTTACGCGGTCAATTTCGGCGGCGGGCAGGTGGATATCACCTCCGGCAAGTTCGTGTTCTCGGCCAGCGAGGCGTATGCCATCGAGAACGGCCGTGTGGGTGCGCCCCTCAAGGGCGCGACCCTGATCGGCAACGGTCCGGACGTGCTGACGCGCGTCTCGATGGTCGGCAACGACCTGAAGCTCGACGACGGTGTTGGGACCTGCGGCAAGGACGGACAGAGCGTGCCGGTCGGCGTCGGTCAGCCGACGCTGAGGATCGAAGGACTCACGGTCGGCGGCACCGCTTGAGGGCGTACCTACTGTCGCCGCGCGGAGTCACGTACCCGGTACACACTTACCGCGACATAATCGGATCCATGACGAGGCTGTGATTTTCCACACAGCCGTTCGGGTCGCGAGTCCGTAACGTGCATCGGGCGAGTGCAACCCACGTAGCACGTAAAGGAATGTCCGATGTACGCCGACGACGCCACTCTCGAGTCCCCGAAACTCAACCTGCCCGCGGAGCTGCTGGCGGAAGTCAGCCGACGCGCCGCAGTGCCTCAGGGGGACTTTCGCGTCGACGGCTGGAAACCCTCCCTGCTCGAGCGGCTCGTCGAGCTCTTCGGCCTCGGCTGACGCGAATGTGATCGCGGCGGTTCCAACTTCGGGGCCGCTCGCGATACGATGGGTGGCATGCCACAGCGCAGCCACCGCTTCTCTCATCCCGTTTACGAGAGTCTGCCGTGGTTTTACATAACCTGCGGCGTCCTGGCGCTCATCGCCAGCTACCTGCTCGCCTCGCGCGGCGGGTTGAGTCTGCTCACCGGCCTGCTCGGTCTGGTGACCCTGGTCGGCGGGATGGTCGTGCTGCTGCGGCGGCGCGATTACCGCCAGCTGCGCTCCCAGTATGCGAACCCGGACTCGCTCGGCGAAGAAAAGCCGCGCTAACGGCTACTTGAGGGGCGCCGGCTCCTGCACTGTCGGCACCTGGCCGGCCTTCGACGCCGGCTGCACCGTGGGCACCGTGCGCTGCGCGGACTGGTGCGCCGGCGCTTCGCCCTCGGCGTCGAGGTGCGGCACCGTTTCGCTGAAACTTCCGCGGCCACGCGCCGCGCGCTCATCCACGTAAATCAGCTCGTGCTTGCCGATCAGCACGACGTCGCCGTCGTTGAGGTGATGGCGGCGGACGCGGTTGGATTTCACGTAAATCCCGTTGGTACTGTTGAGGTCCTCGATCACGCAGGAAAGCGCCGTGGTGATCACCTGGCAGTGATGACGGCTGATGAAGCGACTGTCGATCTGCACGTCGTTGTCGGGAATGCGCCCGATGATGACCCGGCCGATGCGCAGGCTGATTTCCTGCACCGTGCGCCCGTCGGTCGCCACCAGCAGACGGCCCATTGCGGCGCCCGGCTCGGGAGTCGCGGCGGGCACCGCGGCGGGCACCGCGGCGGGCGCCGCGCCGAGCGCCGCGCCGGGCGCTGCGCCGCCGGCCTCGGGGGGCTGCGGCTGGGGGCGCGCGGAGTACTCGACCCACTGCAGCTCGCGCACCGCGCTGATGATGTCCGCGCGCGTGACCGTGCTGCGATCCGAGGTGTAGGCGGCCATCATGGCGGTATCGCACAGCGTATTGACCAGTCGCGGTACGCCGCCGCAGTAGCGAAACACCTCGGCGAAGGTATCGGCGGCGAAAATCTCGCGGTCCCCGGCTCCGGCGACGTCCAGCCGGTGCTGAATGTAGCTGCGCGTTTCCACCTCCGACAGCGTATGCAGGTGGAAGCGCAGCCGCACGCGCTGCATGAGCTGGGCGAGCTCGGGCGCGTCGAGCTTGTCGTTGAGCTCGGGCTGTCCGGCGAGAATGATCCGCAGCACCTTGTCCTTGGTGGTCTCCACGCCCGACAGCAGGCGGATTTCCTCCAGCACGCGCATGGTGAGGTTCTGTGCCTCATCGACGATCAACAGCACCTTGCGCCCGGCGGCGTACTGCTCGACCAGGAAGTTGTTGACCGTGCTGATGAGCTCGGCCTTGCGCATCTTGAAGGGCGAGAAGCCGAACTGCACCAGCACCGCCTGCAGGAAGTCGATGGCCGATACCTGCGTCTGGTTGATCTGCGCCACCACCACGTCCGCCGGCACTTCCTTGAGGAAGGATTCGATCAGCGTGGTCTTGCCCGAACCGATCTCCCCGGTGATCACCACGAAGCCGTCGGTGAACCAGATGGTCGATTCCATGTACGCCTTGGCGCGGGCGTGCTGCTTCGACAGGTACAGGAACTGGGGGTCCGGGCTCAGCCGGAACGGCAACTCCTTGAGCTTGAAGGGTTCCAGATACATGCTTGTTGGCTCGCAGCCGATGTTACGGGATGCGAACGCCGACGGCCAAATCCTTGAGCAGGCGTCGCGCGCGAGCGTCACGCCGGGCGGGGGTCGGCTCGACGACGGTGCAGTGACCCACCTTGCGCCCGGGGCGCCCCTCCTTGCCGTAGTCGTGCAGGTGCACCCCTGCCAGCCCCAGCAGGGTTGCGCGTGGGGGCATCTGCCCGATGAGATTGATCATGGCGCTGTGCCCGAGCGCTCGCGTGGCGCCGAGCGGCAGGTCGAGGATGGCGCGCAGGTGATTCTCGAACTGACTGGTGGCGGCGCCCTCGATGGTCCAGTGTCCGGAGTTGTGCACGCGCGGCGCCATCTCGTTGGCGATGAGCCGGCCGCGGCGCACGAAGAACTCGATGGTCAGGATGCCGGTGTAACGAAAGTGCGCCAGCACGCGCGTGAGATAGCGCGCGGCCAGACGCTGCCAGCGCGGCGGGCCGAAAGGCGCGCAGGTGAGTCGCAGGACACCAGCGCCGTGGACGTTGCCGCACAGCGGATAGACCGCGAGCTGGCCGCTGACGCTGCGCGCCCCGATGATCGACGCCTCGCAATCAAACGGGATCCACTCCTCGTACAGCAGCGGCGCCGCGCCCAGGGCGCTCCAGGCCCGCCGGGCGTCCGCGGCCGTGCGGATCACGGCCTGACCCTTGCCGTCGTAGCCGAGCCGGCGCGTCTTGAGGACACCGGGCAGGCCGATGGCGGCGATGGCGCGTGTCAGCTGCGCGCGTGAGCTCACGGCGCGCCAGCGGGTGGTGGGGATCGCGAGGCGCTCGAACAGTCGTTTCTCGGCCACCCGGTCCTGGCCGGCGGCGAGCGCCGCGATCGGCGGACAGATACGCGCGCCGTGCAGGCGCGCCACGGCGCGCAGGCTCGCAACCGACACGTTCTCCCAGTCGAAGGTCAGGACCTCACAGCGCCGCGCGAGACGGCCGAGGAGCGCGCGGTCGGTGAAGGCGCCCTGCAGCAGGGGGGCGACCCGGCCCGCGGGCGCCTGGCGCGAGGGGTCCAGACACAGGAAGTCGAGCCCGAGCGGATAGCCCGCCAAAGCGAGCATGCGGCCGAGCTGGCCGGCGCCCACGATGCCGACCGTCATGTGCGCGGTGTCGCGCGCGGATCCGGGTTGCCGAGCACGCCGGCGGTCTGGCGTTCGCGATAGGCTTCCAGCGCCGTGGCGATGGCGGGGTGGCGGTTGGCGAGGATCGCTGCCGCACACAGCGCGGCGTTGGTCGCCCCCGCTGCGCCGATCGCGAACGTCGCCACCGGC
>Ga0209689_1003399_pt1 | contig 11737 bp, 9 predicted proteins | sample GraSoiAngelo_149_FD_187119 | JGI IMG/M metagenome (GOLD analysis project Ga0209689, IMG submission 187119) | Grasslands soil microbial communities from the Angelo Coastal Reserve, California, USA - 14_1009_09_30cm (SPAdes) (version 2) | ecosystem: Environmental > Terrestrial > Soil > Grasslands ...
TCGGAACGGAGGGGGCGGGGGGGACGGGGGGGACGGGGGCGATCTACCTGTTCGCCGTGATCTTTGGCATCGGACTGGGTGGGGAATACATGGTCATTCCACTCATGGCCGCCGAGTTGTTCGGCGTGCGCGTTCTGGGGCGCGCCATGGGCGTCGTCCTGACGGCCGACGGCGTCGCCGAGGCGGTCGCGCCGGTGCTCGTCGGCCGGATGCACGACGTGGCGGGGAGCTACGCGACGGGCTTCGTGGCGGTCATCGGGTTCGCGCTCGCGGGTGCGGTGGCGATCCTGTTCCTGCCGCGGTCCTCACCCACACCCACCGTCCCCGTCGAGTCCTCACCCCCTGTCCCCCTCTCCGCGATGCGGAGAGGGGGGACGGCGGACAGGCCGTGAGGTCCCCGTGAAACGCATCGGCGTCATCATGAACGGCGTCACCGGGCGGATGGGGTTGAACCAGCACCTCGTGCGATCGATCCTCGCCATCCGTGAGCAGGGCGGCGTGCCGCTCCCCAACGGCGACCGACTCGTCCCGGACCCGATCCTCGTCGGCCGCAGCGAGACGAAGCTGCGGGAAATCGCGGCCGCCCACGGCTTGACGCGCGTCTCAACCGACCTGGACGGCTGCCTCGCGAACCCTGCGGACGAGATTTACTTCGACGCCACGGTGACGAGCCTGCGGGTCGCCCACGTGCGGCGGGCGATCGCAGCGGGGAAGCACGTCTACTGCGAGAAGCCGGTTGCGACCAGCACCGCCGAGGCGCTCGAGCTGGCGCGATCGGCCAGTCGTCGCGGCGTGAAGCATGGAGTCGTCCAGGACAAGCTGTTTCTTCCCGGCATCCGCAAGCTCAAGCGGCTGGTGGACGATGGCTTCTTCGGCCGCATGCTGAGTGTGCGCGGGGAATTCGGGTATTGGGTGTTCGAGGGCGACGGAGCGGGAGGCCCCGCCCAGCGCCCGTCGTGGAATTACCGCAAGGAAGACGGCGGTGGGATCATTCTCGACATGTTCGCCCACTGGCGCTACCTGCTCGACCACACGTTCGGCGCGGTCACCGCGGTGCAGTGCACCGGCGCCCGGCTCATCCCCGAGCGCGTGGACGAGCAGGGCCGCCGCTACGCCGCGACGGCGGACGACGCCGCGTACGCCACGTTCACGCTCGATGGTCCGGCGGGCGAGATCATCGCACAGTTCAACTCGTCGTGGGCGGTGCGCGTCTACCGCGACGATCTGCTGCAGATCCAAGTCGACGGCACGCTCGCGAGCGCGGTCGCGACTTTGCGCGGCTGCAAGATCCAGCGTCGCGCGCAGACGCCGCGCGCGGTGTGGAACCCCGACGTGCCCAACCCCGTCGACTACGGCGCATCGTGGCAGGATGTGCCCGACGACGGCCCATTCGACAATGCCTTCAAGGTGCAGTGGGAGCGGTTTCTCCTGCACGTCGCGACGGGCGCGCCCTTCCCTCACGACTTCTGCGAGGGCGCCAAGGGTGTGCAGCTGGCGGAGCTGGCGCTCGAGTCGTGGGCCGAGCGGCGATGGATCGACGTCCCGGAGCTGGGAACTTCACCTCCGCACGACGTAGGGGCGCAGCATGCTGCGCCCCTACACTAAGGGGTGGCGCGATGCACGCGACCATCCGTCTCCCGCTTCCCGACGGCAGCGTCGTGCCTTACGCGATGCGCGAGCCGGTGGCGTGGAGCTCGCCTGCGGAACCGATCCGGTGCCGGGTGGCCTACGCCGCGGCGCATGTCGTGTGTGACCCGCTCGCCGACCGAGATCCGCTCTCGGAGGCGCCCCTCGACTGGGAAGCCACGCTCGCCTACCGGTGCCACCTCTGGTCGCTCGGGCTCGCCGTCGCCGAAGCGATGGACACGGCGCAGCGTGGCATGGGGCTCGGCTGGCCGCTCGCGCGCGAACTGATCCGCCGGTCGCTGGCCGAAGCGCGCGCAACCGGTGGCACGATCGCGTGCGGCGCGGGCACCGACCAGCTCGCGCCGGCCGAAGCAGTCACGCTGACCGACGTGGAGCGCGCCTACGAGGAGCAGGTCGGCTACGTGGAAGGGCAGGGAGGGAGGGGACGGGTGATCCTGATGGCGAGCCGGGCGCTGGCGCGCGTGGCGCGGGGGCCCGACGATTATGCCCGGGTCTACGGGACCATCCTCCGGCAGGTGACTCAGCCCGTGATCCTCCACTGGCTGGGCGACATGTTCGATCCGCAGCTCGCGGGCTATTGGGGCACGCGTGACGTCGACGAGGCCATGAACGCGTGTCTCGCGATCATCTGCGAGCACCGAGCGAAGATTGACGGGATAAAAATCTCGCTGCTCGACGCGGAGCGCGAGATCACGATGCGCGGCCGGCTCCCCGACGGCGTGCGCATGTACACGGGCGACGACTTCAACTACGAGCGGCTCATTCTGGGCGACGCGGGGGGGCGTCACAGCCACGCGCTGCTGGGCATCTTCGACGCGATAGCGCCCGCGGCATCGGCGGCGCTCCAAGCGCTCGACCGGGGCGATACGACGGCTTATCGCACGGCGCTCGACCCCACCGTGCCGCTCGCACGTCACATTTTCCAGGCGCCCACTCATGCGTACAAGACCGGTATCGTGTTTCTCGCCTACCTGAACGGCCATCAGCGACACTTCCGGATGATCGCCGGCGCCGAGAGCTGGCGCTCCGTGCCGCACCTCGCCGAGGTGTTTAGGCTCGCGGACGCGGCCGGGCTCCTCGTGGATCCCGACTGCGCGGCGGATCGGATGGGGCGGGTGCTCGCGCTCGCGGGGGTCGAGTGAGGTCCTCACCCCTTGATCCCCTCTCCGCTATGCGGAGAGGGGAGACGGCGTCCCCGGGGATCAGCCGCCTCAGCTTCAATCAGATCACCGCCGAGCGGGCGACGCTCAAGGAGGTCGTGGAGGCCTGTGCCCGGCACGGCGTGCCGTACGTCGCGGTATGGCGTCACAAGCTCGCCCAAGTCGGCGTGAAGGCAGCGGCCTGCCTGCTGCGGGATGCGGGAGTGCGCGTCTCGAGCGTGTGCCGCGGGGGGATGTTCCCCGCGTCCACCCGAGAAGAGCGCGCGGCGCGGATCGAGGAGAATCGCCGCGCCGTCGACGAGGCGGCGGAGCTCGGGGCCGGCGTGCTCGTGCTCGTGTGCGGCGCGGCGCCCGACCGGGATATCGCCGCCGCGCGTCGCATGGTTGCCGACGGCATCGCCGAGCTCGTCCCCTACGCCCGGGAGCGCGGCGTGCGTCTCGGGATCGAGCCGATGCACCCGGGCTTCGCGGCCGAGCGCTCCTGCATCACGACGCTGCGCGAGGCGCGCCGCCTTGCCGAGCAGCTCGACCTGTCCTCCGTCGGCGTGGTGGCCGACGTCTATCACATCTGGTGGGACCCCGAGCTGTACGACCAGCTGGCCCGCGCCGCGGGGCGACTCGTCGGTTTCCATGTCTCCGACTGGCTCGTGCCGGTGCACGACGTGTTGATGAATCGGGGATTGATGGGCGACGGCGTGATCGAGCTGTGCCGAATCCGCGCCGCCGTCGAGCGGGCCGGATACGCCGGGCCGATCGAGGTCGAGATCTTCAACCAGGCAGTCTGGGACACGCCGCTCGAATCCCTGCTGCCGCTCCTGAAGGAGCGCTACCTCTCATGCGTGTGACCCCGCTCGGGATGACTCTGGCACTCGGTGCTGCCCTCTGCCTGGCGGCGTCCCCTCTCGCCGCCCAAGCGGTTCGCGTCGACGCCGACGATATCGCCGGCATCGTCACCGGCCCGACGGGACCCGAAGCCGGGGTGTGGGTCATCGCCGAGACGCACGACCTGCCGACGAAGTTCGTCCGCATCGTGGTGACGGATGATCAGGGACGCTACCTGATACCGGACCTCCCCAAGGCGACCTACAGCGTGTGGGTGCGCGGCTACGGCCTGGTGGACTCGCCGCAGCTATCGGCGAAACCCGGGACGACCGTGAACCTGACCGCCGTCACGGCGCCCACGCCGCGCGCGGCCGCCGAGTATTACCCAGCCGGCTACTGGTTTTCCCTGATGCACGTCCCGGCGGAGAGCGAGTTCGCCGCGCCCGCGGGTGACCCGAACGCGATGTCGCCGAACGTGAAGAGTCAGGCCGAGTGGCTCCGGATCGTCAAGTCGGGCGGGTGCTGGGCGTGTCATCAATTGGGCAGCAAGGGGACGCGAGAGATTCCGGCGGCATTGGGCCACTTCGGGAGCTCGGTCGCGGCCTGGGATCGACGCATCCAGTCGGGACAGGCCGGCGGCGCGATGCTCGCAACCGTGAACCAGCTCGGTAGAAATCGGGCGCTGGCGATGCTCGCCGACTGGACAGACCGCATTGCCGCGGGGGACGTGCCGCCGGCGCCGCCTCGCCCGCAGGGCATGGAGCGCAATTTGGTGATCAGCGAGTGGGACTGGGCCGATCCGAAGGCCTATCTCCACGACGAAGTCTCGACCGACCGGCGCAATCCCACGGTCAACGCGAACGGCAAAATCTACGGCGCCCTGGAGCTGAGCGCGGACTACTTGCCGGTGCTCGATCCCCCGCGCTACGCGGCGACCCGGGTGCCACTCACCGTTCGCGATCCCGGCACGCAGCCAGCCGCGGGGACGGGTATGCCCCAGCCGTCCGCCTACTGGGGCGGCGAAATCATCTGGACCAGCAAGAACAACGTGCACAACCCGATGCTCGACGAGCGCGGGCGCGTGTGGCTCACCTCCACGGTACGCCCGCCCGACAACCCGGACATCTGCAAGGCCGGCTCGAGCCATCCGTCGGCGCAGCTGTTTCCGCTTGCCCGGGCCGGCCGTCACCTCGCGGTCTACGATCCCAAGACGGGGAAGCTCACGCACATCGGTACGTGTTTCAGTACCCACCACCTGATGTTCGCGGAAGACGCGAACCGCACCCTGTGGACCTCGGGCGGCGGCCCGGTGGTGGGTTGGCTGAACACGAGGTTGTTCGACCGGACCGGGGACGAAGCGAAGGCGCAGGGCTGGACGGCCCTGATCCTCGACGTGAACGGCAACGGAACGCGTGACGCGTACGTGGAGCCCGACCAACCGATCGACCCCACCAAGGACAAGCGGATCGCTGGAGGCCTGTACGCCGTCGCGCCCGCGCCGGATGGCTCGGTGTGGGGATCGGTGCTGGGTTTCCCGGGCGCTCTCGTGAGGCTCGATCCCGGCTCCAATCCACCGGAGACCGCGCTGGCAGAGCTGTACGAGCTGCCGCTCGACAAGTCGGGGAGGCCCGTCGAGGGGTTTTCACCTCGGGGGGGAGACGTGGATCGCAACGGCGTCTACTGGACGGCGCTCGCGAGCGGGCATCTGGCGAGCTTCGACCGCAGGAAGTGCAAAGGCCCGCTCAACGGGCCGACCGCCACCGGTCAGCACTGCCCCGAGGGCTGGACCTTCTATGCGGAGCCGCTGCCGCAGCTCCAGGGCGTGGCGACGCCGGGGAGCGCGGAGGCCAGCTACTACACCTGGGTCGATCAGTTCGGCGTGCTCGGCCTGGGCGCGAATCTGCCGATCAATACCGGCAACGGGTCGGAAGGGCTGCTCGTTCTCAAGGACGGGAAATGGATCGTGCTGCGTGTCCCCTACCCCTTGGGGTTCTACACGAAATGGATGGACGGCCGGATCGACGATCCGAACGCCGGCTGGAAAGGGCGGGGGCTGTGGGCGACCGTGAGCACGCGTGCGCCGTTCCACATGGAAGGCGGTAAGGGCACGACGAGCAAGGTCGTGCACTTCCAGCTGCGCCCCGATCCGCTCGCACGATGAGGGGACGAACGATGCGCAAGCTGTGGCTGGTGGGTCTGCTCGCCCCGCTCGTATCGGGGGTCGCGGACCTGCCCACCAACTACGTGGCCGGAAAGCTGATCCAGCTGAACGACAACGGCGCCTGGTCCTGGTTCATGGACGAGCGGGCCGTCATCGACGACGGCAAGCTCATCGTGGGATCGGTCCGTGCCGTGGGAGACTACCGCAACGACCGCGCTGCCGGCTGGGGGAACGTCGAAGTCTCGGTGTGCGACCTCGCCTCGGGCGCCACGCAACGGACCGTGCTGCACCGCCATCTCCAGCAGGACGACCACGACAATCCCGCGTTCCTGGTGCTGCCCGACGGGCGCTATCTCGCTGTCTACACCCAGCACGGAGTCGAGCGTCGCATCTATTACCGGTTTTCGGAGCCGCACAATCCGCTGGCGTGGGGGCCTGCCGCGAGGTTCGATACGCCGGGGAACCCGGCGGCTCCGCTGCGGGGCAACAATGTCACCTACTCGAACCTGTTCCGGCTGGCGACGGGCCGCATCATGAACTTTTTCCGCGGCGTCGATCTCGATCCCAACTACATGTACTCTGACGACACCGGCCGCACCTGGCGCTACGGCGGCCGGCTGGCCCACGGCAAGGACGGCTACAGTCCCTACCTCAAGTACGCCTTCGACGGCGTGAACACGATCCACTTCGTCATGACGGAAGACCACCCGCGCAACTACGACAACAGCCTGTATCACGGGTTCGTGCGCGACGGCGGCATTTACCTCTCGGACGGCACGCGGCGCGGCAAGCTCAGCGAGACCACCGACGTGGAGATCAACGCGTGGGACCTGACCAAGGTGTTTCAGGGCGACCCTGACAACGTGGCCTGGATGACCGACCTCGAGCTCGATGGAGCACAGCGGCCGTACGTCATCTTCTCCGTCCAGAAGGACGGTCGCGGCCTGCCGCGTGGTCAGGGCGGGATGGACCACCGCTTCGACTATGGACGGTGGGACGGATCGCATTGGCGGGTGCACGAAATCGCCTACGCGGGAACGCGACTCTACCCCGGAGAGGACGACTACACGGGCCTCGCCGCGCTCGATCCCAACAACCCCGACATCGTCTACATCTCGACCGACGCGGATCCCCTGACGGGAGCGCCGCTGGTGAGTCGAGCGGATGGCCAGCGGCACCACGAGCTGTACCGGGGCACGACCGGCGATTCCGGCGCGACGTGGCGGTGGGAGCCGATCACGGCCAACTCCACGGTGGACAACCTGCGGCCCATCGTGCCCAAGTGGAAGGATGCCCGCACGGCGCTCGTATGGATGCGCGGCACATACAAGAACAACCACGGCGAGTGGACGACCGCCGTCGTCGCGACCATCCTCCCATGACGACCCGCCGCCAGTTCCTGCACGCTTCCGCCGCGGTCCTCGCCGGCAAGTACGTGCGGCTGTCGGCCAGGGGCGACCTGCTCCCGCTCGGCTTCTCGACGCTCGGCTGTCCGGCGTGGACGTGGACCGAGATCCTGGATTTTGCGCGATCGCATGGCTTCGCCGCCGTCGAGCTGCGGGGCCTCCAGAAAACGATGGACTTGAGCCAGGCCCCCGACTTCTCGCGCGAGGGAGGACGTCTCGACGCGGCCAAGCAGCAGCTTCGTGAGCGCGGGCTACGGGTATCCGACCTCGGAGCGTCGGCTCAGATGCACGAGCAGGATCCCACGAAGCGCGCCGCCCAGCTCGACGAGGCGCGCCGCTTCATAGACCTGGCCGAGGCGCTCCACGCCCCGTACGTGCGCGTGTTCGGCAACAATTATGTGAAGGGCGTGCCGCGCGACGTGATGCTCGCGCACATCGCCCGGGGCCTGCGCGAGCTGGGTGATTACGCCCGGCCCAAGGGCGTCACGGTCCTGATCGAATCCCACGGTGATTTCACCGACTCGCCCACGCTGCTCGAGATCCTCCAACAGGCGGACTCTCCGGCCGTGGCCCTGCTGTGGGACGCGCACCACACGTTCGTGTCGGGGAAGGAGGAGCCCGAGGACACCGTCCGCCACCTCGGGCGCTACATCCGCCACACGCATCTCAAGGACTCGGTGGCCGCCGGGACGGATCGGCGCTACGTGCTCACGGGGACGGGCGAGGTGCCGGTGCGTCGCCAGATCGAAGCGCTTGTGAAGATCGGGTACCGCGGCGTGTACAGCTTCGAATGGGAGAAACGCTGGCACCCCGAGATCGCGGAGCCCGAGGTCGCGATCGCTCAGTTCGCGACCGTGGCGGGTGAGTACCTGCGCGGCGCGGGCGTCCGTTAGATGTCGCCGTGCCTCTCATGCTTCCTCCATGAGGAGTACGTGAACAGTCTGCGGACCGTGCACCCCCACCACCAGGGTGAGCTCGATGTCGGAGGTGCGTGACGGTCCGGTGATGAACGTGATGGCGTGACTGGCGACGCTCACGCGGCCGAGCGCTTCCCTCAGCGAATCACAGATGCAACGCGTGGACAAGAGGGCTACGTGGATCGGCGGAACGAGGGACAAGAGCCGGCTCTGCTCGCGCGCCGACTCCAACACGAGCGTACCGGTGTCGGCGATTCCCCATTGTGCGGTCGTGACGCCGGCGTCGCACGCGAACAGCGCGTCGCGCGAGAGGCGCTCGAGCCGATCGATCACGAGGCCATTCTTCACCGATTGCAGGAGCCGTTGCACCAGCGGCGCGTCCGAGCCGACGACACGGCGGGCGCCCGCATCCGTCAGAATCCGGGCAAGCGCCGCTGCGGCTTCCGTTTCGGTGCGTACCACCGTCCACTGTGCGCCGACGGCTGTCAGCTGCTCCGTGAAGTGCTTGACGACGTCCCCCCTCTCCGGAACGGAGAGGGGGACAGGGGGTGAGGACGCTGGAGCCGAGAGGCGGTCAGGGGGTGCGGACTCGAGGCCCTGGGCCAAGTTCCCGCGGATCGCGTGCAGGATCTCACGCCGCGCGTCGCCGCTACGCATCGGCGTCCCCCGCATCGCGTAAACCGGTCCGCCATTGCTCGCGAAAGCTCTGCGGCGCGAGGGGACGGAGATCCCGCCACTTGGTCCACGCGGAGAGCGGCGGCATGATGCGCAACCGGCGCGCGAAGCGCATCACCCACTCGAAGAGGCGCGGCCGCGCCATCAGTGCCGCATAGATCGAAAACGCCAACCGCTCGCGCAGCCGCCCCTTCCCGACGCGGCGGTCGACCACCTCGGCGCGCAGGTGAAGCAGCAACGCCGGGATGTCGATCTTGACGGGACAGACGTCCCGGCAGGCACCGCACAGACTCGAGGCGTAGGGGAGGGCGGCCGAGCGCGCGAGCCCGAACAACTGGGGGCTCAACACCGCGCCGATCGGACCGGGATAGACGGACCCGTACGCATGGCCGCCGATCTGGCGGTACACCGGACAAGCGTTGAGACACGCGCCGCACCGTATACAGGCGAGCGATTGTCGGGTGACGGCCGCGGCCAGCATGCGCGAGCGGCCGTTGTCCAGCACCACGATGTGCAGCTCCTCAGGCCCCTCGTCTTCCGGTCTCCGCTTTGTGCCCGTGAGAAGCGATTGATATGCCGTGAGCACCTGGCCGGTCCCGGATCGGGGGAGCAGCTGCAGAAAGACGTCGAGGTCCGCGAAGCGCGGGATCACCTTCTCGATTCCCATGAGCGCGACGTGGGTGCGTGGGAGACTCGTCGTGAGCCGTGCGTTGCCCTCGTTCTCGAGGATGAGGATCGTGCCCGTCTCGGCGACCGCGAAGTTGACGCCCGATATGCCGAGGTCCGCCTCGGCGAAGCTGCCACGCAACGCGGCGCGGGCCGCGGCCGTCAGCGTGGCGACGTCGTCGGAGGGCACGATTCCGAGCTTGTCCGCGAACAGCGCGGCGATCTGGGCCTTGGTCTTGTGGATGGCGGGCACGACGATGTGCGATGGCGTCTCGCCGGCCAGCTGGACGATGTACTCGCCCAGGTCCGTTTCCACTGGCTCGATGTGACGCCGGGCGAGGGCCGCGTTGAGGTGGATCTCCTCCGTGGCCATGCTCTTGCTTTTCACCACCGTCCGGGCGCCACGCCGCTCGGCGATCGCGCCGATGAGGTCGCACGCCTCGGCTGCATCGCGCGCCCAATGCACCCGTGCGCCCGCGCGCTCGGCGTTCGCCGCGAACTGCTCGAGGTAGCGATCCAGGTGCTCGAGCGTCTCGTCCTTGATCGCGCGGGCCCGGTCGCGTGCACCCTCCCAGTCCGGCACCGTGGAGAGGGCCGCCCGCCGCCGCTCGCCGAACAGCGTCGTCGCCTGGCGCAGAGCACCACGCAGCTGGCCGTCGGCCAGCGCGGTGCGTGCGTCGCGCTCGAAGGTCATTTGGACGCCAACACTTCCGCCAGGTGCATGGCGCGGACCATCGAACCCCGGCGCGACAGCCGGCCGGCGATCTGCATCAGGCAGCTCGCGTCGCCGGACACCACCGCGTCCACGCCGGCCCGCTCGATGGCGTCCACTTTCTCGTCGAGGATGGCCACGGAGATCTCGGGGTACTTCACCGAAAACGTTCCCCCGAAGCCGCAACACGCCTCCGCATTCGGGAGCTCGACCAGCTCCGCTCCCGTCACGCGGCGCAGCAGCCTGCGCGGCTCGTCTTTGATCCCCAGGTCGCGCAGGCCGTGGCAGGCGTCGTGCCAGGTGAGCCGCCCGGAGAAGCTCGCCCCCACGTCCTCCACGCCCAGTTGGTTCACGAGGAAGGAGCTGAGCTCGTGCGTCCGATCCGCCACGCCCCTCGCCCGCGCCCGCCAGGCGGAATCGTCGAACAGCTGGTCGTAATGGTGCACCATCGCCGTGCACGATCCCGACGGGCTCACGATCGCGTCGGCCGCGCTCGATTCGAAGATCTCGATCTGCCGCCGGGCGAGGGTGCGTGCTGCCGGGCGGTAGCCGGTGTTGAACGCCGGCTGCCCACAGCACGTCTGGCGCTCGTCGAACTCAACCGCGCACCCAAGCCGCCGCAGCACTCCGACGGCGCCCACCGCCGCCGATGGCCACAGCTGATCGGCCAGACATGTCACGAACAGCGAGACGCGCATTTGACGACGCCCTTCACGTAATCGACCGGCACCCCTCGATCAGCGTGTCGTCGCGGGCTCGAGCCGCGGGGCGAGGAGATGAATGATGGTCCAGCCCGAGACGTAGGCCAACCCGCAGATGATGAAGATCGGCGTGTAGTCGTTGCCGTTGGCCTGGAGGATCCGGCCGGTGACGCGCTGGAACGCCCAGCCGCCTATCCCGCCGGCGAACGCGCCGATCCCCACGACGGATCCCACCGCCGCTCGGGGAAACATGTCGCTCGCCAGCGTATACACGTTGGCGGACCAGGCCTGGTGCGCCGCGGCCGCCACGCTCACGATCGCCACGGCCGCCCACAGGCTCCCCGCCAGGGGAGCGAAGGCCGTCGGCACGATCAGCAGCGCCATCGTGAGCATCGCGGTCTTGCGCGCCCGATTGACCGTCCAGCCGCGCCTGATCAGCGTGCTCGAAAGCCACCCTCCGCCCACCGAGCCGACATCGGCCACCACGTACACGACGATGAGCGGGACGGCCACTTGCGCCAGCTTGATCCCGTACCGGGCGTCCAGGAATTTCGGGAGCCAGTACAGGTAGAACCACCAGATCGGATCGGCCAGCAGCTTCCCCGCCGCGACCGCCCAGGTCTGCCTCAAGCCGAGGAGCCGGATCCAGGGCACGCGGGCGTTTTCGGGGTCGGGCGGATCGCTGCGGATGTGTGCCAGCTCGTCGCTCGAGACGCGTGGGTTCGCGTCGGGACTGCGGTACACGGCGAGCCAGAGGAGCAGCCAGACGAACCCGACCGAGCCTGTCGCGATGAAGGCCCACTGCCAACCCCACGTGAGCGCGATCCACGGGACGAGGAGGGGTGTGATAATCGCACCGGTGTTCGTCCC
>Ga0209689_1003403_pt1 | contig 11730 bp, 16 predicted proteins | sample GraSoiAngelo_149_FD_187119 | JGI IMG/M metagenome (GOLD analysis project Ga0209689, IMG submission 187119) | Grasslands soil microbial communities from the Angelo Coastal Reserve, California, USA - 14_1009_09_30cm (SPAdes) (version 2) | ecosystem: Environmental > Terrestrial > Soil > Grasslands ...
CGCCGGCTTCCATGACCGCGATTACCGAGTTCGTGGTCCCCAGGTCTATGCCTACGGTCTTTGCCATCTTTCGACTCCTTGAGTATCTGCGGGCCCCGGCGCGCGGCGCGGGGGCAAGCTGCGCCGTATATACCCTCGCGATTTCGGCGCTAAACGAATCCGACCGGCCTGCTTTAGCTTGCCGCGCGTGGGTAGAGTTAGTCTAGGAGCGAATGCGGACGGTGATCGTGGGCTGCGGGCGAGTCGGCTCCAGCCTGGCGCGACAGTTGAGTGCAGAGGGAGACGACGTCGCCGTCGTGGATTCCAGCGAGGCCGCCTTCAACCGGCTGGGCGAGGATTTTGCCGGCGAGATGGTCTTCGGGTCGGCGGTCGATGAGGACATCCTCCGCCGCGCCGGGACGGAACGCGCCGAAGCCTTCGTGGCGGTGACCAACGCCGATACCACGAACATCATGGCCGCGCAATTGGCTCAGCACGAGTTTGGCGTCAAGAAGGTGATCTGCCGGATCTACGACCCGGCCCGCGCTGACCTCTACGCCGAGCTCGGCATCGAGACCATCTGCCCCACCACCGTCGGCGCGGACAAGGTCAAACGCTTCTTCGAGAAGGGGTGAGCGCGTATCGCTTCACCCGGATGGTGGGCTTCGCTGCCCTCGTGATCGGTGTGCTCATCCTGGCGCGTGACGTGATCGAGGTGCACTCCGTACCCTATGCCATCGCCGGCATCGGCCTGCTGGCCTTCGGTGCCTGGCGCCTGCAAGCGGCCGACCGGCTGCGACCTTGAACCTCGTCCTCAGCCCGCTCGGGATCACCCTGGCGGTCGCCTTCACCGTGGGGCTGGCCGGCACGCTCGGCTGGATGCTGCGCGTGCCGCCACCGGCCCCCCGAGGCGCGACCAGCAGCGTGCGCTCCGTGGAGGCGATCCGCAAGGTGCTGGTTCCGATCCTCGACTTGGGCGCCTCGGTCCGCGCGGTGGAGCTCGCCGCGCGGCTGAACCAGGGACACAAGGCCGAAATGGTGATCGTCTACGTGCACGAGATTCCGCTCCAGGCACCGCTGGCGATGCCGGAGAGGGACCCACGCATCCAGCGCGCGCTCGACGCCGCCGCCTTCATCGCGACGCAGCATGCCATTACGCCGCGAACCAAGGTCAACGTCGCCCGGCAGGCCGGCCACCGAATCGTCGAAATCGCCCGGGAAGAAAACGCCGACCTGATCGTGATGGGGATCAGTCACCAGAACCGGCCGAATGAAAGCCCGCTGGGGAGGGTCGCCGAGCACGTCGTTCGCAATGCCCATTGTGAGGTCGTCGTCGACCGCGTCCCGCGTCAGAAGGTCTCGCTCATCCCGTCCGAGTTCAACTAGACGCCTGGTAGAAGACGAGCACGGTCGCGATCGCATTGCTCAGTCCGTGCAGCAGGATGGTGTTGGTCAGCCAGCCCGTCCTGGCGTAGATGGCGGCCAGCACGATCCCCATGTACATGAAGGTCGGCAGAAGGGCCACGCTCACCGCGGGGCTGGCGTGGGCGAGTCCGAAGGCAATCGCACTGAGCAGGACCGCCGCCCACAGCGGGACGCGGGTCCGCAGCAGCCGAAAGAGCATGCCGCGGAAGAACACCTCCTCGCAGATGGGGGCGGCGACGGCGGTGACCAGCAGCGCCAGGAGCAGCACGCCGATCCCGCGCGGATGCTGCACGAAGATCAGCCGGCTGTTGCCGGGAATGACCCGGCCACCGTTGAAGAGCGCTGCCGACGAGGCGGAGACGATGATGATGCCCAGGTACCAGGGAATCAGCAGGAGCAGCGTCAGGCCGAGATCGATCAGCGTCGGCCAGCGTAGCCCGAGAAATGCCAGGGGAGCGCGAAGGCGCCGGAGTGCCACGACGAGGCCTGAGCCGAAGGCGAGGTAGACGGCGAGCGCGGCACTCAGCGAGATCGTCTCCAGGTTGGCGCGGTACAAGGCCCGATTGCTGCGCACCAGGCCGATCAGCACGGCGAACAGCAGGATGATGCCGAGCACCGTGATGGCGATCACGGGCAGGAGGTCGAGCCAGCGGAGCCGGTCGGCCGCCTGTGGCGATGCGGCCGGGGGACCCCCTTCCATCGAGCTCATTATCCGCAGGCTGCGAGGTTCAGCCGGCGATGCGGTGATTGATCCGATCGCCGTACGGCAGGCCGAGGGTTGCCCGGATCTCGAGGCTCAGCCGCGCGAGAACGACCTTGGACTTCAGAAAATAGCGCTGAACGTTGGATGCGGTGTGCCACCACAGATTGTCTTCCGGCGTGGTGTTGCTCACGATCCAGATCGGAATCGCACCGGCCACGGAATCATCGGCCCAGCGCTCGATCAATTCCCGGCCATCGATGTCCGGCAACCGGAGATCGACCAGGATCAGGGCCGGCACACGAGCGCGAACGAAGGTGTCCGCGTCCTGGCCGGTGCGCGTGTGCTCGACAGGGATGCCATCGTGGCGAAGCTGCACCAGGTACAGATCGGCGAGATCCTGATCGTCGTCGATCAACAGGACCCTCCTCTCCCTTGCCACACCAGCGACATTAAAAGGGGAAGGTTGCGGGAGACGTTGCGTCGACTTGCTGAGCGTGTTGGAGCGGCTGCGGGTCAGGCGGCCGGTCGCATCCGGTTTTTTGCGGTGCGATAGGCATCGTAAGCGCAGAAGGCCCAGAGCCCAAGGCCCCCGAGGTCGAGCGGAATCCCCAGCGCCGCACCCACCACCGTCAGGTCGAGCTCCGTGCCGACCACGATCGGACCGACGATGGCGGCGAAGAACGCCAGGCCCTTGACCGGTGCCCCCGCGTACCAGTGACCGAGGCCTGGAACCAGCGAGAGCCGCGCCGCCCGGCCGGGACTCAGCGGCCGGTTCTTCTTGAACCGCGGGGTGCCATCGATGATCTCGCCACGGAGAGGCTGCATGCATCAAGCGTACTACGTTTTTCCACAGATTCAAGGCATGCCCGCATGTAGCAATTGTCAGGGTCGCGGGATTTCCCGCGTGTAGCATTACCGACGGTGCCGGCACCCGAATCGCCGTCGGTCCCCGTGACGGTCGTGGTCCAGCAAGGGGTCGCCCGCGTCAGCCTGGATCGCCCACCGCTCAACGTGCTGGACATCGACATGCTGGGACGGCTCAATGATGCCTTGCGACAGTGCGACCAGCCGTCGGTCCGCGTCGTCCTCCTCGCGAGCCGCCAGCCGCGCGCCTTTTCCGCCGGCGTCGACATCGCCGATCATGCCCCGGACCGCCTCGACGCGATGTTGACGGCGGTCCGAGAGAATGCCCGGCTGCTGCTCAACCTGGAGCCGGTGACGCTCGCCGCCGTCCATGGATCGACGCTCGGCGGTGGGGCGGAGATCGCACTGCTCTGCGACCTGGTGGTGGCGGCCGAGGACACGGTTTTCGGTTTTCCCGAGGTCACCCTCGCGGCATTTCCGCCGGTGGCGGCCGCCTGCCTTCCGGAGTTGGGCCCCCACCACCGCGTGATGCGCTGGCTGCTCGGCGAGACGATCGACGCCGGCGCCGCGTATGACGCCGGGCTTTTGACCCGCGTCGTCCCACGAAGCCGGCTTGTCGAAACCGCCGACGAGCTGGCGGGAACGTTGGCCGCGTTCAGCAGCGTCGCCGTGCGCGCGCTCACGGCGTCGACCCGCCGGCGCCGTGCGGTGGCGATCCTGCAGCACCTCGATGACGCGATCGACGTCTATCGCGCGACGATCGGACGGTCTCAGGATGCGCAGGAAGGCATCCGCGCCTTTCTGGAAAAGCGGGCGCCGGTCTGGAGCCACCACTGATAGAGAAGCAGAGCTCGCTGCGCGACGCGATCGCTCAACATGTTCACGACGGCGACGCGATCGCGCTCGGGCTGGCGCTCGAGTCGGGGATCCCGTTCGCCGCCGTCCACGAGATCATCCGCCAGCAGAGGCGTGACCTGACGCTGATCGGTCCTATCTCCGACATGGCGTTCGACCAGATGATCGCGGCCGGCACGGTGGCGAAGGTGATCGCGGCCTGGGTGGGAAACGTCGCGGGGGGATCCGGATACGGCTTCCGGCGGGCCTACGAACAGGGCCAGCCGCGGCGCATCGTGATGGAAGACCACTCCAACTTCACGGTCGGATTGGCCCTCAAGGCCGCGGCGATGGGTCTCCCCTATCTGCCGACTTTCAGCGGGCTCGGTGGCGATATCGTTCGAGGTCACCCGCGCATTCGGCCCATCGACGACCCCTTTGGCGGCCCCGACCTGCTCGCGGTCGGCGCCCTTCGGCCGGACGTCGCCATCATCCACGTCCAGCGCGCCGACGCGCAGGGCAACGCCCACCTGTGGGGGAACCTCGGCCTCACCGTCGAGGCCGCCTACGCCGCGCGCCGAACTATCGTGATCTGCGAGGAGGTGGTACCCGAAGCCGTGATCCGCAGCGATCCCAACCGCACCGTGATCCCGGGCTTCCTCGTAAGCGCGGTGGTCGAAGAGCCTGGTGGCGCCCTCCCCTCCTCGGTGCAGGGTTACTGGCGGCGCGACTTCGAGCCGTTTCTCGCCTATCACCGGACCTCGCGCACGCCCGAGGGGTTCCAAGCCTGGTTGCGTGAGTGGGTCCTCGATCTCCCCGACCGGCCGGCCTACTTACAGCACATGGGTCAGGCGGCGGTCGCGCGCCTTCGGGTCAGCGATCGACGGCTGGCGGCGGAAGCGAACTTCGCGCCATGACCTCGCGCTACACCCGGCGGGAGTTGATGGTGGTGGCGGCCGCCCGTGAGATCCGTGATCGCGAGGTCGTCTTTGTCGGCATGCGCTTACCCCTGCTCGGCTTCGGGCTGGCCAAGGCGACGCACGCCCCTGATGCGGTCGGGCTCTTCGAGAACGGCGTCATCCGCGACCGACCCGCCGAGACGTTCATCTACACGATGGGGGATCCGCCCAACATCGTGGGCGCCGTCGCCTGCCTCGGCCTGGTGGACGTGATGAGCCTGCTGCAACAGGGCCGCGTCGATGTGGGCTTCATCGGCGGGGCCGAAGTCGATCCCTTAGGCAACCTGAACACGACGCGGACCAGCAGCAGCGGCGCGCTGACCCGCCTACCCGGGAGCGGCGGCGCCGGCGACATCGCGTCGCTCGCGGGACGCACCGTCTTGATCATGGAGCACGAGCCGCGCCGGTTTCGCGAGCGGGTGGACTACATCACCTCCCCGGGCCACTTTCCGGGACGGCGCCGCGGCGGCCCTGCCACCCTGATCACCACGCTGGGCGTCTTCGACCTGTCCGCCGGTCGCGTCCGCGTCGCCAGCCTGCATCCCGGGGTCACGCCGGAGCAGGTGCGCGAGGCGACCGGCTTTCCCATCACGATCGACGACCATCCGCCCGCCACGGCAACCCCCTCCGCCGATGAGCTCGCCTATATCCGCCACGCCGATCCGGAAGGATTCTGGACCGGCGATAGCATGAAAAGCGGATGAGCACTGTCGCCCCCGCATGGTCACCAACCAGCGAGCAGATTCAGAGCAGCCGGCTGTGGCGCTTCATGCGCGAGCATCAGTGCGCGACCTACCCGCAACTCTGCGAAAGGGCGGCGCGTGACCCTGACTGGTTCTGGGACGCGCTGGTCAAGGAGCTGGGCGTCGTCTGGTCCCGGCCCTACCGCGCGGTCATGGATACCTCCGCGGGCCTTCCCTTCACCCGGTGGTTTCCCGGTGGACTTCTCAATGCCTATGACTCGGCCGTGCTGCGCCACCGCCGGTCCGATCCGGACCGCCTCGCGCTCATCGGTGAGACCGAGCCGGGAACGGTCCGGTCGCTCAGCTACGCGCAACTCGAGGACGCGGTCGAGCAGACCGCGGCCGGGCTCCGCGCGATCGGTGTCGGGCGCGGCGTGGCGGTGGGCCTCTATCTGCCGCTGGTGATCGAGAACGCCGTCGCCCTGCTGGCGTGCACCAAGCTCGGCGCCGTGGCCGTTCCCCTTTTCTCGGGCTTCGGCGCGGAAGCGATCCGCCAGCGACTGGCCGACGCCGACGCACGCGTGCTGATCACCGCGGACGGCGCCATTCGTCGCGGGCGCGCGGTCGCGATGAAGCCGATCGCCGACGAGGCCGCGGCGGCGCTGCCCCACCTGACGCACCAGGTCGTGGTTCGCTGCGCGGGCATCGAGGTGCCCATGCAGCGTGGTCGTGACCTTGCCTGGGACGACCTGGCCCGACCAGAACGGGTGCCGACCGAAGCGATGCGCTCCGACGAGCCGCTGCTCCTTCTCTACACGTCGGGAACGACGGGTCGCCCGAAGGGCACGGTGCACGGCCACGCTGGGCTTCCAATCAAGGCCGCCCAGGACTGGGCGTTCGGGATGGACGTCCGGCCGGCCGAGCGTGTGATGTGGGTGACTGACATGGGCTGGGTGATGGGGCCGCTGCTGGTTTTCGGCAGCTTGATGCTGGGCGGCACCGCGGTCCTCTACGACGGGGCGCCCGATTATCCGGAGCCGCGGCGCGTCTGGTCGGTCGCGCAACGTCAGGGGGTGACTCACCTGGGCATCTCCCCCACGCTCACCCGTGTGCTGATGGCCTCGGGCTCAAAGGCCCTCCCGGCCAACGCGCTCTCCCGGCTCCGCGTGCTGGCGTCGACCGGCGAGCCCTGGACCCCGGAGGCCTGGAGCTGGCTTTTCGAGGTTGTGGGGCGCGGCGAGCTGCCCATCATGAACTACTCGGGCGGCACCGAATGTGGTGGCGGCCTTATTTGCGGAAATTTCCTGACGCCGTCAAAGGCCGGCAGCTTCGCGGGTCCTATCCCCGGCATCGACGCCGCGGTCTTCAACGAGCAGGGCCAGCCGGTGCGGGGCGAGGTCGGGGAGCTCGTGGTCCGACGCCCCTACCTCGGCATGACCCTCGGATTGTGGCAAGACCCGGAGCGCTATCTGGAGACGTACTGGTCGCGCTGGCCCGACGTCTGGGTGCACGGCGATTGGGCGTTGATCGACGAGGAAGGGCTCTGGTACATCCTGGGCCGCTCCGACGACACCATCAAGGTCGCCGGCAAGCGGGTGGGACCGGCGGAGGTCGAGGCCGCCGCGCTCGACGGGACCGATGTAGCAGAGGCGGCTGCCGTGGGGATTCCGGATCCACTCAAGGGTCAGTCGGTGGTGGTGTTCGTCGTGCCGCGGCCGCATGCCGACCCGGGGTCGATCCCCGCGGCGGTCTCACGCAGCATCGAACGCTCGCTGGGAAAGCCCTTCAAGCCGGCTGGAGTTCACGTGCTGCCGCGGCTGCCAAAGACCCGCAACGGCAAGATCCTCCGCCGTGTCATCCGCAACGTCTTCACCGGCGACCAACCCGGTGACCTTTCGGCCATCGATGACCTCGCAACCCTGGACCCGATTCGCGCGTTGCGTTCGGATTTTCCCTCCCCCTCTGGGGGAGGGCAGGGTGGGGGTCGCTAGCGGAAGTACTCGCGCATGGCCACGCTGCTCGACCAGCCGGCGGCGCCGAGATGGGCAAGGCCAAAGCCATCCTCGATCGTCCGCAGCAGGCTGTAGTGATTCTCGGCGATGCTCGAACGAGCGGCCGCGATCGAGCGCGGGGAGATGACCAGGGTCGCCACGTGCCCGCCCCAGGCGTCACCGCAGCAACTGGCATTGCTCGATCCCTCATCCCAGGTGATGAAGAGCACCCCGCCGTTGCGGAAGGCGGCCGAGCCGGTAATGCGTGGAACGACGTTGCCAAGCCAGGCATCGCCGGTCGAGACCGCGCAGTCGTGGGTGTCGTTGCACATGTTGGGAGTGATCCAGACGAAGTTCGGGACCTGGCCGGTGCTCATGTCCACCCCGAACTGCGTGAACGGCACAACGTGGGCGGCGCACCGCGGCGCGTTGTCGCGAATGTCCGTGTAGTACATGAAGGGGTTGTGCTTCATCGCGTAGTTGCCCGCGGAAGCCCCCATGTAGCAGGGCGTGGGCATGTCTTCCATGTAGGCCTTCCACGAACGGCGGCTCGTTTCCACCTGGTCCGCGATGTTGGTTGCATTCACGTAGCAGGTGGTGCAATCGCTGGTGATCCCGAACGTGCTCCCTGCCGTGAGCGCGAGGTAGTTGGGCAGGCTGGGATGCGAGGCGGCGAAGTAGTTGGTGGCCAGGCCGTAAGTCGCCGCCAGGCTGTTGACGTACGGCGCGTCCGGACGCCCGATCACCGAACCGTACTCGTGGTTCTCCATCACGATCACAAAGATGTGCGAGAAGGCCGGCACCGCGGCCGGCGCGGGCGCTGGCGGCGCGGCATGGCCTGGGGCGGTCGGGCCGGCGGTGGCCGCTACCCCCGCAGAGGTGGCCGCGGCTGTGGCGGGGGTGGGTGCAGGCGGCGCGACCCGGTTGGCCAGCTGGGCCTGGTGGTCTTCGAAGTCTCGGACAGATTTGGCCGCCGACGGGCTGATGTGGCTGGTAAGGCTCGCGAGGCTGGTGGACTTCAGCGGGCTGTGCCCCAGGACGAGGGTCACGGGGACCGCCAGCACGGCGGCAGCGCTGAGGACGACGACGGCGGTTCGCAGGCTGAGCAATCTCATGACCCGATTGACGCGATCGAGGCCGCCCGTCTTGCGGATTGCACGTTGCGTGACACAACGTGCAGGTGAATCCATTTGGCCGGTTCTCACGTTGTATAGAGGTAGGAGAGCCATGATGAAACCGCTCAACGCCGAGATGGCCGCGCGCGCCTGGGAATTTGCTCAGGGCCTCGACCTCGAGGAGTACCGCCGGCTCCAGGGCGAGGTTCGCAATGCCTGGCCGGCGACGGCAAAACTCAACGGCCTCGACTTCGACCGGGCCTTCCTCGCCTTCATCGCCGAGCGCTGGCTCGACAAAGCCGCGTAAGTTCACGACAAGTACGTCGTTACTCGCGCAGGCCCGGACATGTCCATCAACGATGGCCTGGCGCTCATTCGCCGGCATGACTTCGAAGGCGCACTGCCACTGCTGGCCGCCGAGGTGCGCAAGCGTCCTGATGACGCCTACGCCGCCTATTACCTCGCCTATGCCTTCGTTGGCGCCCAGGACCCGCAGCCGGCGGTAACTCTGCTCGCCAAAATCATCGAGGTCCATCCGGATTTCACGGACGCCCACACCCTGCTGGGCCTGGCGCGCATCCGCACCTCCGACTTCGCGGGCGCCACCACCGAGTACGAGGCCGTTCTCGGGCGGGAGCCCAAGAACCCGGCCGCCCTGCTGGGCATGGGCATGATCGCTTACTGGAAGCGCGAGACCGCCATGGCGGAGGATTACCTCGACCGCGCCGTGCGCGGTGATCCGGGGGCGCGCGACGCGCTGGTCTTCAAGGCCGACCTGCGCTACGCGGGCGGCGACGTCACCGGTGCGGTCATGCTCCTGCGCGACGCGAAGCGCCTGCGCCGGCCATCCTTGCCAGAGGTCTCCGATGCCGAGATCACCGACCGCCTGTTTCGCTACGAAGCGGCGCTGCAGCCACTCCGCAAAGCGCGCGGCGGGCTACCCGAGATGCCCGGCTGGGTGCTCTGCGTCATCGGTGTCACCCTGGCGCTCACCTTCATGGCGTCGGCTGGCCTGCCCGGTGCGTGGAATGGGATGCGCCACTACCAGGACGGCAAGGCGCGGCTGGCGACCCTCGACTATGCGGGCTGCGCCAGCGAGATGGAGCAGGCCGTCGAGGCGGCGCCGACGTCGCCCAAAGCCTGGGCCTACGAAGCCTATTGCTATCTGCTCGACAAGGACGCCAGGGCCGGGCTCTCCGCCTGGTACACGGCCCGCACGTACGACCCCGCGATCACCCTCGATACCAAGGCCGAGCAGCAGGTGCTGCTCCTGAAGATCAAGGTGGCCAGCGAGCCGCCGAAGGTCGCGAAATGAGCGGAGCCCTCGACCCCATCCAGGAAGACCTCCCGCTTGACCTGACGCAGTCACCCACCAAGCTCCCCGCGCCGCAGCGAACGGTACGGCAGCCCGGCGGCGGACTCCCACCCTCGCTCCTCGAGCAAGTGCTCGCGCGGCTGCGCGCCATACCCTGGGCCCGGTTGCGCGCCAAGGCCGCGCCCGTCCTGCGGACCGGCGCCGGACAGCTCGGAACGGCGGCCAAGGTCGCCGTCACGCGCGGCAGCACCGTGGCCCGGGTGGCCGTGAAGCGCGGCACACCGTATGCCGTGCAGCTCGCCAAAGGGACGGCCCGGATCAGCTTCATCCGCGCCTTCCCCCTCCTGGTCGCGCGCACCATCCACCTCTTCGGCTTTCCCGGGGTCGTATTTCGAACGGCCATCCAGTTCACGATCGCCCACCGCTCAGGCCTTGCGATCGACGAGGTGGTCTACTTCCGGGTCGACGACCCCGCGGGGTATACCGTCTATGAAGCACCGCCGAAGTTGGGCACGGCGATCGCGATCACCTACCTGCCCACGCTGGTGCTGGCGATCCTGTCCGTGCTCTGTCTCGCCCCGGCGCTGACGCCGAGGGCAATCCTTCACCTGCCCATCACCTGGGTCACCTGGGTGCAGCTCTGGCTCGGACTCGCCTTCGCGTCGCACATGCTGCCGTCCTACGAGGAGGCCGGTCCAGTGGCGGAGCAGGCACGCGTTGGCGTCGTCAAGGCCGACCCGATCTCGGTCTTCTGGGTGATCCCGGCGCAGATCGTGGCGCTGCTGACCCGACTCGGCGGCATCCTGCCGGCCGTCGCGGGCGTGGCCGCCTGCTGGTGGCTGGCCAGCTCGATCTTCCGCTAAACCGGGCATTTCCCGCCACATCGTTTCCTGTACGCTTCCCCGGTGGCCAGCGCCCGCATCAGGGGGTTACTGTTCAGCCTGCTTGCGGCGACCTTCATGTCGGGATGCGGCGGCGATTCGAACTCACCACCTCCCCTGCAGGCGACCGCGTCGTCGTCGGTGGGCTGCAGCAAGGGCGACGGTTATCAGCACACCACGCTGGGCTACCACTTGTGCTTTCCCACCGGGTGGATCTCGCGCGACTACACGGCCGAGCCGGGGGCGGGCGGCGCGGTCAGCGTGGTGGTATTTGGGCCGCCTTCGGCGGTACCATCCCACGTGCCCGCGTCAGGGTCCTTCACTCCCCCGATCGAGGTGCGGGTCGTCGCCGGACCGAAGGATCAAGTGGAGACGAGCCTCGCGCCGGGCAACGAGGTGAGCCAGACGAGGGTCGCCGCCATTGCCGCGGACAAGATCGTAGTCACCACGTCGGGCCCGGCCAGCGGTGCGGTGATCATCGTGTTCGAGCACCAGACCAACACGTACGAGATCGAGAAGGCCCCTGGCGGCGATGATGCCGCCTTCCAGTTGGTGCTCGACAGCTTCGCCTTCCCCTCGAGCTAACCGCCGGTGCATAGTTGGGTTGGAGGCGATCGATGGAACAAACGGGAGCACCGCTCGGGGCGACCCAGCAGTACCGACTTCGCGTGATCCGGCACACGGGCATGCTCCTCGCCTGGCAACAGTCAACCCGTCAGTACACCGGGACCTACGAACAATGTATGGCCGAGTACAACAAGGCGCAGCAGCACAATCTGCTTTTTGGATGGTGGAGCATCGCCTCGATCCTCTTTTTCAACTGGTTTGCCCTCATCTCGAATTCCCGAGCCGCTCAGCAACTCAGGAAGATCGCGGGCAAGCCCTGATCGGCCCTCGGCTCCGGCCGGCTGGTGGAGGCGGCGAGAATCGAACTCGCGTCCGAAGCAGCGTCCCGCAAGACATCTACGAGCGTACTCCCGG
>Ga0209689_1003404_pt1 | contig 11730 bp, 9 predicted proteins | sample GraSoiAngelo_149_FD_187119 | JGI IMG/M metagenome (GOLD analysis project Ga0209689, IMG submission 187119) | Grasslands soil microbial communities from the Angelo Coastal Reserve, California, USA - 14_1009_09_30cm (SPAdes) (version 2) | ecosystem: Environmental > Terrestrial > Soil > Grasslands ...
CGAGCGACGAAATCGTGTCGACCATGAACAGCGCCGGGTGCCTGGCACGGTCGATCGCCTCGCGAATGAGCGGGATGCGGCTGGTGACGCCCGTCGAGGTCTCGTTGTGCACTACCATGACGGCCTTGTAGCGATGCGTCTTGTCCGCGGCGAGCCTGGTTTGCACGACCACCGGATCGACGCCGCTCCGCCAATCGCCCGCGACGAAGTCAACCTCCAGCCCCAGCCTGGCAGCCATCTTGCGCCACAGCGTGGCGAAGTGACCGGTCTCGAACATGAGCACGGCATCGCCGGGCGAGAGTGTATTGACCAGCGCCGCCTCCCATGCGCCGGTGCCGGAAGCGGGGTAGATGACGACGGGCCCGGCGGTCTGGAAGATCTTCCTGAGGCCCTCGAGTATCTCCAGCGTCAACCGCGCAAACTCGGGGCCGCGGTGATCGATCGTCGGATGATCCAGCGCGCGCAAGATCCGATCGGGGACGTTGGTGGGTCCGGGAATCTGCAGAAAATGGCGGCCACTGGGATGATCGTCGAGGCGAAGCATGGGACTTTCCGGGCGCGGAGCAAGCGCCTATTGTATACAGGTCACGCCGCCGCGGCGCTTCAGGACGTGCAGGAGAACGCGAGTGAGTAGCCCTGTCGAGCACACCGTGCGCATGGATTCGCGACTGGCGCGAGCGCTCGACGCGACAAACCTCGCACGACGCCTGCGCGCGGAATGCCGGGGCGATGTCCTGTTCGATCGCGCGGCGCGCGGCCGTTACGCGACCGATGCGTCGATCTATCAGGTTTTTCCCATCGGCATCGTCGTTCCCCGCGACGAGGCCGACGCGAAAGCCGCACTCGCCGTCGCGCGCGAGCAGGGCGTGCCCTTGCTGCCGCGCGGTGCGGGCTCGTCGCAATGCGGCCAGACGGTCGGCGAGGCGCTGGTGATCGACCATAGCAAGGCCCTGAACGCGATCGGCCAGCTCGACCTCGATGCGCTGACGATCAGCGTTCAGCCGGGTGTCGTCCTCGATCGGTTGAACAGGTATCTGCAGCCGCACGGGCTTTGGTTTCCGGTCGACGTGAGCACCTCCGCGCAGGCGACGATCGGCGGAATGGCCGGCAACAATTCCTGCGGGTCGCGCTCGATCGAGTACGGCAACATGGTGCACAACGTGCTCGGCATCGATGCGATCCTCGCCGACGGGAGCGAAGTGACTTTCGGAACACTCGAGTCGATGCCGCGCACGGGCCACACGGGCGGGCTCGTCGAGGGGCTCGCCGCGATCGGCGCGCGCGAGCGCGACGAGATCGCGCGCACCTTCCCGCGCGTGTTGCGCCGTGTCGGCGGCTACAACCTCGACGTCTTCAACCCCCAGAGTGTCCGTCCGTATACGGCCGACGGATCGGTCAATCTGGCGCATCTGCTGGTGGGTTCCGAGGGCACGCTGGCGTACTTCGCGCGCCTTAAGCTCAAGCTCGCGCGCCTGCCGCGAAACACGGTTCTCGGCGTCGTAAACTTTCCCTCCTTCTATCGCGCGATGGAAGTGGCGCGCCACATCGTCGAGCTGAAGCCCACCGCGGTCGAGCTGGTCGATCGCACCATGATCGATCTAGCGCGCGCCAACCCCGCGTTTCAGCCGATCATCGAGCGCGCGCTCGTCGCCGAGCCGGAGGCGATTCTGCTGGTCGAGTTCGCGGGCGCCGATGCCGACGTGCAGAAAGCCCGGCTCGCACAATTATTCGAGCTCATGGGCGATCTGGGTTTGCCGGGATCGGTCGTCGCGATCGCGGAGCCCGCGGCGCAGAGGGCGCTGTGGGAGGTGCGTAAGGCCGGGCTCAACATCATGATGTCGATGAAGGGCGACGGCAAGCCGGTGTCGTTCATCGAGGATTGCGCGGTGCCGCTCGAACACCTCGCCGATTACACCGCGCGCTTGACCGAAATCTTTCGCAAGCATGGTACACAGGGAACGTGGTACGCGCACGCCAGTGTCGGCACGCTGCACGTGCGGCCGATCCTCGACATGCGCCGCGACGGCGCGGCGAAGATGCGCGCTATCGCCGAGGAAGCCTCCGCAATGGTGCGCGAATACAAGGGCGCCTATTCCGGCGAGCACGGCGATGGGCTGTGCCGCGGCGAATGGGTCGCGTGGCAGTTCGGACCGACGATCGGCAACGCATTCGCCGAAATCAAGGCTCTGTTCGATCCCGACAACCGCATGAACCCCGGCAAGATCGTCTCCCCGCCGAAGATGGACGATGCGACGCTGTTCCGCTTCGGCCCGGGCTACCGACGCGCCACGCTCGTGCCGCGGCTCGATTGGTCGACATGGGACGTTGATCGCGATCCGGTGACCGGCCGCGAGACCGCCCCGGGCACCGGGGGCGACGACTCGGGCGGGCTCGCGAAGGCGGTCGAGATGTGCAACAACAACGGGCATTGCCGCAAGTTCGACGCCGGCACGATGTGCCCGAGCTATCGCGTCACGCGCGATGAGCAGCACACCACGCGTGGGCGGGCCAATACGTTGCGACTCGCCCTCAGCGGCCAGCTCGGCGACGAAGATCTCTCCGGCGAGGCGGTGCACGCGGCGCTCGAGCTGTGCGTCTCGTGCAAGGGCTGCAAGCGCGAATGTCCGACGGGGGTGGATATGGCGCGGCTCAAGATCGAAGCGCTCGCCGCGTATCGGGCTCGCCACCGCCTGTCCCTCGGGGAGTGGGTCGTCGCCTTCTTGCCGCGCTACGCGCCGTACGTCGCCAGCATGCGCACGTTCGCGAATCTGGGCGAACGTGTTCTCGGTGCGGGAGCGCTGTTGCAATGGTTCCTCGGCTTCTCGCCACGGCGGAGGCTCCCGCGCTGGCAGGGCGACTATTTGCGAGGCGTCGCGAGTCGGACACCGGCGGACGGCGCTACGCGCGAGGTCGTCCTGTTCATCGACACGTTCACCAACTACTTCGCTGTCGAGAGCGCCCGCGCCGCGCGCCGCGTGCTCGAAGCCGCGGGCTACCGCGTGCATCTGAACGCCGTTGCCCGGGGGCGACCGCTGTGCTGTGGGCGGACGTTTCTCTCCGCGGGGCTGGTCGACGCCGCGAAGGCGGAAGCGCGGCGCACATTGGATGCGCTGCTGCCGTACGCACGCCGCGGCGTAGCGATCGTCGGCCTCGAGCCGTCGTGTCTGCTTTCCATGCGCGATGAGTTTCTGACCTATCGCTTCGGCGAGGATGCGGCGCTGCTCGCGCGCCACGCGCTGCTGTTCGAAGAGTTCCTGCTGCGCGAGCGCGAGGCCGGCCGGCTGGAGCTCGCGCTGCGGCCGCTCGCGGCCGCAGCGCTAATCCATGCGCACTGCCATCAGAAAGCGTTTGCGGTGGCTGGGTCGATGGAGGCCGTGCTGGGCTGGATCCCGGGGCTCGTCGCGCATCCGGTGGAGACGAGCTGCTGCGGCATGGCTGGTTCCTTCGGCTACGAGGCGCGGCACTACGAGATCTCGATGCGGATGGGGGAAGCCTCGCTGCTGCCCGCCGTGCGCAACGCCGCGCGCCACACGCTGATCGTCGCCGACGGTTTCAGTTGTCGCCAGCAGATCCGCGACGGTACCATGCGCACGCCGCTGCACGTGGCGCAACTGCTCGACCGTGCGCTAGATCCGGCGTTCGGAAGGTCCTGACCCGCGAAGCTGCCGCCGATTCACCGGGCCAGTAGCAGTCCGAGTTCGTGCGCCGCCGCGCGCAGCGGAGGCAGGAACTTCGACTCCATCTCGGCGACTGACACGCGCGACGATTGGGTGCCGACATTGATCGCGGCCGCCGAGCGGCCCTCGCGATCGCTGACCGGAACCGCGATCGAGCGCAGCCCGATCTCCAGTTCCTGGTCAACAACCGCATAACCGTTACGGCGTACCGCATTCAGCGCGACCTTGAGCTCATCGGCGGTCGATACGGTTCGGGTCGTGAGCTTGACCAGCTTCACGCGCGAAAGGTAGATGTCGAGCTCGGCGTCGGTAAGGCCGGCAAGCAGTACGCGGCCCATCGACGTGCAGTATGCGGGCAGCCGGCTGCCGATGCCGAGGTCGATCGACATCAGGCGGGTGGTGGTGCTGGAGCGCGCGATGTAGAGGATTTCGTCGCCCTCCAGCACTGCCAGCGAGCTCGACTCGTGCAGGACGCTGGTGATCTGATCGAGCAGCGGCTGCACTGCGTAGACCAGCGGCGTGGAGGAGAGATAGGCGTGTCCCAGCGCGAGGATCCGCGGCCGCAGCGCATACGTGCGGCCGTCCTCGGTGCCGACGTAGCCCAGCATGGAGAGCGTGTACAGGCAACGACGCACTGCCGCCCGTGGAATGGCGGTACGCTGGCTCAGTTGCGCGATGGTCAAGTGGCGTCGCTGCTGCGTGAATGCCCGGATCACGGCGAGACCACGGGCGAGCGAGGCCATGAAGTTCGGATCGCCGGCGTAGCCCTGGATTTCGTGCGCCGGCGTGACAGGCGGCGCGTTCGGCGCGATCATGTTCGCCGTCGCTTGTTTGGCGGCGCGAGTGCCATGTGTACGAGCGGTAGATGCGAGTTTTGCCATGGCCTCTCCTTTCCAGCGGGGCATTAACAATATCATCGCCGGGCGATAACCGCACATTTTAACGATAATCGCCCTTGACGCCATACTCGCCCTCACTTACAGTGTTCGTTGAACGCACAGACGTCCGATAATCGCACAACACGATCACGCTGCGTCGAAGGGGCATGGCCGATGCGGGCACGAAGGCGCATTGAGAGGATGGAATGATCAACAAAGTCGTTGCCACCGCCGCCGTGGCGGTCGCCGATATCCCCAACGGGGCGACCGTGATGATCGGCGGATTCGGAACGGCGGGCATGCCCTCCGAGCTCATCGACGCGCTTATCGCGAAGGGCTCCAAAGACCTGATCATCGTCAACAACAATGCGGGCAACGCGGACACCGGCCTGGCCGCGCTGCTCAAGGCGCGGCAGGTGAAGAAGATCATCTGTTCCTTTCCGCGGCAGACCGATTCATGGGTATTCGACGGGCTCTACAAAAAGGGTGACATCGAGCTCGAGCTCGTTCCGCAAGGGAACCTGGCCGAACGCATCCGCGCCGCCGGCGCAGGCATCGGAGCGTTCTACACACCGACCGGCTACGGCACGCCGCTCGCCGAGGGCAAGGAAACGCGTCACATCGACGGCCGGGACTACGTGCTCGAATACCCTATCCACGCCGACTTCGCGCTCATCAAGGCGCTGCGCGGCGATCGCTGGGGCAACCTTGTTTATCGCAAGACCGCGCGCAACTTCGGCCCGATCATGGCGGCTGCGGCAAAATGCACGATTGCGCAGGTGCGCGAGATCGTCAATCTCGGCGATCTCGACCCCGAGAACGTCGTCACGCCGGGAATCTTCGTCCAGCGCGTGGTCGAAGTGCCGGCGGAGGCGAAGCTGATCGCGTCTCCGGGCGCTGCGGCTTGATACGATTCCTCGATCCAGCAGGAGCACGCGATGAAACGCTTCACCCGTGACCAGATGGCGGCGCGCGTCGGCCGCGATATCCCGAACGGCGCGTACGTCAACCTCGGCATCGGCCTGCCCACGATGGTGGCCAATCACTTGCCCAAGGATCGCGAGATCATCCTGCACACCGAAAACGGGCTGCTCGGCATGGGGCCCGCCCCGGAAGCGGGTGCCGAAGACGCCGACCTCATCAATGCCGGCAAGCAGCCCGTGACGACGCTGCCCGGCGCATCGTTCTTTCATCATGCCGATTCGTTCGCGATGATGCGCGGCGGGCATCTCGACTTCTGTGTGCTCGGCGCGTTCCAGGTATCGGTGACGGGCGATCTCGCCAACTGGCACACCGGCGCGCCGGACGCGATTCCCGCGGTCGGTGGCGCGATGGATCTTGCCATCGGCGCGAAGCGCGTCTACGTAATGATGGAGCACCTCACCAAAAAGGGCGAGTCGAAGATCGTCGCCCGCTGCAGTTATCCGCTGACAGGGGTCGGCTGCGTGAACCGCATCTTCACGGATCTGGCCGTGCTCGACGTCACGTCGGAGGGACTCAAGGTGCTCGAGCGGGCGCCGGAGCTTTCGTTCGAAGAGCTGCAACGGTTGACCGGCGTGCCGCTCATCGACGCGTCCGCGGCGCTCACCGCCGAGCCCGTAGTGACACAGCGGAGAGAACATGCCTGAAGCCTTCATTTGCGACGCCGTGCGCACCCCGTTCGGCCGTTACGGCGGCAGCCTTTCGACGGTGCGCCCCGACGATCTCGGTGCGGTGCCGATCAAGGCGCTCGTCGAGCGCAACGCGAGCGTGGACTGGAGCGCTGTCGACGACGTCGTGTACGGCTGCGCCAACCAGGCCGGCGAGGACAATCGAAACGTCGCGCGCATGGCGCTCCTTCTCGCCGGTCTGCCGCAGGAAGTGCCCGGCTCGACGATCAATCGACTATGCGGGTCGAGCATGGACGCTATCGGCATCGCGGCGCGCGCGATCAAGAGCGGCGAGGCCGCGCTCATGATCGCCGGCGGCGTGGAAAGCATGTCGCGCGCGCCGTTCGTCATGGGCAAGGCCGAGTCCGCGTTCTCGCGCAGCGCAAAGATCGAGGACACGACCATCGGCTGGCGCTTCGTCAACCCGCTCATGAAGGCGAAGTACGGCATCGACTCGATGCCGGAGACCGCCGAGAATGTGGCCGTCGACTTCAAGATCTCGCGCGCCGACCAGGACGCATTCGCGCTGCGCAGCCAGCAGCGGACCGCCGCGGCGGTCGCGGCGGGGCGGCTGGCCGAAGAGATCGTGCCCGTGATGATTCCGCAGAAGAAGGGCGATCCGGTGATTGTCGCCCGCGACGAGCATCCGCGCGAGACGACGCTGGAAGCGCTCGCCAGGCTCAGGGGTGTGGTCAAGCCCGACGGCACCGTGACCGCAGGCAATGCTTCCGGCGTCAACGACGGCGCATGCGCGGTGCTGCTCGCTTCGGCCGAGGCCATAAAGAAGTATGGCTTGAAGCCGAGGGCACAAGTCATCGCTTCGGCGACAGCGGGTGTGCCGCCGCGCATCATGGGCTTCGGCCCAGCGCCCGCGATGCGCAAGGTGCTCGCCAAGGCCGGCCTCGCGCTCGCCGACGTCGATGTCATCGAGTTGAACGAGGCGTTCGCGGCGCAGGCGCTGGCGGTGTTGCGCGACCACGGAATCGCCGACGACGCGCCGCACGTCAATCCGAACGGCGGCGCGATCGCGCTCGGCCATCCGCTCGGCGCTTCGGGCGCGCGTCTGGTGACCACCGCGCTCTATCAGCTTGAACGAACGGGCGGCCGCCACGCGCTGTGCACCATGTGCATTGGCGTAGGTCAGGGCATCGCGATGCTCATCCAGCGCGTTTGACGCGGCCGGTACCGACAGGGAGTGTGACAGCGATGAACAAGGCAAGGGAAGAGGGAATCATCACCAGCATCACCGGCTATCGCCGGCCGTATTTCGCCACGCAGCCGGCGTATTTGTACCCCGGCTATCGCTCGACGCTGAAGCGCGCGCCGACGCAGCCGCTGGTGTTCCTGCCGCATACGCTGTCCGAAGTGACCGGACCGGTGTTCGGCTACGACGACGTCAAGCCGACCGACAGCGACCTGACGCGGCAGCACGACGGCGAGCCTCTTGGCGAGCGGATCGTCGTATCGGGACGTATCCTCGACGAGAACGCCCGGCCGGTCGCACACGCGCTGGTCGAGCTGTGGCAGGCCAATGCCGCCGGGCGCTATCGCCACGCGGTCGACGATCACGATGCGCCGCTCGATCCGAATTTCACCGGCGTCGGTCGCGTTCTGACTGACGGCGAGGGCCGCTACCGGTTCGTCACCATCAAGCCTGGCGCGTATCCCTGGCGCAATCACTACAACGCGTGGCGGCCGGCGCATCTGCATTTTTCGCTGTTCGGGCTCGGGCTGGTGCAGCGCCTGGTGACGCAGATGTATTTTCCCGGCGATCCGCTGCTCGAATACGATCCCATGTACAACAGCGTGCCCGACGACAAGGCGCGCCCGCGGATGATCTCGTCCTTCGACTGGGAGACGACGATCCCCGACATCGCGCTCGCCTACCGCTACGACATCGTGCTGCGCGGCCGCGACGCGACGCCGATGGAAACCTCGCGCAGCTAGAGCCACGATCATGAGTCTCCTCACCACCTCCTCGCAAACCGTCGGTCCGTACGTCAAGATCGGCTTCGAGTCTTTCATGGTCGTCGAGCTCGCGCCGCCCAGCGTGAGCGGGGAACGGATCACGCTCTCCGGCCGTGTCGCCGACGGCGACGGCAAACCTGTCAACGACGCTGTCATCGAGATCTGGCAGGCCAATGCGCTGGGCAAGTACGCGCATCCGGAAGATGCGCAGGACAAACCGGTCGAAGCCGGTTTCCGCGGCTTCGGCCGTTGTCTGACCGATGCAAAAGGCGGCTACCGCTTCACGACGATCAAGCCCGGACGTGTTCCCGGACCGGCCGGCGCGCCGCAGGCGCCGCATATCGTCGTGACGGTTTTCATGCGGGGGCTCCTCAAGCACCTGATCACGCGCGTGTACTTTCCCGATGAAGCCGCGAACGCCGAGGATCCTGTGCTCAAGCTCGTGCCGGCCGACCGGCGCGCGACGCTCATTGCCCGGCGCTCGCCGCGTGACAAGGCCGCGCTGGAATGGAACGTGATCCTGCAGGGGCAGGACGAGACCGTGTTTTTTGATTACTGAACGATAAGAGTGTAGCCCGGGCTACGGGTGCTACGAGTGCCAGGTCGACCGCCGAGCGCACCGCAGTCGATCGCAGCAGAATAAGAGCGCACGCAAGTCTGCGAAGGAGGAAGCGGTCTTGGATGCCCGGCGTTCGCAACGCCTGTTCGACCCGCTGTTCACGACGGAGACGATGCGCGGCATTTTCTCCGATCACGGCCGGCTGCAGGCGATGCTCGACTTCGAGGCGGCGCTCGCGCGCGCCGAGGCACGCGCCGGCCTCGTGTCCACCGCCTCTGCCGCCGCGATCGGCACCCAATGCCGGGCCGAGCTCTTCGACGTCGACGCGCTCGCCGCCGCGGCCGCGCAGGCCGGCAACTCGGCGATCCCCCTGGTGAGACAGCTCACGCTTCTCGTCGCCGCTCGCGACGCAGAGGCCGCGCGCTGCGTGCACTGGGGCGCGACCAGCCAGGACGTGATGGACACGGGGCTGGTCCTGCAGCTTTGTTCCGCATTGACCGCGATCGACGCGGATCTCACGCGCCTGTCCAGCGCGCTCGCCGCGCTCGCGAGAGTGCACGCACAAACGCCGCTTGCGGGCCGCACCTGGCTGCAGCAAGGGCCTCCGGTGACGCTGGGCCTCAAGGCCGCGGGATTCTTGTCGGCGATCGAGCGCCACCGGATCCGGCTCGCGGAGGTTCGCGGCCGGATCGCGACACTGCAGTTCGGCGGCGCGGTCGGCACGCTCGCGGCGCTGGGCGAGCGCGGCATGGACGTCGCGGCGGCGCTCGCCGAGGAGTTGCAGCTCGCATTGCCCGACCTCCCGTGGCACGCGCAGCGCGATCGCGTCGCGGAAGTCGCGACCATGCTGGGCCTCCTGGTCGGCACGCTGGGCAAGCTCGCGCGCGACGTGTCGCTGCTCATGCAGACGGAGGTTGCCGAAGCGTTCGAGCCGTCCGCGCCCGGCCGCGGCGGCTCCTCGACGATGCCGCACAAGCGCAATCCTGTAGGCTCCGCGATCATTCTCGCAGCGGCCGTGCGCGTGCCGCCGTTGGTGGCGACGATGCTCGCGGCAATGGTTCAGGAGCACGAGCGGGGCTTGGGTGGGTGGCACGCCGAATGGGACACGCTGCCGGAAATCTGCGCGCTCGCCGGCGGCGCGCTCGCGCATGCGATCGCAGTGGTCGAAGGCTTGCAGGCCGACCCGGCGCAAATGGCTGTGAATCTCGACATCACGCATGGCCTCATCCTCGCCGAGGCGGTCGCGATGGCGCTCGGCGAGAAGATCGGCAAGATGAAGGCGCATGAGCTGGTGGAAGAAGCGTCCGCGCGCGCGGTGCGCGAGCGCCGGCACCTGCGCGACGTACTTCTCGCCGATTCAAATGTCGTCGCGCACCTGGCTGCGGCGGACCTCGAGCGCCTCCTCGACCCGCGCCGTTACACGGGCCAGGCCGAACGACTGGTTGCCCGGGCGCTGGCCGCCCGCAAGCCAGAAGGTGATGGCAGTGCCGACGCTTGACATCGAGGGCGATAAGTTCAATTGTCGCGTCGACGGGCCTCCGGACGCGCCGGTGCTCGTCCTCTCCAATTCGCTGGGTACCAGCCTTTCGATGTGGGACGCACAAATGCCGGCGCTGACCGCGCGCTTCCGCGTGCTCCGTTACGACACGCGCGGCCACGGTGCGTCGACCGTCACTCCGGGACCGTACACGATCAGCGAGCTCGGACGAGACGTTCTCATGCTGCTCGACGCGCTGAAGATTCGCCGCGCGCACTTCTGCGGGCTGTCGATGGGCGGGATGATCGGCATGTGGCTTGGCGTGCACGCGCCGGACCGCATCGGGCGCATCGTGCTCGCTAATACGGCGCCGAAGATCGGGACGCCGGAGATGTGGAAGCAGCGCATCGACAACGTGCGCAAAGGCGGGATGGAGGCGATCGTCGATACGCTGCTCGACCGCTGGTTCACCGCGGAATTCCGGGCCCGGGCGCCCGAGCCGATCGCCCGATTGCGCGCGATGTTGACCGCGACGCCGGCCGAAGGATACATGGCCTGCTGTGCCGCGGTGCGCGACATGGATCAGCGCGAGGCGATTGCGGAGGTCCGCCATCCGACGCTCGTCATCGCCGGGACGCATGACGCCGTGACGCCGCCGGCCGAAGGTCGAGCGACAGCCGAGCGGATTCGCGGCGCGCGCTATGTCGAGCTCGATGCGGCGCACCTTTCCAACGTCGAAGCTGCCGACCGCTTTACGGCGGAAGTCGTCGGTTTTCTCGGGGGAGACGAGCGATGACGCGACAGGCGAGTCGAGCAGCCGCGCGGAGGCCGGGAGCTGCGCTGCGAACGGCGGCATGGACGCTGCTATGCCTGCTGTTGTGGCTGTTGACCGTCACCACCGCGGCGGCGCAGGCGACGACCTATCCCAACCGGCCGATTCGCGTCATCGTGCCCTACACGCCGGGCACGGGCATCGACATCCTGGCGCGTGTCGTCGGGCAAAAGCTTTCCGACAAGTTCAAGGTCGCGGTGGTGGTTGACAACCGTCCGGGGGCGAGCGGAAACATCGGCACCGAGGCCGCGAGCAAGGCGGCGCCCGACGGCTATACCCTGCTCATGACGTCGAGCACACACGTGCTCAACGCGGCGCTGCAGCCCTCGGTGCCCTACGACCCGGTCAATGGCTTCGCGCCGATCGGTCCGACCGCAATCGCGAGCATGGCGCTGGTCGTGCATCCTTCGGTGCCGGTGCGCTCGGTGAAAGAGTTGATCGCGCTGGCGAAGGCACAGCCCGGTAAGCTCAACTACGCCTCGCCCGGCAGCGGCACGCCGCATCACCTGGCGATGGAGCTCTTCAAGCGGCACTTCAATGTCGACCTCACGCACGTTCCGTACAAAGGCAGCGCGGGCGCCGTCACCGATCTGCTCGGCGGACAGGTGCAGGTGATGTTTCTTCCGGTTCATCTTGCGTTGCCGCAAGTGCAGAGCGGCAAGCTGCGCATGCTCGCTGCGGGTGGCGCGC
>Ga0209689_1003407_pt1 | contig 11725 bp, 10 predicted proteins | sample GraSoiAngelo_149_FD_187119 | JGI IMG/M metagenome (GOLD analysis project Ga0209689, IMG submission 187119) | Grasslands soil microbial communities from the Angelo Coastal Reserve, California, USA - 14_1009_09_30cm (SPAdes) (version 2) | ecosystem: Environmental > Terrestrial > Soil > Grasslands ...
GATCCGGACAGTGGTCGCGATGTCCCTGTCCTTCCAGTACGCGTCCTTCATCCGCTGGTGCGCGTCCTGAAGATTTGCCATCAGCCACTTCTTGGGGGCCACCAACCGGTATGCGTTCTCGATCATGCCCGCCAGGCCGTCCCAGTCGACGTCATCGGCGTCGAGATACACGCCCAGCCAGCCGCGATGGCCGACGTACGGAGGCCGGAAGAAATGCTGCGGGTCCTCGGTTACGAACATCTCCTGCGCCCCCATGGTCGCCGCCAGCCACACGCTCAGCCGGTCGTCGTGGTGATGGTCCGCGGTGGTTGCGAACTGCTTCCCGCCGATGAACCACGCAGGCTCGCCATGGCTCTGTTTCTCGATCACGCCAGGCAGCCCGGCGCAAAGCTTGCGCAGGCGTTCGACTGTCGTGGGATCGCTCGGTCTCTCGACCATGAGCGCCGATTATCTAGTCTTGACGGAGATGGACGCGCCAACGCTCGCTGACGTCCTGGCGGCACGACGCCGCATCCGGCCGCACCTTGATCCGAGCCCTCTGCGCAACTACCCATCCATCGACCGGCTGGTCGGGGCCGAGGTCTGGGTGAAGCATGAGAACCTCCTCCCCACCGGCGCGTTCAAGGTCCGCGGCGGGGTCAACCTCATGTCGCAGCTGGATGCACAAACGCGCGCGCGCGGTGTGATCTCCGCTTCGACCGGCAACCACGGCCAGTCGATCGCGTTTGCTGCGCGACTGTTCGGAGTGAGCGCCATCATCTGTGCCCCGGAGAACGCCAACCCGGTGAAGGTCGAAGCCATGCGCGACCTGGGCGCGGAGGTCGTCCTGGTAGGAAAGGACTTCGATGACGCGCGCGAGCACTGCGAGAGGCTCGCACGCGAGCACGGCTATCGATACATCCACTCCGGCAACGAGCCCGACCTGATCGCAGGCGTGGGCACGCATACGCTGGAGGTGCTGGAGGAGAGGCCTGACATCGAGGTCGTCATCGTGCCGATAGGAGGCGGGAGTGGAGCATCAGGGGCGTGCATCGCGGGCAAGTCGATCCGGCCCGAGCTGGAGGTCATCGGCGTGCAGTCCGCCCAGGCGCCGACCGCGCATGACTCCTGGCGAGAGGGCAAGCTGGTGGAGCGACCGATGCAAACGGTCGCCGAGGGACTCGCCACCAGAACCGCTTTCGAGCTGCCTCAGCGCATCATCCGCGAAAGGCTCGACGACTTCGTGCTCGTCAGCGATGACGAGCTCCTGGCCGCCGTCGCGGTGATGATCGAGAAGACCCGCACGCTGGTCGAACCGGCGGGTGCAGCCGCCCTGGCCGCGGCCCTTTCGCCCCAGACGCGCGGGCGGATCAAAGGCCGCAAGGTCGCGCTCATCTGCAGCGGCGCGAACATCAGCCCTGCGCAGCTGCGCGAGGTGGCCGGCGCGGGCGTCCTGATCCGCTAGGCCGGCTCCCGGCGGTGATCCCTCGCGACGGGCTTGCGACGCCTTCCGATCGTCCGCTCGAACTCGGCGTGGTAGCGCACCATCGCCTGCCGCAGCGCCTCGGTACCTTCGCTGCCTTCGCGCGACAACCAGCCCCGAGCCTCACGGATGCGACCTGGCATCCGGTCGCCATGGATAGGCTGTCCTCTGTCCTTCAGCAATGAACCGAGGAGCGAGTCGGCCTCCTGCGCCGCCTCGCGTGGCGCAAACACGAATCGCCTGGTGATGCGCTCCCATGAAAGCGCGTACCGCTCCTGTGCCTCGGGGGAGATGGGCTCCAACCGCGGCGATCTCGCCTGCCACGCCCGCCCGATCGCAACGATCACGGCGATCACCCACAGCCCGACCAGGACGTCGACCAGCATGGTCGCCAAGTCCATCACTTCACCTCCATCCAAAGGAAACGCGGGCACCACGGTGGAGGACCCGAAATTAATGTCTAGCGGGCGGTTCTCAAATACGAATCGAGCAGCGAGTTGAGATCGGGTCGCTCGTTCAGTACGTACCCTTTGCCCTCGCCTCCCACCACCGAGCGGGTGAGGCCGGCCATGCGGAGGATGACCATGTGGCCGTGGACCGTGGACTTCGCCAGGCCCAGCTTTTCGGCGAGATCTGTGAGGCTCGTGATCCCGGACGACATCAGCCTCAGGATTCGCAGTCGCGTCTCGTCACCAAGCGCCTTGTAGACCTCCACCAGCTCGACGTCAGGAGCCACCGAATCGGGGCTCGCGGGGTAGATGAAGTACTTGGTGCTGCGGTACTCGAGGATGTCGACCCACGGTCGGTTCAGGATGCTCGGCACCAGGACCACAGAGTCGATCCACGGCTCAGGCCTGTACTCGACGCCATGGGTGACCTTGACGATCAGCCGGTCGGTCGGCAGCTGGCGGGACAGACGCCTGGCCGATTGCGCTGACGCCTCGAGGTCCGGCTTGAGCGGCCGGCCCAGCTCCGAAAAGATCTCCTCGTCCCAGCGCTCGATCACGTCTGCCATTCGGCGCGCCACCGTTCTCGGCTCTGCTTCCAGGGCACGCTTGGCCACCTGGCGAAAGCCGGGCGAAAGATCCTTCAGGAACTGGCGCCGCAGGTCGCGATCACCCCGGAGGATCGCGTCACGATGCTGGGGCTCGGAATGCGCCAGGAAGATTCGCTTGATGTCGCTCGAGCCTTCCTGCCGTAAGCGGCTGACCAGATCAGCGACATCTCGGCCGCCGGAACCCCTGACCAGACCGGCCAGCCCAACCAGCACGTGGCCGTGCTTGCCGGCGACCCTCCGCGCAGACTCGCGCAGCTTGACCGACCCTCGGCGGCGGACGGACCTGAACCAGGACTCTCCCACCTCGTAGGTGCTCTCGGTCTCGCCGCCGATGAAGAGGGACAGCCCGACGAGTGCCTCGTAGGCGAGTCCCCAGTCAACCGTCACAGGAAGCTGCCGAGGCTCGGGTGCTCCTCGCACCCGCTGTCCCCTGGACGGAATAGCCATTCGTCAGATACAGTATAGATCGTTCGGTACATACCGAACAACGCTGGTCCAAGGAGGTTCCGGATGAACTGGTACGACGAGGCAGCGAGGCATCAGAGCGAGCTCCGGCAGGAGGCCGCAAATGAGCATGCAGGCCGGCGGGCGGGTTCCGGGACCGTGGTCCTCGACTGGTTCAGCCGGCTATTCAGCTGGAGCGCCGGCCGTGGTGGCCAGCGCCTCGAGGTCCGGCCAGCGGTAAATCCAATGCCGGACGCCTTCGGCCCAGTCCACAGGCTCCTCGCCGATCATCACGCCTCCCAGCCGTTCATAGAATCGCGCGGCGGCGACGTTGCCCACCACCACGCCGAGCCTGAGGCTACGCCGGCCGCCGGCCAGGAGGCGGGAGGCTGCTTCCCTCATCAGGAGAGTGCCGGCGCCGCGGTCGCGCGTGGACAGAGCCACATGGAGCGATTCCATCCACGGCTCTGGCTGGTGCCTGGGGTAGAAGAGTGCAAAGCCGACCACCATGCCGGACGCATCGACCGCCACCAGCAGCGACGTGCCGGTGAGGACAAGCTGCTCGCGTAAGGCGTCGAGCTGGCCCGGAGGGTCGAGGTACGGCTCGAGCACGGCCGGTTTGACGAGCGGGCGGTACGTCTCCGCCCAGTTGTCGACTTTGATGTCGCGCACGCTCTCGAGGTCTTCCGCCACCGCATCGCGTATCGAGAACTGAGGTGTCACCGCTCACTTCGTAACTGAAAAACGAAGATCCGTGTTGGTGGCACGAGCCCCACACGGATCAACGTCGTTCCAATCGGCCGAGTCAGGCGGCGTGTGTCAGCACGCCCTTCCGTGAGCGGGACGACTGCACCGCGAACAGGCCGACGAGCGCAAAAAGAACAATCAATACCTGGACCCAACGCATCTTGCTCCCCACCATTTGTCACCTCCTTTGACGGGACCTTCTTCCGCCAGCTGTCTATCTGCGAGGTAAACGCATGAGCCGGTGGTGAGTTACGGCTGCGCGAGCCCATTCATCTGGCGAAATGTGGACACAAGCGATATCATCCGCGCCCGGCGCACAGCGCCTGGACCTGATGGACTCGTACACAATCGGTTTCTACTTCGGCGTGCTGGCCTATTTCGCCGTGCTGGGCGCGGTCTACTGGTTCGTCGGCCGGTGGGGCTGGATCGGGATCGCGATCAGGGCGGGAGTCATTGGCCTGGCCATCTTTCGGGTCCTGGCCCTGCTGTCACACCCCACGCCCCTCTGATAGCGGGCTCAGGCCCAGCTCACCTCAGCCGCGGCGACCGGTTCCTTGATGCCTTTCAGCGCGAAGTCGTGGAGGCCGCCCAGCGGCCGGCCGCTCGCCTCCAGCGCCTCGCGTGAGACCACGATGGTGTCCCCCAGGGCCGCGGCGCACAGCCGCGCGGCGCGGTGCACGGCGGCACCGCGTACCGACGAGTCGGACACCTGCACCTCACCCGAGTGGATCCCGATCCGCACCTGCGGGGCGTATCCGTGCACTCGGCGGTGGTTGGCCAGCCGGCGCTGGACGGTGATTGCGCAGTCGATGGCTTCAGCGGCCGCCTCGAAGATGACGAAGAAGCCGTCACCAGCGTGGTCGACCTCGTGCCCGTGGTGCTCCTTGAAGCATCGGCGGAGCTCACCGTCGAGCCACGCGCTCAGGTCATGCCACGCGGCATCGCCGATGGCCTCGACCAGGTTCGTCGAGCTCGTCAGGTCGGTGAACATGAGCGCCTTGCGCGCCGAGCCGGGCCGGGCGTGCGACATCAGCGCCGCCTGCAGCTCCTCGCGCGAGCGGACCTCGAGCTTGTCGTACACGTGCCGGAGGTGGTATTCGACAGTCTTTGGGCTCAGGTACAGCCGGGCGGCTGCCTCGCGGGTGGTCGCCCCTTCCGCCAGGGTCAGCGCGACCTGCAGCTCCTGCGGAGTCAGCTGCTGGCGGAAACGATCGTCGCGGACGCGCGCGGTCTCGCCGCTCGCCTGCAGCTCGCTCATCGCCCGGTCCGCCCACGGCGCGGCACCGAGCTGGTCGAAGGCTTTCAGCGCTGCGCGCAGCTGCTTGCGAGCCTCGACCCGCTTGCGCACTCGGCGCAGCCGCTCGCCGAAGTACAGCTGAGTGCGCGCACGCTCGAAAGTGTCCGGCGTCGACTCGTGATGCCGGAGCGCAGACTCAAAGCGCGCGACGAAATCAGCTTCTGGAGCCAGCAGCGCCTCGGCACGGGCAGCGCGCGCCAGTGCGAATGGCTGGCCCTTGGCCGCAGCCGCGGCCGAATACCGCCTGGCCACCTCGCGCGCCTCAGGCACGCGTCCGAGGCGAGCCAGCGCGTCGACGATGTCCGGCGCCGGGGATAGGTCCGGATCGCTGATCGAGATCTCCTGCAGGAACGCATCGCAGGCAGCGAGCTGGCGCAGCGCTTCGTCCGGATGCCCAAGCCCCAGCTCGAGCATGCCGATCGCGATCATCGACCACGCCTTGTACAGCCCCATGCCCAGCGATTCCGCCAGCTCCAGAGCCTCGGCGGCATGGGTGCGACAATCGTCGGCGCGGCCCTCCAGGGCGTCCAGCCACGCGACGCCTGCCACATCGCCCGCCAGCCATGTGAGCTGCGAAGTCTCACGCGCCACTCGCATGGCGTCCTCATAGAGCGCTCGCGCGAGGGCCCAGCGATCCGTGGCGAATGCGTCGCGCGCGAGCGTGAACAAGACCGACGGCAGGGCACCTGTCGGCGCATGCTCGCGCGCCTGCACGAGCGCGCGCTCGAGAAGCTCTCGACCGGCCTCGGCCTCGCGCAAGAACAGTCCGGTGACACCCGCGCACAGCAGAAGCAGCGGGTCGGAGCTGTCCTCGGGCAGCTGGCGGAACAGCGGGACGCTCTCATGCAGATGCCGCGGGCCGTCGTCGCCACGGCCCGCAAGGATGGCCAGGGCGCCGTACGAGACATGCGCGAACACTCCGGCGTCAGGCGGGTCCTCCGATCGAAGCAGCTCGAGGGCGCGGCGTGCCGCCGCCAGCATCTCTTCAGGTCTGCCGGCGCCGAAGGTCGAGATGGCCGCGTCAGCGAGGATTCGGATTGCCTTCAGCCGGTCGCGCGACTCGACAGCCTCGGCGGCCGCAACCAGCGTCGCGTAACCCTGCAGCACAGAGCCGCGGCGCATCGCGATGTGGCCTCCGAGGGTGTCGATCTCCACCTGCAGACCTTCTCGAGCGAGCTTGCGAGCAGCCTTCAGGGATTCCTCTGCATCCTTGGCCCGGCCGCCGAGCCAGGCGTTGTCAGCCGCCTGGAAGAACCGCGCCGCGCGCGTCGCGTCGTCAGCTGTGAGTCGTGCCGACTCGAGCCAGGCGGCGGACGCTGCGGCGTAACCCGAGCTCTCGTGGGCGCGGCGGGCGGCTGCTTCGAGGGCGTCAGCCGCCTCCGAGTCGTGGTCGGTGGCTGCTGCGGCCAGGTGCCAGGCCCTGCGGTCAGCATCATCGGCTCCGGTCATGGCGCGACCGAGCGCTCGATGGGCGGCACGGCGCTCCGCCGGCGAGGCCGAGTGATAAATGGACGCGCGTGCCAGCGGATGGACGAACTCGATGCGGCCGGCGCGCTGGCTCACCAGTGAAGCAGCCGCTTCTGCTTCCTCGATTGCGAGCTCACCAACCCCCAGGGCTGCGGCTGCCCGGCGCACCAGACCCATGTCCGAGCTGCCCGATGCGGCCACCAGCAACAGCACGTTGCGGGCGCTGTCGGACAGCCCGGCGGCTCGGCGCAGGTACGCGCGCTCGACGCTGGTGGCGACAGGCAGGTTTTCGTGCGGGGCGCTCGTCACTCGCTGCGCTTCAGGACCGAGCTCCAGCAGCGCCAGCGGGTTGCCACCGGTGGCAGCCACCAGCCTCCTGGTGACCTCGGCAGAGACCTGTCCTCCACCAGAGTTTTCGAGCAGCTCCGCCGCCGCCTCCTGGTCGAGACCGCCCAGCATCAGGTCGGGCAGGCCGGCAGCCAGCAGCGGGGAGTCCTCGCCCTCGCGCACAGCGATCAGCACCAGCACCGGGTCCGCGACCAGGCGCCTGGCGGCGAATCCAATCGCTTCAGCGGAGGCCCGATCGAGCCATTGGGCGTCGTCGACGGTGATCAGGAGAGGCGATTCCTCCGCGTACAGGGAGATCAGCCCGAGGACGGCAGCGTCCACGATCAGCCGGTCGGCGGCGATCCTCGGCCCGAGACCCAGGGACGAGCGCAAGGCGGTGGCGTGGAAGCTTGGGAGACGATCCAGCAGTCCCAGGGCCGGCTGCAGCAGCTCGCTCAGGCCGGCAAACGGGACATCGGCCTCGAACTCCACACCTCGGGCCGCCAGCAAACGCATGGACCCGGCTTGCTGCGCGGCGTATTCCAGCAGCGCCGTCTTCCCGATTCCGGGCTCGCCACGTATGACCAGGCGCGAGCTCTTCCCGAGCCGCGCGGCGGCCAGGCCCTCATCGATCGCACGTAGCTCCCGCTGCCGTCCAAGTAGCACTGGGGCTTAGTTTCACCCTTCGCGGTCGCGCCGCAAGGCAAGGGGCCAACTACTAGGGGGGTCCCCTGATTCGAGGCTGAACCGCGCCCGATAGCTTCGATGGCATCTCAAATCTCAGGAGGTGCACATGGCAGTCGAAACCCCGGCCGTAAACATGGACAAGCTGATGGCGTTTCTCGGTCAGGTCATCGGTGAGCTCGGAGCCACCGTCAACGCGGGCCTGATCGTGATCGGCGACAGGCTAGGTCTCTACAAGGCGATGGCGGGCGCAGGCCCGATCACGTCAACGGAGCTGGCCGAGAAGACCCGGACGAGCGAGCGCTACGTCCGCGAGTGGCTGAACGCGCAGGCCGCGGGCGGATTCGTCACGTACGACCCGGCCACCAAGCGCTACGAGCTGCCTCCCGAGCAGGCGATGGCCCTGGCGGACGAGGACAGCCCGGCATTCGTCGGCGGAGCGTTCGAGCTGGCGACGGCCACTTTGAAGGCGACGCCGCACATCGAAGAGGTCTTCAAGAGTGGGGCCGGCTTCGGCTGGCATGAGCACGACGCGGGAGTACCCACCGGCTGCGAGCGCTTTTTCCGCCCCGGGTACAACGCCAACCTCGTCTCGGCCTGGCTACCCGCACTCGACGGCGTCGAGGAAAAGCTTCGCGTCGGCGCCACCGTGGCCGATGTGGGCTGCGGCCTGGGAGCGTCGTCTCGCCTCATGGCAGGCGCTTACCCGCGCTCACACGTGACCGGCTTCGACTACCACCAGGAGTCGATCGAGCTCGCACGCCAGAAGGCCAGGGCGGCGGGACTGAGCGACCGCTTAAAGTTCGAGGTCGCTCTGGCCCAGTCCTTCCCCGGCAGCGGGTACGACCTGGTCACGATGTTCGACTGCCTGCACGACATGGGCGATCCAGTCGGAGCGGCGAGGCACGTCCGCCAGGCTCTGGCCAAGGACGGCACCTGGCTCATCGTCGAACCGATCGCAGGCGACACTGTCGAGTCCAATCTCAACCCCGTCGGCCGCGCCTATTACTCCTTCTCGACCTACCTCTGCACGCCGAGCTCGCTCTCGCAGGAAGTTGGCCTTGCGCTGGGCGCCCAGGCGGGTCCAAAGCGCATCCACGACGTCGTCACCGCCGCAGGGTTCACACGCTTCCGCAAGGTCGCCGAGACGCCGTTCAACCTGGTCTACGAGGCGCGGCCCTAAGCGCCTCACCAACAACAAGAGGAGAGGAATTCCAATGTCACCGGTCTACGTCAAGAAGTCAGACCCGAACGCCCGCACCACCTGGATCGACAAGTTCATAGCGCTCGAGCCGGCCGGCGGCGTCCGTGACGCCGTCCGCATGGCGAGCAACGGCGACGCCCGGGCAGTGTTCACCTCGATCTTCGGCCTCGGCGCCGAAGCCGGCAGGGCCGCCGCATAGCTGAAAAAGAGGCGGGCGGTTGCGAAACCGCCCGCTTTTTCCACACTTAGGGGGCTCGCGATGTCAATCACCGAAACCGGAACTCGCGCCAGGCTCCCCGACTCGAGCGGCTACGCGATCACGCCGGACGGGCTTCGCCTCTACTACGAGGTCTTCGGCAGGGGCGACAGGACGATCGTCTTCCTGCCGGCCAACCCGATCTCCCACTCGAGACTGTGGAAGGCCCAGATCCACTACCTCGCCAGGCACTTCCGTGTGGTCGCCTACGACGGGCGTGGGAATGGACTGTCCGACTTTCCAGACCCCGCCACTTTGTGGAGCAACAGGTTTTACGCCGCGGACTGCCTTTCGGTGATGGACGTGACCGCGACCAGGGCCGCGATCCTGGTCGGCATCTGCACCGACGGCGTCTTCCCGTCGATCCAGCTGGCCGCCTCTCACCCCGAGCGAGTTCTCGGCATCGTCGCCATCGCACCGGGTGTTCCGCATCTCACGCCGCGACACCCAAACCGGGTGAAGGCGGCCGCGGTCTACGAACAGGTCCTCGACAGCAATGAGGGCTGGTTCAAGCTCAACAAGCACTACATGCGCGGCCACTACGGCGACTTTCTCGAGTTCTTTTTCAGCCAGATGTTTCCGGAGCCACATTCGACGAAGCAGATCGAGGACGCGGTCGCGTATGGGCTGGACGGCAGCGCTGACGTGATGGTGATGGACGAGCATGATCCGGTCGCGAGCAACAAGGACCAGGTGGAGGCGATCTGCCGCCAGGTCCGGTGTCCTGTGCTCGTGATCCACGGCGACCGTGACGAGTGCCAGGTCCTCGAGCGCGGCTTGCTGACGGCGGAGCTCACAGGCGGACGCATGGTGAAGCTCGAGGGAAAGGGTCACATCCCCAACGCCAGGCATCCTGTGCTGGTGAACAGGCTGATCGCCGATTTCGCGGGAGACCGCACGTCGCCACAGCAGGCCAACATCCGGACTCACGACACACCGCGCGCGCTCCTCATCAGCTCTCCGATCGGGCTCGGCCACGCCTGGCGAGATGTCGCCATCGCACGCGAGCTGCGCCGGCAAGTGCCCGGGCTGCGGGTTGAGTGGCTCGCCCAGCCACCGGTCACCACGCTGCTTGCGCAGTGCGGCGAGATCGTGCATCCCGCCAGCGCCGAGCTCGCGCCGGAAGCCCGGCACGTGGACGCGGAGTCGGGCCAGCATGAGCTGCACGCCTTCAACATGCTGCGCAGGATGGACGAGATCCTGTGTGCGAACTTCATGGTGTTCCACGACGTCGTCTCCCAGGAGAAGTTCGACCTCTGGATCGCCGATGAAGGCTGGGAGATCGACCACTTCCTGCACGAGAACCCAGAGCTGAAGACATCTCCCTATGTGTGGATGGCCGATTTCGCCGGCTACCTGCCGATGCCCTCGGGGGGCGAGCGAGAGGCGTTTCTGACCGCCGACTACAACGCCGAGGTCCTGGAGCACATCGCTCAGTACCCGGGCCTTCGTGACCTGTCGATCTTCATCGGCCGCCCGGAGGACATTGTGCGCAAGCGCTTCGGCCCTGGCCTTCCCACGATTCCGGCCTGGACGAAGGAGCACTACAAGTTCTCTGGCTATGTCCTGCCCTTCAAGCCAAAGGATCTGGCCAATCGCAAGCAGCTGCGACGCGAGCTCGACCTGGATCCCGACAGCAGGTTGATCGTCGCCACGGTGGGAGGATCAGCGGTAGGTGTTCATCTCCTGCACCGCATCGTCGAGGCCTTTCGCATTCTTCGCTCCCAGGTCCCGGAGGCAGAGCTGCTGCTGGTCTGCGGACCGCGTATCGACCCCAACGACTTTCCAACCGTCGATGGCATGCAGGCAACTGGCTACGTGCACGACCTTTTCAAGACCCTGGCGTGCTGCGACCTGGCGGTAGTGCAGGGCGGGCTGTCTACGACCATGGAGCTGGTCGCGAATCGCCGTCCTTTTATCTACATCCCGCTGCGCAACCACTTCGAGCAGAACTTCCACGTGGCCCATCGCCTGCGACGCTATGGGGCTCCGCCACCGACCCAGTACGACGATGCGACGCCGGAGCGACTGGCGGCCCAGATGAGGCGGCGGCTGGGCTCGAAGGTGACCTACGAGCGGGTCGAGACGGATGGCGCCCGCAAGGCGGCAAAGCTGATCGCTCCATTGATCACAGGGCCCTAGCACAACCCGCACGCCTGGGTACCCGGCCGGCTACCTCACTCCGGCGAAAGCAACGATCAGGAGGCCCAGGATGGCGATGAACGTCACCACTGTGACGGTGGCGCTCGGCAGCATCTGCTCGACTGGGCGCACGGTGGGCGGTCCATAGACGGCGCTGCTCTCGCGCTGACGCCTGTCCCGGACGAGCAGAGCGACGCCAATCAGCAAGAGGACGCCGGACAACACAGTGGTGATGGCACCGTTGAAGTTCTCGAACATGGTCTGGTGCTCGGGGTGCAGGTACCAGTCGCCGGCATAGAGCTGGCCGCCGTCATCGATCGCCAGCACGTCATGAGTACCAGAGTTGATGTAAAGCACGACCTCGTGTCCGACCAGTACTCCAAATGAGGGCGCCGGCGGCGTGTAGGGCGCGTGCGGGTCGTAGAAATGGACCCAGGCGAAGAACGGGCCGCGGCCACCTGCGGCCAGCCACTCGATGGCGCGGTCCGCGACCTCGTTGCCCGGGCGCTCCGCGTCCTCGCTGCCGCCGGGCGAGGCGTGGAAGTCCTCGTTGAAGTGGTCGAAGCCCTGGCCGAACCCGAAGGCGGCCGCTACCGGCAGTGCCGCCACGAAGGCGGCCGTGCGGTAGCCGCGGGCGC
>Ga0209689_1003409_pt1 | contig 11723 bp, 14 predicted proteins | sample GraSoiAngelo_149_FD_187119 | JGI IMG/M metagenome (GOLD analysis project Ga0209689, IMG submission 187119) | Grasslands soil microbial communities from the Angelo Coastal Reserve, California, USA - 14_1009_09_30cm (SPAdes) (version 2) | ecosystem: Environmental > Terrestrial > Soil > Grasslands ...
GGGTCTCCGGTTCAACTTCGGGGCGAGTCGCCGTGATCACGCGGGGACACCCTCCAGTGCTGCGACGCGCAGGACGTAATCGATGATCCGCCCGGGGATATCGACCCCCGTCGTGTCGATGCTGTTGCGGAACTCCATCGTGTAATTGACCTCGCTGACCAGCAGGCCGTCCGGATGCTCGAGCAGGTCGATCGCCAGCACGCCGCCGCCCACCGCGCGGGCCGCCGCGCGTGAGAGCCGGTCGATTTCCGGCGTCACCGGGCAGTTGCGAGCGCGGCCGCCGCGGGCGGTGTTCGTGATCCAGTGTGCCGATTCGCGGTAGATGGCGCAGATCGTCTCGTCGCCGACGACAAAACTCCGGATGTCGCGCGACGGCTTGTCGATAAATTCCTGGACATAGAAAATCGCGTGCTGGTACGAGCCGAGCGTGTCTTTGTGCTCGAGCAGCGCCTCGGCGGCGTCGCGATCCGAGATCTTGGCCAGCAGCCGTCCCCACGAGCCGATGGCGGGCTTGAGCACGACCGGGTATCCGAGCCTCTCGATGGCCTGCAGTGCCGACTCGGGCGTGAAGGCGATCAACGTCCGCGGGCTCGGTACGCCGGCGGCGACCAAGGCTGTCGTCGTGTTGATCTTGTCGCCGCAGGTCAGCGCCACGTCGTAGGTGTTGACGGTCGGTACGCCCCACTGGTTGAGGATGCGCAGGGCGTAGAGCGCTCGCGAGTGGTGCAGGCAGCGCTCCAGCACAACGTCGTAGCGCGGCGGCTCGGCGCCGATCTCGAAGACGATCTCGCGGTCGTCGATCTTGTCGAATTCCAGCCGGCGCCGCGAAAACGATTCGAAGAGCAGCTTCTCTTCAGCCCGGATGCGCGAGCAGAGAACCCCGATCCTCACCCTATTCGCCCCAGTCTTCCTCTTCCTCTGGTGCCAGCCGAAGCTCGGCGGGGTCGCGCTCCACGACTTCCAATTCCGCCCCGCAGTCGCTGCAAGGCACGATCTCGCCCCGCTCGACGTCGGTCGCCAGCTTGACCTCCGCCCCGCATTCCGGACATTGCGCGGTCACTGCGGTTGCCATCAGGACACCTCCTCGATCGCGGCCCAGCCGCGAGTTTTGATCAGGTCGATCAGCGTCCCGGCCTCCATGATGGCCGTTGCCACCGGACCGGGCGTTTCTCCTGTGAACATCTTGCCATTGACATCGATGCGGCCCGAGCGGACATCGACGCTGATGGGGTCACCGTCTTGAACAGCGCCGTAAATCGCCTCGCACTGCACGACAGCGAGGCCGATGTTGATAGCGTTGCGATAGAAGATCCGGGCGAAGCTCTGGGCGACGACCGCGTGGATGCCGGCCGCCTTGATCGCCACCGGGGCGTGCTCACGCGAGCTGCCACAGCCGAAATTGCGCCCGGCAACGATCACGTCGCCCGCCTGCACGGTGGTGGCGAAGTCGGGTCGGGCTTCGATGAAGCAGGCCTTGCCCAGCGCGGTGGCATCGGTGGTGACATTGAAACGTCCGGGGATGATCGCGTCGGTGGAGATGCCGTCGCCGAACTTGAAGACCCTTCCCATGCTCATCTCCCTCCCCCTTGTGGGGAGGGTTGGGGAGGGGGTAAAAGCCGCGGATCCGCAATCTCGCCTGCCAATGCCGACGCCGCCGCGACGGCGGGGTTCGCCAGGTAGATCTCGGCCTGCGCGCTTCCCATCCGACCCGCATAGTTGCGATTGCTGGTCGAGAGCGCCCGCTCGCCAGGACCGAGGACGCCGTGCTGACGCCCGAGGCACGGGCCGCACCCCGCGTTCATCACCAGCGCGCCGGCTTCCATGAAGGTCTGGATGTAGCCGCGCGCCAGCGCCTCCATGTAGACCTTCTTCGAAGCCGGGACGACGATGGTCCGCGTCCCCGGATGGACCTGCCGGCCCTCGAAGTATCCGGCCACGATCGCCAGGTCTTCGATCCGTCCGTTGGTGCAGCTGCCGACGAACACCTCGTCGAGGTGCGTGCCCTCGACTTCGCTGAGATCCCTCACGTTGTCGATCGCCGGTGGACAGGCGATCTGGGGCTCGAGCGTCTCGGCGTCGACCTCGACGAGCTGACGGTATTCCGGCTGGACCGGATGGAGGTCGATGACGCCGGCATCGCCGAGATAGGCTCGCGTGTGTTCATCCGGCTCGCACAACCCGGCCTTGCCGCCGAAGTCGACGGTCAGGTTGGCGAGGGTGAGGCGATCGTCCACGCTCATGGCTTCGACGGCCTCACCTCCCCACTCGACGGCGAGGTAGTTGGCGCCCTCGGCGCCCAGCCGGCGGATGACCTGCAAGGCCAGGTCTTTGGGGAATACCCCGGGCGGCAGGCCGCCGCGGAGGTCGATGCGGATCGTCTCGGGGACCCGAAACCAGGTGCGGCCGGTGGCAAACGTCACCGCGATGTCGGTCGATCCGAAGCCGGCCGAGAAGCAGCCCAGCGCGCCGTAGGTTGTGCTATGCGAATCGGCGCCGACCACGATCCCGCCCGGGCGCACGAAGCCTTTTTCGACCATCAATTGATGGCAGATGCCTTCCTGAAAGACGTGCTTCACGCCGAACTCGGCGGCGAATTCGCGCACCTGGCGGTGCAGACCGGCCGCGGCCACGGTGTTCGCCGGCAGGATGTGATCGAAGACGAAGATCACGCGGTCTGGGTCCCAGATGGGCACTTCCAGCTGGCGGAAGGCCTCGATCGCGAGCGGTCCCGTGACATCGTGCGCCATCGCGTAATCGACCGGGGCGACCACGATCTCGCCGGCGTGGATCGGGCGGCCAAGTCGCCGGGTGAAGATCTCTTCAGTCAGCGTGCCCATTGCCGCCCTCCAGTAACAGATGGTCGAGCTCATCCGGGCTCAGCGGCTGGGAATCCGCCCGCCGCTTGACCTCGGCGGTCACGGCGCGTAATTCGTGATCGTTCAGTATCACGCCGAGGGTCGAGGCCCGGTGGGCGATCGCGTGGCGGCCGGTCAACCGGTGGCCGGCCATGAGCGTGCGCTCGCGCCCAAACCGCGCCGGGTCGAAGATCTCGTAGGTCGATGGGTCGTTGAGCACGGCGTTGGTGTGCATCCCTGCCTTGTGGTGGAAGGCCGTCTCGCTGGTGAGGGCGGCGTTGAAGGGGATCTCGATGCCGACCATCTCGGCCACCGCGCGATCGAGCCCGGGCAGCAGCTCCAGGCGGTACTGGGCGACGAGGTCTGGCTGCAGGCTCAGCAGCCGGGCGATCATGCCGCTCAGCGGCACGATGCCGTTGCGCTCGCCGATGCCGAGCACGGTGGTGTCAATGTGCGTGGCGCCGGCTTCCAGGGCCGCGAACGCGTTGGCGATCGCGCAGCCGGTGTCGTTGTGAGCGTGGAACTCGATGTCGCAGTCGACCGCCTTGCGCACCATCGAGACCAGCTCGAAGACCTGGCCCGGCGTCGCGATGCCGACCGTGTCCGCCAGCCCGACGCGCTGGGGATGCAGCCGGTCGATCGCCTGGTAGACGCGGAGCAGGTCGCGCGGCTCGGAGCGGAACGAGTCCTCGCTGCTGAAGCGGACCTCGAGTCCCTGCGACTGGATGAAGCGCACCACCTCGGTGCCGGTTTCGATGATCTGGTCCACGCTCTTCCCATGCGAAAAGGTGCGCATCGCCGACGACGTGCCGAAGAGGACATCGATCCCGTCAGCGCCGGTGGTGACGGCCAGGCGGGCGTCGTCCATGTGGCAGCGCACATGGGTGAGCACCTTGGCCCGCAACGGCAGTGCAGCGACGGTTCGGAGGTCGGCCTCGGACTGCGGCGAGGCGCAGGGCGACGTCAGCTCGAGGTATTCGACGCCGAACTCATCAAGCATCTCGGCGATCGCGACTTTCTGCGCGGTCGTGAAGTGGGCCAGGGCGAACTGCTCGCCCTCCCGGAGTGTCGACTCGATGATCTTGAACGCTCTGATTGTCATTGGTACCTCCGAGAAACACAAAAAACCTTCGTCCACCGGGACGAGAGGCTTTCTCTCGCGGTACCACCCGACTTCGCCGGCCCCTCGCGAGACCGGCCTCTTCGAGTCCGCGGCCCAATGACCTGAAGACTCCAGCCCGATCACGGGGGCCGGCCGGCTCGGCCTACTGAGGGCGATCCCTGTTCGACCGGCGGCTCCGAGGCCTTTTTCGGCGGTGCCCTGGACTCTCCTTCTCAGCTGCCGGAGATTCTCTGTCGTCCCAGCGTCCGCGTACTCTCCCTCATCGACGCCTTTACGTATGAACTTGTTGGCGCGAACAATAATCGGATACGTCCTTTCTGTCAAGCCACCGCTTCGGTTTCATGGACGCGCAACAGGTAATCGATAAGCAGGTCGGGGACGGAAATCCCGGTCGCGCTCATGAAACCGTGGAACTCTGGCGTGTAATTGATTTCGTTCACCAGCAGGCCGCTTTCGTGCTCGAGGAGATCGACCGCCAGGAACCCGCCACCCACGGCCGCGGCCGCCTCCTGGCACAACGCGTGAAGCTCCGGCGTTATCGGGCAGGGCGATGCCTGTCCGGTGCGGGCCGTGTTGGTGATCCAGTGGTCGGCGGTTCGATAGATGGCGCCGATCGTCTGGTCGCCCATCACGATGGCCCGGATATCGCGCTCCGGCTTGTGGACGTATTCCTGGATATAGAAGATTCCGTGCTGGTACGAACCCAGCGTTTCCTTGTGTTCCAGGACGGCCTCTGCCGCGTCGCGGTCGTTGATCTTCGCCAGCAGCCGCCCCCATGACCCCACCATCGGCTTCAGCACGACCGGGTAGCCCATCTTCTCGATCGCGTCGAGTGCGGCGTCGCGGGTGAAGGCCACCACGGTTTTGGGGACCGGTACCCCGGCAGCCGCGAGGGTTGCTGAGGTCAGGATCTTGTCGCCGCAGATATGCGCCACGTGCGCGCTGTTGACGGTCGGGACGCCGGCCGCGTTCAGCAGGCTGAGCGCATAAAGCGAGCGGCCGTGGTGGATCGATCGATCCAGCACCACGGTGACACCCGGAACGTCACCGCCAATCGCGAACTGGAGGCGATCTTCATCGAGGCGTTCGAAGGTGATGCCACGCTTGCGAAACGCTTCGAAGAGCGCCTTCTCCTCGATTCGGATGCGACTGCAGAGAATGCCGATCACTGGTTGCGTAATTATACATACTCCCGTATACTTATGCGACCAAAACACCGAGGCAGGAGGCTGCGCATGCTGGCAGTAAAGAGCAAGCTACTAGAGAAGATCGACGCGACGCCGGTCAAGACGGCGAAGAAGGTCGCGCTGGCGTATTCGGGCGGACTGGACTCATCCCTCTGCGCCGTGCTGGCGAAAGAGAAATATCAGGTCGAAGAGCTCCTCCCAATCACCGTCGACGTCGGGCAGGGACAGGACGAGATGGATGCCGCCATCCAGAAGGCCCGAGTGCTCGGCATCACGCCCATCGTGGTGGGCGCGAAGGAGGAGTTCGCCAACCTCTGGCTGTCGAAAGCCATCCAGGCCAACTCCAGCTACGAGGGCTATCCGGTCTCGACCTCGATGACCCGCCAGCTGATCGCGTCCAAGATCGCCTCGCTTGCCCTCAAGCTCGGCTGCGACGCCATCATGGAAGGCAGCAGCGGCAAAGGCAACGACCAGTACCGGATGCACAACGTCTTCAAACTGTTCGCTCCCCAGCTGGACGTGCTTGTCCCGGTCCGCGATTTCGACCTGACCAGGGGCGACGAGGAAGAGCTGTCAAAGGAGCTGGGCATCCCGATCACGGAGGTGATGCAGGGCGGCGATGACAAGACGATGTGGTGTCGCAGCCTCGCCTCCGGCGCCGTAGGCTTGAATCAACCGATCCCCGAAAATGCCTGGCTCTGGTGGAAGCCGCCGGCGAAGGCGAAGTCCACTCCCACCCAGGTGTCGATTACGTTCGAGTACGGCGTACCCGTGGCGCTGAATAACGTCGAGCAATCCCTGCCGGAGATCGTGTCAAAGCTCAACGTGATCGCCGGCAGCCACGGCATCGGCAAGATCGACATCTTCGAAGACGGGATCATGGGGCTCAAGTCTCGGGAGCTCTATGAGGCGCCCGCGGCGGCGGTGCTGCTCAAGCTCCATCACGACCTCGAGCAGTTTTGCCTGACGAAGGAAGAGCTCGATTTCAAGGCCGGGGTCGATCAGAAGTGGGCCTACCTCGTCTATCACGGCGCCTGGTTCAGCCCGCTGAAAGAAGCGCTCGACGCGTTCATCCAGACGACCCAGGCGCAGGTCAGCGGGACGGTGACCGCGACCCTGTTTCACGGAACCATCGACCTGGAGTCTCGTGAGAGCGCCCACTCGCTGTTCTTCCCCGAGATCCGGGGACTGCAGAGCCGGAGTTTCAACCAGGCGCTCTGCGGTCCCGCGGCGCAGATCGGGGGCCTGCCCTGGGAGGTGCTGGCCAAGCGGATGTCAAAGGTCGCGCACTGAGCGAGCAACCCTGGGGCGGGCGGTTTGGCGAAGAGCCGGACCCGCTGATCGATCGCTTCACGCGTTCGCTTGATGTCGATCGCCGGCTGTACAGCGAGGATATCGCGGGCAGCCGGGCCTACGCGAAGGCGCTGGTGGGCGCCGGCGTGCTGACCGCTGACGAACAAGCACGGATCGACGAGGTCCTGCAATCTTTATCCCCTCCCCCGTCTGGGGGGGAGGAAGCATCTTTCCCTCCCCCGCTTGCGGGGGAGGGCAGGGTGGGGGCCTCCGCAGAAGACATCCACATGGCGATTGAGCAGCAGCTGATTCAGAAGATCGGCCCTCTGGGAGGCAAGCTTCACACCGGCCGCAGCCGCAACGACCAGGTCGCGCTCGACCTGCGTCTGTACGTCAAGAAGGCCGGGGCGCAATTGCTCGCGGCTGCTACTGCGCTCGAGTCGGCGTTGATCACTCGCGCCGCTGACTACATCGACACCGTAATGCCGGGCTATACGCATACCCAGCGGGCGCAGCCAGTGCTGCTTGCGCATCACCTGCTGGCCTATGTCGAAATGCTGCATCGTGACCGCGGGCGACTGCAGGACGCGGTCGACCGCGCCGACGTATCACCGCTGGGCTCCGGCGCCCTTGCCGGCAGCGGATTTCCGATCGATCGCGTCGCCCTGTCTCAGGATCTCGGGTTTGCGGCGGCGGCGGCAAATTCCATCGATGCGGTGGCGGACCGAGACTTCGTGGTCGAGCTGATCGCTGCCTGCAGCATCGCCATGATTCATCTGTCCCGCCTATGCGGCGAGATCGTGCTCTGGACCAGCGTCGAGTTTTCGTTCGCCGCGCTGCCCGATTCGCTGGCGAGCGGCAGCTCGATGATGCCGAACAAGAAAAATCCCTGCGCGGCTGAGCTGGTTCGTGCTAAGACCGGCCGCGTCGCTGGCGACTTGATGAATCTGCTCATGGTGCTCAAGGGGCTGCCGCTCGCCTATAACCGCGACCTCCAGGAGGATAAGGAGGCCCTCTTCGATGCCGTCGATACCACGCTGGCCTGCCTCCGGGTGACGACTCGCCTGGTGCAGGGGATCCAGTTCAACCAGGAGACGATGCGCGCCGCGGCACTGGCCGGGTACACGCTCGCGACGGAGGCTGCCGACTATCTCGCGCGCAAGGGCATGCCGTTCCGGGACGCGCATCGGGTCGTCGGGCAGATCGTGGTAAGCGCGATCGCCGAGCACCGTGGCATCGAGAACCTGAGCCTTGTCGAGCTCCAGCGGTTCTCCCCACTGTTTGACGCCGACGTCTTCGACCACCTGACGCTGGAGGGGGCGCTTCAATCGCGCGACGTCCTCGGCGGGACCGCGCCGGCTCGCGTCCAGGAGGCGCTGGCCCGTGTCAAAACGTAAGCGCCAGGAAGCCATCCTCTCGCTGATCGCCAAGCATCAGATCGCTACCCAGGAAGAGCTCGTCGAGCGGCTTAACCGGGTGGGCATCCACACCACCCAGGCAACGGTGTCTCGCGATATCGCCGAGCTCGGATTGGTACGGGTCGGCGGACCCGAGAGTCACTACGTCAAGCCCGATGAGGGGCTCGGCGCAGCGTCGCCCGCCGGTCGCGAAGACCGGCTTCGTCGTCTCCTCCGCGACCTGCCGCTCACCGTGCGGCGCGGGCAGGGGATCGCGGTACTGACGACCACCCCGGGTTCCGCCAACTCGCTGGCCTCGGCGATCGATGCCGCGGCCTGGCCGGAGGTGATCGGCACCCTCGCCGGTGATGACACGATTTTCGCCGCGCTTGCGCTCCACCCGCGTGCTTACGGTGGACTGGCCCAGCGGCTGGCTCGGCTGGGCGCCTACGTCCAGCCAGAGGACTGACCCGTGGCTGAGAAGATCGTCCTCGCTTATTCCGGCGGCCTGGACACCACGGTGGCGGTCAAGTGGCTGACCGAAACCCGCGGCTTTGAGGTCATTGCGCTGACGATCGATCTCGGGAGCCAGCCCAATCTGGCCGCCATCCGCGAGCGGGCGCTTCGGGCCGGGGCCAGCCGGGCCTACGTGCTCGATGCCCGCCGACCCTTCGTCGAGCGCTTTTGCTGGCCGGCGCTACAGGCGGGCGCGCTGTACCAGGGCCAATACCCGTTGGCGACCGCCCTCGGCCGCCCCTTGATCGCCCAGCTGCTGGTCGAGGTAGCCGCCCGGGAGGGCGCCACCTGGGTGGGCCACGGGTCGACCGGCAAGGGTAACGACCAGGTCCGCTTCGACATCGCGGTGGGAGCGCTCGCCCCCCACCTCAAGGTGCTGGCGCCGCTCCGGGACGGGATGTCGATGACGCGGGACCAGGAGATCGCTTATGCGCATTCCCACGGCCTGCCTATTGAGGTCAAGCCCGAGTCGCCGTACAGTGTGGATGAGAATCTGTGGGGGCGCTCCATCGAAGCCGGGGTGCTGGAAGATGCTCTCCTCAAACCCCCCGAGGACGCATTTCTCTGGACCTCACCGGTGGAAAGCGCCCCCGACCCTAGCCAGCTCCTCGAACTGGCGTTTGAAAAAGGAGTGCCGGTGGCCCTGGACGGCCGGGGCCTACCCGCCGTTGACCTGGTGGCCGAGCTAAATCAGGTCGGTGGGCGCCATGGGATCGGCCGGATCGACATGATCGAGGACCGGTACGTCGGCATCAAGTCCCGGGAGGTGTACGAAGCCCCGGCCGCCGTCATCCTCCACGCGGCGCACCGAGCAATGGAAGAGCTCGCGCTTGAGGCAGAAGCGGCCCATTTCAAGGCCGCCGTTGCCCAGGAGTACGCGCGCCTGGTCTACCAGGGAAAGTGGTTCACGAGCCATCGCCGTCACCTCGACGCGTACGTCGCCAGCACCCAGCGGTTTGTGACCGGACAGGTCCGGGTGACGCTGCATAAGGGAACCGCCTGCGTGGTTGGTCGCTCCTCGCCGTATTCGCTCTACCAGCCACGGCTGGCGACCTATTCGGCGGGGGACCAGTTCGATCACCAGGCGGCGGTCGGCTTCATCAAGCTGGTCGGCCTGCCGGTACGGACCCAGGCCCAAGTTCAGGGAACTGCCGTGACCGAACCCTTACTGAAGGATGATGGCCATGTTGTTGAAATCAGACCAGGAGGCCTCGAAAGCGGCCTTGCCGAACCAGTACTGGCTGCCACTCTTCCAGGGATCGTTGACCCGGACCTGGGTCGCTGACACGCCGCTCAACGTCACGACGTGCTCGATAAGCGAATAGCGGATCGGTTTGCTGCCGGTATCCGGCCACGACGTCCAGACACCCGTGTATCCGGCGGCCCGCGCATTCTCCCAACCGGTTTCCACCCAGACGAGAACCGGATGACCTCCGGCCAACGCCGCATATACCTGCGCCGCGGTCAGACCCTCCCCACCCGTAGACGAGGGCGCTCCGTGCGACTTCGCGAGCGCGAGGATCAGCGGGTAGTACACGCCGTAACCGGTGGGGCCTAAATCACTGCCGTTGACATTCCCCACGAAATTCGTGTAGGGATTTCCCCACTGGATCACTTTCTTGTTGGCGCCCATCACCGGCTGCCGCGGATCGGGATTCTCGCCCGCAAACAGCGCCGGCTGTGAGTAGAAATGTCCAAGGGCCGCCAATCCCATCTGCAGGGCGGCTGTCTCGCAGTCGAGGGCCATCGTCTGCTTGTAAACCGCCATGGCAATCGTCACCACGCCTGCGGGCGTCGTGACCGGCGTGGGCGTCGCGACCGGCGTGAGCGTCGGAGTGGGTAGTGGCGTCGGCGTCGGAGTCGGAGTTGTCTCGATCACGAAAAGCGGACTGGGGGTCGGGCGGAGGGCCGTCTCCGGTTGCAGCTTCGGTGAAGCCACGACCGTGATCGCGCCGGCAATCAGCACCACGATCATGAGTAGAAAGAGGATGGTAGTTCGTCTCATGTATCTAATCTCCCTCCCCCTTGCGGGGAGGGCTGGGGAGGGGGTTCGACAGGCACGTACTCCCGAGCTCCAGTCTGCGGATTGTATCGGACCTTCATCAACTGGCCAGTACTGGGATCGATGAATCGCTCCTCGGTGTCTTCCCATTTGCCACCCCGAGTGACGGTCGGCCGGTATCGTCCTCGTTCGAACAGCAGGGCCGCAATCACGACCGCCCCGTTGACGAACAGGTATACGACCAGACCGGTGATAATTCCGGCGAGAGCGAGCACGACGGCGCCGATGATCGCCAGCACGCCGTACGCCAGGATCGCCTTGCGCAGCATGGGCTCAGCTCTTGAGCGGTTCCACGATGGCCGCCGTGCCGTAGGCCACGATCTCGCTCATTGTGTTCCCAATCTCCGACGAGTCGTACTGCATCCGGATAACGGCGTTCGCTCCCATCGCCGTGGCGTTCTGGACCATCCGGTCGACCGCGTGCCGGCGCGCATCCTCCAGCAGCTCGGTGTACTCGGTGATTTCGCCGCCACCGAGCGAGCGCAAGCCGGCCATGATGTTGCCCCCGAGGCCGCGGCTGCGCACCACCAACCCGAACACCTGGCCTTTCATCTCCACGATTCGATGTCCCGATACTTCTTCGGTCGTAACGACGATCATCCCCGTCCTCCTTTTGTTAGAGCCATCCCTGTTCCTCCGCAACGCGCGCCGCTTCGGTGCGGTTACTGACCTCGAGCTTCTGGATCGCCGACGAGAGGTAATTCCGAACCGTTCCCTCGGATAGGAAGAGGGCTTTGGCGATCTCCGCGATGCTGGCGCCGCCCTGCCCCGCGACCAGCACCTCGCGCTCTCGATCGGAAAGCGGGCTGACGCCGGCGCTGAGCGCGGCAGCGGCCAAGCCGGGGTCGACGACCCGTTCGCCGGCCATGGTTCGTCGGATCGCCAGCGCCAGCTCGTGAGCCGGCGCGTCCTTCAGCATGAAGCCCGACGCTCCGCTTTCCATGGCGCGCCGCAGGAATCCAGGCCGGCCGAAGGTGGTCAGGATCAGGGTTTTACAGGACGGTAGCTCCTTCCGAAGTTGGCCGGCCGCGCTGATCCCGTCACCGCCAGGCATCTCGATGTCCAGCAGCGCGACTTCCGGATGGGTCTGCAACGCCAGCGGTACCACCCGGTCGGCTCGATCGGTCTCGGCCACGATCTCGATATCGCCCTCCATGGCGAGCAACGCCTTGAGGGCGCCTCGAACCATGCCTTGATCCTCGGCGATGAGCACGCGGATCACGCGGTCACGCGGTCGACCGGCGCAGCTACCTCGGGCAGGGGCACCGTCACCCGCAGCCGAAACCCCTC
>Ga0209689_1003410_pt1 | contig 11722 bp, 10 predicted proteins | sample GraSoiAngelo_149_FD_187119 | JGI IMG/M metagenome (GOLD analysis project Ga0209689, IMG submission 187119) | Grasslands soil microbial communities from the Angelo Coastal Reserve, California, USA - 14_1009_09_30cm (SPAdes) (version 2) | ecosystem: Environmental > Terrestrial > Soil > Grasslands ...
GACCGAGTCGACCCGAGCCGTCGACGAACCCGACTACGACCCGGACCAGATCCCCGACGACCGCCTCCGGCTGATCTTCACCTGCTGCCACCCGGCGCTGGCGCTCGAGGCCCAGGTGGCGCTCACTCTGCGCACGCTCGGCGGGCTCGAGACCGACGAGATCGCGCGGGCGTTTCTGGTACCGGTCGCGACCATGGCCCAGCGGCTGGTGCGCGCGAAGGGCAAGATCCGCGACGCGCACATCCCTTACTCGGTGCCCGACACGAAGGACATGCCGGCCCGCCTCGAGGCGGTGCTGACGGTGGTCTATCTGATCTTCACCGAGGGCTATGCCCCGACGCGCGGTGCGGCGCTAGTGCGGACCGATCTCTGCGCCGAGGCCATCCGCCTGGGCCGTCTGGTGAGAGCCCTGATGACGCCCGAGCCGCCGGCGGAAGTGACGGGCCTCCTGGCACTCATGCTGCTGCACGATTCGCGCCGCGACGCACGGCTCGACGAAGCGGGCGATCTCGTGCTCCTCGAGGACCAGGATCGCCGCCGCTGGAACCGAGCGCAGATCGCCGAGGCACTGCCGCTCGTGTCCGAGGCGCTCCGCGGCGATGCGAACCCGCTCGCGCTGCAGGCCGCGATCGCGGCCGTGCACTGTCGGGCGGCGCGGACCGAGGACACGGACTGGCCCGAGATCGTTCGCCTCTACGATCTCCTGGAGCGCGTGCAGCCCTCGCCTGTCGTGTCCCTGAACCGCGCGGCCGCGGTCGCGATGGTCGACGGCCCGCGGCCGGCGCTCGCCCTCATCGACGCTCTCGCCGCCGGGGGCGAGCTCGATCGCTATCATCTCTTGCATGCCGCGCGCGCCGATCTGTTGCGGCGCCTCGGCGCCGACGCGGAAGCGGTGAAGAGCTACGCGCGGGCGCTCTCGCTGGTGACGAACGACGCCGAGCGTCGGTTTCTCGAACGGCGCCTGCGCGAGGTCCAGCCGGGTCCCGTCCGCACACGCACCTCGTCCTCGTCGTGAGCGACCCGATCCCGGTCCTGACCGCGGAGCTGCCGCGTGTGGTCCGATGGGCCGGCGCCCTCGCGCGGCAGCTTCGGCGACATGACATTGCACTGGGCGGGAAGACCTCTGGGTTCTCGGACACGGACGCGCTCACGCTCGCGGATCTCTCGGTGCAGGAGCTCCTGGTGGCCGCGCTGCGTGACATGGGTCCGGCCGTGCGCGGCTGCCGCATCGAGGCCGAAGAGACCACCGGCGATCTGGGCCGATTCGCCGACCGGAGCGAGTGGGCACTGGGCATCGACCCGATCGACGGCACGCGGGAGTACCGCGACCGCACGGGCAATCGCTATTCGGTCATGCTCCACGCGCGAACGGCCGAGACCATTCGCTATTCGATGGTGTACCTGCCGGAAGAGGGCCCGGAAGGGACCTGGCTCGAGGTGCGCGACGACCGCATCGTGCTCGGCCCGGATGATCACGCCCGCCCGGCTCGAACCGTGCTCGACGCGCTACCGCCAATAACCGCGGATCAACCGCGGAACAGCCGCCGCATCCTCGTCAGCGGATTTCAAGGCCGTGACGCCGAGCGCGCGCAGGCGGTCAGCGCGGCCGGGCTCGAAGGCGTCCTGGGCAACGATACGCCGGGCAGTCTCTTTCCCCTGGTGGCGAACGGCTACCTGGGCGGCGCGCTCTTTCACACCCCAAACGTCTACGACTTTCCCGTGTGCATGCACCTGGCCCGAGTGCTGGGCGGTGACGTGATCAGGGCGCACGACGGCCGGCGCGTCGACTTTCGCGAGATGTGGCGCGACGAGCGGGCGAACATGTTCCGGCTTCCGGGGATCGTCGCGTGCGCCGCCGACCGCCGGGTGGTCACGACCCTCGTCGAGGTGGCGCGCGGCTGGAGCACCGACCGCTACTCGCGCTGAGCTTACTTGGAGCCCTTGGCCAATACGGGTTGCTCCTGGTACCGGCCTGGGAACATCTTCTTGAGATTCTCGATCTTCGGCAGATCGTTGAACACGATGTAGGGATAGGTCGGGTTGTTGAGCAGAAAATCCTGGTGATAGGCCTCCGCCGGGAAAAAGGCTTTCAGCGGATCGACCCGCGTCACGATCTCGCGACCGAAGGCCCTGGCCTTGATCAGCTGCGCGATGTACGCCTGGGCGATGTTCTTCTGCGATTCATCCGAATAGAAAATGTTCGACCGATACTGCGTGCCCGTGTCGGGCCCCTGGCGATTGAGCTGGGTGGGATCGTGCGCCACCGAAAAGTAGATCTGGAGGACCTCGCCGTACGACAGCTCTTTGGGATCGAAGACGATCTCGACTGATTCCGCGTGACCGGTATCGCCGCGGCTGACCATCTCGTAGTCCGCCGTCGCCTTCGTGCCGCCCGCGTAGCCCGAGAGCACCTTGCGCACGCCGCGCACGTGCTGATAGATGCCGTGCACGCCCCAGAAGCAGCCGCCGGCGACGACCGCGGTCTGCAACGGGCCGGCCACCTTCGGGTTGTCGAGCGTGGGCGGTGGAATGACGACCGCCTTCTCGGCGAGTGCCCCGCCCCGAATCGCAACGCAGAGTCCGACCGCCGCCGCCACGATGACCACCGCACTCATCCAACGCCTGCTCCGGATCATCGAGACAGCCTAGCCGGGTCCGTGACCGCGGTCAACAACGAGGGGTCACATGGACTACGCCTCGTAGGCTCGCTTCAGCTCGGCGATGTCGAGCTTCTTCATCTTCAGCATCGCCGACATGACCCGCTTCGCCTTCTGGGCGTCTTTGTCCTGCAACATCTCGCTCAGGACCGTGGGAACCACCTGCCACGACAGGCCGAATTTGTCCTTGAGCCATCCGCACTGGACTTCCTCGCCGCCGGCGGACAGCTTCTCCCAGAAATGGTCGACTTCCTTCTGGGTCTCGCAGTTGACGACGAAGGAGACCGCCTCGGTGAACTTGAACATCGGCCCGCCGTTCAACGCCACGAAATCCTGGCCCTCGAGCTGGAAGGGCACCGTCATGACCGATCCCTTCGGCCTTCCGGAAACCTCGGAGCCCTCTTCGTCGTAACGGGTGGCGTTTCTGCCCTTCGAGCTCTTGAAGATGGACGTGTAGAAGTTGACGGCCTCTTCAGCCTGGTTATCGAACCACAAGAACGGTGTGATCTTTTGCGTGATCTTCGGCATTGGTCCCTCCCGTGCGCTGTTCTGTTCCCATTATGAGATCGAACGGCGAGGGTTCAAATCGACAGCCGGACGCCAACGAAAGATGTACACTCGCCATCGTTTTCGGCGCATGAGCGTCCGACCTGCGATCGAGCCTCTCTGTTCGAGCGCGAGCGCGGTACCCGTGATCGCGAACGTGATCGCCGCGCGCGCCCGCGACCTCGGCGGAGTCGCCGTCCGTCGCGTCCTTCCAGCCGCGGCGCGCCGCATGGTCGGCCCCTTCACCTTCCTCGACGAGAGGGACTGGAAGGAAGGCCGGTTCCCCAAGGTGCCCGGAGACGACGTGGAATTCGTCCCGCTTCCGGATTGAGACCGGAACTGATGCACGCCGTGAGCGCTCGCCGGCGCGAATCCTTCGTCTCGGTGCGCGCGCTCGCCGAGCAGGCATTCTCGCGAGCCGCCGGCGCACCGCTCGTGCCGGGCAACAGCATTCGCCTGCTGAAGGACGCGCGCGAGAACTATCCGGCGTGGCTCGACGCGATCGCCCGCGCGACCCGATACATCCATTTCGAAAGCTACATCATTCACGACGACACCGTCGGCGAGCACTTCAGCGACGCGTTGATCGCCAGGGCACGCGAGGGTGTCCCTGTCCGCGTCATCTACGACTGGATGGGCGGATTCGGCAAGACCTCGCGCAGGTTCTGGCGGCGACTGCGCGCCGGGGGTGTCGAGGTTCGCTGCTACAACGCGCCGACTCCGGCGAGCCCGCTGGGTTGGCTCAGCCGGGATCATCGAAAGATGCTCGCCGTGGACGGCACGGTCGGGTTTGTCAGCGGTCTCTGCGTCGGACAGGCGTGGGTGGGCGACGCCTCGCGCAACATTCCGCCGTGGCGCGATACAGGGGTCGAGGTGCGCGGCCCCGCCGTGCGGCAGATCGAGGAGGCGTTCGCGCAGATGTGGGCACTGATGGGTCCACCGGTCCCTGCCGACAGCGTCGCGGCGGCCAATGCGAGCGCGCCCGCCGGAGAGATTGCGTTGCGCGTCGTCGCGACCGTTCCGAACACGGCCGGCCTGTTCCGCCTTGGTCAGCTCGTCGCTGCGCTCGCTCGCGAGCGCCTCTGGCTGACCGATGCGTACTATGCGGGCACCCCCACCTACGTACAGGCGCTCCGGTCGGCCGCGCGAGACGGCGTGGACGTCAGGTTGCTCGTGCCGAACGGAACCGACATCCCACTACTCCGACCTCTGTCGAGGGCCGGCTACCGCACGCTGCTGGAAGCCGGCGTGCGCGTCTTCGAGTGGAACGGCTCGATGCTGCACGCGAAGACGGCGGTGGCCGACGGGCGGTGGGCGCGCGTGGGCTCGACCAATCTCAACCCCGCGAGCTGGCTCGGCAACTGCGAGCTCGACGTGCTCGTCGAGGACGACACGTTCGCACGCCTGATGGAAGTGATGTACATCGAGGATCTGACGAACGCCACCGAGGTCATTCTGGACGAGCGAACCATGGTCCGGCGACTCGCCGGCCAGCCAGATCCGCCGGCCTCAGGAGGCGGAGGAAGCGCCGGGCGGGCCGCCGCTGGCCTGCTTCGCATCAGCAACACGGTCGGCGCGGCGGTCACCAATCAGAGGACGCTCGAGTCCGTCGAGACCCGGATCATGCTCGCGGTCGCGGTCGCTCTCGTGATCGTCGGCATGCTCGTCGCCATCTTTCCGCGATTGGTCGCGTATCCAATCGCGGCGGTCGCTATCTGGATCGCCGGAGCCCTGGTCTATCGAAGCTATCGCCTGCGGCGCAGAGCGAAGCGTGACCAGCGCGAAGCCCGGGAATGAATCGGTCTTCGGCTCTCCCGCCTCGGAAGTAGTAGAGTCTCGCTGAGCTTCAAATGGACAGCCTCGACCTCTTCATTCGCACGTATGGCTATCCGGCCCTCTTCGGCGGGATGGTCCTCGAACAGTTCGTGCCCCCGATGCCGGGCGAGCCCCTTCTCCTGGGTGCCGGCGCCCTGGCCGGGAACGGCCGCCTCAGCCTCTGGCTCGCGGCGGCGCTTGCGCTCGCGGGCACGGTGGTCGGCGATCTCGTCTGGTACGAGATCGGGCGCATCGGGGGGCAGCGGGTCCTCAAGTGGATGTGCCGGATGGCGATCGAGCCGGACACCTGTGTCCGGAATGGGGCGGAGACTTTGACGACCCATGGCGCCAGCGCGCTCTTGATCGCGAAGTTCGTGCCGGGCTTGAACAGCATCGGTCAGCCCCTCGCGGGAGCACTCGGTATGCCGAGACGGCGCTTCGTGGTCTTCGACGTGCTCGGGGCCGTGCTGTGGGTGGGACTCTACGTCGGTCTGGGCTACGCCTTCCACGATCAGCTGGCCGAGGCTGTCCTTCTCGCCGACCGCCTGGGCGGTTGGGCCGTCGGGATCGCCGCGGTCGCCTTCGGCCTCTACCTGGGGATCAAAGTGATTCGCCGCCAGCTCTTCCTTCGCGAGCTGCGGATCGCGCGCATCAGCCCCGAGGAGCTCGGCGCGAAGCTCCGCGCAAACGAGCCCGTGTTCATCGTCGACCTCCGCCACGAGCTCGAGGTCCAGGACCGCCCTGCGATGATCCGTGGAGCGATACGCATCACTCCCGCTGAGCTCGAGCAACGTCACGTCGCGATCCCCCGCGATCGCGAGGTGGTGGTCTACTGCTCCTGACCGAACGAAGCCACGAGCGCCCGGGTGGCGCTCTTGTTGCGCAAGCGCGGCATTTCACGGATCCGGCCCCTGGCCGGCGGGTTCGAGGCGTGGCAAGACGGTGGCTTCCCGGTCGAGCCTCTGCCGATCCAGCCTGCTCGCGTGCTCGCGGTGTGACCGCACATTCGACGCCGCCGAAACGCAGCGGGCGCTTCCGATGTTCTGGAAGCGCCCGTCCCTGATTGGTGGGCCGTCACGGACTCGAACCGTGGACCCGCTGATTAAGAGGCGTCTCCGGCAGCGCACTCGGGCTGTCTCGGGACAACTCCCTGCAACAGATCACGAGGCTTCCGCGTCATGACGGGTCCACTGTGTGCACGGCGTTCGTTGGCGTATGGCACCAGCGTGGCACCAGTCTTCAGAGGAACGTGACCTGCTTCCGCTCGCGCGATGATTTTCGCAGACGCAGTGCAGATAGGTCACGCGCCGGGCTCCATCGTCTCCGCTTCCGCCTTCTCCAGCCAGAACCGCATGTCCATCTCGCGGTACATCGCCGTCGCGGTGGTGAGGTGCTCCTCCGCCCGCTCGGGCTTGCCGGTGCGCTGGTAGAGCTTGCCGAGGCCGAGGTAGCAGTGGGCGGCGAGCAGGCGCATCCCGAGCCTCCCAGCATGCCCCAGCGCTTGGCGCAAGCACTCCTCCGCGTCGGCAGTCGACCCGTCATGCATGTTGGCTTCGCCAATCACACGCAGGGCGTGTGCCTGCTCGCCCCGCTCACCGCGCTCTTTGGCGGTCGCGAGCGCTCTTTCCGCCCTCCGCCACGTCGTCCTGTAGTCAGCCCCGTCCGAGCAGCGCCTTCACCTCTTCGAGGTCGCAGACCGCGCCGGTGCGCTCGAAGATCGCCGACGCCTCCCCCAGCTGCTCCCGCGCCCGGGCACCGTCGTCGGGGCGGCCGCGTGCTAGACGCATCCGGACCCAGGCCACCAGCGTCCGCGCCTCGTCCGGCACGCACGTGTACAGGCGGTTGAGCGCGAGCGCCATCTCGAAATCTGCCTCCGCCTCACTCCAGCGCTGCTCGCCTGCGGCGACCTGCCCGCGCGCGAGATGCAGCGAGGCGGGCAGCCCGCGCCAGTCCTCGCCCGGCGTGAGCAGACGGAATCCGTTCTGGACCGCCTGCGCTGCCGCCCGGTGATCGCCAAAGCGCAGCGCACATTCCGCGAGTCTTGGAAAGATCCAGCACTGGAAGAGCACGTTGCCACCAGTTCGCGCGATCTCCAGCGCCCTGTCCAGCGCGCTCTCGGCGGCGACGCGGTCGCCACGACGGATGTGGATCGCGGCGAGGCCGAACCACAGGGCTCCCACGGCGCCCACGTTCATACGCTGCTCGTGGGCGACCATCGTACGCTCGAGATAGCGCTGCGCGCCTTCGAGGTCGCCACCCTCCAGGTAGTGGGCGCCCACGCCGTGGGCGTCTTCGTGGATTCAGCCGAGGTAGGTCCGCGGTTCGGTGGTGATGAGCTGGGCTGCGGCATCCGCGGCGTGAGCGGTCTGCCCGGCGAGCATGTACGCGAGCAGCAACGGTCGCAGCAACATGGCCATCCACGGCGCACCGGCCGGCTGTCGATCGGCTTGGAGCGCGGCCAGGCCTGCCGCGCCGACGCGAAGGGCACTCGGCACGTCGCGCAGCATCACCAGCGTGTGGGTCAGCTCGTGCCCTAGGATCGCAATGATCTGGCTGTTGCCGCTTCTCAGCAGCGGCTCCCAGTTACGCAGGTTGTACGCCAGGCCCGCCCGTACCGATCCCGTGTATGTCAGCGCCGTTCCCAGGCAGGTCCCCAGGTCCGACCCTATCCGCTCGTACAGCGTCACGGCGCGCGCCGCCCAGTCGAGACTCAGGGCCGGCTCGCCGCGATGGAGATAGAGATGGGCGATGCGCTGGTTGACCTGGCCCTTCAACACGCTGTCGGGATCGTCGTCCATGAGCCGGGCGACTGCGAGCAAGTTGTCGACGGTGCGAGACTCGGCGCCGTCCCGGAAGCCGCCGAAGATGTACATGGTGTGGATGTGCATGTGCGCGCTTATCGTGCCGGCCTTGTCACCGAGCCGCTCGTAGAGCGCGAGGGCTTCCTCGGCCAGCCGCAGACTCTCCTCGCCGTCCTGGAGGTGGAAAAATGCGAGCGGCGCCATCTTGTTCAGGATGTCGGCACGGCTCTTCGCGTCATCCTGCTCCACGAACGAGAGCGCCCGCCGATACGCGGCCATGGCCTCCCGCGCCGCCCCCGCCATGACCGCCTTGTCGCCCGCCCTCACCAGGTATTCGACCGCCTTCCGCCGATCATCACCGTGCGAGAAATGATAGGCGAGCACGTCGTAGTGCTCGGCGAGCCGGTCGGCGTAAAGGTGTTCGATGGCTCGTCCGATGGCCGAGTGCAGCTCCGCACGCCGCCGCGCGAGGATCGATTGGTAGGCGACATCCTGGATGATGGCGTGCTTGAAGATGTACTCGAGCTCGGGGAAGAACCGCGTCTCCCGCACGAACTCCGCCTGCTTGAGTGTCTGGAGGTAGTCCTGCAGCAGCGCCGCGGTGTCCACGACCTGCGCGAGGAGGCGCTCGCCGAACTCTCTGCCGATGACGGCGGCGACCTGGGCCGTTCGCTTCACCGGCTCCTCGAGCCGGTCGATTCGCGCCCGGACGATCTCCAGCGCCGTCTCGGGGAAGGCGACCGACGGTTCCATCGTCCAGCGCACACCTCCGGTCGCCGGGGTCAGCGTGCCCCGCTCGACCATCGAGCGTACGATCTCCTCAACGAAGAAGGGATTGCCCTCGGCCCGCTCGTGCACCCGGCGCACGAGGCCTTCCGGCAGCGCCTCTGCGCCGAGCACGCCGCGGATGAGCGTGGCGGTGTCGGCTTCGCCGAGGACGTCCAGGGCGATCTGGCGATAGTAGGTCCGATCGGACCACCGCACGGCGTGGCCGGGACGCTGCGTCGTGACCAAGAGCACGCGGAGCCCCGGCAGGCTGTCGACCAGGAAGGCCAGGTAGTCCTCGGATGTCTCGTCGATCCAGTGGAGGTCCTCCACGACGAGCACGAGCGGGGCCCGCACGCTGCCCGCGACGGTCAGCGCTCGAATGGCCTCGAACATCTTCTGCCGCTTCCCTCGGGCATCGAGGGCCTTCAGCGTCTCCTCCGCGCGCCCGCTGAGGAGCTCGCGGAAAAATGGCAGCGTGCTTTCGAGCGTCGGATCGAGAGACAGCGCTCCTCGACGCACCTTCTCGTCCATCTGGAGCGCGTTGTCGCCGTCCTCGATGTGGAAGTTCAAGCGCAGCACGTCGACGATCGGCGAATAGGGGATCGAGCGGGCGTACGCCACGCAGGCACCCATGAGGTAGGTGACCCGCTCGGCCTCGAGCGACCGACGGAACTCGTGGAGCAGGCGCGACTTCCCGGCCCCGGCTTCACCGACGATTCCGACGACTTGGCCGCGTCCCTGGACCGCGCGGTCGAATGCCTCACGCAGGAGGGCCAGCTCGCGCTCGCGGCCGACGAGGGGACTCAGCCCGCGCTCTTCGCTGACCTGTAGCCGGGTCCGCCGGCGGCGGCCCACGATGCGATGCGCGGCCACCGGCTCGCCGAAACCCTTCAGCGCGACACGGCCAAGCGATTCGCTCCGGACGTAGCCCTCGACGAGCCGGTGGGTCGCATCACCCGCGAGGATGCTTCCGGGCTCGGCACTCGCTTGGAGCCGCGCGGCGAGGTGCGTCGTCTCGCCGATCGCAGTGTAGTCCATGCGCAGGTCGTCGCCGATGCGGCCGACGACCACGACTCCTGTGTTGAGCCCGACACGCAGTCGGATCTCGATGCCGCGTTTCGCCCGCTGCTCCTCGGAGAGTCCGCCGATCGTCTCCTGGATGGCGAGGGCCGCCTGGACTGCGCGCAGCGCGTGCTCCTCCACGGCGAGCGGCGCGCCGAAGAGCGCCATGAGGCCGTCGCCGAGGAATTGGTTCACCGTGCCCTCGTAGCGGTGGACGGCTTCGGCCATGAGCCTGAGAATGCGGTCCATCAACTCGTGCATCGTCTCGGGATCGAGGCGCTCGGCGAGCCGGGTCGAGTCGACAATGTCGCAGAACAGCACAGTGACCTGCTTGCGCTCGCCCTCGAGGGCGCTCTTGGAGGTCAGGATCTTCTCGGCGAGGTGCTTTGGGGTGTACGACTCTGGAGCGGCGAACTTCGGACCCCCTGACGTCAACGACGCGCCGCATTCGCCACAGAACTTCTGTGTCGGGGCGTTGGGCGCGCCACAAGCCGAGCAGACGGCTGCGAGGCGGGCTCCGCACTCCCCGCAGAACTTCATGCTGGGGAGGTTTTCGTGCTGGCACCGGGGACACTTCATCACGGGCTCCCAACCGCTGGCCGGTCAAGCTCGGAACGGTGGGCTGAGGGTAGCGGTGGGGCCCCGAATGGTCAAGAACGCCTGTCAGTCCTGGACCCGCTGATGGCCTATCGGTTTCGTCTCAAAACCAGCCGCCGTGGCGGGTACTTCCGCTTCGTGGTGCCGTCCTGGTGCCACGGATCCTGCTGGGGGACGTCCTCCGAAAAAGCGCACGTACGGATTCTCGCTCAGGAGACCAGTACGGGTCGGCTCATGAACTCCTACGTCGCGGGCGCGGGGATAATCGCCCGACGCGACCCCGTTGAGTCCACGGTTCGCCATCCTCGGCCATGCTTTCGCGATCTGCACCGGTGGCAGTTCGACTGCGCGATCCACGAGAAGTCACTCACTTCGCATGGTGCGGTACGCAGCATGCGACCCACGCTGTCGCAACCGGCTCGAAGGGACGCAACATCAAGGCCATGACCCACGAGCAACTCGCCACATTCCTGGCCTTCTCGTCGGCTAGATGCTCGCGGCGAAACCACGTCCTCGATCTACTGTTGGCCGATGCTGGGCTTCGACCCGACGAGGTGTGTGCGGTGAAGTGGTCCGACTTCGACATGCTCGCCAAGACCCTCCGGATCGAGCGGGCAGCGGCGGACACTGGGCGTATCAAAGAGACCAAGACCGGAGAGGACCGCGAGGTCGACCTCAGTCCCCGGCTGGTGGCGGCGCTATGTGACTTTCGGGCGACTGGAAGCAGACGCGCTAGTCGCTGGGCGCGACGACATCAGCCCGTGGGTGTTCGCCACGCGGGTCGGGAAGCCGCCGAGGCCACATCGTGTGGCCAAGACCTTTCACAAGGTCCTGCTGGCGGCAGGGCTCCCGCACTTTCGCCTCTACGACCTTCCGCACACGTACGCCAGTCATCTGATCGCGCAGGGCGCCGACATTGCGTACGTGGCGAAGCAACCCGGCCACGCGAAGATGACGACGACGCTTCTGTTCTACGGTCACTGGTTCCCAAAGGGGACCGACACTACGTCGAGCGGATGGAAAGCGTCCGGGTGTCGGCGGCTCCGCTGAACCTGCCTACACCGCACGACGACTCGGGTGCTGTACTCGACGCGGAGGAAGCACCGAACGAGCGTTCATGGCACCACTTTGGCACCACAAGCGAATCGGGCGCCCCGGATGTCTCCGGAGCGCCCGATTTTGATGGTGGGCCGTCGGGGACTCGAACCCCGGACCCGCTGATTAAGAGTCAGCTGCTCTGCCAACTGAGCTAACGGCCCGTCCCACCCCCAACGACTCGCGATCGCGAAACTCGGCCCCAAGTGGTGCGCCCGGCAGGAGTCGAACCTGCGGCCTTTGGCTTCGGAGGCCAACGCTCTATCCAGCTGAGCTACGGGCGCGCGGCGTACCACGCATATTCTCTTTTGGGGTGACCGATGGGAATCGAACCCACAACCCCTGGAGCCACAGTCCAGTGCTCTAACCAATTGAGCTACG
>Ga0209689_1003412_pt1 | contig 11719 bp, 9 predicted proteins | sample GraSoiAngelo_149_FD_187119 | JGI IMG/M metagenome (GOLD analysis project Ga0209689, IMG submission 187119) | Grasslands soil microbial communities from the Angelo Coastal Reserve, California, USA - 14_1009_09_30cm (SPAdes) (version 2) | ecosystem: Environmental > Terrestrial > Soil > Grasslands ...
AAGTAATCGACACAAATTTGATCGGACCGTTTCTGCTCATCAAGAATGCGCTGCCGGCGATGATCGAGCGCGGCGGTTCAATCATCAACGTGACAAGCGACGCCGGCCAAGTCGGTTATCCCGGCTGGGGTGCTTACGGAATTTCAAAATTTGGTCTGGAAGGGATGTCGCAAACGTGGGCATCGGAACTCGAAGAGACCGGCGTGCGGGTGAACTGGGTCGATCCGGGAAACATGAACACGGCGATGCATCGCGCCGCGGAGCCAGAGGAAGATCCAAGCGAATGGGCGAATCCCGCCGATGTTACAGATGTTTTTGTTTTCTTGGCCTCGGATGAATCGAGAGATGTGACTGGCAAACGCTTCCAAGCGCAGGAGGATTGGAAGGCGAAGCTCTCGCACAACGAGCGCAAAGGACACGAAGGAATAGAAAATTAAATCCTTCAGATTTCTTTGTGACCGTTGTGGACTTGGTGCGAGAATTCTTCTGATGGCTTCGCCTTTTACCTTCACGCTGCCGCCGGAGCTGAGCGCGAAAGAGCCGCCGGAGCGTCGTGGAATCAGGCGAGATCAAGTGCGCTTGCTATTGCTCGAGCGCGCGACCGGACGCGTCGAACACTCGCGTTTCGATAAGATCGACAATTACCTGCGGGCGGGTGATCTGCTCGTTTTCAATTCCAGCCGCACGTTGCCGGCGTCGCTTCACGGTTGTTGCGCGACGCATGGGCCATGCATGGAAGTGCGCCTGGCCGAGCGCTTGCCAGACGATTCATGGCTGGCGCTTTTGCTTTGCGAACAAGGCGATCCGTTCGGCTGCGGATTGCGCGAGGGGATGCAAATCGAGTTTGCAGAAGGACTCGCCGCGACCGTACTCGAACGCGACGAGAACATTCCGCGCCTTTGGCAATTGCGTTTCTCGATTTCCGGAACGCAACTGGTCGATCTTATTTACCGGCTAGGGAAGCCGATCCGTTACGAATACGTCTCCGCGCCCTGGGACCTCGATTATTACCAAACCGTTTACGCAAAAGAGCCGGGCTCGGCCGAGATGCCGTCGGCCGGTCGCGCGTTCACTTGGAAATTGTTGCTCGATCTAAAACGGCGCGGGATCCAAAGCGCCTACATTGTCCTGCACACCGGACTTTCTTCGTACATGGATGACGAGCTCGATCGCGCGCATCCCGCTTCCGAAGAGGAATATTTCGTCAGCGCGACGACTGCGGAAAAAATTAATCGTGCGCGGAAAAGTGGCGGTCGCATGATCGCGGTCGGCACTAGCGCCGTGCGGGCGCTTGAATCAGCCGTCGACGAATCTGGACACGTCCGGGCTCAACACGGCTACACGCGATTGCGGATCGACAATAAGCATCGATTGAAAGCCGTTGATGGCTTGCTCACCGGCTTACATGAGCCGGAAGCGAGTCATCTCGATTTGTTGAGCGCATTTTTGCCGGCGGAACAAATTCGCGCCGCTTATGAGGAGGCAATTGAGCGCCGCTATCTTTGGCACGAGTTCGGCGATTTGAACCTGATTTTGTAATTCAATCCAGCGCGCCGTTGAGCGCTCAATGTCGGCTCGCGCCGGCCCCGTACATGACACCGACTTCGCCCTGGATTTCATAGTCGCTCTCCGGTTGCCGAATGACGGACTTCGAATCCGCCTGTCGAGCCGGCTTCGCATTTGCGCAACCGCAGAGAAGCGATGAAGAGGCAATGATGATGAAAGCAAATAGGCGGCCAAAGATTTTCTCTATGTCGATCTTTTATGCACACGAGTCAAACGAGGCACTGAATTGAACTCAGTGAACTCAGTAGAGTTGCAATAGTTGCAATAAATGATCAGCGCCTACGGTCTCACCCACATCGCGCTGGCGGTGAAAAGCGCGAAACGCCCAAAGTAACAGGTCTGTTACTTTTCAGCAGCAGCCATCTGCGGGTTTCAACCGTCCAAAGTTCGCATGAGCGACGAAGAAATGACGTGAACCTGCTTTCATTTAGATTTGCGTCGGCCACCCGAGCTCGGACCAATGTTGTCTTGGCGGGGGGGTGTCCCAAAAACAAGAACTCACGTTTTCGAATGTCGCGAACGCGGATGCCGGCTGAGCGCGGCCGGCCACGGACGATTGCGCTCGTCGCGGCCGCGGCGCTGCTCGCGGCTCCGGCTGGTTTGGCGCAGGTTTACCAGCAAACCAATCTCGTCTCAGACTTGCCAGGGATGGCGGCTCATACCGATTCCAACCTGGTGAACCCCTGGGGCATTGCCTCGAGTGCGAGCTCATTTTTTTGGGTCGCCGACAATCACATGGGTGTCTCGACCCTCTATGACAGCAGCGGCACGCCGCAGTCTCTGGTGGTGACGGTCCCGCCTGCACCGGGCGGCATGGAAGGAAGCCCCACGGGGATCGTGTTTAATGGAAGCACCGACTTTGAGGTTTCTTCCGGATCGCCAGCGCTTTTCATTTTCGCAACGGAGGACGGCACTATTTCCGGTTGGGCGGCCTCGGCGGGGACGACTGCCGTCATCAAGGCGGACAATAGCGCCTCAGAAGCAGTCTATAAGGGACTTGCGATCGGTAACAACGGGACAGCGAATTTCCTTTATGCTGCCAATTTCCATGGCACCGCGGTCGATGTCTTTGACCACAATTATGCGCCGGCCATGCTTTCCGGCACCTTTAGCGATCCGACGATCCCTATGGGCTACGCGCCGTTCAATGTTCAGAACATTGGCGGGGTATTGTATATCACTTACGCGCTGCAGGACGCGGCCCGGCACGATGACGTCCCCGGCCCGGGACATGGATATATCAATAAGTTCGATCTGAACGGCAACCTGCTCGGTCGTTTCGCTTCGCAGGGAACGCTCAATTCCCCGTGGGGCATGGCGCTCGCGCCGGCCGGATTCGGCGAGTTCGGGGGCGACCTCTTGGTCGGCAATTTTGGCGATGGCCGCATTAACGCTTTCGATCCAGCGACGGGCGCCTCCCTCGGGCCATTGACGGATGGTTCCGGCCATCCAATTACAATCCAGGGACTTTGGGGGTTACGCTTCGGCAATGGTGGTAGCGGCGGTGACCCGAACACATTGTATTTTGCCGCGGGAATCCCGGGCCCCGCAGGGATGGTCGAAGACCACGGCTTGTTTGGCAGCATCAGCGTGGTGCCGACCGAGCGCCAATTGGCAAATATTTCCACGCGAGCGTCCATCGGCACAGGCGACAACGTAGCAATCGGCGGCTTCATCATCCACATCGACCCGCCCCCCCCGATGACTCGTGTCAGTCCGCAAGACATACTTCCAACCAAGCGAGTCATCCTGCGCGGCCTCGGCCCTTCGCTCAACGTGAACGGCACACCCGTTCCCGGCCGCCTGGCTGATCCGTTCCTCGAGCTGCACGATATCAACGGCACGCTCATCGAGAGCAACGACAACTGGATGGATTCACCGGAGAAAGCTGACATCATCGCCAGCGGCCTGGCGCCAACCGATCCTCTTGAATCTGCCATCCTCAGGACCCTGCGCGCAGACACTAATTATACTGCCATCCTGCGCGGCGTGAACAACACCACCGGCATTGGGTTGGTGGAAGTTTATGATCTGGAACCGACCAGCAACACGCATCTGGCCAACATCTCGGGTCGCGCCTTTGTTTCTACCGGAGACGATGTCTTGATCGGCGGCGTGATTGTTCGTGGCGATGCGCCCGAACAAGTTCTCTTCCGCGCCATGGGGCCATCGCTTGCCGCCAAAGGCGTCACGGATGCATTGCAGGATCCAACGCTGGACTTGTACGACGTGCAAGGAAACCTGGTCGCGCACAATGACAATTGGATGGAAGAACCTGATGGCACACCCAATCCGGCAAGAACTGCCGAGATCATTGCGACCGGGCTGGCCCCCACCGATCCCAGGGAATCAGCCATCCTCGAGACACCGGATCCCGGCAACTATACTGCGATCGTTCGCGGAAAGAATAACACAACTGGCGTCGGGCTTGCGGAAGCTTATCGGCTCGGTCCGCCGCCGCCCACATCTTCGCCGCCCACATCTCCATGAGGTTGTAGACGTTTTGCTCTGCACAACGCTGCGCACGCATCGCGTCGCTCAGAGAGTGACGTCTACAGACAAATCAGCCTAGCAAGCCTCCGGCTTGCCTTTGTTGAGGGTCACATGCGAGATGCCCGTGCGACTACGCTCAAGGCAAGCAATGCGCTATTCTTTCTATCCCGAAGAAAGACTCATCATGATCTCATTTATCGTTCCGGCGTATAACGAAGAGCTGGAGCTTCCATCGACCATTGCAGCAATTCGGGCTGCGGCGGAAAGCGCGCATCAAGAGTACGAAATCATCGTGGTCGATGACGCATCGACGGATACTACGACGGAAGTTGCCGCAGCGGCTGACGCCCAAGTTGTTTCGATCAATCGCCGCCAAATCGCCGCCGCCCGCAACGCCGGCGCGAGCGCCGCGCACGGTCAAATCTTGTTTTTCGTCGATGCCGATACACGCATCAACTCCACACACCTTGTCGATGCAATCGCGGCACTCGAAGCCGGTTGTGTGGGCGGCGGCGCCCGCGTGATGACCGATGGCGTGATCCCGCTGTGGGGGCGCATCTTCGTGCGCGCCTTTTGCACTATTTACTTCGCGCTCAACCTCGGTGCGGGCGCCTTTCTCTTCACAACCCGCCGCAATTTCGATGCGATCGGCGGATTCGATGAGCAATATTTTATCGGTGAGGAAATTTATTTCAGTCTGGCCCTTCGAAAAGTGGGCCGCTTCAAAATTCTGCCTGAACCCATTGTCACCTCCGGCCGCAAATTGCGGATGTATTCCGCACGCGAAATTTTTGGGAACTCACTTGCTGTCGTCATCAGAGGAACGCGCGCCGCCCGCTCCCGCGACAAACTCGATCTTTGGTACGACGGCAAACGCGAAGACCGCGGCTCGCTCTAGCGATTGTCCCTCTTGCGCTGTGATGTATGATGCGATTGAATCGACCGAGATCAGTCAAAATGAAAAAAGGAAATCCGTGGATCGACATTTGTCCCGGGATCAAGCGCCAAACCATCACGAGTGGCCGCACGATGTACCAAATGCTTGCTAAACTCGAAGCGGGAAGCCGCATGCCGGAACATCGGCACCCGCAGGAGCAGATCGTGCACATTCTCGAGGGCAAAATACGATTGATCGTCGATGGAACGCCACATGAGCTCAGCGCTGGCGATTCATATTATCTGGCCAGCAACCTGCCGCATGGTGTGGAGACAATCGATGAATCGCGCGTGCTCGATACCTTCAGCCCGCCGCGCGACGAATATCTGGCGATTGACGAAGAAGCACAGAAGAAACTGTAGCGGCGCTCTGCACTCGAACGGCGGTCATAGACCGCCGCTACAGAAGATGTCGATTTTGGCCCACAAAAAGTGTGGATTTCGAATTGGCTAAGCTGATATCCTCACCGGCCTAACCAAAACAAACCTATGTTACACATCATCTGGTCCATTATTGTCGGTGCCATCGTTGGCTGGATTGCGGAGTTAACCCTGGGAGCGCGCCTCGGGTTCTGGAAATGCGCGTTGTTGGGCATCGCCGGTTCGATCATCGGCGGCTTGATCGCGCGACTCTTGTCGAAACCAGCGCCCGGATCTGCGTTTCACCCGGCCGGTTTCATCATGTCGATCATCTGCTCGATCTTGTTGCTCTATCTCTGGCTGAAGTTTGCGGCGACGCCCGCATAATTTGAAAACGTCGAACTTTACCAGCGACGCGGAAGTTGCTGCGCTGGTCGAAGCTTTTGAAACTGGGAGCATCCCGGCATCCGAATTCACTCACGTCGCGCACATCGCGGTGGCGTTGAGTTATCTCGAAAACCTGGCGTCGAACCAAGCGCAAGAGCGGATGCGCGAAAGGATTCGCGCGTTCGCAGCACATCACCGCGCCGGCAATCTTTACCATGAAACGCTGACCACGTTCTGGATGCGATTGCTCGAACATGTCGCCCAGACGTACGATGTCGATCTTCCACTCTGCCAGCGCATCAATTTAATCGTCGCACGCTGGGGAACCTCGGCCCCAGTTCAAGCACATTACACTCGCGAGTTGATCGCATCCAAAGCCGCGCGCGAAAACTGGATTCCGCCAGACCGTTTGCCGCTGCCGTTCTGAGTTCACAACAGCGCGACTTGCGGAAACGCCTTCTTCGTCTACAATAGGCGCTTCGTTTATGGCGGAGAGCACGGAAACGTTGAGCATCACGGAGTTCCAGCTGCATGAAAAAGATACGGGCAGCGCGGATGTGCAGGTTGCACTTCTCACGCGCCGGATCGAGCATCTGACCGAACACCTGAAGACCAACGCCAAAGATCATTCCTCGCGCCGCGGCCTGCTTAAAATGGTCGCGCAACGCCGGAGTTTGCTCGATTACTTGAGCAAAGCGAAAGCCGATCGCTACAAAAAGTTGATCGACAAGTTAAACCTGCGGAAGTAATCGTGCCGATCTTTGGGGAAGTCGCGTTCATCGTTTCCCCGTTCGAAGCCAAACGTAAATTAGAAACACAACAATCAGCAGTCCGGGCCGCACGAACCACCTTGGATTTAGGTTTTAGCCTCGAAAGCATTCGGGGTTAAAACCTACAGTCAAGGTGACCGGCCTGGAACTCGCACATCCAGGAGGTTATATGCAACACAAGGTCACGGCCCAAATCGGGGCCACTCACATCTCCATCGAGACCGGCAAAATCGCCAAGCTCGCCGACGGCGCGGTCATCGTTTCATGCGGCGACACCATGGTGCTGGTCAGCGCCGTCTCGGCCACCACCATCAAGGAAGGTCAGGATTTTTTTCCGCTCACGGTCGATTATCGCGAAAAAGCGGCGGCGGCGGGAAAATTTCCGGGCGGTTATTTCAGGCGCGAAGGCCGGCCAACGGAAAAGGAAACGCTCACCTCACGTATGACTGATCGGCCACTCCGGCCGCTCTTTCCGCAAGGATATTTCTACGACACCCAAGTCATCAGCCTGCTCCTGAGCGCGGATGGGGAAAATGACCCCGACATTCTCGCGCTCAACGGCGCGTCGGCTGCGCTGTGTGTTTCCGACATTCCGTTCGCTGGACCGATTGGCGCCGTGCGTGTCGGTCGTGTGAATGGCCAGTTCGTCGCGAACCCAACGCACACGGAGCGCACTCAAAGCGATCTCGATCTTGTTTACGTCGGCACGGAAAACGACGTAATCATGATCGAAGGCGCAGCCAAGGAAGTGCCGGAAGTCGAGTTTGTGAGAGCGCTCGAGTTCGCGCACGGACATGCGCGCGAGATGATTCGCATTCAAAAGGAACTCGCCACGCACGTGGGCAGACCGAAACGCGACATGCCGCTGCTGCAAGTAAATCAGGATTTGCTCGAAATCGCATACCGGGTGGCGGGCGATCGGATCGAAGGCGCGCTCTACAGCGAAGGAAAAGTCGCGCGCGCGAAAGCAGTCGATGCGCTGCGCGAAGCAGTAAAGGCGGCGATCCTGGAAAAACATCCCGAGGCTGACAAATTCGCCATCTCGCAAGCGTTCGATCACGTCCAGAAGAAAGCATTTCGCATCAGCATTCTTGACAAGAAGAAACGCGTGGATGGCCGCGCGTATCAGGATTTGCGGTCGATCAATTGCGAAGTGGGCGTTTTGCCGCGCGCACATGGCTCGGCGATTTTCCAGCGCGGCGAAACCCAGGCGCTCGCGCTCGCCACCCTCGCGCCGATCGAAGAAGCGCAGATGATCGATGCTTACGGCGGTGGCGAACAATCGAAGCGGTTCATTTTGCATTACAACTTCCCGCCGTTCAGCGTGGGCGAGACTGGGCGGACCGGCGCGCCCGGGCGGCGTGAGATCGGTCACGGCGCGCTGGCTGAGCGTTCGCTCGAACCGGTTGTGCCAAGCGAAAATGATTTTCGTTACGCCATCCGCATCTCCAGCGAGATCATGGAATCAAACGGATCGACATCGATGGCGAGCGTGTGCGGCGGCATGCTCGCGCTTATGGATGCCGGTGTGCCGGTGAAAACGCCGGTCGCAGGAATTTCCATCGGTTTGGTTACCGAATACGGCGAAGATCGACAATTGCAGCGCTACGAATTGCTTACCGACATCATCGGTTCTGAGGATCATTTCGGCGACATGGATTTCAAACTTTGCGGCACAGATGCCGGCATCACCGGTTACCAACTCGATCTGAAACTCCCCGGCATCAGTCACAAAATCATAGCCGAGGCAATTCTCCGCGCGAAAGAAGCGCGCACGAAAATTCTCGAGGTCATGCGCGGTGCTCTCGATAAACCGCGGCCGGAATTGTCGAAGTACGCGCCCCGCATCGAGACGATCAAAATCAATCCGGAGAAAATCGGCGCGCTCATCGGACCTGGCGGCAAAACCATCAAAGGCATCGTCGCGGAGACCGGCGCGGAAATTAACATCGAAGACGACGGCTCCGTGCACATCTACGCCACCAGCGGCGAGAGCATGGCGCGCGCGAAAGAAATTATCGGCGGCATGACGCGCGAAATCGAGATCGGCCAGACTTATCAAGGCCGCGTCGTTTCCGTGAAAGAGTTCGGCGCCTTTGTCGAAGTTTTCCCAGGCAAGGACGGCCTCGTCCACATTTCCGAGCTTGCGGATTTCCGCGTCAAACGAACGGAGGACGTCGCAAAAGTCGGCGACATGATCTGGGTCAAATGCATCGGCATCGACGACAAAGGCCGGGTCAAGCTTTCGCGCAAAGCCGCGCTCAAAGAACGCGCCGAAGCGGAGACCGGACAAGCTGCGGCGGCTGAGCAGCCCGGCAAATAACAATTTGTAGCGCCGCTCTATGAGCGTCGACTTATTGTAGTTAGCGACAGTCATAGACCGCCGCTACAGGATAATGAAAGCCGGGTTCCTTGAGAAACTGATCGAGCGACTCGGCCGCATCGGGCCGGAGGAGGTCCAGAATTATTTTCTGCGGCTGGCGCAGGAGAAAGGTTTTCTCGAGACCGTCTTTAACGCCATCCAGGAAGGGATCATCGTAACCGATTCGAAAGGGCGCATCACCTATCTCAACGATGCGGCCTGCGAATTATTCGGACTCGAGGCTGGCAATGCCATCGGCAAACGGCTCGACGAACGCATGCGCGGCCTTGATTGGGAATCATTGACGCAAAGCGGAGGACCAGTCAGCCGCGACATGGAAATTTTTTATCCAGCGAACCGGTTTATTAATTTCTACATCGTGCCGCTGATGATCGAACACCGCGATTCCGCAGCCGTGGACGCTCTCCCCGGAACGCCGCGGTCGGCGATCGCGGCTACAGGCGAGCAGGTTGGTCACGCGATGATTTTGCGCGACATCACCGAGAGCCGGCGCTCCGCGCAGCAAACGCTCGAGTCCGAGCGATTAAACGCGCTCACCTTGCTCGCCGCCGGCGTGGCGCACGAGATTGGCAACCCGCTGAACTCACTTCACATCCATTTGCAGTTGATGGAGCGCAAGGTGCGCAAACTAAAGGGTGAAGCGCGTCAGGAATTGCAAGAATCAATCGCCGTCGCCCGCGCCGAGATAGGCCGGCTCGATTCCATTGTCACGCAATTCCTGCGCGCGATTCGGCCTTCCAAGCCGCAACTGCATCCGGAAAGCGTGAACGCGATTGTCAATGAAGCAGTGCGCTTTTTCGCGCCAGAAATTCAGGATCGCGACGTCGTGGTCGAGCAGGAACTGCGTTCCGATCTGCCGCTGCTCCAGCTCGATCGCGACCAAATCAAGCAGGCGTTCTATAACGTGATCAAAAACAGCTTCGAAGCGATGAAGCGCCGTGGCATCCTGCGCATCCGCACCGACATGGACGACACGCACGTCCTCATCAGTTTCATCGACACCGGCGGCGGCATGTCCCCAGAAAATCTGAGCCGCGTTTTTGAACCTTATTTCACAACGAAATCGTCCGGCACCGGCCTCGGTCTCTTAATTGTGCGCCGCATCGTGCGCGAACATGGCGGCGAATTGTCGATCGAAAGCAGCCAAGGCAAAGGCCTCACGCTGACCATTCGATTGCCCTATCTGGACAAACGCGTTCGCATGCTTGAGGCGGGAACCGCGGACCGTCCCAAATAGCCGGCGGTCTTATTCCCCGCTGAATGTCTTTTTCAACCACGCCTCCAGCTCGCGCAAAAGAAGGCCGAGATAAGCGCCGGGTGATTCCTCGAAAAGATCGACAATGCGCGAGCTAAGATCTTGTTTCGGCTCTTCAATAGTTCCCGAAAGATGAACCGTCGTCCAAAGATAACCACCGCGCTCGCGGGCAAAGATTTCTTCCGGCTTTGGCAGCCAGTCGAGATATTCACGCGTGACCCCGAGTGCAATGGCGCCACCTAACGAACCGCGATTGATCGAAATCGCGCCTTCAATCCGAAATTTTCCCTTCTCTTCGAGCGCGATATTTTTGACCTCGATCTTCGGGTAACGCCAGGCCAAATCGAGCGAGCAATCGTTTAGTCGCAAATGCTCGAGCGATCTTTTTTGCGCCAGCGTCGCGAGCTTTTCCAGAAAGGGAAGCTGGTCGATCCGCGCGTCACACACGCGCAACGATCCTTCGCCTGCTGAACTTTCCAGCTTTGAATTTTTTCCCGTCCAATGAACTGCGCCGGCGCCCACGCCGGCAAAATGTTCTTTCCAATTTGAAGGCAGCCAACCGCGAATTGGCAGCCGATCGAAACTCACATTGAAATCGACGCTCTTATCTTGGCCAATGCCTACTCCTCCCGCGCCGTGAATGCTTCCGTCGCTCGCCGCGGCGAGCGCGCCCGGCGCAAGATCGAGAGCGTAAAGCGTGAGCAGTGTTTTGGTGATCAGCAAGTGCATGTGGCGCAGATAAAGATCGGGAATGAGCGCCATCTTCAGGGCACCGCCGGTTGCGCGATATTCGAAGTCGCTCCCGTGTGGCGTAATCAGCAATCGCGTGCCGAAAAAGCCCGCTCGCTCGCCTCGGAATTGCCAGGTCACGTTGGCCGGTTCCGATTTTATGTGCTTGAGATAAATGCGATTCGGCAAAAAAACCGAGAACCACGGCTTCGATGAAACCCCTTCCGGATTGGCTTCGTAAATCTGGATTCCTACTTCGCCCGATTGAATGTGCACTTCATCCAGCTCCCAGCGTCGCAGAAAAATGCCCCAGGGATTAAACTTCGCCCTCAGGCCGCGAGCATTCATTGTCTTGAGCGCTTTCTTCCCATCGCTGGCTTGGAAGCTCTCGCTTTCCACCGCCGCAAAACCGGTGCGGCGGATCGGCGCATAATGTCCGCTCGGAAAGTGCAGGCCTTTAGCCGTCTCGTCCTCGATCTTGGCGCGAAATCGATCGCTCTCGACGTAACGAGTCAGCCACGGATTGCAAAGCACAACCGCGCCCGCCACTACGAGAAAAACCACAATCGCTCCCGCCCAAATCAGCCAACGCCTTCGCAAGATCGACAACATCGTTCAACGGAACAGAGGCGTCCATGTCCGCCAAAGGACGGACTCGCTGCGGCGAGCCTGTGCGGCACGCGGACATCCTGTCCGCAGTTCTTGCTTCACCGGAGTGCAACTCCACCCCGCGAGCCGGTAGCAAGCCTAAATGTTGGATGGCGACTGACAATGAATCTAGAAAGCGCAGGCGCGGCCCCAGTGATGTCCGTTGTGATCCCTGCAATCGGAGTGCGTGCC
>Ga0209689_1003417_pt1 | contig 11713 bp, 10 predicted proteins | sample GraSoiAngelo_149_FD_187119 | JGI IMG/M metagenome (GOLD analysis project Ga0209689, IMG submission 187119) | Grasslands soil microbial communities from the Angelo Coastal Reserve, California, USA - 14_1009_09_30cm (SPAdes) (version 2) | ecosystem: Environmental > Terrestrial > Soil > Grasslands ...
CGCCGCGTATTTCAAAAATCCTCTTCGATTGAGCATGGCATCCTCCCGAACAAATTTCGGCCGTCAGCTCGCGTTTCTTCCTCGTGGTCTGATCCAGCACCTTGAAGGCCTCTACAAGGCACGAGCTTATTGCCCGCGACCGGAGAGGCTCGCTCCTCGGCTGCTGCTCGGCGAATAATCCAGGCCATGAACCTCTGCGCCCGTTAGCGAATGGCGATCGGCGCCACCGCCGACCCGGTGCCGCCCTTGATCTTCAGCGGCTGTACGATGAAGGCGAATTCGTAGGCGCGCGCCGCCGCCAGCGCCTCCAGCTCCAGATTCTCGATCAAGTAGATGCCGTGCTGGATCAGCATCATCGCATGAACCGGCAGGTTGTGCGGCGGCTCGGAAGGCCGCACCTCGACGCAGCAATTATCCGCCGCGATCATCATCGGAGCCTGTCCTACGAGCCACTGCGCCGCCGCGATGCCGATGCCGGGGTTGACCGAGCCATAACGCTGGTTCTCCTTGCCCATCAGTTTGGACCAGCCGGTGCGGATGACGACCGCATCGCCAGGCTCGAGCTTCTGGTTTGCTTTTGCGAGCGCCTGCTGGAGATCGTCCGGCGTGATGTTATAGGAGGTCGGAAGCATATCGACGCCCTTCAATCCGGCAACGTCGATCAAGACGCCGCGGGCCATCAGGCTGCCGACGTTCTCGACTCCGAGCTTCTTGAATCCACTTCGCGTGCCGATCTCGCCGAGCTTGAAGCAATTGTAAAAACTATCGCCCCACATCTGGTGGGCGAAGGCGTCGAACTGGGTGCCGATCTGGCCGAGCTCGGTGACGACCAGCTCTTCATTGGCCTGACGAGCATTCGCTGCCGGCAGTGCCGGTTTGGTGTAGATGTTGAAGACGCGGCCGGTATTGATAAAAGCTTCCTTGGGGTCCGGAGAAAGTACTGCAGCGAGCTCGAACACCTCGCCGGTCTTGATCAGTTTTGCCGCGCGCAGAACCGTCTCGGGCTTCATCATATTGGCGGAACCGCGCTGGTCGCCGGCTCCCCACTTCGACGGGCAGCGCTGATTGTCCGGCGGCATCTGCCAGGTTTGGGCGTGAAGCGGCACGCCACCGAAAGCAAGCACCGCCGCAGTCGTCATGGCCAAAGCGCTAAAGTGCATCTTGCTACCTCCCCAATGTGGATTGTTTCTTGAATCTTGCAGCAATTCGAGCTTCCGTTACTGAGCTGAAGAGATTGGTAGCATGGGTGCCACCAATCTCCAGATAAAATGATCGGATTTATTTTTTTAGAACCCGACGTGGAGAACTGAAAACCGGCTCCCTCAGCCGCGTGCGAGCCAGCTATCAATAGCTTGATAGCGAGTCCTATAAAAGAAAGCAGTCCGCTAATGCCCATTTTCGAGGCGGAGAGTATCCACAAAGGTAGCATTATGTCAACTTTTTATCGCGCAATCGGCAGATTTGCAGAATCTCCTGACACCCAGAATCTCACGCCTTGAACTGTTTGAACCGTCTAGCAAACGGCTTTGCGCCGCGGCTTTAAGCGCAAATCGAAGCGGCAAGAACAAGGAGTTAATAATCAGGTGCGAACCCAAGTCTTTAAGGATGCTTTTCCCGACTCATTCATTTATCTCTTCCCTCGCGAGGGTCGAAAGCGACCGTATAGTAGCATCGGCGCTCAGGACTCAATGATCGAGCCAAAAGGTGAGGATAGACATCGCTTCTATCCCGGAGTAATAAAGCTTCAGGTTGCTAGCTGGCAGACTGATCTGGCGGAAAGGAGACCAAATCATGGCGCGATGGTTCTCGATCAAACCGGCGATTACTCTAAAGGGTCGTAAGTTTAAAGGGTTTAGCGGCTGGTCTGGAAAGCCCCTCCATCCACCGCTTACTGACTTTCCTGTCACCTGCTACGTCCTGGTAGGACTATTCGATATCATCTCCTATGCGCTAGGCGGCGCAAGGTCGACGGCCAGGGACTTCTTCGTGTCAGGTACGCACGTCATCATCGCGGGCGCCGTCGTATCTGTCGGCACCGCGCTTACCGGCTTCTGGGACTGGCTAACGTCAACGCCCAAGCACACGCAGGCATGGAGAACGGCTAACTGGCATATGACAGTCATGCTGACCGTCACTGCGATAGTGGTCGTTGACATCATCGTTCGCTTGCGCGGGTGGGACAGCGCCTACACAGGATTAGGCACGATGATTTTATCGGTTTTGGCGGCGGCGCTCGTTAGCTTTGGGGCGACGTATGGAGGATCGCTTGTTTACGATTACGGCTTTAACGTTGAGACATCCGGCGACCATCCCGTCTGGCACGAATCGGAAAAGGACATATTCCCGGGCGAGCACTAAAGCGCGGACCCTACGCCAGACGCGGCCTGGCGATCTCGGGCCTTAGAATTTTGAATCCGGCAGCGTCCTACTCTCCGGTACGACAACCACGGTCCAACCGTGCTGGACGGCTTAACGGCCGAGTTTCAAAAAATTGACAAGACCGACCATGATAATTCAAAGTGCGGACGATGAGTGTCAGGCTGAGTCTGCACTTCAAAGCGTGCCTGGATCGAACATCTGAAGCAATCTTGAACCGGTTGAACGCTTTGAACAGCTTGAACTATTTAGTCATCGGCTTCGGCCCGCGGCAAGATTCAAGCATGCGGCAAATTTGATCTCGGGGACGCGATGGTCGGCTTGCACTGACAGTGGAATTGCCCTATTGGTCAAGCTTACGCATTATCAGGAGAAACCATTGGCGAAAATTGACACCACGCAAACGCTCGTAGCGCCTCTTCCCGCTTGGGGCCGACTCGCGGCGAACTCCACAGCCCATATGGTCGAGCATCTTTTTGCCGGGGTGATCGCGGTCATCTTGCCGCTGATTACCACTTCATTGGGCTTAAGCCTGGCGCAAGCCGGCGCGCTCGCTTCCGCTCGCACTTTGATGGCCGGCGCCGCCAGCTTTCCCTCGGGATTTCTTGCCGACCTTGCCAGCCGGCGAAACCTTCTTTTAGGCCTCTGTCTCGGGATGATCGGCCTCGGCTGTCTCGGCCTGAGCGCGGCTTGGAGTTTTCCCGTTTTGCTGATTTTCATGGCGCTAGGCGGCGCCGGGAGCGGAGGTTTTCATCCGCAGTCGCTAGCGATTCTATCCGCCGCGTATCGGGAGAAGCGCGCTTTTGCCTTGGGCGTGCACGATAGCAGCGCAAATCTCGGAGAAGTCATTGGGCCGCTCGCGCTGGGTCTCCTGATCACGTTTGTCGACTGGCGGACCGCGCTTCAGATCTGGGCGATTCCCGGTCTGGCCATCGGGCTCCTTTACGCGCTGCTCGGCGCCGAAGACGGTGTTGAGGCGTCCGAGCGGCGCGATTATCGCCGCGCGCTTTGGGAAGATGTGCTCAAGAACAAAACCGTCTTCAGTCTGGTGGTGGTTTCCACGTTCCGCGCCATGGGGCAAACGGCGCTGAGCGCGTTCCTGCCGCTCTACTTGTCGTTGCACCTAAAACTCTCCGGCGGCGCTGCCGGAGCATACATGTCGTTACTCTTTTTCTTCGCCGGCGTGGCGCCGGCCTTCGTCGGCTGGGTTTCCGATCGTATCGGCCGCAAGAGCCTCATCGTTGCGTTCTCGATCGCGAGCGTGGTTGTCATCGTTGCCATTCCTCATCTCAGCACCGGGCCGTTCCTGGCGGTAGCGCTCGCCGCTCTCGGCGCGCTCCTCTGGGCGCTTCGTCCGGTGATCGTTACAGCAGCGATGGAAGCGGCGCCGCAAAATCTCGCCGGCAGCATCGTGGCGGTGCTTTACGGAGCCAATATGGGCGTATCTTTTCTCGCCCCGCTCATGGCCGGTCTGATCGCCGATGTCTACGGCCTCCCGGCAGCGCTGCTGTCGATCTCAGCCTTCCCGCTGCTCGCAGCCGTCGTCATGATACTGCTTTTTAGGCCCGCTCAAGTCAGGGCGTGAATGTCAAAGGTAAACAGGCTGTTGAAAAAGGCCCACCTGCTTCGTTGCGCTCAATCGCCTCGCTCCAACGTATCAGTAAATACGCCTCCGCTCGTCGATTTCTCGCGCGCCTCGCATCTGGACCTTTTTGAACAGCCTGGAATCATAGTTTTTCAACAGGCTCTAAAGATTTCACCAACCATGACATAGAATTTTTAGTTTCATCGCCGCTAGAAATTTCCACGACGCGCAATATTCAGATCGAGCTTCAGCTGCTATCATTTTTTGACCATAGCGGACAATTACGTCTATACCGGCTACCCCACCAATTTCTTAGTTTCTAGGAAAATCGCGGTAAATTTGACATTTTACTTCCGGTAGAAGCATGCCAACCAAGTTTATGGTCCGATGGCATAACCATTGCTGTAATCCAACCTTTTGAAGTCCCGATGTTAAGATTGACGTTGTTAATTGCATTACTGGCCGGAGACGTTTCCTGGACGCAGGCAAACGAAGACGGCGAGAAGTGCGCCGCCGAAGCCGAACGAAACGACTTTAATCTCTCCATCGATTTTTGCACGGCGGCTATTCAATCAGGCCAGCTCTCGGATCAGGACCTCGCGATCACCTTCAACAACCGGGCCTTCGCCTACTACAACAAGAAAGACTACCAGCAGGCAATTCGAGATTACGATCGAGCGATCAGTTTACAACCCAACTATGGTCTCGCGCTCACAAGGCGAGGCGCTGCGTTATTGGAAAAGCATCAATATGAGCAGGCGCTCGCCGACTACGACGCAGCGACACAACTAGATGCAAAGTTGGTCTCAGGCCGTTCCAAGGGTTTTTTGTTTTTTTTCCTGGGCCGAATGACACAAAGCGCCGAGACATTCGAGAACTGCCTAAAGTCGGATCCGGACGACATCGGGGTGATTCTCTTTCGTTATTTGGTGGAGGCCAAGATAGGCAACGCGCTCGCCGCTGCTCGTGAGCTGGAAGCCGACTCGGCGAAGCTTAAAGAGCGCCATTGGCCCACGCCGATCATAGATTTTCATTTAGGAAAAATCGATGAGAAGGCGATGTTCGCAGCCGCCAACGATCCCGATCCGAAGAAAAGGAGTGAACAAATCTGCGCGGCGAACTTTCATGCCGGCGAGGCCAGACTGCTCAGGGCCAACGTCACTACGGCGATTGCTTTACTGCGCGCCGCGGAGAAGGACTGCCCATCGCACCTTTATGAATCTCACGGCGCCAGCACAGAACTCAAACGGCTGGGGCAGAAACGATGACAACAACAGCATCCTGAAGATCGGTACCAGCCACGCCTTTAATATCATCCTTCGTGAGCACTGTGGTCTCTCCCCTCTGGTCAAATCTCCTTACTTCAAGCCAGAGAAAAAGTCTATTGAATGGCGGCGCAAAACCGATGATTCGGTTTCCAGCAACTCGGGTTGCTTTTCACTGTTGGACTAAATAAATAGGAAGCGAACAAAAGGCCGTCGAAGATGAACGTGAACGAAATTTCTGAATTGGTGCCCGGGGTGCCGAAAGGTTTGGAGATCGGTCTACGCAACTATTGGTATCCTATCGTGCAGTCCGAGGAGCTAGGTCAGGGCAAACCTATCGGCATCCAATGCCTGGGCGAAAACTTGGTAGTTTGGCGCGACGACCGTGGGTTTCCGGCTGTCTTGTCCGACCGTTGCCCGCATCGCTCCGCGAAGCTATCCCTGGGTCGTGTCCTAGAAGGAAAGCTTCAATGCGCGCTGCACGGCTTGCGCTTTGACAGTGGCGGACAATGCGTGCTGATACCGTGGGAGGCCAATGATAGTCCGAGCCTGAATGAGGTCCATGCGCGTTCCTACCCGGCCGAGGAGTTGGGGGGGTACATCTGGGCTTACCTTGGTGATGCAGCGAAGTTTCCGCCACCGCCCCTGACCGACGAAGTTCCGGAAGAGCTTAATCACGCTGATGAGTTCTTGTGGTTTCGAATGCCGACGGAGGTGTGGCAAACAAATTGGCTGCTGGCGATCGACGGCGGGGACGGATTTCATGCGGTGATCCTGCATGCCGAAACCCAGGCTGTGACGGACGGCTCTTGGCAGGGAGGAAGCCCCCAAGCTGCAACGGCTCCTCTGGCCGAGCGACGGGTAAAGATCGTTCAGACCTCATACGGGGTCAGCGGTGTCGCCACCGATCGTGACGGCAAGCCCATTCATCACGGGCACCTGCTTGAAGTCAAAGGGGACCGGTTCTTGTTTCCCTGCATCTCAACCAACGTGATCCGTCCCGTGCCCGGGGTAGAGCCCTACGTCTCAAGATTGTGGCAGTTCCCGATAGACGATAGCCGATGCATCATCCAGCGGTTCGCCGTGCAAAGGGCCCCTACCACTGAAGCGCGCGAACGCTGGGCGAAGCTTTTTACGGAGGTAGTCGGGCCGCGCTTCAAGAGCATATCCAGGGAGGACGCGATGATCGCCGAGTCCCAGGGCGATCTTGTGACCGCCAGGACAAACGAACACCTCTTCGAGCCGGACATCAGCATGTATGAAGTGCGCCAAAGGATAAGAGACGCTTTTTTAGCGCAGCTAAGCGGGAACCGCATGGCGCCCAGCAAAAACTCACTTGTTTGGCCAATAGCTTAAAATAGTGCGTTGGAGTACGGGAGTGTTGGAGTGTCGGGTTTTAAATGCATCACTCCATTACTCCATCACTCCATCTTCTGTCCCGTAGCGCCACGATTGAGTGCGGCATATGACGTTTTTTCAGCAGGCAAAGCCAGAGGAGGATAAAGAAATCTATGGCAGGCCGACTGGACGGCAAAATAGCGATGATCACCGGAGGCGGAAGCGGTATAGGAGCGGCTACGGCCCGTCTTTTCTGCCGCGAAGGCGCCAGAGTTGCGCTGGTCGATATCGACAGAAAAAAAGTTGAGGAGGAGGCGGCGCAGCTCTCCCACGAGATCCTCTCATCATGGATCTTACCGATCATGGCCGATGTATCCAGCCGTGAGCAGACAAACGAAGCAGTTTCACGAGCGGTTGCCGAATTCGGCGGGCTGGACGTGCTCGTCAACAATGCCGCATTGCGGGAATATTTTCCATTAGCAGAGGCGCCGGAAGAGTCGTGGCAACGGATTATCGCCACGAATATTCTCGGTGTGGTAAACTGTTGCCAGGCTGCCATCCCCGCACTTCGCAGGGCCGGCGTCGCCAGCATCGTCAACCTGTCGTCGGTCTTCGGAGTCGTCGGACGTAAAGGTATGGGACAGTACGATGCCACCAAGGCGGCTATCTTAGGTCTAACCCGCGCTGGCCGCCGAAGAGGCCGAGCATGGAGTCCGTGTCAACGCTGTCTGTCCCGGCTCTACGTTGACGCCGTTTACGTTGGGCAGGGCCAAAGCGCGCGGTATGACGGAAGACGAGCTGAGGGTCAAAGGCTTCGCTCCATCGCTCCTGAATCGGTGGGCGACACCTGAGGAGATCGCCTATCCTGTCTTGTGGCTCGCTTCCGATGAAGCTTCATTCATCACGGGAGCTGTGCTCATTGCCGACGGCGGTTTGTCCGCCATCTGATCGAGTGCAATTCACTTCAATCCCAATTCCGTCTGTATTTCTCTCAGGAGGCGAAAATCGGCCACCTCGTCGATCGATATCTCCTTCTTCAGACCCAATTGCTGCACCAGCAGAGAGATCTCAAACCGCAAGCCTTCTCTGCTGATGGATCCATTCGGGCTGTAGTAGTCTTTGGACTGCGCGTAGATTAACTCCGCGTCGCCCCGCGAGAGGTTTAAAAAATTGGCAAAGAACTCCGCCGCTTCCAATTTATTTCTATCTGACCTTATATACTGAAGGCTCTTAATGGTCCCACGCAGGAAACGCTTGATAGTATTCGAACGGTTTTTCAAGGTATCGACGCTCGTGGATATGCCGCCCAATCCCAAGGGGACATAATCGCTGGCTCGCGCTATGACGTGAAAACCCTTCGCCTCCGCCTTGATGCCCATCTCCGTGCCAACCAGAGCGGCATCAACCTGCCGCGCGAGTAGGGCTAACGTGCTGCTTTGCATGCTGCCCGTGGGGAACATCTCCGTGTCCTTGCCAAAACCGCCTAACCCATGCTTCTCGAGCATCATCTGCGATATGTAAGTTACGTTACCGCCGACATCGGTGACGGCAAGCACTTTACCTTTCAAATCCTCCACCCGCTTGATCTCAGGCTTTGCATACAGATGCCAGTTCAACCGATCCACCATGTAGCCGATCATGCGGATAGGTCTGCCGGTGACGGGCGCTCTAATTGCGGAGCTATGAAAATCCACCGCGACATCGCCTGTCATCATCCCGGTAATGGCCGGAGTGGAGCCCATCTGTACTACGTCAATCTCCAGACCCTCTTGCCGATAGAAGCCCTTTTTGACTCCCACCAGCAAAGGTACATTCGGCAAAGCTCGAACTGGAATCGCAGCAACGATTCTCTCGACTTTGGTCGACTTCTCCTCCGGTGCCTTTTGCGTCAGCGGGGTTTGCTCCATTTGCGCTGAAGATGTTCCAGGGCGATCAAGCCCAGCTACGGCGACGCCGTTTAGAACGACACCTGCTAAGATCAAAAGGAACGAAGGTGAAAATGATCTTGCTACGCTTAGCGCCATACGAGATTCCCTTCGGCTTTTTGGTTGTTTTCGGCGATGCCCAGCGAAACAGCGCATCCTAAGTTTGCCAGCCAGGATCGGGTTCTCCTTCCATGGCGCGACGGATATCCGGCCGGGAGGGCCAGCCGTCCCCCAACGGTCGATAAGCTCAGGAGTCCTCGGCCATACTTTTGGTTGGTGCGATGCCTCGTCCTGAATGTAATCGATGTCCGATGTGTACTCGACAACGTAGTCTACCAGTTCCTTGAAGTAACAGAAAATATTATTTCCCGTGAAATCCGCTGATTACCTTGAACCTTGAACTTTTGACGGATTGAACGGCTTGAACGATTCACAGGACTTTAATATATGCTCGTACAAATCAAAACATTCGGGAGGAAACCCATGCGGGATAACGAAATAACGAAAATGCTTCTGGCTGTTCTCCTTACGATTTGCGTTTCGGTGACTACGGCGCGGAGCGCCGAGCTGATCCCGCTGCGCGCGACCTACGCGGCGATCGGCGGCGCCTTTGCGCCGCTCTGGATCGCGCAAGACAAGGGAGTGTTCAACAAGTACGGTTTAGCGGTGGATTTGAAATATATGCTGTCGGCCACGGGCACCCAGGCGCTTTTGTCCGGCAGCATGGACATCGTCAATCCCGCCACCGAGCTGATCGAAGCCGGTTTGGGCGGAGCGCGGGTCGCTTTCATTATCGGCATTTTGAATCGCGCCGTGTTTTCCGTTTACAGCAAGCCCGATATTCGCCAGTTTTCCGATCTGCGCGGCAAGATTCTTGGCGTGACCGTACCGGGATCGACGACCGATTTGACTGCGCGCATCTTGCTTCAACAAGCGGGCATGGCCCCCGGCAAGGACGTGCAAGTGACCCACTTGCAAGGGATGCCCGACCTGATCACGGCGCTCACTCAAGGCCGGATCGACGCGGCGATTATATCGGCGCCGACGACATTGAAAGCGCGCCAGGCGGGTCTCAAAGAGCTAGTCGATATTACGGCGAAAAATATTCCGATGATTCACGCCGGCTTGGCGACGACGCGCGACTTCATCAAAACCAATCCCGACAAGGTGCGCCGCTATGTGCAGGCGTATATTGAAAGCAACAAAATCGCGCGCACCGACCCCGAAACGACCAAGCAGATCATTGGGAAATACACCAAGACGGAAAACCGGGAAGATCTGGACGAAACCTACAACACCTATGCGAAAGCGTGGGAGCAAGTGCCTTACGTTTCCGCGGCGGCCATGCAGACCTTGCTCAACTTTTCCATCAACCCGGCGGGCAAAACGGCCAAGCCCGAGCAGTTTATAGACAACTCCTTTGTCGCCGAGCTGGAAAAATCGGGTTTCATCAAGGACCTCTATAAACAATAAATGCGCATTGCTTGGTATATGGTCGCCGGCGCGGAAGGGACGTGTCTTTTCGGGACAGAGATAGCTCAGACTTCCCAGCCGCGAGCCCGGGAATCACGGAAAAGGTCACCGAAAAGGGTCAGTCTGATCGCAAATGACCGAACGACCAACCCTTGTAGCAACGGTCAATTGAAAATAGCTCTGCGATGAGAAGTCACAAATTGGCCGGCATTCACCGTTCCATCGTGTTCTTATGCGAGCAGGGCCGCTACCAGGCCGGATAAGACAATGCCGTCGAAAGTGCCCGCGCCGCCTATGCTCGCTATCGCGGGCGCGCCGACACGAGCCTGTGCAAGAAACTCGATGAAAGCGGCTTCATGGACCGGCTCTATCAGGGAAGTTGAGCGTGCTTGTACCGGCTCAAGCATGGGAAGGAGGTGTCAGACTTGCCTAACTCTATTAACTTTATTTTTCTCGCCGGGCCGTCTACAACCGCGCCACGAATCCGCTCTTGTCGAGTCGGCGAACCGCGATCAGGATAGTTTCATCCGTTCCGGCCGTTCAATTCGTTCCAACGTTTAACAAATTTAAGCATTCAATGGAGCGCGGTAGCCACGTAGTGTCCCAGAGTCCGAACTGTTATGTTGAGTAAACGCATTTTTATTGCACATCGGAGCCGACTAGAGACCGTTCGTAGCGTTTAAGAAAGTCTTCATGGAATTTTTCAATCCGCATTTTTTCGTGCTGACTTTGGCGCTGGTGGGTGTGGTTATCATCATCGCCGCGCTGCTCTCCGGGCTCATCGACCGCAGCGACCTGCCCCAGATCGGCGTCTTTTTGGCGCTCGGCGCGATGCTCGGCCCGGCGGGGTTGGGATTGCTCGATATCACTCTCGAGTCGCCGATCCTTCGCATCGTGGCCACTTTGAGTCTGGTTCTGGTGCTGTTCACAGACGCCGTTGGCCTCAGCATTGCGGAAGTGCGCCGTCATGGCGCGCTGGCTTTTCGGGTTTTGGGCCCCGGCACCTTGCTCTCCGCCGGGCTTATCGCTCTCGCGGGATGGCTGATGCTAGGGCTCCCGCTTGCGGGCGCAGCCATTCTTGGCGCGGCGCTCGCCTCGACGGACCCGGTGATGCTGCGTGGTCTCCTGCGGCGCCCGGGTCTTCCCGGGCCCGTGCGGCTGGCTCTGCGGCTGGAAAGCGGTCTCAACGATGCCGTCTTATTACCCGTCGTCCTGCTGGCGATGCCGTTTCTCGGTCATGGCGGATTCCCGAGTCAAACCGAATGGGCGCGCCTCGGTCTCGATCTTTTTCTTCTAGGACCGGGCGCCGGGATCGCCGTGGGGCTGCTCGCGATCGCCGCGCTGGAAGTGATCCGGCGCAAGACCGGAGTGCGCCGGGACTATGAATCCCTCTACTCTTTGGGCGTGGCCTTCGCGGCTTTTGCCGCGGCCGAGGCCGTTCACGGCAGCGGATTCCTCGCCGCTTTCGCCGCCGGGATAACGATTGCCGCCCTGGACGTCGAGCTTTGCGATTGTTTTCTTGAGTACGGCGAAACCACCGCTGAGATGACGCTCCTCTTTACTTTCGTTCTATTCGGTAGTTCGCTCATCTGGAGCGGATTCACGGTACTGAGTTGGCCGGTCTTTTTCTTCGCCGTAATCGTGGTGTCGATCCGGCCCATCGCCTTTTTCGTCTCCCTAGCCGGCACCCGGCTCGATTTCCGTAGTCGCCTCTTGATCGCCTGGTTTGGACCGCGCGGCCTGAGCTCGCT
>Ga0209689_1003426_pt1 | contig 11700 bp, 16 predicted proteins | sample GraSoiAngelo_149_FD_187119 | JGI IMG/M metagenome (GOLD analysis project Ga0209689, IMG submission 187119) | Grasslands soil microbial communities from the Angelo Coastal Reserve, California, USA - 14_1009_09_30cm (SPAdes) (version 2) | ecosystem: Environmental > Terrestrial > Soil > Grasslands ...
CAGGAAGCGCCATGAGTTCAACTCGTCGATCACTGCCCCAAGCGTTGGGCCGAAGCTGGAGCGGTCGCCCTTCCCCAGCTTGTTTTCGTTCACGTGCTTGTACTGGATCCAGTCAGGGGAATCGATGGACGGGAATTCGGCCAGGGCACCTTCGGCAGCCCATGGTTGGAGGAACTGATCAAGCACGATATTGGGAAATGGCTCAGCTTGAGCATACTCGACCCGGAGCGCCGGCAGACCGGCACACCGATGGCTATACGGAAAGATCCTTTCTTGGAGGTCATGTCCATCCCGATCAGTTTCAACGATCCGGCTCATGAGCTGCTCCGATCACGAAATGGTATACAAAACCTTGACGCTTATCAACGGCACTGGTTGAGTAGCAGATGAGACAGTGCAAACGGGGAAAAGGTACAATGGGATCATGCTCAGGCTGGTGTCTTTCGCTGTCGCGTGTGCTCTCTGGGTCACGTCCGCCGCCGGGGAGCCCAGCCGCCCGCTCGTCGGGCACATCATGGCCTTGCTCGCGGTGTTCGAAGAGGCCGACGTGCTGCCGCCTGAGTCTTCTCCTGGGGCAAATGCGCTGATCCATGCGCTGATTCAAACCCAGGCGGCCCTGACCAAAAGCACCAACCCGGCCACCCTGGAATGGTTCGCCGAAGCCCTGCGACGGAGCGAGGCCCCCGGAGCCGAGCCCGATCCTCGGGAGGGACTCACGTCCCGCGCGCTGGAGGCAATCGTCACCTACGCCGAGACACACCCTCCAACCGCACGCTCCGACGTGATGGCCGGGCTTCAGGAATTCAACGTCAGCCCGGCCGATCTCGACCTCCTAGCGAGGGTCTACCGCCAGGCGCACGACCGTTTCCGCTCCACAGGGCGAAACATCCACCGCATCTATGAAGCCCAACGGCGCGCCATGCCGTTCCAGTGAGCCCGGGGGCCTCCTTCCCTATTCTTCGGTGATCTGTTAAGATCGCCCCACACGAGCCCCAGGAGGCAGCCATGGCAACCAAAGCCTACATCCTCATCAAAGTCAAAGCGGGAAAGACCAAGGACGTCGTCAAAGCCCTGAAGACGATCGGGGGGATCCATCAGGTGCATCCCTGTTTCGGTCAGCCCGACATCTTCAGCTTCATCGAAGTGAATGACGAGAAAGCCTTGTCCGACGTCGTCATCTCCAAGATCCATACCATCGACGGCGTCGAGGAAACCGACACGCACATCGTCGCAGAAGCCTGATCTGCAAGGAGCAACGCGCAGGGACGATGCACACGATCAGCCTGATGCGCGGGCCGTTTCAGCTCTGTGATCCGTGTTACGACACCGTCGTCTCGGAGAAACTCGTGGACGCCCGCAACTTCGCCGCCGATCACGATGCCGTCTTTGACCACGTCTGTCCCAATTGCTACGACAGGAACAGGCCCTTGATCGACGACATGCTGGGCAGCAGCGAATAAGCCGGTGACGGCTGGGGGGACGCCATGGCTCTGAACAAAGAATTCGACCCGTTGAGCGAGGTGCCCGGGCTGAAGAAGATGAGCCCCTTCGTCATCCTCGCCGTGGTCCTCATCCTGCTCTGGGTGTTTTCCCCTTTCGTGATCGTCGGCGCCGGTGAGCGGGGCGTGGTGTTCAACCAGCTACACGGCGTCGAGCAGAAGATCCTGCCGGAGGGCTTCTCCTTCATCATTCCGGTCGTCCAGCGGGTTATTAAGATAGACGTCCGGATCCGCAAATCGGACAGCCGGGCCACCGCCGCCTCCAAGGACCTTCAGACGGTTGCTACCGAGATCGTGCTGAACTTCCATTTATTCCCGGACAAGGTGAACAAGATCTATCAGGACATCGGCCTCGAATACGAAAAGCGCATCATCGATCCGGCCGTGCAGGAGATCGTCAAGGCCGTCACCGCCAAGTTCACGGCCGAAGAGCTGATCACCAAGCGCGAGTTCGTCAAGGAGGAGATCAAGACCGCGCTCCATGCCCGGTTGATGGCCTCGTATATCTCGCTCGATGAGCTGAACATCACCGACTTCCAGTTCTCGAAAGGCTTCAACGAGGCGATCGAGTCCAAGCAGACGGCCGAGCAGTTGGCGTTGAAGGCCCAACGGGACCTGGAGCGGGTCAAGATCGAAGGCCAGCAGAAGATCGTGCAGGCCAAGGCGGAAGCCGAATCCCAGCGGATCCAGAAAGAAACGATCAGCCCAATCATTTTGCAGCTCCGGGCCATCGAGAAGTGGGACGGGAAGTTCCCGCAAGTGATCGGTGGAAGCGGCGCCCTCCCTTTCATTAATATTGACTCCGGCAGTACCAGAAAATAGTCGCGCCTCACATGAGTACCCCCGCACCCAAGTATGACCGCAAAGAGATCGGCTCGGCCATGGTCCGCATCCCCAGCGGCACCGGCATGCCCGACCCCCTGGACGTCGCCATCGATCCGTACGCGCCCACCAAGGTCGCCAAGCAGGTGTTCATCAAGGGCTTCCAGGCCTGGCCCCAAAAGGGAGGTCCGTATCCCGCCGTGCTCATCCTCCACGAGTGGTGGGGGCTCAACTCCCACTTCCAGGAGCTCGCCTATCGGGTGGCCCAGCACGGCTACGTGGCCCTCGCCGTGGATCAATACAGCCGGCTCGGGGGGCCGGTCACCGGCGATCCCGCGCTCGCCGCGCAACTCATGGGCAAGGTCAACGCCGCCGATCTCATGCATGATTTGAACGACGCCGCCGAATATCTGAACTTCCAGGACTATGTGAAGAAGAACCGGATCGCGGTGATCGGATTCTCCATGGGGGGCTCTCACGGCCTCCGCTTCGCCTGCGCGCGCCGCCAGCTCCGGGCCGCCGTCATCTTCTACGGCAACGTGCCGATCGAGAAGCTCTCGACCCTGCGCTGCCCCGTGCTCTATCACCAGGCGGAGAAAGACGAGTCGGTTACTCAGCAGGAAGTGGACCACCTAGTCAGCGCGCTCACCGCCAACAAAGTGATGTGCGCGGTCCACAAGTATCCGGGCACCACCCACTCCTTCTTCAACGACACAAGACCGGACGTCTACAAGGCGGAGGCAGCGGCGGAAGCCTGGGCCAGAACCCTCGCCTTCCTGGACAAATACATCCTGGCGGACCATCCCGGCGTCCGTCCCCTTCCGGACTCCCAACGAGTCCGGTGAAGAAAGGAGGCCGACCATGATGTGTCCACTCTGCGGGCTCGACGTACTACCGGAGAAAGTGTGCATGAACTGCGGGTACGACCCGAGCAGGCCGAGCGTCCGCCCCTCCGGCAAGCCCAGCATCCCCAGCGCGCCCAAACAGGACAACACCTATGGCACGAGAGACTTAGGCCGAGGCGTGACCGAGAGGAAAGCCGCCAAATCCAAATCGAAGGAGAGAGCCGCCGTGCCGCCGCGCGCGGCCATCCCGGTGCCTGATGACTACTTGGAACAGATCGACCGTCTGGAATCCTGGCCGACCGCAGCTCCGCTGTCCATGCCGCCGCCCACAGCCCAGACTATGCCCCAACAGTCCAAGACGCATCAGGCCTCGGTCCCGGTCACCACGCAGTTCGCCTTTGAAAACCAGCGTATCACCGGATATGCAGGGCTCGTGACAGCCACCGTGGCCGTCCGGATCGGCGAGCCGGATGAGCTGCTCCCTCCAGGGCAGAACCTGCAGCGTCTCAGCGGAGGACCGATCGGGATGCGGCTGCGCAAGGCGGTTGACCTGGCGCTTGCCGACCTGAAGACCGAGGCCCTCGAACGGGGGGGCAACGGCGTTGTGGGGGCACGCCTTGAAGTGCTCCCCACGCAGGGCTCTGTTGCGTTCGTCACTCTGAGCGGAACAGCCGTCATTATCGAGTAATCAGCGACGCACGACCGGTTCCCCACGCGAGTCGCATGTCCATCGCGCAGCACCTACGGCGGTATTTCCTGACGGGCCTCGCCGTCGTCGTCCCCCTCTGGGGTACGTTCCTCATTCTCAAAGCGCTGTTCACCGCGGTCGATGGCGCCCTGGTGGCCGTCCTGGGTCCCGTCGCCAGTTCGTCCGTCCCCGGCCGCGGCGCTTTGGCTCTCATACTCTTGATCTTCGCCACCGGCGTGGTCGCGTCCAACTTGCTGGGAGTGCGTCTGGTGAAGGCTTCGGAGGCGGCGCTGCTGCACATCCCGCTGGTGCGGAGCATCTACACCACATTCAAGGCCATCACCAACATCTTCGCCTTCATGGACCGCCAGCGCGAAAACCGGATCGTCCTCCTGCCGTTTCCCCGCCACGGCCTGTACGCGATCGGGTTGCTCATGGGAGAGGCCCCCGAGGAACTGCAGTGCTCGCCTCAGGGACGGCTGAGTCTGGTCTTTGTGCCGACCGCCCCGCACCCGTTCACGGGATACCTGGCCCTAGTCCTGAACCACGAGCTGACCCCCATCTCAATGGGCTTTCACGACGCGATGAAGATGGAATTCTCCTGCGGCTTATTCGTGCCGCAACCGGCGCAGGTTGCCCATCCGACGTAGGGGCAACCCTGTGTGGTTGCCCAATATCAATATGAGGGCAGACACATAGGTCTGCCCCTACGATTTGAAGGTCCGCCAATTGAGAAAATCCCGCTCGCGGTAGAGACGGTCCACATCCGCGGTCACCGGACAGCCCAGCTTCGCCAGGCCCTGTGCAACGGCCCTCAGCGGCAAGCCCACGACCGCGAGGTAATCCCCGTCGAGGCTGGCCACCAGGTCCCGTCCCGCTCCTTGAATGGAATAGGCCCCCGCCTTGTCCAGGGGATCGCCGGTCGCCAGGTAGGCATCCAGCTCCGTGTCTGTGAAGTCGCGCATGGCGACCTTCGCAGTCTCGACGGCGTCAACGGTCTTGCTCTGGTACAGGATCGAGACGGCGGTAACGACGTCGTGGGACCGCCCGCGCAAGCGCTGGAGGATGGCCCGCGCGTCGTCGGGACCGCTCGGTTTGCCGATGAGGCGCCCGTCGAGGTTGATGAGCGTATCGCTGCCGAGGATCACCGCGTTGGGAAACCGGGAGACCAGGGAGGCCACCTTCTGGCGCGCCTGGTGGAGGGCTTCCTGCGCAGGTAGGGGCACGGCGCGCCGTGCCTCTACCTCCTGGTATGCGGGGGGAACCATGAGGAACGGCAGCCCGAGCAGCGCGAGGATCTGGTAGCGGCGCGGTGAAGTCGAGGCCAGAACCAGCGTCAAGGCGAGGCGTTACCCGATGGCGGCCAGAATCCGCTCGACGTCCTGGGAATTCGTGGCCCGAAACATTTGCGAACGAACTTCGGCTGCCTTGAAGAACCCCGTGCAGTACCAGCCCAGGTGCTTGCGCATGGCGGCGAACCGCGTGGCCCCGCCCAGCGACTCGAAATAGCGGGCGTGCTCAAGGGCGACCTGGAACCGCTCGGGAAGGGGGACAGTCTCCGGAAAGTAGGGAGACTGTCCCCTATGTGTTGCCTGCGCCCTGGCCCATTCCTTCGCGCGGAAGATCCAGGGATTGCCGAGGGCCCCGCGCCCGATCAAGACGCCATGGACCTGCGTCTCCTGCACCCGCGCGACGAGATCCTGGAGCGACTCCACGTCGCCGTTGCCCAGCACCAAGGTCGAGGTCTGACGGATCAGCTTGGCGGCACGGGCGATTGCCCCCCAATCAGCACGGCCCCGGTACATCTGGGCGAGCGTGCGGCCGTGGATCGAGATCACCTCAGGCCGCTCCTCCAGAAGGGTCGAGACCCAGTCTTCGATGACCACGGAATCAAAACCCAGGCGGGTTTTGACAGATACAGGCACGGGCTTTCGCGGTCGTGAGCCCTCGCGACCCGACGTGAGAGCCAGGACTCGCTCCACCACTTTGGGACGAAGACCAATGGACTCGATGCGATGGCCTGACGCCCAGTCCCTCACTCCCGCCCGGACGGCCCGGATGATCTCGCAGGCCAAAGCCGGATTCTTGATGAGGGCGGCGCCGCAGCCTCTCGCCGAGACGTTCTTGGAGGGGCAGCCCATGTTGATGTCCACGCCGTCGAAGCCCAGCTCGCAGACCACCTGCGCCACCTCGTAGAACTTGTCCGGATCGGCGCCGTAGATCTGGGCCACGACCGGCCGCTCAATGTCGGCATACTGAAGCTGGCTCCACGCCGAGTCGCCCCCGTGGCAGACCTCGTCCACGTTGACAAACTCGGTGACCTGCACGTCCGGCTTCCCGTGCCGGGCCACGATGTAGCGGAAGGCCGGATCGGTTACCCCGTCCATGGGCGAGAGCCCGATGATCGGCTGCGGGATGTCGTGCCAAAAGCTCACGGTTCGTGATGGTAGCACAGCCCGACCATGCTCACAAACAGCCCAGTGCCCCCGTCGTCTCATCTCTCCTATCCCTCAATACGCTTAAGAGAATCCAACTCTCTTGACATGGCGAGGGGGCATCGATAACCTGACTCGCGTGATGAAACAGGTCCTGTCTGTGGCCTCGCAGGTACGGATACCCGAGAGCATCGCCGTCCACGATCTTCAAGGCGAACTGCTCCTCTTGAACTCCGCCACAGGGGTCTGTGTCAGCCTCGACCCGATGGGGACGCGGATGTGGCAACTCATCCAAGAGCACCATGCACTTCACAAGGTCCTTGACGCCCTTCTACGCGAGTACGAGGTGACGGAGGCGCAATGCGAGCAGGACCCGCTCGGTTTTGTGGCCCAGTTGCTGGAACAAGAGTTCATTGAAACCGTGGCCAAAGAGACGGGCTGATGCCGACCGCTGAGTTTTTCACTCGCCTCGGACTGTTTGTTCGCGATAACTTCCTAGAGCAGGAGTTGTACGCGCGATGCTGCAGTGAGATGAATGCGGCGGCTCAGGCCCAAGCGAAGCAAGCGACGATTGTAGGCCCCGACGGCACCAACCTCATCGACGAAACCATCCGCATGGTGAAATTGGTGACCGTCCCCGCGACGACCGTTTCGCTCGTGGAAGCTCGATTGCTCGCGCTTCTGCCGGCGCTCGAACGCCATTTCAATGTCGCGCTCACCGGGTGCAACCCGCTGCAGTTCTTGACCTACAAGGAGGGAGACTTCTACAAGGCACACAGAGACTGGAACGACCATGCGAACGCGACTACCTCTTTGAGAGAGCGAAAGGTGTCCGTGGTGATTTTCCTGAACGGTCAAGCACAGCAGCCAGCAGATGGCATCTATTGTGGGGGCTCTCTGACGTTCTATGGCCTCATCGATGATCCACGGTGGCAAACCTACGGCTTTCCTCTTCACTGCGAACCGGGGCTACTGATCGCGTTTCGTTCGGACGTCCTGCGCCAGGTTCTGCCGGTAACCTATGGCAAGCGATACAGCATTGTCACGTGGCTGTTCTAGACCTCAAAATTGAAGAACTCGGTGGGTGGGCGATCACCTGTCCTGCAAGCTGCGCCGCGTGGGTTGAGGGTTCACAGAGAGATTTCACCTCCCTTTTCTTGACACGATGTGGCCAGAATGATAGGCTGCGCTCCTCTAATTCGTAATTCGAGCAACATGCAGTCCTTGCATATAGTCGTTCAGAAAACTCCCACCATCGTCGCTCGGAGAATCGCCGACGAGTTGATCTTGGTCCCCATCGAACGGAAGTTAGAGGATGTCGAGTGTCTCTACGCATGCAATGAAGTCGGGACGCGCATCTGGGATCTCATCGACGGGAAGCGATCGCTTATGGCAGTGCGAGATGCGATCGTCGAGGAATTTGAAGTGAGTGAGACGGAAGCACAAGAGGACCTCCTCATACTGATTGAGCAACTGAAGGACATCGGGGCGATCCAGGAAGTCGTATAGGAGGTCGTTGACCAGATGGGCGAGTCCGCGTCGCCGACAGTCCAGCTCAGTTCCCAGTCCCGCCTGGGTGATCACCCTCGACGAGAGGGCGCTTTGGTGGGGGCCGATCCCATAGAGAACGTCGTGATGATGGAGGATCACGACGGGGCCTATTATGCGTGGAAACAGGCGGAACTCAAGGATCGCATCGCGGTCCATATCGATGCCCACATCGACTTCGGATGGATCCCCGAACGAGATCCCGAGGCTCTCCTGAACCTCGGAACCCTCCGAGAGCTCGAGAACCAGTCGTCCACCGACTCCCTCTGGAACTTTACCGGCCGACCGACGGACAAGTTGGTCGACCTCGGCAACTATCTGAATCCTGCCCTGCGGGAAGGAATCCTCAGATCCGTGTATTGGGTCGCTCCGGACAGATTTTTTGCAACTCGGGAGCGTCAGGCGCAGCTCGAAGCGATGCTGCACGAAATGAGGAAGGCGAATCCTCGCGCGTTGCAACAGATCGCGTGGTCGAATGGTGTTCTGCAGGCAGAGCTCTACGGGAAGCCCTTGACGATCTGTCCGCTCGCCAACATACCCCGATTCCAAGAGGACGTCCTCTTGGACATCGATACGGATTTCCTGATCATCAACTCAATCTCCCCTGCCTATCCGTACCCCGATCATCCGAACCCCACTCCCTGGACTTGGCCGGATGAACTGGTGGAAAGGCTTCGGGAGCGCGGGCTCCGGAGTGATTTCGTGACGATCGCCTATTCCGTCGAAGGCGGCTATACACCCTTGGACTACAAGTATCTGGCCGATGACCTCGCGTCCCTCTTGCGCGACCCAGATCTCCCGGCTGCCCAGCTCTGGCTGATGTCGCTGAAGCGAGATGCCGCCTGCGCTCACGATACGGGCAAGTTTGCGGAAGCCAGAGAGGCGTATGAGCGCACCTTAGCCTTGGATCCGGATGATGCCTCCGTTCACTACCGTCTCGCACAGCTCGCCTACGAGCAGGGGCACGTTGATGAGGCGCGCAGGTATTACGAGCAGACCGTCACCTTGGATCCCACCTATCGGACGGAGTACAACAACGTCGGGCCAGTGTATCTCTCCCTCGGACAGTTCACGCAATCGGCGGCGGAGTACCGAAAGATCATCGCGCTCGATCCGCAACATGCCAGCGCCCACCGCGGGCTGGGGGATCTCTCCGTGCAGCAGGGGCGCTGGGACGAGGCGCTGGCTCACTACCGGCGAGCGAGCGAGCTGAGACCGGGTGACGGCTTGGCTCACTTGGGGCAGGGGCGCGTGCACGCCCAGGTCCGAAACTGGGCCTCGGCCGAAACAGAGCTCAAGCAAGCCGTCAGATCCAAAGAGTGCGAGGGAGCAGCTCAGTATTGGCTCGGGTACGTCTATGCCAAGCAGCGACGTTGGGACGATGCCCTGGCATCGTACAAGGCGGCACGGCGGTGTCGCTTCCGCACGAGAGGGCTCTATCTGGCTCTGGGGAATCTCTATCTCCGCAAGAAAAACATGTACCAGGCAGCGCGGCACTATGGAAAGGCAGCCCGCCTCCTCGCCGCTGCTGTTCGACACCGTGTGCGGCGGCTCCCGGAGTCAGTGAGACGGATGCTCATGACGATACGGTGCGGCGATGCAACTCGATAAGCGTCTCGCCAGGAGCGAGCGGTTCGCATGGCGGGTGATTGAAGATGAGGCGGTCCTTGTCGATCGCGATGAGGAAGAGGTACTCCGCCTCAACCTCATCGCGGCGGAGATCTGGCAAGCCCTTGACGGATCCAGAAGCATCGCGGAGATCATCGACCAAATCCACCAAAGCTTCGATGTGGACCGAAAGACGGCCGAGAACGATGTGCTGCGGTTCGTTAAGGAACTGTTCAAACGAGAGCTGGTGGAAGAGGCCCCGGCCGCCGCGAGGGAACCACAGGCACGATGATGAGCAGTATTCCCTGCATCACGGGTCCGGATTTCGGCGAGCGATTCTCGCAGAGGCTTCCCGGCGGGCGATTCCCTCTGAGCGGCCAATGGGAGCTGACCTGCCGCTGCAACCTGCGCTGCGTCATGTGCTATACGGACTGTTTTAATACCCTTGACAAGATCCAACAGGAACTGAGCTTCCCCGAAATCCTTCGTATCATGGACGAGATCCATGAAGCGGGTTGCTTGGAGCTCTGCCTCACCGGAGGCGAGCCTCTGGTGAGGAAGGATTTTGGGGACATCTACGCCTATGCCAAGCAGAAGGGCTTTTTGGTGACCGTCTTTACCAATGGCACGCTGCTCACGGAGAAGATCGCCGATTATTGGGCCTGCTCTCCTCCGTCAATGATCGAGATCAGCTTTCATGGCCTGACCCAGCGATCATTTGAGCAGATTACCCAGGGTGCTGGGTCCTATGAGCGCTGCCTGGCAGGAATTCGCTTGATTCTGGAAAGAAACCTTCCGCTCACGCTGAAAACGACCGGGATGACGGTCAATCGTGACGAGGTCCTCAAGATTAAAGAATACGTCGCTGGCCTAGGCAAAGATCGCCCAAACAAGGTGCAGTATAAGTTCGGCTCGGACGTCCGTCCCAGGCTGGATGGTTCCGAGGATGTCTATCAATATCAACTTCTGGAGAATGACATTACAGACATTGAACAAGCCGATCCGGAATTCCGTGCCGAGCGATTCCGGCAAAACGGCGAAGCGGAAGCGCGGCTGCGTGAAGGAGCAATCCTTTGCGCAGGTGGACAGTACAAGTTCCACATCGATGCCTACGGACAGCTTCAGCTCTGCTCCAACAATCGCCGACAGAGCTACGACCTTCGGCGCGGCTCGTTCCAGGAGGGATTCTACCGGTTTCTGCCTCTGTTCCCATGCCCGAATAAGGCGCTCGCGCCGGAGCTGATTCGTATTGACACGGCACAGAACGGCAAAGCTCAAGTCGCGGTTCAGGATTAACGGTGAACGAATGCCCAACGTCCCGCTCCCGATGATCGAGTACAAGGACTTCAGCCGCAGGATCTACGAGCACTCCCTCGAGCAGGATCGGGTCATCAAGGCCCAGATGGAGCTGACCTACCGCTGCAACCTCCGGTGCGTTCACTGTTACACCGACTGCTACAACGAGCGGGACTATTTCACCCGGGAGATGACCTATGAAGAAATCCTTCGCATCCTTGATGACATGGCCGACCTGGGCATCCTCTGGCTGAATTTCACCGGCGGCGAAGTGTTCATGCGAAAGGACTTCTTCGAGATTTACGAATACGCAGCCCGCAAGGGCTTCATCCTCACGATCTTCACGAACGCGACGCTGTTCACCAGTGCTATCATCGAGCGACTCAAACGGTATCCCCCGTTCTTTCTGGACATCTCCTGCCATTCCGTCAATGAGGAGGCCTTCGACCGCTTCACGCAGGTCCCCGGGTCGTTTCGCAAGTTCTTGGACGGGATGCGCCTCCTGAAGGCCAGCGGGCTTCCGTTCCGGCTGAAGACTAAGGCCATGACCTGGAACAAGGCGGAGCTCCCCCAGATCAGGGCCTTCGTCGAATCCTTCGGCCTGGAATTCAGCTTCAGCACGTCGCTCTCGCCACGACTGAACGGAGACCTGTCGCCGCTCGACTATCGCCTTTCTCCCCAAGAGATTCATAACCTCGAGGTCGCAGAGGACCACCGCACAGAAGAATCGGAGGCGTGCCTCGACGGCCAGAACCAGGCCGCTCGTCCCTACGGCCTCGGCCATGGGGAATGTGTGCCGGCCGACATTGGCCCCGCCGTCAACCGCAAGATCGCCTTTTTTTAGTACCGCCGTGTAAATATCGGAGATCACGCTTTCGAACATCTCTCCCGGCGCGGCGAACCGCCCGCCGCCGCGCGCTCCAAGTTCGAACAGACGGCGGCAGATTTCATCATCCATG
>Ga0209689_1003433_pt1 | contig 11687 bp, 11 predicted proteins | sample GraSoiAngelo_149_FD_187119 | JGI IMG/M metagenome (GOLD analysis project Ga0209689, IMG submission 187119) | Grasslands soil microbial communities from the Angelo Coastal Reserve, California, USA - 14_1009_09_30cm (SPAdes) (version 2) | ecosystem: Environmental > Terrestrial > Soil > Grasslands ...
TCGAGCTCGAGGCCGAGTTCGATGAAGAAAGACTTGGCCGCCTCGAGGTCGTCGACAACGATGAGAACGTTGTCCATCCGCTGAATCGTCATGTGCTCAATCTAAGGTGTTGCTCTACCTGGCAACGCAACTTTGCGGAGCGCAGAAGCCGTTCGGCAGAGCCTCGTGAACGTCTCAATGATTGACTGCGGCACTGCTTGCTGGACACGGACGCACTCGCGCCACACGCCACCGTGCTCGTCCAAAACGTAGACGGTGTCCAAGTAGACGGTGTCCACCACGGGGAGCTCAGCGACCGGGCTGACTTGCGACCGACCTACGTAGTAACCAACAGCACCCGTAGCAACCGGTGTCAACCCGATGAGAACTGTGAGCATCGCAACACGAGCCAGCCGAGCGACGGTCCCGGTACCACGCGTTCGCATTTCGGCTGACCTTTCCCCAGCAGCTGGAACAGCTGCGAGCGCAGAATCGACAAGTTCAGGATGCAGATGCGCGTCGATCAGGCCACGAACCATATCGACCGCCCGAGGGACGCTCGGAGGTTCGCTCGCAAGAAGGTCCGCGATCTCCTCGCCATAGCGCTCGCGCCACCTCGCTGGATAAAACCGCACTAGCAGCGCCAGTTTCATCGAATAGCCAACCGACGCGCGGCGGTCGTCATCACTTTCCGGAGCGCGTCCAGTTCAACCGCGAGCGCCGTTGCGCCGGACGCGGTAAGTCGATACGGCCGACGCGGTCCGTCGGCTTTCAGCGCCTCGATGTATTTGGCGGTCTCGAGCCTCGCGATCGCTCCGTACAGGCTGCCTGGGCCGAGGCGTCGTCCGCTCATGGAGGCGATGTCCAGCTGGATCGCATAACCGTGCTTGGGCGCATCAGCGAGGCTAGTCAGAATCAACAGCCCCTCACTCGACAACTTGCCGCCGTGCGCCATGAGGCGGACGCTATTACGCGACGCGTAGTAGGTCAAATGGGGCCTCGACCAGGCTCGATTCGGAGTGCGATTGACATGCTGGTGGACTCGCCGTTGACCGCGTTCGCTCGAGGGACTTTCGGTGGTGTGCTCCTGGGCGCCGCCGCGGTGACAGTGTTGGTGGCCGTGCTTGTCTGGGCCAGTCGCCCAGGTGAGACCGAGCGACGACTGGCCGCCGCGGCGTCGGTGATCGGCGCCGCCTTCGCCGTCGTGCTCAACCTGATCTTCGCCGGGCTCGGCGTGTGGCAGTCGACCGTCTACACGCTGCTACCGCCGGTGCTCGCGTCAATGTTGGTGCTTGGGACTGCCCTGATGCTGCTGGTCCTTTCGGGCTATCGATGGCTGGCCAGGCGTAGTCGGCGCGCGCCGCTCCTTTACAGCCTCCTCCTTGTGGTCCTCGCGCCCTTGATCGTGGGAGGCGACACCCTCGCGCTGTCGCAGCGCTACCTCGCCTTCGGCGACGGGTACACGATCTGGATGGACGTTGTGGTGGGAGCGGCGATCTTTGCCCTGCCCGTGCTTGCCTTCGAGTTGCTGCGCAGTCGTGGCTTGAACTGCTGATGGCGGCGGCGGCTGCTCGGCCCGCTCTTCCGGCTCACCGGCGATCACCTGCCGCGTGACCCTGCGGATCACCTTGAGGCGGTTGGTTTCACCGTCGACCGGTTTGCGCGGTCCAAGTGGGGGATCGTCGAAGAGGTCATCGCCCGCTCGGTGTGAGCGGCATGGCGAACGCAACTGCTGACGCATTGCGCACGACGCGACGTGAGAGAGAGACTTGAGACCGTGTCGGCGGCCACGCGCCCGGAGATCGACCGCGAGACGTTCGAGCGTCTTGCCGAAAAGCACCGGAAAGAGCTGCAGCTCCATTGCTATCGCATGCTCGGGTCGGTACACGACGCCGAGGACGCCACGCAGGAGGCGCTTCTGCGGGCATGGCGCGGACTCGGCGGCTACCAAGGGCGAGCATCGTTCAGAAGTTGGCTGTATCGCATCGCGACGAACGCATGCCTCACGTCGCTGACGCGGAGACGGCACGAACGCCGCCTTCTACCGGAAATGGCCGGTCCTCCCGCCGAGTTCGCACCTCTCGGCGATCCAGAGCGGGACGCCGCGTGGCTCGAGCCGTATCCCGATGCGGCACTCCAAGGGCTCGCGGACGCTGCGCCGGGCCCGGAAGCCCGGTATGAGCTGCATGAGTCCGTGCGGCTCGCCTTCATCGCGGCGCTCCAGAGGTTGCCGGCGAAGCAGCGTGCGGTTCTGCTCCTTCGTGACGTCTTGGGTTTCTCCGCCGCGGAGGCGGCCGCGGCGCTCGAAACGTCGGTCACCTCGGCGAACAGCGCTCTGCAACGCGCGCGCACGACCTTCAAAGGAAGGTCGGCGATCACGCGCGAGCGAGGGGGCATCGCGGATGATCGGCTGCGCGCGCTGCTCGACCGCTACGTCCACGCGTGGGAAAAGCGCGATGTCGACGGATTCGTCGCGCTCCTTCGAGAGGACGCGGTCTGGAGCATGCCGCCGTGGCGTCAGTGGTACGTGGGCCGCGCGCAGATCGGTGCATTCATCGGCTGGGCGTGGCGGAGCGGCCGGCGGCAGCTGCTCGTGCCGACGGCCGCCAATGCCCAGCCGGCTTTCGCGTACTACCGCTCGGCCGCCGAGGGCGCCGGCTGGCTAGCTTTCGCGATCCAGGTCCTCAGTCTGCGGGGGCGAGAGGTAGCCGCCATTACGAGCTTCGTCGACCCCCGTCTGTTCGCGGTCTTTGGGCTGTCCTCGACGCTTCCGCCGAACTTTCGCCCGGACCGATGAGTTCCGGCGCCTTCCCGGGTCGTATTGGGTAGGAGGTCGAAGTCATGTCACGCACAGCCGTCACCCCCAGCCCGGGTTTCATCTCGATCCAAGTGAGCGACGTGAAGCGTTCGAGTGAGTTCTACGAGCGGCATCTTGGCGCGGTCCGCGACACGTTCGATTTCGGTCCGGACGCGGTCGCGTACGTGGGTTGGCCGACAGTCGGCCTCAATGCCGGGCGTCGCCCGGGACAGTCGGGCCCATCGCCCGAAACGACCACGATCGCGCTGTGGTGGCGGGCGAGCGATGCCCAGGCGCTCTTCGAGACCGTGAGGGCTGCCGGCGTCCGCATCCTGGCAGAGCCGTTCGATGGCCCCTTCGGCCGAACATTCACGATGGCCGATCCCGACGGGTATCGCATCACCGTGTACGAGAAGGACCAGCCGCTTTTCTGGCCACCCAAGCCGCGCTAGGGCACGCGACCCTCTGCCCCGGAACGCAGACCTTTGCCTTACGTCTCCGAGCCAGTGAATCGGAAGGTGAATCTGATCTGCAGGGGTCTTCGCGGAACGCCGCTCGGCCGACGAACGGTTCGCAGCCGTCGGATCGACGCTGCGCGAGTGCTCAGACGCGAAGTCCCTCCAGCAGAAACGCGTCCACCTCCTCCGATTTGCCCTTCACGGTGAAGCGTCCGAGGGACCGGACCGCAGCGGCGTCGCGGATGAGCGCGTACGTTGGGCCGGAGATCACCACCTGCCCTGCCTTTGCCCCAGTCTGCAGTCGAGCCGCGAGGTTCACAGCGTCGCCGTGAGCCACGTAGTTGTGGAACTCCTCGCTGCCGACGTTCCCGACCAATGCCGCACCCGTCGCAATGCCCACGCGGAAACGTGGGAGCGTCGTATCCTCGCGGACGATCCCTTCGATCGCCGCCTGCATCGCGAGCGCCGCGCGCGCGGCCGTGAGCGCGTGCCGCGGCTGCTCGACGGGCGCGTTCCAGACCGCGACGATGGCATCGCCAGCGAACTGGATGATCGTGCCGCCGCTCGCGAAGATGACCGGGACGACCGCGGTGAAGTAGCGATTCAACACCGCGACCGTCTCGCGCGGGGGACGGCTCTCGGTGAACGGCGTGAAGCCCTCGAGGTCAGCGAAGAGCGCGGTCACGTCACGGATGTCGCCGCCGAGCTGCGCTTGCCGCGGATCGGAGATGAGCGCGCGCGCTATCTGCGGAGAAAGGTACTGTCCGAACAGGCGCTGCACCACCGTGAACGCGCGGTCTCTCTCCCGTACGAAGACGTAGAGCGCGATGAAGACGATGATCGAGACGCCGGCGATGTTGAGGATGAACATCGCGTCGACTAGACCAGTCGGGAGGTTGTTCGCGGTCCGCACGGCCCCGCCGAGCGTTCCGGTGAGCACCACCAGGATGAGGAACGCCCCGAACCAGCGAAGTGCCTCGCGCGGGCTCGCGAACGCGAGCGCGCCAAGGGGGGCTACGAACGCCCACGCCGCCACAACGCTCGAGAGGACGAAACCGCCGAGCACGACCATGAGCACGAAGGGGAGGACGAGCATCAGGCCGAGCTGCGCGAAACGGAACCAGTCGTAGCGTCGCGTGAGCGTGAACAGGACGACGCTCGCGAGCGAGAGCACCGTGTAGGTGAGCGGGATGGCACCGCCGAGCGGCTCGCCGAAGATGATGTAAATCAGGCCCCAGCCCACCGCGAGGAGGCTGATGAGGAGCCCGAGCACCACGAGGAGTGCCTTACGGAGCCTCATCTCATCGGTGTCGGAGGGATCCTCTCCGATAGTGGCGGCCAGCCCGAGCAGCCGATCCATGAGCGAGATGGTAGGCACGCGCGCGCTTCGAGCGCCGAGGCTATTCGGGCGGGCGGGCCCAATGAGTCCAGCGCCCAGGAAGCCTCTTTTGATCAACGTGGAGGGTCAGCCTCCAGCGAGAGCGGCCGACTCCCGATCAGCCTCGTCGCCCATCGCACGCCGATTGGCGACCGACGCCGGCGAATCGCACGCACGACCTGATACCGACGCTCAGCTGAACGCGTGTTAGAGCAGCGGCCAGGAAGGTCGTGCTTTTGCTGGCCGCGACTGGTCGTGTCGCAGTGTCCGACGGGGGTAATGGCGCTTCTCCTCTTCAAACCGCCTCGGTAGCCATGAGAAGCCCGGATTCGATCGCGATTCCTTTTGCCCTCGCCAAGCCCTTCGCTCTCATCTTCGCTTTCGCTGCCAACGTCGCCGTCTCCGACCTCCATCTAGCCGGGTTGGCGATAACGCAAGCGCCGCACTCCAGCACCGGTTTTCGTCGGGGCGGGCGAGGGCCGAATGAGAGGAGGTGTGCGGACCATGAAGTCAACGACCTCCTGCGGATCCTCGAACGACATGACGAGGTCCGCGTAGCCGTCGCGTCGCGCGTATGCCATCAGGAGCTCGAAGCTCGAGGAGCCCTGGAGACCGAGCAGGACCATCGGACTGCGGCGGTCGCCCACCCAGTAACTGTTCTGCTCCGCGGCTTGGAAGACTTCTCGCACGGTGCCGGGCGTGTCGCTGGCAATGACCACGCCGTGATTGCCAATCGCGATGAGGCCCTCTTCGCGCATGCTGTTGGAGAAGTACTTCGCGATGTGTGAGCTAAAGAGGTTCACCGGCTCATCCGGATAGACCCAGGTCGGCACGCCGAGGCTCGTTGCTCCATTCGGCAGATCGGCGAGCACTCTGCGTGTGGCTTCGATGTACCGCGCGTGGTCGGATTCGAACGCCGGCGCCTGTTTCAAGATCGTCAGCGCTCGATCAAGGGCGCCGCGGTCGAGTTGTTTGGATAAGTAGGCGCCGAGGTTCGCCGCTTCCATGAGCCCGGGTCCGCCACCAGTCGCCACGAGAAAGCCGGCGCGCGCGAGCCGCCACCCAAGCTCCGCGACCAACGCGTACTGCGGGTCGTCGCGGGGCGTCGAGTGGCTGCCCATCACGCCCACGACCTTCGGGGCGATGCCGCCATTGCCCTCGAGCCATGCGGTCAGGGCGCGGTCGATGCCGAAGTCGTGGAGCCGCTGCGCGATGGCTTCCGCGGCGGAGGGTGGGTTGCGCCCGCCGGCGGCTATGAAGTGGCGGGCGATCCTCCGATCAAGGGACGCCTCCGGGTTTGACGGCGTGTAACCCTGCATGAGCTCGTCGCTCGTATACAGGCCTTTGCGCAATGGGTCGAAGGGTTCCGGTCGCGGAAGGGGCCGCATGACGGTGCCATGATGGCCGAGATGCGTCTGCACTTTCTCGGCGCGACGCGCACGGTGACGGGTTCGCAATATCTGCTCGAGACCGACCGGGCGCGAGTGCTCATCGACTGTGGCATGTTCCAAGGCAGCCCTCACGACGTGATCCGCAACCGCGTGCCGTTCGCCTACCAGCCGGGCGACGTCGATGCGCTCCTGCTCACGCACGCGCATCTCGATCACTGCGGGCTCATCCCGCATCTGGCGGCATCCGGGTTCCGGAAGCCGATCTACGCGACCAAGGGGAGCGTCGACCTCACCCGACTGGTCCTGCTGGATTCGGCCAAGCTCCAGGAGGAATTCGCACAGAGCCACCAGCGCTTCGCCAAGCGGAATCCCGATCGTGCCGCAGCGGAAGACGAAGCGACCATGGCAGAGCTTGCGGCCGCGACCACGAAAGATCCGGCGGCCGCGACGCGGGACGCAGCGCCCGCAGCCACTACCGAACTGCGCGCGCCGCTTTACACGGTAGACGACACCAACGCGGCGCTTGCGCTCTTTCACGGCATCGACTACGGGACCGAACTCCAGGTCGCGCCGGGGATCACCGCGACGTTCGTCGATGCGGGCCACATCCTGGGCTCGGCGATCATTCGCGTCCGCGTCATGGAGGGCGATACGGAGCGCACGATCGTCTTCAGCGGCGACCTCGGCCGGCCCGGCTCGCCGATCATCCGTGACCCCACCCCGGTCACCAGCGCGGATTACTTGCTCATCGAGTCGACGTACGGCGGCAAGACGCACGAACCTCAGGAGGAGGCGATCCGATTGCTGGGCGAGGCGGTGAAGCTGACGGGCGATGCGAAGGGCGTGCTCCTCGTGCCTTCGTTCGCGATCGGCCGGACTCAGGAGATCGTCTACGAGCTGGGCCGGCTGCTGAGCGCCGGAACGATCCCGCACTTGCCGCTGTATCTCGATTCGCCAATGGCCCAGACGGCCAGCGACGTGTACCGAGCCCACCTCGACTATTTCGACGACGACACCCGGGCACTGATCACCCGCCACGACCCGCCGATCGATTATCCGGATGCGGTCGTGACAAGCAGCGCGAAAGAGTCCGTCGCAATCGAGCACGCGGCGCGGCCGCTCATGGTGATCGCCTCCAACGGGATGATCACCGGCGGACGGATCGTCCAGCACGTCAAGGCGCTCGTCGCCGATCCGGCGATGACCCTGCTATTCGTCGGTTACCAGGGCGACGGCACGCTTGGGGCGAGCCTGCAGCAGGGCGCAACGCAGGCGCGCATTGACGGACAGGACCTCGAGGTCCACTGCCAGGTGCGCTCGATCAGCGGCTTCTCCGCGCACGCCGACGAGCCCGAGCTCCTTGCCTGGCTAGGCAACTTCACCGCGAAGCCGCGCACGACCTTCATCGTGCACGGCGATCCCGCCGCGCAGGCGGCCTTCGAGCCGAAGGTGCGCGCGCTCGGCTTTGCGACAGCGGTTCCGGACTGGCGCCAGACCGTCGAGCTCACCTAGAAGGATTGCCGATTCGTGCAATGACCTTTGCCATCGCCGACCGGTCGCGCCCATGCAGCCGAAGTCGCAGTACGCCTGGTCGTCGCTGAGGAAGACGAGGAAGCTCGGGCGCCTCACGAACGCCGGTCGAGCCAGCTCTGAAGCCGCTCGCGGCAGAACTTCTCGCGCTCGGGGAGCTCGTTCTCGCGGTACCAGACGATCCCGGCGAGCAACAGATACACCTCGTAGATCTCGCTCCGCGCGCGGGCGTTCTCGTCGTCGACCGCCGCGTAGGTCGCTCGGAACGGCGCGGCCATCGCCGGGCACGCGGGGAGGGTCCAGCTCTCGAGCCGCACGACGTCGAGCAGCGGGTCGCGTCCGCGCGCGCGCTCGAAGTCGAGGAACGCGACGAAGTGCCAGCCGTCGCGCCGCTGCTGGAGGAGCAGGTTCGCGAGGTTGAGGTCGTCGTGCGTGAGGCGCCGCGGCACGTCCTCGAGCGCCCACTGCCGATCCTCGTAATGGGCGAGGACGCGCTCCTGCCCGGCCACGTCGAGCGCGTCGAGCGTGCGGCACTCGACGGCGCGGGTGCGCATGCGGTCGTCGAGCTCGGCCGCCCACGGCACCGGCGTATCCACGTATGCGACGGCGTGGAGGCTGCGCAGCCCGTTCGCGAGCTCCGTGCCCACGCGGTTCTGGTCGGTGAACGACAGCGCGGTGAGCGAGCGCGCCGCGTCCTCGCCGGTGATGAAGTCCTGGATGAAGTACGGCGCGGCGAGGGTGCGGCGCTCGAAGTCGGACCAGCGCACGGTCGGGTGGGGGACCGCCTGCTCGCGCATGAGCTCCGCGAGGTTGAGGAAGCGGCGCATGCGTCCGGGGTGCGGCCGCTTATGGACCTTGAAGAGGAAACGCTCGCCGGTGGGCATCGTGAGGAGGTACGCGTGGTGCGAGCGACCACGCGGCCAGCGCTCGACGAGCGCACCGGAGAGCGCGCCGCCTGAGACCTCGTCCGCGGCCCGCGCCACCTCATCCGAGGACGGCGGGACCGTGACCGTCCGGAGCACGACCGGGGCGACTGTACCGAGCCGCAGGGCGGGGTGCTTCGGACTACGCCGAGAGCGCGAGGGCGAGCTGCGCGGCGACGCGCGCGTTCGCGCGGAGGAGCGCGATGTTCGCCTCGAGCGCGCGTCCCTCGGTCGCGACGCCGATGGCGCTGAGCAGGTACGGCGTGAGCGCGGCGCCCGTGACGCCCTCGCGCTCGGCGGCGAGGCTGGCCCGAGCGACCTCGCTCTCGATCTCGTCGCGGTCGAGCGACTCGCTCGCGGCGATCGGCACCGCGAGCACCATCCCGGCACCGCGCGCGACCTGCTCCCGCGCGATCCGCGCGGCCCCGAGCGCGTCGTTCACGCGATGCGCGAGGTGCAGGCCGCTCGAGCGGACGTAGAACGCGGGGAACTCGTCCGTCCCGAAGCCCACCACAGGCACGCCCAGGGTCTCGAGACGCTCGAGCGTGAGGGCGAGGTCGAGGACGAGCTTCGCGCCGGCGCTCACGACACAGACCGGATTCCGCGCGATCGCCTCGAGGTCCGCGGACTCGTCGAACGAGAGCTCGGCCCCGCGATGCACTCCGCCGATCCCGCCGGTCGCGACGACCGGGATCCCGGCGCGGGCCGCGATCTCCACCGTGGCGGCGACCGTCGTCGCGCCGATGCCCTGCCCGGCGAGGACCGGGGCGAGGTCCCGCAGCGAGACCTTCGGGACGCGCGATTCACCCGCGAGCCGCGCGAGCAGGTGATCCCCGACGCCCACGACGGCCCGCCCGTCGTGGAGCGCGATCGTCGCGGGGATCGCCCCGAGGGCGCGGATCTCCGTCTCGAGCAGCTGTGCGGTCCGCAGGCTCCGCGATCGGGGAAGGCCGTGCGCGATGACCGTGGACTCGAGTGCAACGACGGCGCGCTTGCCGGCGATCGCGTCGGCGACCTCTGGCGCGACGGCGAGCTTCATGAGTCCTGGGGGGTCCGCGGGGGGCTCGCCCCCCTCGACCGGTGAGTTTGCTCGCCGCTCTCGCCCGCGAGGAGCTCGACCGCGTGCGGCAGCACCGGCACGAGCACCTCCAGCGATTCGCGGACCGCGCGCGGCGATCCGGGAAGGTTCACGACGAGCGCCGGACCGATGGCCCCGGCGACGCCGCGCGACAGCATCCCGTGCGGCGTCTTCTCGAGCGAACGCGCACGCAGGGCCTCGGCGATGCCGGGGATCTCGCGATCGATGACGCGCCGCGTCGCCTCCGGGGTCACGTCGTTCGGGGACAGGCCGGTGCCTCCGGTGGTGAGGACGACGTTCGCACCGGCGCGCACCGCGGCGAGGATGGCGGTGGCGACCCGCTCGACATCGTCGGGGACGAGCTCGGTGCGGACAACCTCGATGCCGCCGGCGATCAGACGTTCGCTCATGGCGGGTCCGCTCTCGTCAGCACGCTCGCCGGCCGCGCCCTTCGTGCTCACCGTGATGACGCCCGCGCGGAGCTTCACGTCGCCCGAAACGTTCCGCTCTTCCCGCCGGTCTTCTCGACGAGCCGGACGTCGGTGAGGTGCGCGCCGCGCTCGACCGACTTCAGCATGTCGTAGAGGGTGAGGCCCGCGATCGTCACCGCGGTGAGCGCCTCCATCTCGACGCCGGTCTGCGCCGTCGTCGCGACGGTCGCCTCGATGTCGATCCCTTCCGGCACGAGCGCGAGCTCGACGGCGGCGTGCGTCAACGGCAGCGGGTGGCACAGCGGGATGAGCTCGCTGGTGCGCTTCGCGGCCATGATCCCGGCGATGCGCGCGGCGGCAAGCACGTCGCCTTTCGGGGTCCGTCCGTCGCGGACGAGGGCGAGCGTCTCGCTCGAGACGAGGAGCCGCCCGCGCGCGACCGCGCGCCGCTCGGTCGCGCTCTTCGCGCCGACGTCCACCATTCGTGCCGCGCCGCGATCATCGACGTGACTGAGCCGGACCGGGCGGGGGCCGCGGGGGCGAAGCCCCTGCGACTTCATCAGTGGTCCTCCGGCAGGTCCGTGCGGATCACGGTCACCTGTTCCTCGGGACCCGCCCGCTCCGGCGCCTCGGGCACCTCGATGAGGCAGTTCGCGAGCGACATCGAGCGAAGGATGCCCGAGCCCTGCGGGCCGGTCGACCGGACGGTGCCGGCGACGGGGTCGTAGACGCCCCGCGCGAAGAGCCGGAGCCCGGCGGGCTTCTCGACGGCGTCGAGCAGTCGCGCGCGGACGCGCGGGCGGTGGAGCTTCGCGCGCCCCGCCATCTTCAGCAGCGCGGGACGCACGAAGAGCTCGAAGGTGAGGAGCGCGGACACGGGGTTGCCCGGCAGGCCGAAGATGGGTACGGATCGTGTCCCGCCGGCGGTGCGCAGGGTGCCGAACGCCAGCGGGCGGCCTGGCCGGATCGCGATGGACCAGAAGTCCATCGAGCCCATCTGCTCCACGACGGGCTTCACGTAGTCGCGGTCGCCCACGGAGACGCCGCCGCTCGTCACCACCGCGTCGGCGAACGCGGCGTTCCCGAGCGCGTGCCGTAGGTCCTCGGCGGTATCGCGCGCGATGCCGATCGGGTAGGGCTCGGCGCCGATCGCGCGCACCGCGGCCGAGAGCGAGTAGCGATTCGCGTCGCGGATCTTCCCCGGCGCGAGCGGCGCGTCGAGCTCGACGACCTCGTCGCCCGTCGAGAGGACGGAGACGCGCGGCCGCGGGATGACGGGCACCCTGGCGCGCCCGAGCGTGGCGAGGACCCCGATGTCGGCGGGACGCAGGTGCGTGCCGCGCGCGAGCACCGTCTCGCCGCGGCGCAGATCCTCGCCGGCTTGCCGGACCGAGAGCCCGGTCGGCGTCTCGCGCGTGATCGTCACCGCTTCCTTGCCGCCGTCGGTGTCCTCCACGCGCACGACGGTATCCGCGCCGTCAGGCAACGGCGCTCCGGTCATGATCCGCATCGCCTCGCCGCGGCCGACGGCACGCGCCGGCGTCTCGCCGGCGCCGACCGCGCCGACGACCCGCAGGCGCACGCTCGGCCGGGCGACGTCCTCGCCCCGCACGGCGTACCCGTCCATCGCCGAATTCCGGAACGGCGGGACGTCGCGATCCGCGACGACGTCCTCCGCGAGGACGCAGCCGAGCGCGTCGCCGAGGGCGATGGTCTCCGGCG
>Ga0209689_1003436_pt1 | contig 11685 bp, 10 predicted proteins | sample GraSoiAngelo_149_FD_187119 | JGI IMG/M metagenome (GOLD analysis project Ga0209689, IMG submission 187119) | Grasslands soil microbial communities from the Angelo Coastal Reserve, California, USA - 14_1009_09_30cm (SPAdes) (version 2) | ecosystem: Environmental > Terrestrial > Soil > Grasslands ...
TGAATTGATCGTTGCACTCGATTTCATCGCTGCCTGCATGATCGCGCAGCTGTTTTTAGATCACTGGCTTGCCGCGCTCGTGAGAGAATTTCAATCGTCTCCGGTAGTTCGTGCGCTCGGTCTTATACCAGACAGAGTCCAATTGAGTTTGCTATTTACTGCCGGCATGGTGCTCTTACTTTTGAGCCTCGGTTGGACCGCCGGAAGTCTCCTTGCGGGTCAAGCCATCAATCGACGCGGCTATCGGTTCGTGAGCACGACAGGAATGGTGCTGATGGCGCTCGGTTATGGGTTGTTCGTGATTCATAAATCCAACGTCAGTCTTCCTTCGGTCTTGATCAGCGCGATATTGATCGGCGTAGGCATGGGCTTCGCGAATCTCGCAACCCTCGTGGCCGCTCAGAATGGCGTCTGGTTCCAACGAATCGGCGTGGCGACCTCGACGCTCATGCTCTTTCGTACTTTCGGCGGAGCGTTCTCGGTCAGTTTGCTTGGGACGGTCTTGCTCAATCAGATGCAGCAGAATTTGAGCCGGATGAAAGACGGCGGTGCCGTTTCCGGCTTGCTCGATAAGTTGGCGAATCCGCAGAATCTCCTTGAACCGGCAACCCGCGCCCAGATCCCGGTGGAACTGTTGCCCAAATTGACAGCGGTCTTGGCCGATTCGATTTGGTATGCGTTCGCCACGGCGTTTGCATTGATGCTGATCGGCCTCGTCGTCAGCCTTTCTCTCGGCCATTACACTCCGGCCGACACGCCGCGGCCGAAATAGTTTCGAGTTCCGAGTTTCGAGTCTCGCGCTGTGAGTCAAGTCGAAGCCCGGAACTCAAGACCCGAGATGCGAGACCCCAAACTCGGCGAGCCAGCGCGAGCCGCCATTGACAGAGAGCTCCGGCTCCCTGTACAGAAAAGATGGTACTCTAACTAATATTTCATAACTCAAGGGCCGAACCGTCGTGAAAGATCAGCAAAACACCGCCGCAGCTGTCACCGCCGCGTCCATAGACGCGCAGCCACTCGAAGCGACCGAGCAACAAAAGCGTATGGCCATCAGCCTCATCAGCGCCTGCCATACGCTCAACCATCTGCAGTACAGCATCACTTCAGTAATCTTTCCAGTCGTCATGAAGGAACTGGGATTTGGATTGCTGCAGCTCGGAGCGCTCTCCGCCATCTCCAACTTCGTCGGACAGGGGCTGCAAGTCATCTACGGATTTTTTACCGGCTTCTTCAAGCGCACCGCGGTTCTTGGAACCGGAAACGTCATCGTCGGGATTGCCACTATGATGCAATTCTTCGTCGGCAGTTATCCTCAACTATTGGCGGCAAGGGTCGCGATCGACGCCGGCTCGAGCCCGCAGCATCCGCTCGGCGCGAGCATCTTATCCCGCCATTTTCCGAACGCCAGGGGCTGGGCGCTCACGTTCCATCATTCAGCAGGGAGTTTCGGATCATTCATCGGTCCCGCTCTGGCATCGCTGGCTCTCCTTTATATGAGCTGGAAAACGGCATTTGTGGTTTTTGGAATCGCCAGTCTGGTTATGGGACTGACCCTGTTCATGCTCCGCGATCAGGCTTCACCCGACGATTCAGTCGGCCGCAAAGGCAATCTCAAAGCCAACCTGAACGCCTACCGGCTTTGTCTCACAAACCGCAATATTTTGTTCACATCGCTGGTTTTAATGGTGGGAGCTGCCGGGCGTGGAACCGGCATCAATCTCACTTATCTCGTGCCCTTCTTCATGGAACGATTTGCCATCACAGCGTCTGCGGGCGGATTGCTTTTGACCCTGCTGCAGGGCGCCGGCTTGGTCGGCCCCATCGCCATCGCCTGGTTCTCGGACCGTTTCCACAAGCGCGCTTTGATAACTCAATTCACCCTCTTGTTATCCGCCATCATGAGCGTGTGGCTTGCCCATCAAACGTCTCTAGGGCTGCTGCTTTACCTGAACCTCATTCTCTACGGCAGCGTGGTTGAGGCCCGAAGCTCGCTGACCCAAGCGATGATCAGTGATTTTGCCAAGGACGAGTTAACCGACGCCGCCTTTTCGATTTATTACTTCGTGGGCTGCGTTTCCGGGCCGGTTTGGACCTTGATCGTCGGCTACGTGATGGATCAATACGGCTTTACGTCGGCCTTCTATGTCGCGGCCTCAACCTACGTCGCGGGAATGCTGTTGTTGCTCTTTGTCAGAGAATAAATCATTCGCTCGCTATAATTTTTCGGCGTTCTCGGCGTAGTGTTCCGTCTCTGATCTTCCAGGCGGACTTGCCAGCAAATCTTTGCCATTGACTATGCGCGCGATTTTCGCCGAGATACACTGCTCGAAGAAAGGAGTTCCCGGCGATGACATTTAGAGACCGCTATGGGCCGTGGGCGCTCGTAACCGGTGCTTCCGCGGGTATCGGCACAGAGTTTGCCCGGCAGTTGTCGGAAATGGGTTTAAATCTGGTGCTGGTCGCTCGACGTCGACAGAGAATGGAAGATTTAGCGCGCGAGCTAGAAAACAGGCACAAAATACAACTCCGCATCGTCACGGCCGACTTGTCCCAGCCTGACTTCCTCCCGCTGATTCTTTCGGCAACTGAATCCATCGATGTGGGGCTGCTGATCAACAACGCCGGCTTCGGCGTCGCGAGCAGATTTTTAGAGCATGATTTAGAAAAAGAGCTGGCCCTACTGGACGTCAACTGCCGCGCGCCCGTGATTTTGAGTCATGTATTCGGGCGGCAAATGGCGCAGCGGAAAAGAGGGGGAATCATTTTCGTCTCTTCGGTAAGCGCGTACATTGCAACTCCTTTTGAAGCTAGCTATGCCGCAAGCAAAGTCTATGAACTCTTTTTGGCCGAGTCTCTGGGCTACGAGCTAAAAAAGGATGGAGTGGACGTCCTAGCGCTCTGTCCCGGCTCCACGGACACGGAATTCCATGAAATCGCGGGTTCATCCGCTGTCGCTGCCATGTCGGTGCAACCGGTCGTTGAACTGGGACTAAAAAAACTTGGCAAGAAGCCGGTTGCGATTCCGGGCTGGCATAACCGATTGTTGGTCTACGCTCTGAAGCTTACTCCCCGCCGGATGCAGACGCTCCTCGCCGGGAGAGTCATGGGGAATCTCGTCACACGATGAAAGCTTCGATATGAAACTCGAAATTCGTCCCAGACGATGGAACCTGGGCTCTTCTTACCCATCACCTATGCTCTAGATTGCCCGATTACGTATGCTATAGTTGAAATCTGATGTCGTCTTTGGCCGGCTTTTTATTCCCAAACACATATCGCGCAAACAGTCAAAGTGTAGCACAAAATGACTCCTCCCGAACGGAGTTCACCGGGCGAATCGATCGCCGATTGAGCTTTGTTTTTGTTTCCCTTTTCATATTAGTCCTTTTGGTTGGAGGAAGCTCTCTGTATCTTTTAAGCTCCCACCTTCTCAAGTCAGACGTTATAGCCAGACAGAGCGAGCAGGTTCATACCGTAGAACGAATAGATAGGCGATTACAGTATTTCACTTCTCAGGTCCAGCTGGCCCAACTGCAAAACAAAACGATTCCCGGTTCTCTGATACGTACTTCCATGACAGATTTCGAAACGCTGCTAACGCTCTACAAAAACGTCGGCGGATCCGACCGAAACATCCAAGAGATGCGTCAAATGATTACCGATGCCGAACGGGTCGCGGAGCGAATCGTCGGCCAATCGCAGAATGGCCCCGAGCGATCGCGTAGCGACGTGGATACCCGCGCCCTGGAAGCGATGGAGGCGATACAGCAGCGGATCCAAGGATTCACTGATCGGATAAGCGTGGAACACGAGAGAATCGAGGATCAGCTAGTTTCGGAAACCCGACAAAAAATGAGAATGACGATAGGTTTCAATGTCGCATTGGTTCTTATCGGCACCGTCTTTCTGCTGGCGTCAAGACGCTACTTTCATCATGCGATTGCTCTCCCTCTCCGTCAGCTCGCTGAAAGGTCCAGCGAAATCGCAAAGGGAGAAGTCCCCGAAAATATGCCCATTACATCGAGGGACGAGATCGGTCTCTTGAGCCACGCCTTCAATCGCATGGCCGGACAGTTAAAAGAACACCAAGACAAACAAAAGGGGCTGGCCATTTTAGACGAGCGAGAACGATTGGCCTGTGAGCTTCACGACAGCCTCGCCCAGGACTTAGCCTTCCTTCGTATCAAACTCATTGAGGCAGAAAGAAGCTTCGGCGGGAACGCGTCCACTGAAACCAACAACCTATTGAGGGAATTGTTTCAGATCGTTGACGAAGCCTATCAAAACCTTCGCGAATCCATATTCGGCCTGCGCGCTCTCGCTCTGAAGAATCACGTCGGACTCGTCGCCGCCCTTGCCGATTATCTCAGGGATTTTAGCGACGTGAGAAAAATTCCCGTGGAACTCAAAGTTGATCATCCCGAAACGATCAATTTTTCTTCTCAAGTAGAAATCCAGTTGATCCGCATCATCCATGAGGCCTTGACCAACATCGTTAAACACGCGCGGGCGACGAAGGGGAAGATCACGATAGAAAATGACAACGACGCCGCCACTATAACCATCGAAGATGACGGAAGGGGTTTCTTCACGGATAGAACCTTGGAGACAAGTCTCCGCTTTGGCCTTGAGACCATGAAAGATCGCGCCAAGTCTGTGGGCGGCAAACTCGGCATTAACAGCGTCCCGGGACGGGGAACCCAAGTGATCATCCGGCTCCCGCTGGCACGGCAAGGATTCGATGAAAACCATTCGCGTGCTGCTGGCTGACGACCACACGCTCTTCAGAAAGGGCTTGGCCAGTCTCCTCGAAAAGGAAAAATGCTTCGAGATCATGGGCGAAGCTGAAAACGGAGCAGAGGCGATCGCAAGGGCCCAGGCCGGGAAGCCGGATCTCGTGTTGATGGACATTCATATGCCCGTCGTCAACGGCTTAGAGGCAACTCGTCAGATTACCAGCACATTGCCGGCAACCCGCGTGGTCATCTTAACGATCTCCGAGGAAGATAGGGACCTGTTTGAAGCGATCAAGTGCGGAGCCCACGGCTATCTTTCCAAAAAAGTGGAGCCGGAGAAGCTGCGCGAACTGCTGGAAGGCGTGTTTCGCGGTGAAGCGCCCCTCTCTCAAGGGACCGCCGCGAGAATTTTGAAAGAGTTCGCCGCAAGGGCGTCTAAAAATTCCCAAACGACCGCTGCGGCCGACCTCACGGAACGGGAGAAAGAGGTACTCCAACTGTTGGCCGCGGGACTCACTAACAAAGAAATCGGGACCCGATTGGATATCGCGGAAAACACCGTAAAGAATCACCTCAAAAATATTCTCGCAAAACTCCATCTCCAAAACCGAGTGCAGGCTGCCGCTCTGGCAATCCAGCAAGGCCTGGTTACCGTGAAAAGCTCTCTCGAATAGGACCGCCTGAACCATCTCCGTTGCGATAGCTCTAAAGGGCTAGAATACTCTAGCCCTTTATTTCCTCGTAATTAGCCCTTCTGAATCTGCTTCAAAAATTGAGCGTGAAGTATCAATGCGCTACCGTAAACCCCGATGATTGCAAGGCGGGGTTCTACCTGTGTGATAGGGACTCACCTTTTTTCGAAGGCGCTCAGGGATCGTCGCTATGTTCCAAACTAAGCTGGATACCGGACTGGCTTGGGCCGGTCGATGTATAGCTAGACTTCGAAACAAGAGCTGAGAGTTGCCGATGGACACGCGCGGAGGGATCAAAAACCTCCCCTTGGGCAGTATTATTGACGGCTATTTAGTTCGGGCATTTCTCCGGATCTTTTTTTCCAGTCTCCTGGTTACAACATCATTGTATATCGTCGTCGATTTTTTCGATCGGATCACTAATTTTCTCGACAATGCAATCCCGGTTTGGACCGTGATTCGCTATTTTATTTACAACGCTCCGCTCTCGATTTCTCGCGTGATCGGATTCGCCACGCTGTTTTCGACTCTGTTCTGTTTGGGTATGGCAGCGCGAACGAACGAAATTACCGCCATGCGCTCAAGCGGGATCAGCGTCCAGAGAATCGCTTTACCTCTCTTGATACTTTCTATGTTTATTTGTTTGTTTACGTTTTTCTGGAACGAAGCTCTCGTGCCGATCTTCGCTCATCGCGCCCAAGCCATTTACAAAGTAGAAATCCAAAAAAAGCAACAGCAAAGTCTTTTTGGAACTCGCGAAATATGGCTACGCGCGCAGGGTAGCTTTATAAACATCGGCAATTTCGATACCCGAACAAATGTCCTTGAGCACGTCACCGTTTTTTTGCTCAATCGAGATTTCAGCCTGCGAGGTCTCGTAGAGGTTCCGAGCGCTCGGTGGAATGGTCATGAATGGGAGGCCAAAGAAGCGACGGGATGGAATATCTTGGCAGACGGTAAAATGGTTAGGCGAAAGGATACTGACTTGCCGACCATTTCAAACACTCCAGATGATCTGAAGCTACTGGCGCGTGACCCTGAAGAATTCACCTTCTTCGACCTACAGAGACAGATCTCTGAAATGAAGGCTAAGGGCATGGATACGACATCAGACGAGGTCGATCTCCAGACAAAATTGGCGCTGCCATTTATCTCGCCTTTGATGGTGCTCTTGGCGACGCCTTTCGCGCTGAAGAAGCAAATGAGCGCGGGGCTCGCATTGAGTTTTGGCGCTGCCATGGTTGTCGGCTTCGGTTATTGGGTGCTGACAGCCTTGTGCATTTCCCTGGGCCATAGCGGAGCACTGCCCGCCTCTATCGCCGCGTGGATTCCCAATACCATTTTCGCGATGATCGGATTTTTCTACTTTACAACCGAAGAATAAAAGTCGTTCGGGGAATTAAAGCGACTCAAAATTTCCCCATGATCGATCAGAGCAATATCTCGCAATCAATAGCCAGTCAGAACCGCGTGAGCGGCATCGGGGAACGAAGCTGGTTTTGGCTGGTTTGTTTAGTATGCCTGGTTATCGTCTTTAGCAGCCTGGGCAGCTCAGCTTTGTTCGAGCCGGATGAAGGTAGAAACGCGGAGAAAGCGCGGGAGATTCTATTGTTAGGCGACTGGGTGACACCCTATCAAAATTTCCTGCCAACTCTAGATAAGCCCATTTTTTTCTATTGGTTAGTGGCGATTTCTTTCAAGCTATTCGGTCTGTCGGAATGGTCGGCTCGATTGCCATCCGCATTGGCAGGCCTTGGTTGCATTTTTCTGGTTTACCGATTTGCTCGACTTCAATGGGGATTGCAGGAGGGCTTGTGGAGCTCTTTGGTCTTGATCACAAGCCTTGAGTTCTTCTTATTCTCACGGATTGTGATCTTTGACATGACCTTGACCTTGTTCATCTCTTTGGCGCTTTTTTCATTTTATGCGGTCACACAGACCGACGATCCGAGAGCCGGGAAAAGACATTGTCTCCTTATGTATGCGGCGATGGGAGCCGGGACGCTTGTGAAGGGACCGATCGCATTGGTTATCCCGGGTGCGGTCATTTTCTTTTATCTGTTGCTTACAGGTAAATGGTTTTTGCTGAGGCGACTCAATATCCTCCTAGGGACCATTGTCTACTTTGCTGTCGTTGCGCCTTGGTATTTATGGGTAGAGTCGAGAAATCCGGGCTACCTACGGTACTTTTTGTGGGAAGAGCATTTTGTTCGCTACCTGACACCGCATTTCAGCCGCACCAAGACCTGGTATTACTTTTTCTTGGTTTTAGGAATCGGGTTTTTACCCTGGAGTTTTTTCATACCCGTCACGGCGAAAAACCTGTGGAATCGAACGTTCACCGGTGCGAATCTTCTTTTGACCCTGTGGGTGATCCTACCTTTTGCTTTTTTTTCAGCATCGAATGCTAAGCTACCGCATTATATCTTGCCCATTTATCCGGCCCTGGCGATCCTAACGGGGCAAGCCGTGGCCGCTAAAATGCAAGACCCGAAGCGATCGAGGATACTCTACATTCCTGGAATTTTTATCGTCGCCTTCATTGTCTATCTTCTTGTGGGGGCGGCGTGGCCGAATCTCTTGGCGAGAGATATTAGATCCGACGTGCCTCAGAGCGTTTCGCTGCTTCTGTTGTACGGGACTATTATCTCCCTCGTTTTTGGAGTTTTTGTAGCCGGTGATCTAAAGAGTGTTTGGAAAGGCCAGGGCGCGGCTTTCATGTGTACTGCCGTCAGCCTTGCTCTCTTTTTCATTTTGGCCGGGCAGATTGTGGCAAGAGCTTCGTTCCGTCGTGCGGCAAAGTCAACCGCGCAGGCAACGGCTGCTTTGATAGATCGTCCGGACCGTCTGGTATTTTACGACACTTATATCGAGGGGCTGCTGTTCTATCTGCGGATTGACAAACCGATCTGGCTCGTACAGTCACCGGAGAAGGGAAACATAATGGGCAGTTTTTATGTAGCGGAGAAGCGTCCAGCTCCGGCCGCCGGTTACGGCCAGGTCCTTTTTACCTTTGAGGAGTTCGCTGCTCAGTGCGGCAAAAATGAATTGCCGCTGCGGATCTTCCTGAAAGAAAAAAACCTGCCCCGGCTGACCAAGGAAGTCGGTGCAGTTCCTAGGAGGCTCACGAGCTTTGATGATTTTGTTCTGGTGTCAAATCGCTGCCGCGCCGAAACAGACAACTCATCTATACGACTGCGCTGACAAACTCGCGGAAGAATCGTTATGTTTGAAGGTCTTTTTCAGCCTCTCCACCTCATAGTTATTTTTCTAGTTGCGCTGGTTGTTTTTGGCCCGAAGAAACTGCCGGAGCTTGGCAAGGGGCTCGGAGAGGCAATACGGGGATTCAAGAAGGAACTCGAGGGCGAGGAATCCGATCCCAAAGCACCTCAAGCGTCTCAACATAAAACCGACGGAAAGGCGATCGAGTGATTTGCTCCACCGCGCTTAACTAGATAACCAACCCGCGGTCCAAGCATTACTTGGCGAATTTAAAATCACCCAAACTCATCGGTAATCGGTGTTAGTTGCTTCGAAAGACTATGCCGCGCGCTCGTCATTTCCTCTCGCTGTTGATGCATTTTTCTTTCGGTCTCTAGTCATGACCACCAAGCAACGCAAGATTCTCATCAAAGGGACGATTCTTGTCCTGCTCATTGCACTGATTTTCTTCTCGAGCCGTTACGGACCACAACCACTTAGTGTTATGGGACCGGCTGAAACAATTGGGAAGTTATTCACGAGGAGAAGAAGGCTGGCCCGATTCCTTGTTTCCCTGGGGCCCTATTCTTCTGCCATGTTTATCTTGTTGCAAGCGTTACAGGTGATTATCTCGCCGATACCGGGAGAGTTGACCGGCGTAGTGGGCGGCTACCTTTATGGGGTGTCGTTTGGGTTTCTTTTCTCAAGCTTGGGACTCACGCTCGGTTCGTGGGCGGCTTTCGAGATTGCCGATATCTTGGGAAGACCGTTTGTTGAGAGATTTATTAGGAAGGACATTCTGGACAAATTTAACTTCCTCTCGACGAACACAGGAGAAGTAATCTGCTTCTTGCTTTTTCTCTTGCCCGGTTTTCCAAAGGACATTTTGTGTTATGTCCTAGGCCTCACGGGAATGAAGCTCAGCATCTTCTTGATTGTATCCACGTTGGGTCGCATGCCCGGGACATACCTGCTTACAATCCAAGGGGTGAGCATTAGAAAACAAGATTACCCGACCGCAGCGATAATTGCCGTTCTTTGTGCGGTCCTTCTATTTGTCGGCTACCTGTGTAAAGACCGTTTCGTTCACTGGTTGAGAACGATCCGGCATGAGTGATGATTTGGTTTACCAGTGAGAGGTTCCAAGAGACTAGATTACCGGGCACTTTTGCGTCCTTCGCTTCTGAAACGTTGAGACGAGATAGGGATTAAAGCATGGGAGATATGCCATTTTGGTTTAAGGTCGTGGTTTGGCTTGTAGTTGGGCTTACAGTCCTTTATGCCGCTTGGGGTATGATACATTCGATACTGCAATCATGAGTGAAAAGCGTCGGTGTCAACTGAACCGCTGCTTCACGCTAGCAGTTTTCTTGTTACCAAAAATCGTCGTTCGCTTTTGAAAGCAATAAGGTGTTGCCGAGAGTCGTTACTTTCGAACCTGGCGCCTATGCATCTTCGTTTAACGCCCTATTCTTGGGCGAAAAAAAGTAGACCAACAAAGCGAGCAAAGCGGTCACGCTCAGTGCGAAAAAGAACGCGCGGTGCCGATGGAAAAAAGCTGCAATGAAGCGAATGTCCCGACCCAAATAGTAAGTTCCGAGCCCCCAGGCGAAAGTCCATAGGAGCGCCCCGCCAACGTTGTACGCCGTGAAGGTCCACCACGGCATCTTCATCACGCCCGAGATTATCCCGTTCAACTGCCGTAACCCATCGACAAAGCGCGCCAACAGGATGATCGGGCCGCCACGGCGCTTGAAAAGGTCATCGAGGTACTGCTGTCGCTGCGGGTTGACCTTGAGCTTGTGCAGCGCGGCTCGGCCAGCCCAACGGCCTATCACATAACCGAGGCTGTTGCCTACTAGAGCGCCGCCAGTCACAAGGAGCAGGAGCAGCGCGATGTTCATCCGCCCGCGGGCAGCCTCGAAAGCCCCCGCTATGAGAAGGGTTTGGCCGGGCGCGGGGATTCCCATCCCCTCTACCAACGTCGCCCCTGCTGCAGCCCAGTACCCATAGCGCTTTATCAACGGCTGCATTCTCGCGATTGAGCGCCTGAAGTGTCGAACCGCCGCACTTTGGTGTTCTTTCGATTCTACGGGTGAAGGTTCGTCTCCGGCGGGAGAAGCAGAGACCGCAGATTGCGTCGCTAACGAAAGCGCACCGAGCAAGGCAACGCGAAAAATCAACACTATGGCGACAGAACTGCGAGAGGGGTCCAGGAGCATTTTGAAATATCTAGGCCTAACCCATGATATCATTTCTTTTCTCGCCGTCGTGGTCTTAGCGCAAAATATTTGCAGGAAAAATCTCGACTGCGAATGTAAAATAGCGCGTTCATCTGCAGGTGCCCGCGATGAGGACGACTTTCGTGAACGTGCGGACCCGAGCACCACGGCGACTTAGAGGAAGAGAGGGATGTGTTCGAAGCCAATAGCTCTTAAGGGCTAGAAGATAATAGCCCTTTATTTCATCGTGATTGGCCCTTCTGAATCTGCTTCAAAAATTGAGCGCGAAGCATACATGCGCTAGCGTAAACATCGCGACGCTCGTGAATGGCGCATATTTCCACAAACAGAGCCCAATCAAGATGACAATGGAACAACGTGAAGCGGTTTGTGAGAGAGCGATCTACATGTCCAACTTGCCAGTTTCCTTCTCTTCTCCAACGCGAGCTGCAAAACTCTTGATACCCGACGTTTTTAATTACAGCCTTGCGGGGCTGTGTATTTTCTTGAACCTCTTTCAATTTTTTATTCTGCCGCTTTATCTGTTGCCGAAAAGTATTTGGTGGGGCGTGTCTCTTATCCCCATTGCGTGCTTGAACAACCCTTTCTGGGCGCTCCTTCACGAAGCAATCCACGACTTGTTCAATTCCTCTGGCAGAATTAATTTGGCTTTCGGAAGATTGCTCTCGATTTTTTTCGGCTCGCCTTTCCATGTTTTGCGGCTGACCCACCTGTCCCACCATAAGTTCAACCGGTCACCCATGGAAAGGGGGACCGAGATATACGATCCGGCAAAGGCTTCAAGAGCCAAAGCCAGTTTCAGATACTTCTTTT
>Ga0209689_1003439_pt1 | contig 11678 bp, 9 predicted proteins | sample GraSoiAngelo_149_FD_187119 | JGI IMG/M metagenome (GOLD analysis project Ga0209689, IMG submission 187119) | Grasslands soil microbial communities from the Angelo Coastal Reserve, California, USA - 14_1009_09_30cm (SPAdes) (version 2) | ecosystem: Environmental > Terrestrial > Soil > Grasslands ...
CGATGGTCGAAGTTGTTTACTACGTCGCTAGCAGTTTAGACGGCTACATTGCGACGAGCGATGGCAGCGTCGAATGGCTCTCGCGCTTCCACACTGCCGGAGAGGATCACGGTGCCGGGGAGCTAGAGTCTTCGGTCGATGCGCTCCTGCTTGGCAGTCACACTTATGAGTTTGCTCTGAAGCTCGGTCAATGGCCATCGCCGAATACTCCATCGTGGGTGTTCACCCATCGTGATCTACCGATACTTCACCCGAGCATCACTCTTACCTCTCAAAATCCGGGCGAGGTTATCGAGTTGTTAGCGTCTCGCGGATTGGGCCGCGCCTGGCTTATGGGCGGGGGTAAGCTGGCGGCTTCGTTCCACGCCGAAGCGCTTATTTCCCGCTACATTATTTCGATCTTCCCGATACTCCTCGGCTCGGGTGTGTCGGTTTTCGCGCCGCATTCGTCCGGGGCCGACGAACTGCGCTTTATCAGCGCGACGCCGTTCAAAAGCGGCATCATTCAGCTTACTTATGAGCAAGCCCCGAACGCCTAACCAATCGCTGGAGCCGTCGGCAGGCCGCTGCGTAGCAAGGATGAATTATGAAGGCTGAAATTAAAACAGATCGCGCCACCACCTCCCGTGGCTTATCTCTTTCTCGTTAGGTGTTTCAGCGCTTTCCGTGTGAAAGAAAGACCATTTGAGGCCACCGACCTGTCAGGCGTCATGGAGATTTACACCGCTTCGATTCACTCTTTGGCAGCGCCCTACTACTCACCGGACCAGATTGCCGCCTGGGCCCCCGTTTCACCCAGCGCTGCGCGCTGGCAGGAGCGACTTTCTAAGCTTCACACCATTGTCGCCGAGTATGACGGTGTTCTTGCGGGTTTCGTTTCCTACACAAGCGAGGGCTACCTCGACTTTGTCTTCACTCATCCTACTTTTGTCCGTCGTGGTGTTGCGACAAGCCTCTACCGCTGCGTCGAGTCGGCGTTGCGTGCGCTCGGCGTTTCGAGAGTTACGACGCACGCCAGTCTTGCCGCTCGATCATTTTTCGACCGCCACGGCTTCCAACTCGACGCAGAGGAGTGCGTCGAGTGTCGAGGCGCTTATCTCCTCCGGTTCGCCATGCACAAACAACTCCGCAATCAGCGAAACGTCTAACCAGGCGATGCAGCCGTCGCGCGTATGCGCGAGTTAATCGTTATTAATTATCGGTTAATTGCACCAGTTTGCGCTGTCGTCAGCGTGGCTGAGCTTTGTTCTCGTTAAATCCATGTTCCGTAACTTAGCGACCCGAGTAATCCATTTGATAATTTCGGCCCGGATCGAGCAGATGCCGGATGAGCCGCGGCGCCGATATTTTCGCAATATGGCCTGGTTTTGTGTTGTGCTTGCGTTGTCCGAAGCCCTATTCGCGTTCCTCATTCTTTGGGGTTGGTTTACGATCGTTTGGGTGGCGCCCGTTCTACCCGCGATCTGGCTGGTTGTCGGTGCTGTCGTGCTTTTTTTGGTGGCGGCCATTACTCTTGCTGTCGCGCGTGTGGCGCGGGAGCGGGGTAAGACCTGAATCGAAACAGTTTTTCGATTGTCGATCGTTTAATCGGGGCGTACGTTTTGGGCCCAAGCCAAACGGAGGATTCCTTATGAGCACTGCGGTGGCAGAAGAGAAAAAGACGAAGCTTAATCAGCTCGAGCAACTGAAAAAGTTCACCAAAGTCGTGGCCGATACCGCCGACTTTGAATCGATCAAGGATTTTAAGCCGGAAGATGCGACGACAAACCCAAGTCTGGTTTACGCCGCCACCCAAAAGCAACAATACACGCGTCTTCTCGACGAAGTGCTGGCTGATCGCAAGAAATCCGGCCTGAGCGGCCACGCCCAGATTGAAGACATCTGCGATCATCTGCTCGTCCAATTTGGCACCGACATTCTCGAGATCGTCCCGGGACGGGTTTCGACTGAGACCGACGCGCGATTATCGTACGATGTCGAAGGTTCGATCAAAAAGGCGCGGCAACTGATCAAGCTTTACCAGGAGCGCAAAATTCCGCGCGAACGCGTGTTGATTAAGATTGCATCGACCTGGGAAGGATTGAATGCGGCCGAGCAACTGCAAAAAGAGGGGATCAGATGCAATTTAACGCTGATGTTTTCGCTGCCGCAGGCGGTGCGGGCGGCCGAAGCGAAGGTGCAACTCATCTCGCCCTTCGTCGGCCGGATTTACGATTGGTATAAGAAAGAGAATAAACGCGACTACACCGGCCCGGAAGATCCGGGTGTGCAATCGGTCCAGGAAATTTATTCCTACTACAAGAAGTTTGGTCACAAGACCGAGGTGATGGGCGCGAGTTTCCGGAACGTTGGACAAATCCGGGAGCTGGCGGGTTGCGACGCGCTTACCATTAGCCCTGAGTTGATGAAAGAGCTTGCCGAATCGCAGGAGCCGCTCGAACGCAAACTTGATCCCGAAAAAGCGAAGGCCGCGAAGATCGATAAGCTGGAGCTAGACGAGAAGAAATTCCGATGGCTGCTTAACGAAAATGCGATGGCCTACGAAAAAACGGGCGAGGGCATCCGGAAATTCGCCGCTGACGTGGTGAAGCTGGAGAAATTCGTCGCGAGTAAAATCAAATAACCGCAGATTACGCGGATTTATACGGATCGGAAAAATCTGGAGGCCAAGAATCCAGGAAAGAGAATCCAATTAGGAAAGCAAGAAAGCAGGAGGTCCGAGCCGGACCGGCAGTATCAAATCAATTTTCTGGTTCCTGGGAGTTCCGATTTCCTGCTTTCCTATTTTCCTGATTCATTTGGGATCTGCGAAATCTGTGGATCAAATCGGATTTAACGTTGTCTTAGTCGAGCCGGAGATTCCGCCGAATACTGGCAACGTCGGCCGGCTTTGCCTCGCGACGCAATCGACATTGCACCTGGTCAAGCCGCTCGGTTTTTCGCTGGAAGATCGACAACTCAAACGCGCCGGTTTGGATTACTGGGAAGATGTCGATCTAAGAGTGTGGGATTCATTGCCGGCGCTAATCGAAGCGAAGCAACCGGGCGAGCGCTATTTTTTCGTGACGACAAAGACCAATCGCGCCTACTGGTATGTCCAGTTTCGGCCGGGTGATTTTCTCGTTTTCGGACGGGAAACGAAAGGGCTGCCCGAGAATTTGCTGGCAGCGAACGAGCCCGGGTGCATCACGATTCCGATGGCAGGCACACGCAGTTTAAATCTTGCCACGGCGGTAGGAATCGTCCTATTTGAAGCAGTTAGGCAGCAACGCCTGGGCGAAAACGGTGTTGAATAACCAAGACGCTTACGTGTCTAATAACCCTAGGAGGCAATAGAATAACTTATATGAGAATCCTTTTAGTTTTAACAAGTTGTGTCGGGCTGGCGCTGTTCGCAGGCGCGGCTCAACAGGACGATCAAGATAGTAACAAGGGCAAGAAAAAGGGCGGTAACGCGCAGCCACAACAGCAGCAGCAGCAAGTGGTGGCTCCGCAAACCGGCAAAAAATTTAAAGCCGGCCCAGGCGGAGGCAACGCCCAGAACTTCCAGCAACCGACCACAACGCATTACAAAAATACGCAGAAATGGCACGGGCCGGTGACCGGACAGACTGAGACGAACATGTCGAACCGGACAAACTTAAACAGCTCCAAGTCGAACAAACTGGAGTCCATTCAAAAGGGCGGCACCGAAAAGTGGAAAGGTCCAAATCTGAATGCGAAGCAAGGAAAATTCCAGAAGCAGCACTTCGATTTGCAGACGAACAAGGTGGTCAACAAGTACAAGACGGTGAACTTCAATCAGAACTACAAGATCGCCGGTGCTCACAACTGGAAGGGCGCGAAGTATCAGGTCTTTGTGAATTACCATCCGGAGTGGCATGACACGTGGTGGTGGAACTGGCATCACCCTCACGTCGTGTTCATCTACGGCGGCTGGTACTACTGGGATAATTCTTATTGGTACCCAGCGTGGGGTTATGCTCCTAGCTCAGTCTATTATTATGATGGACCGATCTACGCCTCGAGTCCGGAGGAGGATCCTGCTCAAGTTGTAGCCAATGTGCAGTCGGCGCTGCAGCAGCAGGGTTATTACCAGGGCGACATCGACGGTGTTCTCGGACCACAGACGCGCGCGGCGCTGGCGGAGTATCAATCCGCCCAAGGTATTGAGCCAACGGGCGCGGTGGACGAGCCGACCTTGGAAACGCTCGGAATGGCGTAACGAAACTTTAAATTCTGACAAGCCGCCGCGGAAAATTCCGCGGCGGTTTTTTTTGGAGAACGATTACGATTACGAGATTCTTCGCTCCGTTCAGGATGACGTGTTGCACGATGTCGATCTTGGTGGAGTAATTGTGCGTGCAGCCGCAGTTGATCGCCCGCGATTTATTCCAATCGTTCCGGATGGGTTCGCGCCGGATCGAAGTGTTGCGTGGCATCTCGATCGAAGTCGCGCCCGGCGAAATCATTTTCATCTGCGGTGCGTCAGGCGCTGGAAAGACGACGTTGCTTTACACGCTGGCCGGTTTGGAGCGGCCTGAATCCGGGACGGTGGAATTTGAAGGGCGCAATCTTTACAACGGAAGCTCGGCGTCGCAGGCCCGGTTCCGCAACAAGAAGATGGGATTCGTTTTTCAAGGCTACTTTCTGTTGCCAGAGCTGACTGCGTTGGAAAACGTTTCGCTTCCGGGAATGATCGGGCGGGCTTCAGCAAAAAAAGCGGCCGAAGAGAGTTTGGCTGAGGTCGGATTAGTTGACCGGATGCAGCATTTGCCGGCGGAACTTTCCGGAGGCGAGCAACAACGCGTCGCGATTGCGCGCGCCTTAACGAACGATCCGGATATTATTTTTGCCGACGAGCCGACTGGCAACCTCGATTCCGAAACCGGCGGTGCGATTGTCGATCTTTTATTAAATCTTGCTCGCGAGCGCAAAAAAAGTTTGCTGATTGTCACACACGACACCGGGCTTGCGACCCGGGGCGATCGTGAGCTGCATATTAAAGATGGGCGCATCCAATAACGCCTTCGCATTTTGTTCCTTGAATTGCGCGACGAAACACGGAGATTTTTCCTGCAATTATGAAAACCACTAATGCTGGCGGGACGGTGATCGACGAACCTAAATCACGAGAAGCCGTAAAACCTGCGGTCGATAAACGCACCGGATCGAAGCCGGCAGCGAAGTTTTCTCAGATTTACATCGACGGAAAATTTTATGCCGAGGGCGATGCCAAAGTTTCCGTGTTCGATCACGGCCTGCTTTATGGCGATGGAATTTTTGAGGGGATTCGTTTTTACAACGGCCGGGTCTTCCGATTGGAGGAACATCTTGAGCGGCTTTGGGATTCGGCCCGTTCGATTTGTTTGGAAATACCGATGTCGCAGCGCGCAATGACCGAAGCGCTGCTGGAGACGATCCGGCAAAATGACTTGCGGGAAGGTTACATTCGACTGCTGGTCACACGCGGCGTTGGCAACCTCGGCTTGAACCCGGAGCAATGTAAAAAGCCGAGCGTCATCATTATCACCGCCCAAATAGCGCTTTATCCGGAAGCCGTTTATCGCAACGGGCTGAGCGTGGTTACCTGCGCGACACGTCGCACCAACCCGAGCGCGCTCAATCCCGCGGTCAAGTCGCTCAATTATTTGAACAACGTGATGGCGCGGATCGAAGCCAACCTCGCCAATGCCGACGAAGCGCTCATGTTAAACGACGAGGGCAATGTGGCGGAGTGCACGGCTGACAACGTCTTCATCGTTAAACGCGGCCACATTTTCACACCACCGATCACCGCCGGCGCATTGCGCGGCATTACCCGGGCAGTCGTGTTCGAAATCGCCGCCGAGACCGGGATTAAAGTGACCGAATCCGATATTACGCGTCACGACGTTTTTATTGCGGACGAAGCTTTTCTCACCGGAACGGCAGCGGAAATTATTCCGGTGGTCAAAGCCGACGGCCGTCCCATTGGAACCGGTAAACCGGGCCCGATCACAGCGCGGATGATCGCCCGCTTCCGCGAAATGACGAGAGAGACAGGAACGCCGATTGATTCGTAAGATCGACATCGGCGCGAAAGGTGCTCGACAAACTCGCAGCTTGAATGGTTTAAGCGTGTAACAGGTCTAAGTTGTAGAAATGTTGTGCGACGTTTGTAAATGCAATGACGCGACCGTCTTCCTGACCCAAATCATTGAGGGGAAGATGCAGAAGGTGAATCTCTGCGACGCGTGCTCGAAAGAAAAAGGCGTGCAGGACCCGACCGGGTTCGCGCTGGCCGATTTGCTCCTCGGCATCGGCGCGGCCGAGGAAATCGAAAAGGGAAGCCCAACGCAGAGGTGTCCGGTTTGCGGTTTTACTCAGGCCGATTTCAAAAAAACTGGCCGGCTCGGGTGCAGTACCTGCTACGCGACTTTTACCGAGGCATTGACCGCGTTGTTGAAAGCAATGCACAAAGGAACGGCCCACGTCGGCAAAGTGCCGCTGCGCGCGCATCGGGTGGGAGAGTTGAGCGACCGGATGCGCAATCTGAACGACAGCCTGCAAAAAGCCGTGGCGGAAGAGAATTACGAGACGGCTGCTTCGCTGCGGGATCAAATCAAACAGCTCGAAAGTGAATTAACGAGTTAGCGCCATGAAATTCTCGAATGTTATGTCGAACGCCGGGGAATGGCTCCGGGGAGAGGGACCGCATCATCAAATCGTAATTAGCAGCCGGGTCCGACTCGCGCGCAATCTGCGGAATCGCGCTTTTCCTGGTTGGGCGAAGAAAGCCGAGCGCACGGCGATTCTGGAACTGATCAAACCGCACGTGGAAGAACTTCCCGAGATGCAGGATTCATTTTCAGAATTGCTGCAGGACCTCTCCGCGCTGGAGAAACAGGTCTTGGTCGAGCGGCATCTGATCAGCCGCGAGCACGCGGCCAAAAGTGCCGGCAGCGCAGTCATCATGAATCGCCGCCAGACGCTCAGCATCATGATCAACGAAGAAGATCATTTGCGGATGCAATCGATGCGCTCGGGTTTGCAATTGAAACAGGCGTTCAAACTTCTCGACAAGATTGACACCGCGCTGGAAAACGAGCTCGAGTTCGCTTACGACCAGCGGCTTGGCTACTTAACGGCGTGCCCGACCAATGTCGGCACCGGCATGCGCGCATCGGCGATGTTGCATCTGCCGGGTTTGGTGCTGAGCGAGCTAATCAATCAAGTGGTGCAAGCGGTGAGCAAGATCGGCCTGGCCGTGCGCGGTCTTTATGGCGAAGGCACTGAGGCGATGGGGAATCTTTTCCAAATTTCAAATCAGACGACCCTCGGCGAGAAAGAAGACGAAATCATTTCTCGTCTCACCAAAGTGATCGAGACGATCATCGAAAAGGAACACGACTCGCGGCAGGTCTTGATCCAAAAAAAATCGAACACGCTTTGGGACCAGATCGGCCGCGCTTATGGCGTTTTGACTTACGCGCACGCGATGAGCTCGAAGGAAGCGCTCAACCTGCTGTCGATCATCAAACTCGGCATCGACCTCGGCGCGTTTCCGGAAGACAAGCGGCTGCCGATCGATGAATTGTTCATGGACACGCAGCCGGCGCACCTTCAAAAAACGTCGCAGCAAAAACTCAACGCGGAGGAGCGCGACCATCTTCGCGCGCAAATTATCCGGGCGCGTTTGAAAGTCCTTCCCAAACCTGATATCAGTAAGCTGGCGACGGACTCCGGCAACGGCTCGAATCCGGGGCCATCAGAACAATGAACAATTTCACACCTCGCGCCCAACAGGTGCTGCAACTCGCTCGCAAAGAGGCCGACCGTTTCAATCACAATTACGTCGGCACCGAGCACCTTCTGCTCGGACTGATCAAGCTCGGCCAGGGCGTCGCAGTCAACGTTCTCCAAAAAATGGGGCTCGATCTCGAGACCGTCCGAATGGAAGTCGAGAAGCAGGTTGGCTCCGGTCCGGAAACAAAAATTGTCGGCAACATTCCTTACACACCGCGGGTGAAAAAAGTCTTGGCGCTCGCCGGAAAGGAAGCCAAGGCGCTCAATCACTCTTACGTTGGCACCGAACACATTTTGCTTGGACTGCTCCGGGAAGGCGAAGGCGTGGCCGCGCGCGTTCTTAAGAGTCTCGAGATCGACATCGAGCGGACGCGGAACGAAATTTTAAAAGAGCTCGATCCTAATTTCACGCCATCCGAGACTGAAGAAGCCGAGCCAACTTCTAAGAAAGATGTCAAAACTCCGGCGCTGCGCGCGTTCGGTCGCGACTTGACCGAACTGGCCAAGAAAGGCGAGCTCGATCCGGTCATTGGGCGTCACAACGAAATCGAGCGCGTCATTCAAGTACTATGCCGGCGCACGAAAAATAATCCGGTGCTGATCGGCGAAGCCGGCGTCGGAAAAACCGCGATCGCCGAAGGTCTCGCGCAGGAAATTGCGAGCGGCAATGTCCCCGAGCTGTTGCGCGACAAACGCGTCGTCACGCTCGATCTCGCGTTGATGGTCGCGGGCACAAAATACCGCGGCCAATTCGAAGAGCGGATCAAAGCGGTAATGGATGAGATTCGCCGCTCCAAAACCGTGATTCTTTTCATCGACGAGCTGCACACGATTGTCGGCGCCGGTTCGGCGGAAGGCGCGATGGATGCATCGAACATCATTAAACCCGCGTTGAGCCGCGGCGAGCTGCAGTGCGTCGGTGCGACCACGATGAACGAGTACCGCAAGTACATCGAGAAGGACGCAGCTCTCGAGCGGCGGTTTCAAACGGTGAAAGTTGATGCGCCGACCATTGACGAGGCGATCGAGATTTTGAAAGGACTCCGTCCGAAGTACGAAGCGCACCACAAAGCCAAATTGACGGACGAAGCTCTCGAGACCGCGGTCAAATTTTCAGAGCGCTACATCACCGGCCGTTTTTTGCCGGACAAAGCGATCGACGTCATGGACGAGGCCGGCGCGCGTGCGCGGATCAACTCGATGACGCGTCCGCCCGATGTCAAGGAAATCGAGAAAGACATCGAACGCATCCGACTCGAGAAAGAAGCTGCCATCAAGGCGCAGGATTTCGAAAAGGCGGCGTCGCTGCGCGACAAGGAAAAGCAGACCAAGGAAAAGCTCGATTCGATTTTGCAGAAATGGCGTCAGGAGCGCGAAGAAAAGGAAGTGCTCGTAACCGCTGACGACATGATGCACATCATTTCGAAAGTCACCGGCGTTCCGCTCCAGCGAATGGAGCAAGCTGAAACGGAAAAGCTCCTGAAAATGGAAGAGGAGCTGAAAGGCAAAGTCATTGGTCAGGATGAAGCGGTCAGTGCGATTTCGAAAGCGTTGCGCCGCAGCCGCGCCGATTTGAAAGATCCGCGGCGTCCGATCGGTTCCTTCATTTTCCTCGGGCCGACCGGTGTCGGCAAAACGTTTCTGGCCCAGAAGCTGGCGGAATTCATGTTTGGCGATCGCGACGCGCTGATTCAGATCGACATGTCGGAGTATATGGAAAAGTTCACCGCTTCGCGTTTGATCGGCTCGCCTCCGGGCTACGTCGGTTACGAGGAAGGCGGCCAACTTTCCGAAGCGGTGCGTCGTCGCCCATATTCAGTTGTCCTGTTTGATGAAGTCGAAAAAGCGCATCCCGATGTGATGCATCTGCTCCTCCAGATTCTCGAAGAAGGTAAAATCACCGATTCGTTAGGTCGAAAGATCGATTTCAGGAACACCATTATCATTATGACCTCGAACGTCGGTGCTGAGTTGCTTAAAAAGCAGACGACGCTGGGTTTCGGTGCGCCGCGCGAAGGACATGATTACGATTCGATGCGGGAGAAAATTCTAGATGAGACCAAGCGTGTCTTTAAGCCTGAGTTTCTCAATCGCCTCGACGAAATCATTGTCTTCCACTCGCTCGAGAAATCGCATCTACTCCAGATTGTCGATCTTGAGGTGGAAAAAGTGAAAATTCGCCTCAAAGCGAAAGAAGTGGAGATCATTCTCGACAACCTGGCGCACGAGTTTGTGATCGAAAAAGGCTACGATCCAAATTACGGCGCCCGGCCGATGCGACGCGCGGTCGAGCGCTTCCTGGAAGACCCGCTGGCGGAAGAGATTCTGCGCGGCAACGTCAAGGCCGGCACCAAAGTTCAAGTCAGCGCGAAAGATGGAAAACTCGTTTTTCAATCCGACGCGACGAAAAAGAAACTGGCGGAGCCGATCGCTGACTAGCGTCGCGAGCTGCCGGTCCGTCGTCTAATTGATGTCGTCCCGGAATTGGTTGTTCGGACTAATTCTGATCGTTGCGACGACGCTCGCTTATCAGCCGGCTTGGAACGGAAAACCAATCTGGGACGACGAAATCCATATCACAATCCCGGCACTGCGTTCGGTGCACGGCTTGGCGCGAATCTGGACCGATCCAGCCGCGGCTCCTCAGTATTATCCGCTTCTCCATACTGTTTTCTGGATCGAATACAGACTTTGGGGCGCGTGGCCTCTTCCCTATCATCTCGTCAACATCGCTCTTCACGCGTTGACCGCGGTTCTGATGCTGAGAATTCTCCAACGGCTGGAGCTGCCCGGCGCCTGGGTGGCCGCCGCGATTTTCGCGCTGCATCCGGTGCTCGTTGAGTCCGTCGCCTGGATTTCGGAACTCAAAAACACTCTATCCGGAGCGTTATGCGCAGGCTCGGCGCTGATGTATCTCAAATACGATCAGAACCGAGAACGCAGCGCATATTTCATCGCCTTCGTGCTCTTCCTTGCCGGCCTGATGACAAAAACAGTCATCGTTACATTGCCGGCGGTGCTGTTGGTTATTTTCTGGTGGAAACGCGGAACATTAGCGTGGACGCGCGATCTTAAGCCGCTTGCTCCCTTTTTCCTCGTGGCACTCGGGGCCGGTCTCGTCACGATTTGGGTGGAACAAAAATTCTGCGCGGAACACGGTGAAACATTCGATTTTTCCTTGATCGACCGGTTGCTGATTGCAGGGCGCCTATTTTGGTTTTATCTGATCGAACTCGTCTGGCCGAAAGATTTGATGATCATTTATCCGGTCTGGAACATCAGTCAGACTGTCTGGTGGCAATATCTTTTTCCCGTTGCCGCCCTGATTTTGTTCCTTGGATTGTGGCTCATTCGGGAGAAGTGGCGCGGCCCATTCGCCGCCGCATTCTGTTTTCTTTTGATGCTCTTTCCGGTCCTCGGCTTTTTCAATCTCTCTTATTTCATGTCGAGTCTCGGTCCGGATCGTCACGCCGCGATATTCCGCGCCGATCATTTTCAATACTTGGCAACGATCGCGGTCATTGCTCCCTTCTCAGCTGGAGCAAGATGGATCGGGGGGCGGCTACAAGCAGGTCTTCGGTCAGCCGCTTACCTTGCTGTCGGGGCATTGCTTCTATTCTTGGCGAGTATGACCTGGGCGCAGAGCCGCACGTACCGCGACGCGGAAACATGTTTCCACGCGGTCGTGGCGAAGAATCCAAATTCCCCGACGGCGCACAGCAACCTCGGAATCGCGATGGCGGAAAAAGGAGCGTTGAACGACGCGATCGCACACTACGAAACGGCGCTGAAACTAGCTCCAAATTACGAATTCGGTCACTACAATCTTGGGATCGCGCTTTTGCGAAAAGGCGAAGTTGATGGCGCAATCGCGCATTTACGAACTGTCC
>Ga0209689_1003440_pt1 | contig 11678 bp, 9 predicted proteins | sample GraSoiAngelo_149_FD_187119 | JGI IMG/M metagenome (GOLD analysis project Ga0209689, IMG submission 187119) | Grasslands soil microbial communities from the Angelo Coastal Reserve, California, USA - 14_1009_09_30cm (SPAdes) (version 2) | ecosystem: Environmental > Terrestrial > Soil > Grasslands ...
TACTGTTGCCTGCTCGGGCCCTCGGGGTGCGGGAAGACGTCGACGCTGAGGATGATCGCCGGCCACGAGACCGTCACGAGCGGCGACATCGTCTTCGACGGAGAGCCGATCACCGATCGGCCGCCCGGACGCCGCGGCACGGCGATGATGTTCCAGAGCTACGCGCTCTTCCCGCATCTGAGCGTGCTCGACAACGTCGCGTTCGCGCTGAAGATGCGCGGCATCGCCAGGGAGCGCCGGCGCGCGCGGGCGGCCTCCCTGCTCGAGCTCATGGCCATGGAGGCCTACGCCGACCGCTTCCCGGCCCAGCTGTCGGGCGGGCAGCAGCAGCGCGTGGCGCTGGCCCGCGCGCTCATCACCGAGCCCCGGGTCCTGCTGCTCGACGAACCCCTGTCCGCGCTCGATCCGTTCCTGCGCGTCCAGATGCGTGTGGAGCTCAAGCGGCTGCAGCGCGAGCTCGGGATCGCCTTCATCCACGTCACCCACGCCCAGGACGAGGCCATGGCCCTGGCCGACGTGATCGTGGTGATGAACGAAGGGCGCATCGAGCAGCACGGCAGCCCGCGCGAGGTCTTCAACCATCCACGCACCGAGTTCGTCGCCCGCTTCATCGGCGGCCACAACGTCGTCACCGTCGGCGGCGTCCGGCTCGCGGTGCGCGCGGATCGGCTGCGGCTGTGCCGGCTCCACGCCGGCGGCGACGCCTGCGGGCGCCTCACCGCCATCGTGACCGCCGTGGAGTACCAGGGCAACGTCGTCCATACCGATCTGCGCGCCGACGACGGCACCGAGCTCGTCGCCGTCGCGGCCGATCATCTCTTCGATCGCGAGCCGCTGGAGCCGGGGGCGCGGGTGGCCGTGAGCTGGGACGACGCCGGCGCGCACCGGCTCGCGTGACCGCGGGAGAACACCGAAAGGAGACCATCGATGAGGCCAACCACGAAGAGCCAGGCCGGCGTGAGCCGGCGAACCGTTCTCAAGGGCGCCGCCGCCGCCGCCATCGCCGGATTCCCGGCCATCGTCTCCGCGCAGCCGGTGACGCTGCGCTACCTGGGCACCGCCGTCAACCAGTCGAAGGAGATCGCGCAGAAAGTGAAGGCCGACCTCGGCCTCGTCATCGAGTACATCCCGGTCACCACCGACGAGGTCGCCAAGCGGATCATCACCCAGCCGAACTCCTTCGACGTGGTGGACGCCGAGTACTTCCAGCTCCGCAAGCTCATTCCGTCCGGCAACCTGCTCGGCATGGACGCCCGGCGGATCAAGTACGCGGACAAGATCACGCCGGTCTTCACCAGGGGCCAGGTCGCCGGCAAGACCATCGGCGATCAGGGCACGGCGCCGAAGAAGGTCTTCTACCTGGAGGGGCCGACGTCGACGAAGTTCGCCGCGGCGCCGACGCCATGGATCACCCTCATTCCGACGGTCTACAACGCCGACACCCTCGGCATCCGCCCCGACCTCATCAAGCGGCCGATCGGCTCCTGGGCCGAGCTGCTCAACAGCGAGTTCAAGGGCAAGGCGTCGATCCTCAACATCCCCTCGATCGGCATCATGGATGCCGCGATGGTGGTGGAGTCGCTGGGCGCCCACAAGTACCGGGACAAGGGCAACATGACGAAGGCCGAGCTCGATCTCACGATCAAGACGCTCATCGAGGCGAAGAAGGCCGGACAGTTCCGCGCGTTCTGGAAGGACTTCAACGAGAGCGTGAATCTCATGGCGTCGGGCGAGGTGGTGATCCAGTCGATGTGGTCGCCGGCGGTGACCAAGGTGCGCTCGATGGGCGTGCCCTGCATCTACCAGCCGCTCAAGGAAGGCTACCGCGCGTGGGCGGCCGGCTTCGGCCTGCCCAAGACGCTCACGGGCAAGAAGCTCGACGCCGGCTACGAGTTCATCAACTGGTTCCTGTCGGGCTGGGCCGGCGCCTTCCTGAACCGCCAGGGCTACTACTCGGCGGTGCTCGAGACGGCCAGGGCCAACATGGAGCCCTACGAGTGGGCGTACTGGATGGAGGGCAAGCCGGCCGAGAAGGACATCAAGGCGCCGGACGGCACGCTGCTGGAGAAGGCCGGCACCGTGCGGGACGGCGGGTCGTACGAGGCGCGCATGGGCGCCGTCGCGTGCTGGAACGCCGTCATGGACGAGAACGACTACATGGTCCGCAAGTGGAACGAATTCATCGCCGCCTGAGCCGGCTGATCGCGCCCGCCGCGGCGCCGTACTGGCAGGTGGCGCCGCTGGCGAGCGTGCTCGCCGTGTTCTTCCTGCTGCCGCTAGCCATCACGGTGGTCGTCAGCTTCTGGCGCTACACCGAGTACTCGATGATCCCCGCGCTGGTCGGCGACAACTACGCGTCGGTGTTCGCCGGGTGCCTGGCCGAGCTGCCCGGCCTCTGCGTCACCTTCAAGACGTATCTATCAACGCTGAAGTTCTGCGTGCTGGTGTGGCTCGTCACGCTCGTCCTGGGTTTCACCCTGGCGTACTTCCTCGCCTTCCACGTCCGCTCGCTCACGTGGCAGACCGTGCTGTTCCTGCTGTGCACGATCCCGTTCTGGACGTCGAACGTGATCCGCATGATCTCGTGGGTGCCGCTGCTCGGCCGCAACGGCCTCGTCAACACCGCCCTCGTGGCGTCGGGCGCCGTCCCCGCCCCGCTGGAGTGGCTGCTGTTCTCCGACTTCGCCGTCGTGCTCGCCTTCGTGCACCTCTACACGATGTTCATGATCGTGCCGATCTTCAACTCGATGAGCCGGATCGACCGCGCGCTGCTGGAGGCCTCGCGCGACGCGGGCGCCTCGGCCTGGCAAACGGTCTACAACGTCGTGGTGCCGCTGTCGAAGCCGGGGCTCGTCATCGGCTCGATCTTCGTGGTCACCCTGGTCATGGGCGACTACGTCACCATCGGGGTCATGGGCGGTCAGCAGATCGCGTCGGTCGGCAAGATCATCCAGGTCGAGCTGAGCTATCTGCAGTTCCCGCTGGCCGCGGCCAACGCCGTCGTGCTGCTCGGCGCCGTCCTCGCGATCATCTGCACGATGACCCGCCTCGTCGACCTGCGCCGGGAGCTCTGAGCCCGTGACCCGGCGACGGCCGCCCGCCTTCTACGCGCTCGCGACGGTCTTCGGCCTGTTCGTGCTGTTCCTCTACGGCCCCATGCTGACGATCCTCGTGCTGTCGTTCCAGGGTCCGACGGGCGGCCTCACGTTTCCCCTGCACGGCGTCTCCACGCACTGGTTCGTCCGCCTGTGGGGCGGCCTCGGCGTGGTCGACATCTGGGCGGCCTTCGGGCGGTCGCTGAAGCTGGGCGCGGTCGTCATGACCCTCACCGTGCTCATCTCGCTGCTCGCGGGCTACGCGTTCCGGCGCCGCTTCCGCGGCTCGGCCTTCGTCTTCTACACGGCGGTGGCGAGCCTGATCGTGCCCTCGATCATCGTCTCGCTCGGCATCGCCGTCGAGTTCCGCCTCCTCGACGCGCTGATCAGGTGGGCGGCCGAGGGCGTCGGCTGGGCCGGCCTCGTCGAGGGATTCACGACGAGCGCGGGCACGCTCACGTCGGGGCTCGGCGCCCATCTCACGTGGACGCTGCCCTTCGGGCTGCTCATCATGTTCGCCGTCTTCAACCGCTTCGACCACCGCTACGAGGAGGCCGCCCGCGACCTCGGCGCGACGTCGAGCCAGGCGTTCCGCCACGTGGTGCTGCCGCTCATCGCGCCCGCGCTGGTCGGCATCGCCCTCTTCGGCTTCACGCTCTCGTGGGACGAGGCGGCGCGCTCGAGCCAGGCGCTGGGCGCCGACCAGAACACGCTGCCGCTCGAGCTGACCGGCCTCACGACGACCGTGACCAATCCCGAGATCTACGCCCTCGGCACGGTGACGACCGGCGTGTCGTTCGCCGTGATCCTGATATCGCTGCTGCTGATCAGAGCGCTGGGGCGCCGGTGGGTCTAGGCACCGTATGGACATCCTCGTCGTCAACCCGAACACGACCGTCTCGATGACCGAGAAGATCCGGCGCGCCGCCGAGCGTGCCGCCGCGCCGGGCACGCGCATCGTCGCCGTGAACCCGCCGGTCGGTCCCGAGAGCATCGAAGGCTTCTACGACGACGCGCTCGCCGTCCCCGGCCTGCTCGCGGAGATCGCGAAGGGGGAGGCGCAGGGCGTGAGCGCGCACGTCATCGCCTGCTTCGACGACACCGGGCTCGACGCGGCCCGCGCGCTGGCCGCGGCGCCCGTCGTGGGTATCGGCGAGGCCGCGTTCCATGCGGCGAGCCTCGTCGCCGGGCGCTTCGCGGTCGTGACCACGCTGCCCCGCTCGGTCCCGGCCATCGAGTTCAATCTCCTGCGCTACGGACTGGCCGCGCGCTGCGCCCGCGTGCGCGCGGCGGAGGTGCCGGTGCTCGCGCTGGAAGAGCGGCGGAGCGACGCCTGCGAGCGGATCGACGCGCAGATCGCCGCCGCGAAGGCCGAGGACGGCGCCGAGGCGATCGTGCTGGGCTGCGCCGGCATGGCCGACCTCGCCGCGGAGCTCACCGCCCGTCACGGGCTGCCCGTCGTCGACGGCGTCGCCGCCGCCGTGGCGCTGGCCGAGACGCTCGTCCGCCTGGGTCTCAGAACCTCGAAGCTCGGCGGCTACGCGACCCCGCTGCCGAAGCGCCGGGCATAATACGGCGCATGCACCTGCTGGTGCTCGGCGTCGGCCAGCGAGAGGAGACGCGCACATGCCTACATCGGCCACACCGGAACCCGTCATCCGTCAGATCGTCGAAGCCATGAGGACGCTGGCCGGCCCACATCCCGGCTTCCGTCCCGTCCACGCCAAGGGCCTCGTCTGTTCCGGAACGTTTCGCGCTTCGGCGGATGCTCCCCGCGTCACTCGCGCGCCCCATTTCGCTGGTCAATCGGTGCCGACCATCGTCCGGTTCGCCAATGCCAACGGGAACCCCGACGTGCACGATGGTGTCCCCAACGTGCGCTCGATGGCGGTCAAGTTTCAGCTCTCCGACGGCAAGAGCGCCGACATCCTCGCCAACTCCGTCGAAGGGTTCATCGCGCGGACGCCCGCCGAGCTGCTCGAATTCCTTCGGGCCCAGCTTCCCGAGCCGGGCAGCGGCCGGCCCGACCCCGATGCGGTTCCACGCTTTCTCGCCGGCCATCCCGCCGGACGCGCCTTCGTCGAGCGGCTGATGAAGAAGCCGGTGCCGGCCAGCTATGCGCAGACGATCTACCATGCCGAGCACGCCTTCCGCTTCACCGCCGTGGATGGCACGAGCCGATTCGGCCGCTATCGCTTTGTGCCGCACGCAGGCGAGGCGTTTCTCTCCCCTGACGATGCCGGCAAGCGAAGCCCGAGCTTTCTGCGCGAGGAGCTGGAAGGCCGGTTGCGGACCGGCCCGGTGGCGTTCCGGCTGCTCTTGCAGTTGGCCGAGGCCGGCGACCCGACGGACGACGTCACCGCCCTGTGGCCCGAGGGTCGGCCCGTGGTGGAGCTGGGGCGTCTGGAAGTCACCGGCCTCTCCCCGACGAGCGCGGCCGACGAACGGAGCCTGATCTTCGATCCCACCAACAGGACCGACGGTATCGATCTCTCGGCCGATCCGATCCTATTGGCCCGGTCGGCCGCCTATGCGATCTCCTACGATCGACGCAGCAAAGGCGAGTGAATGCCATCGATCGTGAAAATCCCTTCGCTCACGAATCCGAGCGGCAACGGCGGCTGGAAGTTGATGACGCCGCTGAACGTCCCCGTCTGTACGGGGAACTCGGGGCTGTCGGTCGGATTGTCCAGCTGCACGACGACCGCGTAGGTCCCGAACACCTTCCCGCTCGTCGGGATCACCTGGCCGGTCTTTGGATCGATCAGGAGCTGGACATCGTCAGTGCCGGTGGCGATCACGGTGCATTCGTTACCGCGGACGGTCACGAGCTGCGGAACTGGACAGAGGATCGAACCCAATGTCGCCACGCCCTGCAGGTGCGAGGTCGCGTGACGGATCGCGGGGATTCCAACAGCGCCGTTGGTGGCGTCGACCAGGCCCGTCGGACTCTTGCCGCTGGGATCGGGGACCAACACATGGCCGGCGCTGTTGAGCAGGACGGCGTCCTCGTCCATTTCATACAAGAACGCCTAGTTGGCGCTGGGCGCGGGGATTCCCTGCGCCGCCGCGATAGCGAGACCCGACATGAACGCAGCCGAGACGGCCAACAGCGTGCAGAACAGGCGTCGCTTCGATCTCATGCTCACGGCCCGTCTCCTTCCGGGAGCAGCCCGGCTCACAACCCAGCGACGGGGCGCGACCATCGCCAATGCGGTCTTACGCAAGCGGCGCACCAAAGTTGGGGCTAGCCCGCCTATGTCTGCGAATTAGCTCGTTTACCGTGCCGCGGCGCCCTCGGCCCGACGAACGCGCCGGGTGATTCTTAGCCGCCTGAATGGCATCGCCTGGGCCGAACTCAGCAGGATGACGTCGTCGTAGTCGCCGTCATCCCAGAACCCGGCGAACCACGTCGGATCGGGCGGGCTCAGCCGGGCGAGCGGCGTCAGGCTCGCCAGGACGAGCACGAGCCACAGCGCGATGAGCGCGGGCCCTCACGCCTCTGCCTCCGCCGAGGGCAAAACGGCGCTCATGCCTCTGACCGGGCGATCCTTCGGCGGTGACGCTATCGGCCGGTGACGCAATCGGCTCAGTCGCTGCTGCGGAAGAGGATCGCACCGATGAGGCCTTCCGACGGTGCGTGGGTATCGTTGGTATCGATCGAAAGTGCGACGGCGCGCGGAGCATCCGCGTCGGCGCCATAGATGAGGCGAAAGTCCTCGGCCACATTCCGCCGTTCGGTAAGCCATTGCCCGAGCTCGGACGTCCCGGAGCGCACGACCATGAAGGTGACGGTTCCGGTCTTCTGACTTTTTTGGATGCTGCCCACCGGCAGGACGGGATCCCACACGTACCCGATCAGTTGCGAGCGGAGGAGCGCCGGTGTGCGCGGCCAGATGACGAAGACGTGCGGCGCCGCGTCAGACGTCGCCCGTTTGCGCAGGTCCGCGCCCTGGGGAAGCTGGATGAGCTTCCAGCTCCACTCGAGGATCGGTGTCGCATGCAAGTTGACGTAGATCTTGCGCGCGATCGTGGAATGATCCCCGTGGCTTCGGAGGAGGAGGGCACGGCGGTCATCGTTGTCCACAACGGTGAAGTCGTACGCCGGATGGCCGCCGATCGTCTCGTACGTCCGCCACCCCTCCGGAACGCCACGGTGACTGAGGGGATGGCGCGTCCAACTTTCGACGGGCACGAGCTCGATCCGCTCGGCCATGGCGTGTGTGGCACGACCATGGACGGCACCGACCAGCGTCAGGATCCGGTAGATCGCGGCCCGGCGGGTGATGGTCATGTCAGCAGAAATTCTTGGCCGAATGCCCGTTCTCGTTTCCCCTTATATACCCCATATCCCGAGGCGGCGCTCAACCCCTTCGGCCGTTGGGCCTCCCCCGCGCGTCCGGATCCTGGAGCGGACTCGGATGCACCGCTCCTATTTATTGTTTTCCAGTTTTGGGCTTGCGAAAGTCCCCGACTCCCTCTCCACGCTGATCTGGATGGTGTACCCGGTGCCGCGTTGGCTCACGCCGTACAGGGCGTCGCCATCGTGCATGAGCGAGATCCACTGGCCCTTCGAGCTTTTCAAGGTGACGGTGCGACCGTTTGCGGCGACGACGCCCGAATCCTTGTTCACCGCGCCCGCCGCGTCCCCCCTTCCGCGTCGTGTCGACATCAACGTGTACGTCCCGTCGTCCTTGATCTCGAGCATCATGTCACCCGCCATGCCATGGCCGCCGCCACCGTCAGCGCCGCCGGTCGGCCGGAACGTTCCATGCCAGGTCCCGACGAGCTCGTGTGGGATGGTGGAACGAGACGCGTCGGATACCGTCCGGCTCGCGACGGCGTGGCTCCTCTGCGTGGCACAACCGGCAGCGAGCGCGATCAGAGCGATGAAGGCAAGTCCCGTAACAATCCTGCGCTGGCCCATGTGAAAGTTCCTCCTCATTCGGAAGCGCTCTCGCCGCGCGAGTACGCTTGCTTCCTGGTAGTGAAGGAAGGGCATGAGTCGGACCAAATTCGCCAGGCGGAAGAAAGATCAGAGTCTCGAGCTGTTACAACTCAGGCGTGAAACGACCTGCGGCCGTGGTGTCCGGAGTCGCTCAGCGCGGCCGGCCGATTCCGAACACACTGCCCGGAACCGGACAGCAGTCAGGCGATCAGGCGGAAGCGCCGCAGACGAGTGTAGAGCGCACCGCGGCTCAGACCGAGCGCGGCCGCCGCGTGGGACTTGTTGCCTTTCGCTCGCCGGAGCGCCTCGATGATCGACTGCTTCTCGACCTCGGCCAGGGGCTGTGTCACAGGCGCGGAGCTCGCTCCGACGGCCGGTCTGAAGAGCACACCGACTGCGGCCGGAGAGTGCCCGGCGATCCCGAGGTGAGCTCCGGAGATGAGCGCTCCGTCGGCGAGGATCAGCGCGCGCTCGATGGCGTTCTGCAGCTCACGGATGTTGCCCGGCCAGTGGTGCACCAGCAAGAGCTGGCGAGCCTGTTCGCTGAGGCCTGCCTTACTTCGTCCCATCCGTTCGGCGAGTTTGCGGAGGAAGTGGTCGGCCAGTATGAGGATGTCATCCTCCCGCTCGCGCAGGGCGGGCAGATGAATGCGGAAGACCGCGAGGCGGTAGTAGAGGTCGACGCGGAAACGGCCGTCTCCGACGACTTGCTCCAGGTCGCGGTTGGTGGCCGTGACCAGGCGGACGTCGGCCTTGAGCGTGGCCGTTCCGCCCACCCGCTCGTACTGCCGCTCCTGCAGGACACGCAACAGCTTGGCCTGCACGGAGGGCGCCAGCTCGCCGATCTCATCCAGGAACAGCGTGCCGCCGGCGGCGAGCTCGAAGCGGCCGCGCTTGAGCTTGTCGGCTCCGGTGAAGGCGCCGCGCTCATGGCCGAAGAGCTCTGACTCGACGAGCGCCTCGGGCAGAGCGGCGCAGTTGACGGCGACGAAGGGTCCCTCCGCGCGCCGGCTCGCACAGTGGATGGCGCGCGCGACCAGCTCCTTGCCCGTGCCGCTCTCGCCGGTCAGTAACACCGTGGTCTCCTGCGGGGCCACCAGCGCTGCCTGATCCAGCGCCTCGCGAAAGACCGGAGCCTGCCCGATGATGTTGTCGAAGCGGTACTGTTCGGTCAGGGCGCCGCGGAGCCGTTCGACTCGCCGTTCCAGCTGGCGAGTTCGCTCTTCGACGGCGGCCCGCCGATCTTGCTCCTCGGCAAGGCGCTGGTGCTGGATCGCCACCACGACCTGAGCCGCGATCCCGGTGGCGACCTCTCCGTCGTCCTCGTCGAACCAGTCGGGCTGGCGCTTGGCGAAGCTGAGCACTCCACCCACGACTTCTCCGAAGATCAAGGGCACCATCATGAGCGAGCGCATGCCCCGTTCGAGCGTCATCCGGTCGCCGGGCAGCGAGACGTCGAGCTCGGCGCGGGCGTCGCGGACCAGGACAACTTCCTGCGCGAGGAGCCGCGAACCGAACGAGTAGTCCTCGGGCCTGTAACCGCCCGGGAGGTCCTGGGGCTCATCGCTCACGTGGAGATCTCCTCCCTGGAACGTTCCGCTCGGCCCGATCAACCGGGCGATCATGAGGTCGAAATCGAGCACGGGCCGCACCACGGCGCCAAGCTGGTCGAAGATCTTGTGCACGTTCAGGCTCGTCCCGACGACCCGCGCCACCGCGGGGACCACGGCCAGCCGGCGCCGGCGATGGCGTTCCTTGTGCAGGAGCACGATGTTCTCGACCAGCGGGCCGAGGAACTCGGCGATCCGCTGGCCGGTCTTGACGGACGACTCGGTGTACACATCCGGAGTGAAGCTCCCGATGATGAGCGCCCCGCTGACGCGCTCCGCACCGTAGATCGGTAGCGTCACGGAGGAGCGAAGACCGACAGTGAACGGACACTGGCGATTGCGCTCGGCCACGGCGGTGTCGGCACTCGCCTGGTAGTCGCGGACGACCTCCGGCTGCCCCGCGAACACGCTCGCGCGTCCGATCTGTTCGGAGGTGTACCGGCTGCCAGGATCGCATCCGATCGTGTAGTGGCCCTCGTGACGAAGCGTGCCGCCGGCGCCGTGCTCCCCGAAGGCGTGCTCCCCGAAGACGGAAAAGGTCCGCCCGTTTTCCTCGAGATACACGAGCGTCAGCCGGTCGTGGGGAATCACCTGGCGCACCTGTGAAGAAAGGGCCTCGAGGAACCGGCGGGGGTCAAACTCACCTCGCATGGAACGGGCGAGAGCGCCGGCAGAGCCGTACAGCTCAGCCAGGTCGAAGTCCGTCACGAGCCTGGTCGGGGTCTCCTCGACCGTCCGAGCTGCTGCCGGTGCATGCATGGCGTCGCCACCACTTGGGATGCGCCGGCCTCGCCGTGCGCTTCACCTGCCCGCGCGGGGCGCCGACGTGATGTAGAGAATCCGGCCGGCTTCCACCGGCGTCCCAATGGGTTGGAGGGCCGTCGTAGCTCAGATGGCGCGTGCGGCCCGGATGCCGTCGAGGATGGCCTGGTGGACTCCCCGCGGCGCCACGCAGTCGCCGGCTGCGTACAATGCCGGCACCTGGCCCTTGAGCGCCCGATAGAGGGCGTCGGTGGAGCGGCTGCCGGTGGCCAGGACCACGGTGTCCACCGACTCGATGCGGCGCTCGGCCCCCGAAAAGACGTTGCGGACGACCACCGTCGAGCCCTCCACGGCACGCAGCTCGCTGCATGGTGTGAGGACCACGCCCTTCGTGTACAGCCGCGTGTAGAGCGGGGCGATCGACGTCACGCCGATGTCCTGACCGACGTAGAAGAGCGGCGAGATCACCTCCACTCGCTTGCCCTGGTCGAGCAGCAGCTCCGCCGTCGAGAGCGCTTGCTCGGTGTGGACGTCGTCGATCACAACCACCTGACTGCCCACGGTCGCCTCGCCGCTCAGCACGTCGCGGTCGGTCACGACATGCTTGCCGTCGCTGCCCGGGACCGGCGGGATGTGCGGATGCGAGCCGGTGGCGACGACGACCGCGTCCGGGTGCTCGCCGAGCACGAGGGCCGCCGTCGCCTCCATTCCGAGCCGGACATCGACGCCGAGCTTGCGCACCTGGTTCGCGAGGAAGCGGACGATGCCGGCGTACTCTGCGCGAGCCGGCGCGCGCGCGGCGAGGAGGATCTGTCCGCCCAGCTCGGCCGCTTTCTCCATCAGCACGACGCGGCAGCCGCGGAGCGCGGCGACCCGGGCCGCCTCGAGTCCGGCCACGCCGCCCCCGACGACGACGACGTGTTTCGTCGTCGGCGCGCGCCGCAGGTCACCGAGCTCACCCTCGCGTCCCGTCGCCGGGTTCTGCACGCACGTGACGGCCTTGCCCTGGTAGATGCGGTCGATGCAGCCCTCGTTGGCTCCCACGCACCGACGAATGTCGTCCAACCTGCCCTCACGCGCCTTGCGCGGCAGCTCGGGATCGGCGATCAGCGCGCGCGTCATGCCGACCACGTCGATCTGTCCGGCGGCGACGATCCGGTCGGCGTGCAGCGGATCGACGATGCGGCTGGCGTGAAAGATGGGCAATCCCGGCGCGACGCTCTTGATGGCGGTGGCAACGGGCACGAACACCGCGGGCGCGAA
>Ga0209689_1003447_pt1 | contig 11662 bp, 8 predicted proteins | sample GraSoiAngelo_149_FD_187119 | JGI IMG/M metagenome (GOLD analysis project Ga0209689, IMG submission 187119) | Grasslands soil microbial communities from the Angelo Coastal Reserve, California, USA - 14_1009_09_30cm (SPAdes) (version 2) | ecosystem: Environmental > Terrestrial > Soil > Grasslands ...
GCGCCCACGGCGCGTGCTCGCGCGAGGAGCCGCAGCCGAAGTTGGCGCCCGCCACCAGCACCGACGCGCCCGCGTACTCCGGCCGGTCCAGGACGAAATCGCCCCGTGCGCGCCAGTCATAGAAAAGGAATGGGCCGTAGCCCGTCCGCTCGATGCGCTTCAAGAACTGCTTGGGGATGATCTGGTCGGTGTCGACGTCGGCGAGGTCGAGCGGCGCCATGCGTCCGGTGACGTGCTTCACGGGCTGCATCTTTTAGAGGAGCTCTCGCACGTCCACGAGGTGACCGGTGATCGCTGCCGCCGCCGCCATCGGCGGGCTCATCAGGTGCGTGCGCCCGCCGGAGCCCTGCCGTCCTTCGAAGTTGCGATTCGATGTCGACGCGCAGCGCTCGCCCGGGGCCAGGATGTCGGGGTTCATGCCCAGGCACATCGAGCAGCCCGCGTTGCGCCACTCGAAACCCGCGGCCTTGAACACCAGGTCGAGGCCTTCCTCCTCCGCCGCGCGCTTGACCGAGGTCGAGCCGGGCACCACCATCGCGCGGACCTTCGGGTGGACGCGGCGACCGTGGATCACGCCCGCGGCGGCGCGCAGGTCTTCGAGCCGGGCGTTGGTGCAGGAGCCGATGAAGACGCGGTCGATCGCGATGTCCGCGAGCGCGGTCCCGGGCAGCAGGTCCATGTAGCGCAGAGCGCGCTCGTCGGTCTCCGATCGCGGCGACGGCACGCGTCCGGTGACCGGGACGACCTGCGCCGGCGTGGTGCCCCAGGTGACGTGAGGTTCGAGCTTGCTTGCGTCGATGTCGATCACGCCGTCGAAATGGGCGTCCTCATCCGAGGTCAGCGAGCGCCAGTGGTCGAGCGCCTTCTCCCACGCCGCGCCTTTGGGCGCGTGGGGTTTGCCTTCCACATAAGAGAAGGTCGTGTCGTCGGGCGCCACCATCCCGGCCTTGGCGCCCCACTCGATCGACATGTTGCAGACGGTCATGCGGCCTTCCATCGACAAGCCGCGGATGGTCGGGCCGCGGTACTCGACCAGGTGGCCCTGCCCGGCCGACGTGCCGGTGCGGCCGATGAGGCCGAGCACGATGTCCTTCGCGGTGATGCCGACGGGCAGCTCGCCCGTGACGTTGACCGCCAGGTCGCCCTGGCGCTTCTGGGGGAGGCACTGGGTGGCGAGCACCAGCTCCACCTCGGAGGTCCCGATCCCGAACGCGAGCGCGCCGAACGCGCCGTGGGTCGAGGTGTGGGAGTCGCCGCAGACGATCAGCATGCCGGGCTGGGTGAGGCCCAGCTCGGGCCCGATCACGTGAACGATGCCCTGGCGGCGGCTGCCGATCTGGTGCAGGGGGATGCCTTCGCTCCGGCAGTTCTCGGCCAGCACCTCCATCTGCTTCCGCGAGAGCTCGTCGGCGGCGCGGACGCCTCCGCGGGTGGGGACGTTGTGGTCCATCGTCGCCACCGACAGGTCCGGCCTTCTCACTTTGCGCCCGGCCAGCCGCAAGCCTTCGAAAGCCTGGGGCGAGGTCACCTCGTGGACGAGGTGCAAATCCACAAAAAGGAGGTCCGGTTCGCCCTCTGTGGAACTCACCACGTGGGCGTCCCACAGCTTCTGGGCGAGGGTCTTGGCCATGGGAACGACAACTTTACGCACGACCCGGGCCGGAAATTTGTGGCCTGGGCACAACCCCAACCCTCGGTTGGCTCGTTAACATTCACAACCTCAATGGCTAGACCTGCCGGCCTGCTCGTACTGCTCCTTGGACTCCTGGGCCTGATTGGCATCCGAACGGGGGCACGCGCGAACTAGCCAGAACCGCCAGATAGATCGCAAAAGCCCCCGACCGAAAGGCGGGGGCTTCCTCATTTTTTGAAGCAAAAAGGAGCCCGCTGACAACTTGACCGGAGCCGACATGATCCTGGAGGCGCTCGAGCGCGAAGGTGTCGAGTACATCTTCGGCTACCCCGGTGGCGCCAACCTGCCGATCTACCAGCACCTGCACGAGCATCCCAAGCTCAAGCACATCCTGGTCCGGCACGAGCAGGGCGCCGCGCACATGGCCGACGGCTACGCGCGCGCCTGCGGCAAGCCGGGCGTCGTGTTCGCCACCTCGGGCCCGGGCGCGCTGAACCTCGTCACCGGGCTCTGCACCGCATACATGGACTCGGTGCCGATGATCGCGATCACCGGCCAGGTCGTCAGCACGCAGGTGGGTCGCGACGCCTTCCAGGAGTCCGACGTCATCGGAGCCACGAGCTCGGTGACCAAGCACAGCTACCTGGTCACGAAGATCGACCAGCTGCCTCGCGTCATCCACGAGGCGTTCCACATCGCCACCACGGGCCGGCCCGGTCCCGTGCTGATCGACATCTGCAAGGACGTGCAGCAGGCCGACGCGGAGCGGGTCAACACGGAGTACCTGGAGATCCCGGGCTACAAGCTGAACGGCCACGTCAACCTGGACGGGGCGCGTCAGGCCGCCCAGGCGCTGGCCGGCGCCGAGCGACCGGTCATCCTCGCCGGACACGGCGTCCTGCTGAGCCACGCCGAGCGCGAGCTCATGCAGCTGGCCGAGGCCGCCGCGGCGCCCGTCGGGACGACGCTGCTCGGCATCGGCGCGTTCCCGGTCAAGCACCCGCTGTCTCTGCACATGACGGGTTTCATGGGCACGGGCTGGTGCCTGAAGGCGGTCCAGAACGCGGACGTCTTGATGATGGTCGGGATGCGGGTCGACGACCGCGTCACCGCCAAGCTCTCCGAGTTCGCCCCCAACGTCAAGACGTTCATCCACGTCGACATCGACGAGTCCGAGATGGGCAAGAACGTGCGGCCGCACATCGAGCTGGTCGCCGACGCGCGGCTGGCGCTCGAGGCGATGGTGCCCCAGGTGACGAAGGTCGATGCCGGCCGGGCCAAGTGGCTGGGGCAGATCGACAAGTGGCGCGAGGAGCACCCGCTTCGCTACAAGCAATCGAACGGGCAGCTGCAGCCGCAGGACGTCTTGATCGACATGTACAAGCGGGCTCGCAGCGAGGCCATCATCGTGGCCGACGTCGGCCAGAACCAGATCTGGGCCGCGCTGTGGTGGAACTACGACCGGCCCGGCCTGTTCATCAACTCCGGTGGCTCGGGCACGATGGGCTTCGCGCTGCCGGCGGCGTTGGGCGCGAAGTTCGGCCGGCCCGACCTTCCCGTGTGGTGCGTGGCCGGCGAGGGCGGCTTCGTCATGACCGCGCAGGAGCTGTCGGTCGCAGTCGAGCACCAGCTCGACGTCAAGATCGTGCTGCTCAACAACCGCTCGCTCGGCATGGTCCGCCAGTTCCAGGACGACTTCTATGGCGGCGTCCGCTCGCAGGTCGACCTCACGCACATGCCGGACTTCGTGAAGCTCTGCGAGGCGTACGGGCTGCCCGCGATGCGGGTCGATAAGTTCGAGGACATCGCGCCCTCGTTCGATGCGGCGGAGCGGACGAAGGGCCCGTTCCTGATCGACTTCCGCATCGACCCCGAGGCCAACGTGTATCCGATCGTTCCGCTCGGCAAGGGGCTCGGCGAGTTCCGGGAGGCCCCTGAATATGCTTGAGATCAAGCGTCCTTCTGCTGTCGTCAGCCCCCACCCGGCCGGGACCGCTTCGCGGTCCGGGCCGACCTCCCCACATGGTGGGGAGGTGAACAGCCCCCACCCGGCCGGGACCGCTTCGCGGTCCGGGCCGACCTCCCCACATGGTGGGGAGGTGAACAGGGTTCGAGTTTTGTCGCTACTCGTCGTGGATGGGCAGAACACGCTGACCAAGGTCTCCGGCGTCATCCGACGCCGCGGTTTTCACGTGCGCGGGATCTCGGTCGGCCCGAGCCGCCAGCCGGGACACTCGCGCATCACCCTGCAGATCGACCACGGCCACGCCGAAGCGGACCAGGTGCGCAAGCAGCTCGAGCGGTTGGTCGAGGTCGTCGAGGTCGAGGACCTGACGGGCGACGACGTGCACAACCGCGAGCTGGTCGTCGCCACCGTCGCGGCTTCCGAGCTCGATGCCCTTCTGAAGCGTGGCGCGAAGGTCCTGTCCACAGGGTCCGATGGCACGACGGTCGAGTTTTCCGGCGATGCCGACCAGGTGGCCGATTTCGTCAACGAGCTGGCCCGGCACGGGGTCGTCGACGTGGTCCGCTCCGGCCCGGTGGTGATGAGGAAGAGCGAATGAAGATCCATTACGAAGTCGACTGCCCGCCGACGCTCGGCGAGCCGGTGGCGGTGATCGGTTATGGCTCGCAGGGTCGCGCGCACGCGCTGAACCTGCACGACAGCGGCGAGGACGTCCGCGTCGGGCTCTATCCAGGCAGCAAGTCTATCGAGCGCGTGGAGGCCGACGGCCTGCGCGCGGTGCCGGTGCCGGAGGCCGTTTCGGAAGCCTCGGTCGTGATGGTGCTGACGCCTGACGCGGGCCAGGGCAAGCTGTTTCGTGAATCGATCGAGGCGCATCTCCAGCCGCGGTCGATGCTGATGTTCGCGCACGGCTTCGCCATCCACTTCGCGCAGATCAAGCCCAACCAGGACATCGACGTGGCGATGATCGCGCCCAAGGGGCCGGGCCACCTCGTGCGCAGCACCTACGTCGCCGGACAGGGCGTGCCCGCCCTGATCGCCGTCCACCAGGACGCCACCGGACACGCGTGGCAGCGCGCGCTCGCATATGCGCGCTCGCTCGGCGCGGGTCGCGCCGGCGTCCTCGAGACCACGTTCAAGGAAGAGACGGAGACCGACCTGTTCGGCGAGCAGGCGGTGCTGTGCGGCGGCGTGACCTCGCTGGTCAAGACCGGCTTCGAGACGCTGGTCGAGGCGGGCTACCAACCCGAGCTCGCGTACTTCGAGGTCCTGCACGAGCTGAAGCTCATCGTCGACCTCATGTATCGGGGCGGCCTCGGCTTCATGCGCTACTCGGTCTCCGACACGGCCGAGTTCGGCGATTACGTCTCCGGCCCGCGCGTGATCGACGACCACGTGCGGCAGTCGATGCGGCAAGTCTTGGCGGAGATCCAGGACGGCTCGTTCGCCGAGCGCTGGCTCGACGAGAACTCAAACGGCCGTGAGCAGTTCATGGCCATGCGCAAGAAAGACGCGGATCACCAGATCGAGCAGGTCGGGCGCGAGCTGCGCTCGATGATGACGTGGTTGGAGCCTGTAGAGAAATGAAAGACACGAACCCGGACCGAGTATTCATCTTCGACACCACGCTGCGCGACGGCGAACAGTCGCCAGGCTTCCACCTCGACGCCAACTCCAAGCTGCGCATCGCGCGCCAGCTCGAGAAGCTCGGCGTCGACGTGATCGAGGCGGGTTTCCCGATCTCCTCCCCCGGCGATTTCGAAGCGTGCCGGCGCATCGCGCGTGAGATCCGCGGCGCGACAGTCACCGCGCTGGCGCGGGCCGTGCGCGAGGACATCGACGCGGTATGGGGAGCCATCAAAGAAGCTCAGACGCCGCAGATCCACATCGTGCTCTCGGTCTCCGACGTGCACATCGACCGCAAGCTCGGCATGACGCGCTCCGAGGTTTTGAGGCGTGGCGCTGAGATGGTTGCGTACGCGCGGTCGCTCTGCGACAACGTCGAGTACTCGCCGGAGGACGCGGGCCGCGCCGACCCCGACTACCTGGTCGAGACGGTCGAGACGATGATCGCGGCGGGCGCGAACGTCATCAACATCCCCGACACCACGGGCTACTGCCTGCCTTACGAATTTGGCGAGCTCGTGCGCCGCGTCATCACCGACGCGCGCGGCAGCGACAAGGCGCTCTTCTCCGTCCACTGCCACAACGACCTCGGCCTCGCCGTCGCGAACACGCTGGCCGCGATCTCGGCCGGCGCGCGGCGTGTCGAATGCACGATCAACGGCATCGGCGAGCGGGCGGGCAACACGTCGCTCGAGGAGATCGTGATGCTGCTCAACGTGCGGCAGGCGAAGCTCGGGCTCGAGTGTGGCGTCAACACGAAGGAGATCACGCGGACGTCGCGCCTGGTCTCCGAGCTCACTGGTACGCCGGTGCAGCCCAACAAGGCCGTGGTCGGAGCCAACGCATTTGCGCACGCTTCGGGCATCCACCAGGACGGGGTCCTGAAGGACCGCCTGAACTACGAGATCATGAAGCCCGAGGACGTGGGTCTCTCCGACTCGCGCATCGTGCTGACCGCGCGGTCAGGTCGCCACGCGTTCCACCACCGCCTGGGCCGGCTCGGGATCACGCTCGGCGAGGGCTCGGACGACGCGGCGTGGCAGAGGTTCCTCGTGCTGGCCGACACGAAGAAAGAGGTCACGGACGAGGACCTGCGGAAGATCGCGGCGATGTCTTCGGAGACGAACGGGCACGAGGGCAACGGCCATCCGCCGGTCACGGATCAGCTGAACGATCACAACCACGTCGCAGACACGCTCCGGCATCTCATTTTCGGATGAGTTTGCGGGGGTGAAGGTCGCCTACCAGGGCGAGCCTGGCGCGTACTCGGACGAGGCCGTAACGGCGGTCTTTCCGGACGCCCAGGGGGTCGGGTTCGCGACGTTCCGGCTGACGTTCGACGCTTTGGCGATGGGCGCCGTTGATGCGGCGGTGCTGCCGGTCGAGAACAGCAGCGCGGGAATCGTGCAGGAGGTGTCGGACCTCTTATGGGAGCTGCCGGGATTGCGGGTCGTGCGCGAGCACGTGCAGCCGGTGCGGCACTGCCTGCTCGGATGGCCGGGTCCGGTGGAGCGCGCGCTGTCGCATCCGCAGGCGCTCGCGCAGTGCGACCGGTACCTGCACTCGCGGCAGATCCGTTCCGTCGCGTTTCACGACACGGCCGGCGCTGCTCGCGCGGTCGCGGAGCAGCGGCAGCCGGGGACGGCGGCGATCGCCTCGAAGGCGGCGGCTGCGCGGTACGGACTGTACGTGCTGGCGGAGTCGATCCAGGACGACTCCGAAAACCGCACGCGTTTCGTCGTGGTCGAGAAGGGCGCGCCGTCGCGCCCGCGCGACAGCAGTTCGGGGTGGAAGGGGTCGATCGCGTTCGTCACCGCGCACCGGCCGGGCAGCCTGGCGCACGCGCTGGACTGCTTCGCGCGGCGCGGGGTCAACCTCACGCGGTTGGACAGCCGTCCGATGATGGGGCGGCCCTTCGAGTACCGGTTCTACGTCGACTTCTCGATCAACGGGGAGGCGTCGTCGCCGGCGGCGGCGGAGGCGGCGCTGAGCGACCTGGAGGAGGCGAGCGCGGAGATCAAGCTGTTCGGGACTTATCCGGCGGCTTAGCCAGGGGTTCGCCCCCTCCCGCCCGGGTCGCTGCGCGACCCGGTTCGCCCCCTCCCGCCCGGGTCGCTGCGCGACCGGGTTCGCCCCCTCCCGCCCGGGTCGCTGCGCGACCCGGTTCGCCCCCTCCCGCCCGGGTCGCTGCGCGACCGGGGCGACCTCCCCACATGGTGGGGAGGTAAAAAAAAACAGGTCGCGGCGGGAAGCACTCTGACCGCGACCTGCTTGCGCAATCTTAGGTTAACAACGTTAAGTATGTAAGCGGTTTGGCTTCCACGCTTCAGCTCGATCTCTGAAACGAATATTTCAAGAATTGATGCCCGCGGCGCTGAAGGTTTTCGTATAAAGTGACCTGCCGTGGCCAGCGGGCGGGCAGACGCACCAGTTGCGACTGACGCGCAACCGAAGAGACGCCGACTTCCTGGCGTGAACCTGCGGCCGGGTTCGGTCAAGCAGGCTCGGGCCGAGGCCAGCTTGAGCCTCGCCCAGCTGGGTAAGGGGCGTGTCACGGCCCCGGCCATCTACCTGATCGAGACCGGGCGCACTCGGCCGTCGCTGCCCACGCTCGAACACATCGCGCGCCGGACCGGAAAGCCCGTCGAGTATTTCCTCGCCGAGCCGGCGGGTGCTGCCGACGAAGGCCAGGCGAGCCTCATCGCCCTGGAGGCGATGGTGGCCGATGGGCGGAACCACGAGGCGATCCCGCTGGGCCTTTCGCTGCTCGACCGGGGTTCGTCCGCGTTCCGCCTGGGACGCATTCGCTACTTTCTCGCCCAGGCCTACCTGGGTGTCGGCCAACCCGACCAGGCGGCCACGCTCCTGGCCGACGCGCGCGCCCATTTCGAGGCTGTGAATGACGGCGTGATGCTGGCCGAGTGCATCGGCGCGCAGGCCGCGCTCGCCAACATGACGCACTCCAAAGATTCTTTGCAGCTGGCCGAGCTGGCCGTATCGGTCTGCCGCGGCCTGAAACCGGTCCCGGCGCCGACGCTGGGCCGCCTTTTGGGGATTCTCGCCACCACGTATGTCGCCAACCACGAATGGGACAGGGCGATCGGCGCGTTCGAGGAATCGATCGAGGTCGGGGCGGCGATGTTCGACCTGCGCCGCGTCGCTCGCATGTACGGCGATCTCGCCACCGCCTATCACGAGGTCGGCGAGGCCGAGGCGGCCGTCCGCTACGCGATGAGGTCGGTGGTGGTGCTCGAGGTTCTGCGCGACCGGGTCGCCCTGGCCCGGTCGGAGAACAGCCTAGCCCTGGTTTTGATGGCGCGGGGTGACCTGGATGGTGCGCGCACCCACCTGGACCGGTCGCTCGAGCTGTCGGCGGAAGGCGACCTGGAGTTCGGCCGCAGCGAGGTGCTGTTGAGCCTTTGCGAGCTCACCATGCAGGAAGGCAAGGTCGACCAGGCGTATGGCATGGCGCGCGAGGCGCTGGAGCTCGCGGAGCGGCACGAAGAGGGCGCCACCATAGCCGAGGCCCACGTCTGGCTGGGCCGGATCGCGGACCGTCGGGGCGAGCACGACGAGGTCGACCGCGCGTTCGAGGACGCCATCCTCGGCTTCGAGGCGCTGGGTCTGCGCGAGAGGCTGTTGCAGTGCCACGGCATCTACGCCGAGATCCTCGAGCGGCGCGGGGAGCTGGCGAAGGCCTACGTGCACATGAAGGAGGCCCTCCAGGCGAGCCGCCCAGGGCTCCTCCGCCGCGAGCAGCAGCGGGAGCACGCCAGCTCAGCCTAGGGTCTAGGGCCGGGCAACCTCTGATAACGTAGGTTTCGCCGCTTGCAGCGGCAACTATGGACGCGTAGGGGAGGTTTGTCTCAGCTGGCGAGAGCCGTTCGCAACCCCAAGTACTCCCTGACCGCCGAAGCCATCGTCGCCGACTACCGGCTCGCGTTCAGCAGCCGCCGCGCGAGCATCATCGGCCGAGCCGAGGTCTTGCGCGGCAACGCGACCTTCGGCATCTTCGGTGACGGCAAAGAGGTCGCGCAGATCGCGATGGCCAAGTCTTTTCGGCCGGGCGACTGGCGCGCCGGCTACTACCGCGACCAGACGTTCATGTGGGCGACCCGGATGTCCAACGTGCGCGAGTTCTTCGCCCAGCTCTACGGCAACGCCCAGCTGGAGTCGGAGCCCGCGTCCGGCGGACGCCAGATGGGCAACCACTTCGCGACGCGGTTCCTCGACGACGGCGGCGCGTTTGTCCGCACTGTCGACATTCCTAACTCGAGCGCCGACGTTTCGAACGTCGCCGGCTGGATGCCCAGGCTGGTCGGCCTTGCCTACGCGTCCAAGCTCTACCGCCTGAATCCGCAGCTGAAGGGCGTCCAGGACGGCTTTTCGGTCAACGGCAACGAGGTCGCCTTCGGCACCATCGGCGACGCCGCGACCAGTGAGGGACTCTTTTGGGAGGCGATCAACGCTTGTGGTGTGCTGCAGGTGCCTCTCGCGATGTCGGTGTGGGACGACGGGTACGGAATTTCCGTTCCGATCACTGCGGAGACGACGAAGGCGTCGATCTCCGACGTGCTGCGCGGTTTCACGCCAGACGACCGGCCGGGGATCGACATCTACGTCGTCCGCGGCTGGGATTACCCGGCGCTGATCGAGACGTACGCGAATGCGATCGACAAGGTGCGGCGGGAGCACAAGCCGGCCCTGATCCACGTCACCGAAATGACGCAGCCGCAAGGTCACTCGACGAGCGGCAGTCACGAGCGATACAAGACGAAGGAGCGGCTGCGATTCGAGAGCGAGTACGACTGCGTCGCGCGCATGCGCGACTGGATCATCGAGGCCGGCGTGGCGAGCGAATCCCAGATCGAGGGCTGGGAGGCGGCGGACAAGGAAGCGGTGGAGGCCGCGCGCGACCTGGGTTGGGAGGCGTTCCAGACCCCCGTCCGCGCCGAGCGCGACCGGGCGGTGGCGATCCTGCGGCGGATCGACATGCCGGAGGTCGCGGAGATCACCAACTCGCTCGACGAGGCGCACAAGGTGACGCGCGCGCTGGTGATGTCGAGCGCCTCGCGCGCGCTGCACCAGACGCGTGGCATCGATTCGCCTGCGCGCGCTGAGCTGGCTTCGTTCGTCGACGCCTATCGGCGCGAAAACGACGACCGCTACAACTCGTTCGTGTACAGCCGGTCGTCCTCGTCTCCTTTGCAGGTGCCTGTCGTGCCGCCTCTGTACTCCGAGAAGTCGCCCGTTGTCGACGGCAGGATGGTTTTGCTCCGCAACTTCGATGCCAACTTCGCGCGCGACCCGCGGATCTTCGTTGTCGGCGAGGACGTCGGTCGGCTGGGAGACGTGAACCTGGTGTTCGAGGGACTGCAGGCCAAGTACGGCGAGCTGCGGCTGACCGACACCGGCATCAGGGAGGCGACGATCCTGGGCCAGGCCATCGGCTCGGCGATGCGGGGGCTGCGGCCGATCTGCGATATCCAGTACCTGGACTACTTCCTCTACGCGCTGGAGGTGGCCTCGGACGATCTGGCCACGCTGCATTGGAGGACGGTGGGTGGGCAGAAGGCCCCGGTCGTGATCCGGAGCAAGGGTCATCGCCTGGTCGGGATCTGGCATTCGGGGTCGCCGATGTCTGTGCTTTTGAATGCGCTGCGCGGGGTGTACATCGCGGTGCCTCGCAACATGACTCAGGCCGCGGGGTTCTACAACACGCTGTTCCAGGGCGACAACCCGGGGATAGTGATCGAGGTCCTGAACGGGTACCGGTTGAAGGAGCGGGTGCCGGACAACGTCGGGTCGTTCACGGTTCCTCTGGGTGTGCCGGAGGTCTTGCGCACAGGCACCGACGCGACTCTGGTGACTTACGGCGCGTGCTGCGCGATCGCTCTGGATGCTGCTTCCACGCTGGAGGGACTTGGCGTTTCGTGCGAGGTCATCGACGTGCAGACGCTGAACCCGTTCGACATCGACCACATGCTGGTGCGCTCTGTGGAGAAGACGCGAGCTTTGATCTGTGTCGATGAGGACGTCCCGGGTGGGGCGTCGGCGTTCATGATGCAGCAGATCCTCGAGGCGCAGCAGGGGTGGTGGCACCTGGACGCGGCGCCGCGGACGCTGGCGGCGTCGCCGAACCGGCCGGCGTACGGGCCGGACGGGGACTACTTCTCGAAACCGAACCGGGAGAGCATCGTCGAGGCGGTTTATGAAGTGGTGCGCGAGCGGCAGCCGTGGAGGTTTCCGCCGCTCGACGTGTGATCAGTGCACATTCGTGTCTCCCCACCCGGCCGCTGCGCGGCCGACCTCCCCACAAGGTGGGGAGGTGAAAGTTAAATGCCTATTGGTTCTCCCCACCCGGCCGCTCCGCGGCCGACCTCCCCACAGGGTGGGGAGGTGAAAGCGGTTGAGGTCGTATCTCCCCACCCTGCCGC
>Ga0209689_1003448_pt1 | contig 11657 bp, 9 predicted proteins | sample GraSoiAngelo_149_FD_187119 | JGI IMG/M metagenome (GOLD analysis project Ga0209689, IMG submission 187119) | Grasslands soil microbial communities from the Angelo Coastal Reserve, California, USA - 14_1009_09_30cm (SPAdes) (version 2) | ecosystem: Environmental > Terrestrial > Soil > Grasslands ...
CGTCTCGTCCATCATCCGCGTCTGATCGGTGACGGCGCTGAAGATCTGCGTGATGCCGGCGTTCTGCTGCGACACCGCCGCCGCGATCTGCCGCACCGCGGAGGAGTTGTCCTTCACGATGTTCGACAGCTCGCGCAGGTTCTCTCCGGATTGTTTCACTTGCAGCAGGCCCCCCTCGATCTTCTGCGATCCGCGCTCGGTGATGCTCACGGCCACCCGGATGGCGCCGGCGATGTCCTCGAGGATCTCGCGCACGCGATTGGTGGCCTGGATCGACTGGTCCGCCAGGGAGCGGATTTCGCGGGCGACCACCGCGAACCCCTTGCCGTGCTCGCCCGAACGGACCGCCTCGATGGCGGCGTTCAGCGCCAGCATGTTCGATTGGTCCGCCAGGTCCTTGACCGTCTGGGTGATGCCGCCGATCTGCTGTGTCCGCTCGGAGAGCTGGACGATCTTCTGCGCGATCTCGTCGACCTGCGCCCGGATGTCGGTGAGGCCGCCCAGCGACTTCTCGATGGCCTCTTCTCCTTGCGAGGAGACCTGGTCGGCCTTCTCGGTGAGCTTCAGCACCGTCTCGGCCTTCTGCGCTGCGAGCAGCGAAGTCTGCTTGATCTCCTGCGCCGTGACCTGCGTCTGCTGCAGCGCGGTGGCCTGACGGGTGATCGTCTGGCTCTGGTCGTTGGTGCTCTGGCTCAGCTCGCCGCCGGCGTTGGCGAGAAGCTGCACCGACTCCTGCAGCGCGCGCAGCACCTCCTTCATCTTCTCCACCATCTGCGCGAATCCGGCCGCCAGCTGGCCCACCTCGTCGTTGGTCGTCACTTCGATCTCCTGCGTCAGATCGCCGTCGACGATGCGCCTGGCCGCATGCGTCAGGTTGCGCAGGGGCGCGACGAATCGCGCGACGAGCATCAGGGAGATGAAGGCGGCGGCGACCAGCGCTGCCAGGGTGATGGCGCCGAGCAGTTTCTGCGCCCGCAGCACCATGGTGTTCCCCACCGCCGGATCGAGCCCGACGTGCACGACGGCGCCGGTGATCACGGCCGCCGGCACGTCGATGTAGCTGACGCCGTCGAGCACGACGTCCCGGATCTTCTCCGACTCGCGCAGCGCGGCGGCATCCTGCTGCGGAATCCGCCCCTCGAAGGTGTGCGCGATCACGCTCCCGTTGGGCCCCACCACCTCGACGTAGGCCAGATTCGCGTCTTTCTTCACCGAGGCGATGGTCGCGCCCACCGCGCTGTCCGGCATCTCGACCAGCGCGGAGGCGAGGGTGGCCGAGATGGCCTTTCCCCGCGAGGTCGCCTCCACCTTGAGGACGCTGCGGAAGTAGAGATAGTTGCCGAGGCCGATCGCGATCGCGAGCGATCCGAGCGCCACCACCACCAGCGCCGAAACCTTGATCTGCAGCGCCAGACCCCGGCGCCTTCCCCTGTCGTTCGGTCTCACGCTCGTCTCCATCGTCCGTCTCACCCGCGCGGCCGCGCCGCGGCGGTGGACCCAGGTTTCGCCCTGCAAAGCTCGAGGATGGCGGGCGCGATGCTCTCCAGCGGAAGCAGCGCGCGCGCTGCGCCGCAGGCGTGGGCTGCCTGCGGCATGCCGAATACGACCGACGTCTGCTCGTCTTGCGCGTAGGTGGCGCCGCCCGCCTTCTTCAGCTCGAGCAGGCCCTGCGCGCCGTCATCGCCCATGCCGGTGAGCACGAAGCCGGCCGCGCGCGACCCGTAGACGCGCGCCAGCGATGCGAGCAGCTTGTTTCCGGAGGGACAGTGAAGCCCGCTCGATCGCGGAGCGTGGATGCGCCCCTCGCGACCCAACTCCACGTCGCAGCCGTCCGGTGGGAGATAGACGGTGCCCGGCACCGGCAGATCGCCGTCGCGCGCGATCACCACGCGCAGGCTGCAGACGCTTGTAAACCAGCGCACCAGTCCGGCGCTGAACCCGGTCGCGATGTGCTGCGCGAGCAGAAGCGGGACGGGAAGGTCCCGCGGCAGCGCCCCGAGCACGTGCGCAAGGGCAGGAGGACCGCCCGTCGACGCGGCCATTCCCACCACGTCCACTTGCGCGCCGTGCGCAAGCTGCGGCCGCGCCGGCGTCGGCCTCGAGCGATGCCGGCGCACCACCGGCACCTCGGCCATCAGCCGCACCGACTCGGCGACGCGGTGTGCCCAGCGGCGCATCTTCTCGGGACCACCTTCGGGCTTCGCGATCAGCTCCAGCGCCCCCGCGGCCATCGCCTTGAACGACAGCTCCAGCTGCCGGTGCTGCCGCACGGACGTGATCACCAGGACGCGCGAAGGCGCCTCCGCCATGATGGCAGCCGTCGCGCCCAGCCCGTCCAGCCGCGGCATGTTGACGTCCATGGTGATCACGTCGGGCCGAAGCGCGCGCGCCTTCTCCACTGCCTCGACGCCGTCGGCGGCCTGGCCGACGATGGCGAGGGAGGGGTCCTCGCTCAGCAGGGCGACGAGGGCCGTGCGCAGGGTGGTGGAGTCGTCGGCCACCAGCACGCGGATGGGCCGGCCGCTCACGCTGCCCCCTTCCGCCGCGAGATCACCGTGCTGACCTCGGAGAGCAGCCGTCCGGAGACGCACTCCTTCTTGGTGAGGAACCCATCCGCGCCTACCGCCATGCCGCGCTGCCGGTCGGAATCGGAATCGCGGGCGGACACGAGCAGGATGGGCATCGAGTCGGTCTCTGCACGCTGCCGCACCGCCGCCGTCAGCTCGTACCCGTCCATCTCGTCCATGCCGATGTCGCAGACCATGACGTCGTAAGCGCTATGCCGCAGCTGCTCGAGCGCCTGACGGCCGTTGGAGGCGGTGTGGACGAGATACCCTCCGGTCTCGAGCGCGGTCCGGTGCAGCGCGCGCGCGGTGAGGGAATCGTCGACCACCAGTGCGCGACGCGTGCTCGCGAGTCCGGACTCCGCGCGGCGCTCGCTGCTGACGAGGAAATCGGGCCTGAGGATGAGCACCAGCTCGCCGCGCGCCAGCGTCGCGGCTCCCTGGTAGGCGGGCAGTTCGCGCACGTCCGCGGGCAGGGGCCGGATCACCAGCTCCCGGTCCCCGAGGACCTCGTCGACGCTGAGCGCGAGCCGGCGGCCCTGCGCCTGGAGGATGAGGAGGGGCTGTCCGTCCGCCGGCACTTCCGGCTGGCGCAGCCCGACCACGGCGCCCAGGTCCTGCACGGGGATCAGCTGCTCGCGATGATCGAGCTGGACGCGGGATCGGCCGACGCGCAGGTCTTTGCTCCGCGCGGCGCGCGACGATTCCACCGCCGCCATCGGGACCCCGAGCTGGTGTTCGCCGCAGCGGACCACCAGCACCGGCGAGCTGCCCAGGTCGGCCGGGAGCGTGAGGACGAAGCGCGCCCCCTGCCCGGCAACGCTCTGCACCTCGACATGGCCCTGCAGCGCCTGGATCTGGTTGCGCACGACGTCGAGGCCCACCCCGCGGCCCGAGAACTCCGTCGCCTCCGTCCTGGTGGAGAACCCGGGCCGGAAGATCAGCTGGTGGAGTTGCTGGGTCGACATGTTCGCCAGCTCCTCCGGAGCGACGAGCGCGCGCCGCAGGGCAGCCTCGCGGATCTGCTCAAGGTCGAGCCCCGCCCCGTCATCGCCCACCTCGATGAAGAGCATGTTGCCTTGCTGCTCGACCCGGATGGTGAGCGCGCCTTCGGGGTGCTTTCCGCTGGCCTCGCGCACCTCCGGCATCTCCAGGCCGTGATCCACCGCGTTGCGGACCAGGTGGATCAACGGACCGCGCAGCTGTTCGATCACGCGGCGGTCCAGAGACACCTCCGCCCCGACCACGGCCAGCTTCGCTTGCTTCCCGGTCGCCTTGCACAGGTCGCGGACGGCGCGCCGGAGGGGATCGAGCACGGTGCGCACCGGCATCGTGGAGATCGCCTTGAGCCCCTCCTCCATCGAGACGACGATGTCCGCCGCCTCCTCGCCGTCCGCGCCCAGCGAGCGCCGCACTCCGAGCAGCAGCGCACGCGCTTCCGCCGTCTCCGCCTGGATCCCGAGCCGGTCGAGCTGCAGGATGGCTTTTTCCAGCTCCCGCCGGCGCTCCTCCACGCGGAGCCGCACTTCGCGCAGCCGTTCCACTTCGTGCAGCAACGCGATCACCTGCCGCGTGGTGACGCGCCAGCTGTCTCCCTGCGCCTCGTCGGGCGCAGCCGGAGCAGGCGCTGGCTCCGCCGCCGAGGTCGAGGCCTGCGCCGGGGCAACTTCCGGCGGAGGCGGCGCGCTCGCGGCCGGCATTTCCGGGGCGGTGCGGCCCTTGCCGTTCTTGCCCGCTCCGTTCTTCTTCTTCGCGGTTCCGGCGCTGGCCGGCTTGACCTTCTCCAGCAGCAGGAGGCTGGGCCCGAGCTCGGGGAGCTCTCCCTTGGCTGCGATGGCCCGCAGGCGCGCCATCCAGACGTCCAGCGACTTGAGCACGGCGTCCGCCACCGCTGCCGGCAGCGGCTTCGCCGAGCCGCGCAGGGGAAGGATCACGTCCTCCATCCGATGGGCGAAGTCCGCCAGCTCCTCCAGGCCCAGCGTCGCCGCGCTTCCTTTGAGCGTGTGCAGACCGCGCGCAAGCTCGTCGAAGCTCGGCCCCTGCGCCGGCGACTTCTCCAGCTCCATCAGGCTGCGCGTGACGCGCTCGTAGATCTCCTGCGACTCGTCCACGAAACCGGCCAGCAGCTGCTCGAGAAGCGGATCCATCACCGCTTCTCCTGGGCATGGCGGCGATCCATCAAGCGAAGCAGGTCGAGCAGGTTCACCTGCCGCATCCCGGGGAGCGTGATCTCGGAGATCGCGCCGGTCGATCGGGCACGCGCTTCCTCCACCAACGCGTGCGGCAGCCCGCTGGGCTTGGGAATGCGCTCGCAGTCGAGCGCCACCAGGCGGCCGAAGCCAGGGTCCACCACCAGGAGCACCGCCGGGTCCTCGCGCCATCCGCGACCGCCGAGGAGCGAGGCGAGGGAAAGGGCGGTGACGATCTGCCCCTGGAAGCGGAGGATGCCGATCACGTGGGGTGGCGACAGGGGCACCGCGGTCACCATCTTCAGGGGCACCGCGGCGCGCAGCGTCTCCAGCGGAAGCGCGTAGGTCTCCTCCCCGACCGGAAACTCGGCGACCCAGAGGACGTTCTCCTCGTCGGTCTCGGCTGGCTTCCGCCGGACGCGCTCGGCCCGCCGCACGAGCAGCTCCTCCACCTCCGGGGTGAAGCCGTCGAGCTCGCGGGCCCGGAGCTTCATTCGAAGCCTCCGCGGCCGGAGCTGAGGAACGTCTGCGCCGAGTCACGGTAGAAGCTCACCGGCAGCGGCTCGGGTCCGGCCAGGACCTCGTCGCCGGGCAGCTTCTCGATGCGCTTGAGCACCTCCCGCATCAGCTTGCTCGCGGCGGACTTCTCGCCCATGCGCACGTGCAGGAGCGCGCGCTCGAGGATCCCGGGGACGTAATCGGGGACCTGCCGGGCGAGGTCCGTCAGCTCCTTCTCGGCCCGCTTCTTCTCGCCCCGCTCGATGTGCACCAGGGCCCGCAAGTGCAGCGCGACCGGTTCGGCCGGGCGCACGCGAGGGACGTAGGGCGGCGCCGGCTCGGGCGAAGGCGCGACGGCCGGAGCGGGAGGCTTCGCCGCGGGCCTGGCATCGAGGCGCCGATAGACTTGCAGCTCGGGCGGGCTTGCCCGCAAAAGGTCCGGCGGCGGCTCGGAGACGTCCATCGAGCCGAACAGGAGCGCTCCGCCGGGGAGGAGCGCTCGCGAGAGGTGGCGCACCACGGTGCGCACCGCGTGCTGCGAGAAATACACCAGCACGTTGCGGCAGAAGATCAGATCGAACTGGCCGGGCGGTTCCTCGAGCAGGTTGTGCTCGCCGAAGCGGGTGACCGCGCGCACTGCGTCGTCGATCCGGACACGGCCGTTCCCGGTATCCTTGAAGATCGGATGCAGCACCGGGCCGGAGGGCCGCCGCGACCACGCCCCGTATTCACCGACGCGCGCCGCGGCGAGGTTGCGCTCGAGCAGGTCGGTCCCCAGGATCTCGAGGGAGATGGTGCGCGGCCAGGGCATCAGATCGAGCAGGCACGCCGCGATGGAGTACGCTTCCTCGCCCGTCGCGCAACCCGCGCTCCACGCGCGGATGGAACTCCGCCCTGCGTTCAGCAGCTCGGGAAGGAAGGCGGCGGCCATCCAGCGGAAATGCTCGGGGTGACGGAAGAAGTACGTCTCGCCGACGGAGACCGCCTGGCAGAGGGCGTGCACGACCTCGAGTTCGCGCGCGGCCGCGCGCGAGAGCACTTCGTCGGGCGGACCAAGGCCGGCGGCCGCGCGCCGGACCGCGTCGGGAAGGATGGCATCGCGGGAGAAGCCGGTCCAGTCGGCCGCGTACGAGATCAGCTCGTCCAGGACGTGCTCGTCGTACCGCCTCATCGCGCCGCCTCCGCCCGCAGCCCGGAGGCGAGCTTGCGCAACAACTCGCGGGAGACGAGTGCGCGCGGATCGATGAGCGGCAGCGCGCCTCGCGCCGTCTTCGCTACCGCGAGCAGCGCCTGCCCGAGGGCCCCGTGTTGCGAGCCACCCAGGCGCTCGCGCGGCGTGACCTCGTCCTGCGCCAGTTCCTCGGGATCGCGCACCTCGTCGACGCAGAGCGCGATGCGGACGCCGTCGCGCTCCACCACCACCAGCTTCCGCTCCACCACCGGCTGAGCGTGCTCCACGCCCAGGCGGTGGGCCAGGTCGAGCACCGCGACCGGGTCGCCGTGCAGCTCGAACACCTGCGTCAAGTAGGAGGGGCCGAGCGGCAGCGGCCGGGTCGCCGTCTGGTGCAGGACGTTGCGCACGCTCTCCAGCGGAAACCCCAGCTCGATCTTTCCCACGGTGACGAAGAGCACGGCGACGTTGCCGGCGCGCGCCTGGGCCCGCGCCTCCTCCAGCACGCGCTCGACGAGCGGCAGCAGCTCCTGGGCGCGGATCGGCTTGGGCAGGAAGGCCTTGGCGCCGTTTCGCAGGCAGGCCTCGGCGCGCAGCTTCTCGCTGGAGATGATGATCACCGGGATGTGGCGCAGGACCGGATGATCTTGAAGGTGCGCGAGGACTTCGTCGCCGTCCATCTCCGGCATCGAGAGGTCGAGCAGGATGGCGGCGGGCTCGATCTGGGGGGCCTTCGCCAGCGCTTCCCGGCCCGTGGTCGCGGTGCTGATCGCGTAATGCCCGGAGAGCGCCGCTTTCTCGAACGCGAGGACGGCCTCCGAGTCGTCCACGAGCAGCAGGTGCGGGAGGCTCACGCCGCGGTCCTCAAGAACCTCTTCACCAGCTCCTGCAACTCCGGGCCCTTCAAGGGTTTGCCGAGGAAGTCGCTGGCGCCGGCGGCGCGGCACTTCTCGCGCAGCTCGGCGGTGCGATCCCCGGTGAGCAGGACGACCGGGAGCGTCGCGATCTCGGCCCGCGCGTCGCCGCGGACCTCGCGGGTGAAGGCGAGCCCGTCCATGCCGGGCATGTTCACGTCGACGATCGCGAGCGCGGGCGGGCTCGCCCGGACCATCGCCAGGGCTTGCGCGCCGTCCTCCGCCTCTTTCACCTCGATCTGCAGAGGTTTGAGGAAGATCCGGGCGAAGCCCCGGATGGTCGGGCTGTCGTCGACGATCAACACGGTGCGCGGCAACGTGCTCCCCCTCGCAAGACCGGCAAGAAGCGCGAGCCATTCTCGGCGAGGACACTGCACCCGACAAACTTCTCATTCTGCTCAGATCTACGGAATCAGGACGATTTTCCCTACAACCCGCTCGCTCGCCAGATCCTCGTGTGCGCGCGCGGCTTCCGCGAGGGGGTACGTCTTCGCAACCACCGGGCGCAGCTCGCCGCGCTCGAACCGCGGCAGGGCGCGCGCGGAAAAGTCCGCGACCAGCCGCGCTTTCTGCTCGGCGCTGCGGGTGCGCAGCGTCGAGCCGAGCACCGTCAGGCGCCGGACCAACAACGCCCCGATGTCCAGCGTCCCCTTGCTTCCCGACTGCGTCGAGATGCAGCACAGACGGCCCTGAAGCGCGAGCGCTGCGACGTTCGCTTCCAGATATGCCGCGCCCACCACGTCGAGGATGATGTCCGCTCCCTTCCCACCCGAGGCCGCCCGCACGGCATCAGGCAGGCGCGAGGGGACCTCACTGCGGGCGAGGAGGTGAGTAGCGCCGAGCGCGCGGCAATGATCGAGCTTGGCGGCGGATGCGGTAGCGAGCACCACGCTGGCGACGCCCCGGCAAAGCTGCAGGGCCGCGCTGCCTACCCCGCTCGCCGCCGCATGCACGACCACGACGTGTCCTGGCTGCAGGGCGCCGAGCGTCATGAGGTTCAACCAGGCGGTGAGGAATGCCTCCGGGATCGCGGCGGCTTCCTCGAACGAGAGCGTGTTCGGGATCGGCATCGCTTGCGAGGCCGGAACGCGCGCCTTTTCCGCGTAGCCGCCGCCGGCGAGCAGCGCCATCACACGGTCGCCAGGCTCGTACCCGCCGGCCGGGCGCTCGACTTCTCCGGCGATCTCGAGGCCGATGGTGTCCGGCTCGCCGGGCGGGGGCGGGTAGCGGCCGAGCCGCTGGTGCAGGTCGGCGCGGTTCACGCCGGCGGCGCGGACGCGGACGATCAGATCGCCCTCGCGCGGCTGGGGATCGGGCACTTCGCCGAGCTGCAGGACTTCCGGGCCGCCGGGTTGCTTCACGACGATGGCGCGCATGGGCGTCTCTTACTATGAAGGGTTGTCCCATGCCCGCCCTCCGGATCCTCGACGACCGCCAGCGCGAGCTGATCTTCCTGCGCCCGCCCCGCCGCATCGTCTCGCTGGTGCCCAGCGAGACCCAGAGCGTGCTCGCGCTGGGGGCCGGCGACCGCCTCGTCGGGCGAACGCGATACTGCGACGCCCCCGAGTCGGTGCCCTTGGTCGGCGGAACCAAGGACGTCGACGTGGAGGCCGTGGCGCGGTTGCGCCCCGAGCTGATCCTCGCCAACCAGGAAGAGAACTCGCGCGTGCACCTCGAGCAGCTCGCGCAGCTCGGACTGCCGCTCTTCGTGTCGTTCCCGAAGACCGTGGCGGAGGGGCTGGCGCACCTGGGCCGGTTGGCGAAATTGCTCGAAGTCGACGCGCGCGATCTCCTGCGCCGGGGCTATGGGGCGGTCCAGGAAGCGGAAGCTGCGCTCGGCAAGCGCGGAATGCTGCGCGCGTTCGTGCCCATCTGGATGGATCCGCTCATGACGGTCAACGGCCAGACGTACATGAGCGATGCGCTGCGGCTCGGCGGCGGCGAGAACGTATTCGCCGAGCGCCAGCGCTTGTACCCCCTGGCGGCGGACCTGGGACAGGCCGTGCCCCGGCCGGCGGGCACGCGCGACACCCGGTATCCGCGCGTGGCGCTCGACGAGGTGGTGAAGCGGGCGCCACGGATCGTCCTCCTCCCGGACGAGCCGCATCCGTTCTCCGAACGCGATGCCGAGGTGTTCCGGGCGGCGCTTCCGCCGGGGACCAAGGTGGTCCGTTGCGGCGGGCGCGATTTCTCCTGGTACGGGGCGCAGAGCGTGGAAGGCGTGCCGAGGCTGCGCGCGCTGATCGATTCGCTGCGATGAAGCGCGCGCTCCTGCTCGCGGCGCTCCTGCCCCTGCCCGCGTTTGCCTACAACGAGGCGGTGCACGCGTTCATCACCCGCCATGCCTTGCCCCTCGACCGGCCGGTGGCGCCGCCGACGCAGGACGACCTCGACGCGTTCCGCGCGCAGTTCTGGGTGCGCGCATCCGAGCATCCCGGATTCGAGCGCCGCTATCCGACCATCCACGACTTCGATGCCTGGGCGTTCAAGGAATTCCTCATGCTGGATCCGGCGGCGCGGGTGCACGGATTCGAGACGTTGCCGGACGACGACGCCGGCACGCTCCACCGTCTGCTCGAGCTCGCCAGCCGCTGGCCGGACGACGACGAGCGCAACCGCCATCGCTATCTGCACGATCCACGCACGCGCCAGATCGTCCGCGGGCCAGACGGATCGCCGATCCCGTACGATCCCGCCACCCTCGATTTCGGCAGCCTGACCGGCACCACCAGCCAGGGGCACGCGCACTACGGGCTCGTCGAGGGCCCGCTCAGCGACGACCCGGAAGTGCTGAAGAAGGAGCCGTGGCGCTTCGCCGTTCCGCCGACGGCGCATGCGTACGGAGCGGAGCTCGTGCAGGTGTACACGGATCTGGCGGCCCTGGCCGCGCAGAGCCGCCTCCCTTCCGCCGTCTGGCTGCAGGCGGCGTTCGCCGGGGCAGCGTTCCATCACCTCGAGGATCTCTGCAACCAGATCCACACCGTGCAGGTGGGCATCTACGAATTCCTGGAGACCGCTTTGTTGCAGTCGAAGCTCAGGGACCTGCAGACGCTGGGAGGGCTGTTCGGCGAACGGCATTCGCTGCAACAGGTCGGGCTCAGGCTGATCGCGAATCACCACCTGCTCTCCGAAGACCTGTTCGCGAAGCATCTCGGCGAGATGCAGCTTGCCGACATCGACCAGCCGGACGCGGAGATCGCCGCGGCGCCGGATCTCGCCCGCGCGATCATCGAGCGGTCCAGCCGGGAGGCGCCGCAGGTGTACAGGCTCGCCTGGCGCGTCTCGACGCAGACGTTGCGCGACGGCGTGTCGGGGCACGAGTACGACGGGAGCAAGGGGGACGATCCGGATGCGTACGTCGAGCGCACGCCCGAGGCGCAGGTCGCGATCGAGGAATTCCATGCGATCGAGATCCGCGGACTGCGCCGCGCGGTGACGGCGGTCCGGGAATGGCAGCGTCGCTTTCCGGGCAAACCCCACGACCCGGTGCCGCAGCTGGTCGCGTACCACGAGCAGGCGGCGGCGCGCCGGGCGGCATACAAGCCGCCGGCCTCGGGCCATCCGGGGGTCGCCTGGGGATATCCGATCGCAGTGGTTGCGCTGCTCGGCGCGGCCGTGGCCTTCGCGCGGCGCAAGTCGCGGCCACCGAAGGTGATTTAGCGACTACCGGCGGCGGTTCTTCTTCTTGTTCTGCCGCTCCTTCTTCCGCTTCTCCCGCAGCCGCCGCTTCTCCTCGTCGCTCATCTGCCGTGGCGGCGGCCCGCCCATCCCCATCAGGCGCTGCCGCGCCAGCGCCGCCGAGTGCGACCCCTTTCCGCCGGCGGCCGGCACTGCCCCCGCGCCCACGTCTTTCGGCAGCCCGAACAGCTTGGCCATGTCCTCCGGCGGCATGCCCTTGAGCTGGTTCAGCTGCGCGAGCTGGCGGAACCCGGGCAGGCGCTGCAGGAGGTTCATCCCCGGCGCACCGGGCCCTCCCCCGAGCTGGCGCATCACTTTCTGCATCGCAAAGAACCGGTCGAGCAGCCCGCGGACGTGTTCCTTGCGCTGGCCGGACCCCCGGGCGATGCGCTCGATGCGCTCGACGCCGATCACCGAGGGGTTCTTCCGCTCGGTCCTGGTCATCGAGGAGATGATGGCCTCGACCCGGTGCAGCTCCTTGTCGTCGAAGGTGACGCCCTCCGGCAGCTCGCCGAAGAGCGGGAACTTCTCGAGCAGCTCGTTGACGCTGCCCATCTTCTTCACCAGCTTGATCTGCTCGACGAAGTCGTGGAGGTCGAAGTTGCCGGTGAGGATCTTCTCCGCGTCCTCCTCGGCCTTCTTC
>Ga0209689_1003450_pt1 | contig 11655 bp, 12 predicted proteins | sample GraSoiAngelo_149_FD_187119 | JGI IMG/M metagenome (GOLD analysis project Ga0209689, IMG submission 187119) | Grasslands soil microbial communities from the Angelo Coastal Reserve, California, USA - 14_1009_09_30cm (SPAdes) (version 2) | ecosystem: Environmental > Terrestrial > Soil > Grasslands ...
GTCGGGCAGCGCGAGACTCCCTGTGGCGTCGGTCTGCACCTGCACCACGCGGCTCAGCCGCTCCAGGTTGACCTGGTGGCAGATCCCCATCCCGGGCGGGACCACGCTGAAATTGTGAAAGGCTTGCTGGGCCCAGCGCAGCAGGGCGTAGCGCTCGCCGTTGCGTTCGTACTCGCGCTCGATGTTGCGGGCGTACGACGCCAGCGACCCGAAGGCATCCACCTGCACCGAATGGTCGATGACGAGGTCGGCCTGGACGAGCGGGTCGATCCGACCGGCATCCTTGCCGGCGCGTTGCATCGCCGACCGCATGGCGGCGAGGTCGAGCACCGCCGGAACCCCCGTGAAGTCCTGGAGCAGCACGCGCGATGGCAGGTAGGGCACCTCGGCGCCGGCGGGCGGTCGCTCCGGCCAGCGGGTGAGGGCGCGCAGGCTCGTCTCGCTCACACGGCCGGTATCCGCCTGGCGCAGCATTCCCTCCAGCAGGATCTTGACCGTGATGGGCAGCCTGGCCGGATCGCCGAAGCCCGCCTCCCTGAGTCGATGCAGCGGATAGTAATCATGCGCCGTCGAGGCGAGTCGTTGACGCGCCGAGATCATGCCGTCTTGATGCTACTGCGTTACTCGCGATTTCCGCTGTGAAATTTGCGATGCGCGGCGCGCAACTGGGGATTCGTCACGTGGGTGTAGATCTGCGTGGTGTTGAGATTTGCGTGACCGAGCAACTCCTGGACGGCGCGCAGGTCGGCGCCGTTGGAGAGCAAATCGGTGGCGAAGGAATGCCGCAGGGTGTGTGGTGTCGCTTTGACACCCAGCCCGGCGACCTTGACATACTTCTGCACCACCCGCTCGATCGACCGCGTCGAGATCCGCATGCCGGGCCCGCCCGGCGTCGTGTCGAGGCTGCCCTTCATCCGGATGAAGAGGGGTTTCCACCGATCGCGGCGGGCCTGCAGGTAGCGGTTCAGCCACTCGCATGCGGCGTCGCTGAGAAAGACGACGCGCGGCTTTCGGCCCTTGCCGATGACCCCGAATTCGCGGGTCTTCAGGTTGATGTGGTCGCGATCCAGCCGCGCCAGCTCGGCGAGCCGCAGCCCGGTGCTGAAGAAGGTCTCCAACAGGGCGCGGTCGCGCAGGCCGCGCGGGTCGTTGATGTCCGGAGCGGCGAGCAGGCGACGCAGCTGATCCGCGTCGAGAAATTTCAACGACCGCGAGGCGGCCTTGCCGAGCTCGATCCGGTCTGGCGCGAGGACCTCCATGCCTTGCAGGATCCAGTAGCGCAGCAACGAGCGGATCGCGATCAGGAAGTAGGTCTGGGTGGCGCGCGTCAGGGGCCGTCCGCTGTGTTCATTGACGTGCCGGGCCAGGGCGAGCTTGTAGCGGCGTACCACCTCGGTGGTGAGGTCGGGCAGATCCTTGACGCCCGGCTCCTCCCGCCCCAGCCAGCCGAGCAGGTTATTGAGGTAGTGGTCGTACTGGCGAATCGTCAGCGGACTGAGGTTGCGATCGATCTCACATGCCTCGAGGAAGCCCCGCACGCGCTCGACGAGCGCGCTGGCGACCGGAGGTGCCTGCGTTGGGGACGTGGGGAAGACGGTGGGCACGCTGCTGCGCGAATTCTACGGCTCCGCCTCGCTCAATTCGCGTTTGACACCGATCGGGGCTCTCCGGTAATATCGCGATATATCGTGATAGCGCGTCAAAAACAGGAGGATTTCCCAGTGTGGTCACGTCGTGAGTTCCGCTTCGACCAGTTCCGCCGCCAGATGTTCGAGCGGGGCGACCTCAAGTACGTCATCCTCGACCAGCTCAAGGACAAGCCCGCCCACGGCTACGAGCTGATCAAGGCCCTGGAAGAGCGCTTCGGGGGCTTCTATGCTCCGAGTCCGGGCGCCGTCTACCCGACCCTGCAGATGCTCGAGGACATGGGCTACGTCAGCTCCGTCCAGGAGGACGGCCGCAAGATCTACAGCATCACGGATGCCGGCCGCACCTTCATGAGCGAGCGCCGGCCGCAGGTCGACGAAGTCTTCAGCCGCATGAAGGAGCGCTGGGGCGCCGAATGGGGTCCGCAGGCGCACCACGTGATGCACGAGCTGCGCAATGACCTGCGCGACCTGGGCCGTTCCGTCGCCAGCGAGGCCCGCAACCGCTGGCCGGATCCCGATCAGCAGCGCCGCATCCGCGATGCCATCGGTCGGGCCAAGGCCGAGATCGCGTCGATTCTCTCGGAGAAACCCGCCGCGAAGGTCTAGAGCTCGCCGCCGATGATCCGCCGGCGGATCCACTCCTCGAAGAACCGTTCTTTGATGGTGTAGGCGCCGCTCGCTTCCAGGTCGACGAGCTCGCGGTCGATGAGCGTCTGAATGGCGCGCTGCACCGTGGTCGCCGGCCCCAGATTGGCGCGCCGCCGGTAATCCTCCCGATAGATGTTCCGTCCACCCCACTCGACGAGCGCCACAAGGAGATTGCGCTGGGCGGGGGCCGAGTCGTGCCAGAGGACGGTCATCTGCGCGGCCTCGGCGTCGAGGACCCGAGCGATCGCGGTCGACACCAGCTCCTGAGTGGAGAGGGGAAGGAGGGCGACTTCCCAGAGAAAATGGGCGGCCTCCTGCGTGTCATTGGGATGGGCCCCGGTGAAGTCGATCAGAGCGTAGATGGCGTCTTTCGGTAGCGGCCGGCCGCTGGCCCGAAAGCGCGCCATCAGGAAGGTGGCGAACTCCTCGCGGGGCAGCGGGCCGAGCGGGTAGGGGCGCGCCATCTTCAGCAGCGGCGCGTTGCGGTCGTGCACGGCTCGGCGGAGCAGGCCTTGGCGCGAACCGAGGAGTGCATACGAGACGTGTTGCTGGTGCTGGATCACGGCGCGTAGCTGGCGCAAGAGGGTGACACCCAGTTCCATCAGGTCCTGGAACTCGTCGAGGATGACCACGACCCGTTTCTTCTTGCCCTCGCGAGCGATCACCTCGGGCTCCTGAAAAATCTGTTCGAGCAGCGCATCGAGGTTGGGCGCGCCGGCACTGCCCGCCTCGAAGGAGAGTGACGCGTGTCCCTCGCTGTCGAGTGTCAGGGTGGGCCGGACCCGAAACGCCTTGAGATGCTGTACGACCCAGTCCTCGGCACGCTGCGCCGGATTCTTGAAGGCATCGAGATAGGCCGAGGCGAGGCGGTCGGCGAGCCGGGCTCGAGATGGGACCAGCATGCAATCGAGGTAGGCGACCGGGATGCCGCCCGCCTCCAAATGCCGCTTCACCTCGAGGATGAGCGAGGTCTTACCGAAGCGTCGGGGCGCCTCGATCAGAATGTTCTGCCCGCCGCGCAGTTCGCGTTCGAGCGCCAGCAGGTCGGCCTCGCGGTCGGTGAAGGCGTCCCCGGAAACGATGCGGCCAAAGCGGAACGGGTTGGTCGCCGCCGCGGCGGCCTTTACGCGAGCCGGCATTACGCAGGTTAGTATAACGCGATTGCGCGGAATTGCGTAAGCGGCCTCCACAGCGGTCGGCCGCAGCCAACGCCCCATTTTCAGGGAGCGGTGGTGCACGAGCGGATCGTCTTCTTCGGCTCGAAGCTCTACATTTTCGAAGGCATCACGCGGACCACGGATGCGAAGCATCCGGCCTACGACACGATGCTGGCGACTTTCAAGACCCTCTGACGCCGTTCACTGATCAGGCCGCCGGCTTCAAGGGCCGCCGGGCGCCCATCGGGTAGCCGGGCAGGATGCTGCTCCAGTCGATGCCCCGGTTGCGGGCCCGGAAGTACGTTAGGGCAAAGCGGTCGCACGCCGTTTCGGCCGCGCCTTTTCCGCCGCGCACCTCACGGAGATACCAGTGATAGAACTCGTGGCAATAGAGAAAGCGCAGCACCTCGCGACGCGTCCGGAAGCGGACGGTCCGGCCGAACCACTGGAAGGCGAGGCGGCGTCCCGGTCTGCGGCGGGCCCGGTAGTAGACCTTCTCCTCCCAGGCGCGAAAGGGTTCCGGGACCTGCAACTCGATCAGTCGGTCGTCATACCAGCAGTAGGCCGCCAGGTGCGGCGCCTGCCGGTAGCGGAGCGGCCGGGTGCTGACCCCGTAGCCAACCGGGGGCGGGAGGTCGGCGAGCCAGCGCCGTACGGTGTCGGCATCCACGCCGGTGACCCGAGAACGAAGGGGGATCGAGGCCCAGGTCCGGCGGAGAGGGGAGAGGGGCATCCTATTTAGCTTACGGGCAAGTCTGGCGGCTTGGCTTTAAAGGCAGTCGTTACACCATTTGTAAGGTTTCGCCGCTCGCCCGCCACAGGTTGTCGCCAGCTCTTCGACGCGGCCGCAGCCTTCCCGCCACAGACTGGGGGCTGGTGGAAACGGCTCCCCTGAGCGAACTCGATCTGGCGCGCCTCAAGGCCAGGCAAGCCTCGCGTCCCGCGGTCCACCCGGCGGCCGGGTGGCGGCGCCCCATACCGAACTGGCGTGACACCCTCGGTTGGACCGGGGTCGCGCTGACGCGTGAGCTGAAGACCTGGCACACCGCCCTGCCGGCGTTGGTGCGCAGCGATGCGGTCTTCAGCCTGATGCTCTGGGTTGCGGTCTTCAGTGTCGCCGCCGCCGTGGTCGCCGTCCCCAGCATCCCGATCTCGGTCCGCTACAGCGCCGGCCTGGCTGCGGTCGCCTACCTCTTTATCTGTGTCGAACTGACCCGTATCCAGCGGCCCGTTCCTGGGCGCCAATTGCTGCTCGGTGTGGCCGACCTCGCCGTGGTCATGGCGCTTGGCGCGCTCTCGGCCGGTTACGCGCCCTACGCGCATGTGCTGCTCTTCTTCGGGGCAGCGCGCCTGGCGGCCCGCTTCCGCGATCCGCGCATCCTCGCCGCCGGGCTCTTGCTCTTGTGGCCCTTTGAGGCGGCGGCTCACGCCGTGCCCCTCGCAATGCTGATGGACCTCTTTTTGGTCCTGATGACGATGTGGCTGGTCGTCTTCCTGACGACCTCGGCCGATGGGGCCAAGGAGACGATCGCGCGACAGGGCACGCTCGCCGCAGTCACCTCCGGGTTGGCGCGGGCCCGCGACGAGGAGGGCCTGTTCGCGCAGCTCGCCGGCCTGGCGCCGGCGCTCGCCCCCGAATGCGCCTGGGCCTTCTGGGTCAAGGATCCGGCCGGCGACGTGTTTCGCGCCGTTCGTTGGGCCGGGCTGAGCGATGGCGAGCTTCCCGGATTTACCTTTACGCCGACCCTCGGCGCCGATCCCAGCCAGGCGGTGCTCATCCAGGGCCCGCTGCCGGGCACCAGCTTCGGGGAGCGCACGCTCATCCAGCCAACGGCCGGCGAGGATGGCACCAACGGGTTGATCACCGTCGCCGGGCGTGCGGACGCGCTCGATCTGTCGACACAGGGGTTGATCCGCGCCCTTGGGGCTGAAATGGGCGCCACATTGCTGCGGCTGGCCACGCTCGACGAGGAGCGGCAGCAGACCGAGGCGATGGAGCAGGCGAACCGATTGGCCGGGCTCGCGGCGCCCTTCGCCGACGACCAGCGGGCGGCGCTCGGGGCGGTTCGGCCCGCGCTGGCGGACGTGCTGCGCTCCGAGAGCCTGCACCTCGAGTGGGTCAACGGCGACCGCCTGCAGCTGGTCATCCCCGAGGGCGATCCGCTCCAGGACCACGCGCCGAGCTGGTTGCCGCTCGCGGGAACCCGGACCGCCGAGGTGGAGCTCGAGGGCCGCGCCTTGCGCGAGCCGCTCGCCGGCCGCCGTCCGGAAGATCTCTTCGGGGTCCCGGCGGGGCTGCGGCACATCGCGGTCGCGCCGATTCGGTGTGGGGAGGTCGCGGGGACCCTGCAGATGGCGCGGCGCCTGCCGCGCGCCTACGCCGCCAGTGAAGTTCTGGTGCTCGAGCGCCTCGCAGAGCGCCTCAGTGTGTTGTTCGCGCCCGCCACGCCGGGGGCCAGCGTCGTAAATTCCACGACAGGGGGAGTGGTCCAGTGATCAAGCAGACGGTCCGAGCGGCGAGCGACGCCGACGGGTTGGTCAACGAGATGCGCCAGCTGGCCCAGGGGGTGGTACCGGGCCAAACGATCGACGACCCAGCTTATATGGAGCGAACCATCAGCACGCGCATTGCGACCTTCTTAATGGTGCTGCTCGTCACGATCATCTTTGCCACGTCGGCGCTGCCGGATGTCGGCCCGACGCTGGCGAAGGTTATCCAGGCGCATCTCTAGCACGTCGCGGGCGGCTTCCGGGGCTCGCCGCTGTGTCAGACGCTTTTGCCCCCAACTTGGTGCGTCGGAGAATGGCTGATTTATGACCTCGGCGCCAAAGCCCGTTTGACACTTAGTGCGACTCGGGTTTCCAGGTATCCCCCAGCACGCGGACTGGGCCAGCGAAGTGCTCGGCGATGACCGCTCGGACGGCTTCGGCAATGGGTGGGCGGAAATCCAGCCGGGGGAGCTGGTCCGCCGACACCCACTGCCAGCCGGCGAGCACAGGATCGCGAGGGTCGAGCACGGGCGCGACCCCCTCCCCTATCTCTGCCTGAAAAATGAGGTTGACGACGTGGCGGTCGGGCGCCAGGCTCTCGCAGACAATCACCAGGCTCCCGACGCGCGCCTCCAGACTGAGCTCTTCCTTCAGCTCGCGGCCCAGGGCCGCCTCCAGCGTTTCGTGGCCCTCGAGCCGGCCGCCGGGAAGCACCCAGTAGCGCTGGCCACGCTTGCGATGCTCGACGAGCAGGATCTGGCTCTGGCGGATGATGATGGCCGCCACGCGCAGTTGCGGTGTCACGGGGTTAAAGGCCTGCACCAGCGACGCGAGACTGACCAGCGATGTGCTCATCGTAGTCACAGCCTCCTTGCGCTACTCGCGCGGCAGCTGCAGCGCCTGCCCGGGCGTGAGCAGCGGTGTCGACAGCCGGTTCGCCTCGAGGATCGCTGCCACGCGTGGCCGCGGATCACCACGGTAGTGGGCGGCGGCGATACTCCAGACCGTATCCCCCGGCGCGACGACGACCCGGTCGCTGGCCTGCGGCCCACTGCCATATGCCAGCCGGCCGGTCGCCAGCACAAGGGCCGCAACGAGGACCACGACGCGGCCCCAGCCGCGGCGGCGCTGAGGTCGAGGATACCGGTGTCGAACTCCGTCCTGCCAGAACATCTGTTCGGTCAAGACGCTAACACGAACAGGCGTTCGCGTCAATCCCTCGCCCGAACAAGTGTTTGCAATGGGGCGAACAGATGTGCTAGGATGCCCCTGTTTTGGAGAAACGCGGCGGCCGGTCGACCGCTGGCTTTGCTCGAAAAATCGACCGATTCGGCCCGGAAATTACTGTGCTACCATGCTGTGATCGCGGTCTGAACCCCTCCTCTCCCCCCTCCCTGGACGCGCCGTTTGGGACGGCGCTGGGCGCGAGATGATCGGCTCTTGGCCGTCGACGACATCGGCGATAAAGGGAGGGGACGATATGCCGGAACCGTTGACCAGCAGGCAGCGGGAGATCCTGGAGTACCTTCGGTTTCGACAGAAGATCCGCAGTTACCCGCCGACCGTTCGCGAAATTGGCGAAGCGGTCGGACTCTCCTCCAGCTCCACGGTTCAGAACCACCTCAACACTCTGGAGCGGAAGGGCTACATCCGGCGCGATCCGACCAAGTCGCGCACCATCGAAGTCGTCGACATCGACGAAATGCAGGCCAAACTCAGCAAGGTCGTGGCGGTCCCCCTGGTGGGCCGCGTCGCCGCCGGCCAGCCGATCCTCGCCGAAGAGAACATCGAGGATCACCTGGTCCTCAGCCAGGAATTGGTCGGCTCGGACACGGCCTTCGCCCTCGAGGTCCATGGCGACAGCATGAAGGACGTCGGCATCCTCTCCGGTGATTTTGTCGTGGTCCGCCCCGGCAAAGATGCGCCCAATGGCAGCATCGTTGTCGCCCGGCTGGAAGACGACCAGACCAACGAGTCCACGGCCACCGTCAAGCGGCTCTTCCGCGAGGCCAACCGCGTGCGGCTGCAAGCGGAAAACCCGGCGTATGAGCCGATCTACAGTACGGCCGCCCAGCTCGAGGGCCAGGTGGTCGCGGTCGTGCGACTGCTGCGCTGACGGCGCAGCGCTAAGCGCTGCGGTCCACGCCGGGAAAGCGGAAACGATCGAACTTCGTGAGCAGCCGTCGCGGTAAGGCGCCGCGCATCAGCACCCCGTCGCCGCGGTAGTCGACGGTCTCGACATTTCCATGGGCATGAAATTCTGCCTGGCGCGCGTTCTCGCTGTAGGGCAGCAGCACCTCGATCGGCACCATTTCACCGGGCAGCGCGTGGGCGATCGCGCGGCCCAGCGGCTCGAGTCCGGTTTTCCGTAGCGCCGAAATCGGCACCACGGCGAGATATGGCGACCAGTCCTCGGCGAGCAGCTGCTCAACAGCCAATGGGCTCAGCTGATCCACCTTGTTGAGCGCCAGCACCTTCGGTTTCTCCAACGCGCTCAGGTCTTGGAGCGTTTCGTGGACCGCTTCCATTTGGTCGCGTCCGTTGTAACGCGTCGCATCGAGCACGTGGAGCAGCAGGTCGGCTTGCTGCACCTCTTCGAGCGTGGCCTTGAAGGCGGCCACCAGGTCAGTGGGGAGCTTCTGGATGAAACCGACGGTGTCGGTGAAGAGGACCTCGCGCCGGTTGGGCAGCCGCACCAGGCGCGTCGTCGGGTCGAGGGTGACGAACAGCGCGTCTTCCACCCGCACCTGCGCGTGGGTCAGGGCGTGAAGCAAGGTCGACTTGCCGCTGTTGGTATAGCCGACGATGGCGACCACCGGATAGGCCGCGCGGCGGCGTCCCTCGCGGCGCAATTCCCGCTGCTTGCGAATCTCCTTGATCTCCCGGTCGAGCTCGCGGATGCGGTGACGAATCCGCCGGCGGTCGCTCTCGAGTTTCTGCTCGCCCGGGCCGCGGGTACCGACGCCCGCACCGAGGCCGGAGAGGTCGCGACCCCCCTGCAGGCGCGGCAGCAGGTGATGCAGTTGCGCCGCCTCGACTTGCAGCCGGCCTTCTTTGGTGCGGGCCCGCTGGGCAAAGATGTCCAGGATCAACTCGGTGCGGTCGATCACCTTGACGTCGAGCTTCTTTTCCAGGTTGCGCTGCTGGCGCGGTGAGAGCTCCTCGTTGAAGACCAGCAGGTTGAAGTCCGCCTCGTGCTTGAGCGCGTGCAGCGCCTCGACCTTTCCCTTGCCGAGGAACAGCGCGGGATCGGGTTTTGGGCGACGCTGCGTGTCGGTGCCGACCACGACCACGCCGGCTGTTCTCGCCAGCTCGGTCAGCTCGAGCATCTGCTCTTCCACGGCGGCCAGCCCCTGGTCCTCGTAGTCGAGCGACATCAAATAGGCACGCTCGTGCCTGCCGTTGGAGTTCCGGATCAACTCGCCTCTGCCGACATGATACCCACGCGCAGACGCTCCACAATCATGTCCGGATCCGCCGGAAGCCACTGCACGCGACGGTCGGCGCGAAACCAGGTCAGCTGGCGGCGCGCATATTGGCGCACCTGGCGCACCGTGGACTCCCGGGCTTCCGCCAGTGAAAGCCGACCCTCGAGATGGGCGGCCAGCTCCGGATAGCCGTGGCCGAGGCGTTGCATGTCGGCCGCTGGAAATTCGCGGCGAATTCGGGCCACCTCCTCCACCCAACCACCGTCGATCATGGCGGTGACGCGCGACTCGATGCGCTGGTCCAGGACCGCAAGCGGCACGTCGAGCCCGATGAGGGTCGTCGACCAGGGCGGTGGAGTCGACGCGCGTGCCCGGGTCGGAGGCAGACCGGTCGCCGCGTGAATCTCGAGCGCGCGGATCAGGCGGCGCGGGTTGCGCTGCGCGCGATCGGCAGCCTCGGGATCGATGGCCTGCAGCTCGGCCGCGAGTGCATCCGGCCCCTCCTCATCGAGGCGCTGCTCGAGCGCCGTCCGGAATGCCGGGTCGGGCGGCGCATCACCCAGATTCCAGCCGTCGAGTAGCGCTCGAAGATAGAGGCCGCTCCCCCCCTGCAACACGGGAAGCCCGCCGCTGTGGTGGATCTCCGCAATCGCAGCTGTGGCCAATCGTTGGTAGTCGGCGACCGTGAAGGGCGTACCAGGGTCGACGACGTCGAGCAACCGGCATGCCAGCCCGCCCAGCTCTTTCGGTGTGGGCTTGTTCGTGCCGATGTCGGAGTGCCGATAGACTTGCCGCGAATCCACCGAGACCAACTCGCCGTTGAGGCGATGCGCCGCCGCGATCGCGACCGCCGTCTTTCCACTGGCGGTGGGTCCCACGATGGCCACCATGCGCAGGTTGCCTACGGCCGTTTGAACAGTCGCCTCAACTGGTCATCCGGCAGGATCACGGTCGTCGGCCGCCCGTGCGGGCAGCTGATCGGCTCCTCGGTCGCCGCCAGCGAGCTCAGCAGTTGGCGCGCGGATTCGGGCGACATCGCGTCGCCAAAACGAACCGCGCTGTGGCAGGCGAGCAGCGCCGCTGTCTCGCGCAGCCGGCGGTCGGGTGTTCGCTCGCCGAGCAGGTCTGTGAGGAGCAGCTCGAGCACGCGAGCGACGCGAGGTTCCGGCATGTCGGCCGGTGCCGCGCGAATTCGAATGGTATGGGGCCCAAAGCGCTCGCCCTCGAAACCCAGCGTCTGCAGCCACGACTCGTGCTCCTGGAAGGCCGCGATCTGGCCCGGTGTGAGGTCGAGCACGTGCGGGATCAGGAGCAGCTGACTCGATGGCTGCCGCTGCTCGAGGCGACGGACGATGCGGTCGAAGAGGACTCGCTCGTGCGCGGCATGCTGGTCGATCAGCACCACCGCGCGCGGCGCCTCCGCAACGAGGTAGCCATGCAGCAGCTGCCCGATGAACTCCAGCGGTGGCAGCCGCGGACCTTCCCTCCCCTCGGCGCCGCCGATCTCCCTCGCCTCTGCGCGCTCGATCTCCTCCCCCGCTTGCGGGGAAGGGTTACGGTTGGGGGTGGGCGCCGTCTCGCGCAGCTCGAGCAACGACCCACCCGCCGCCGACTGCAGCTCATAGATCGGGCTCTTCCGAAGCGCGCGGTAGCAGGCGCGCTCGACTGCCCCGAAGGTAGCACCCTCGTTGCGAAAGCGGACTTCACGCTTGGTGGGATGAACGTTGACGTCGACCTCGGCGGGATCCACGTGCAGATCGAGGACCGCCAGAGGGAATCGATCGGGCTCGCGCAGTCCGCGATAGGCCTGCTCCACCGCGAACGCCAGGTTGCGATGGTGGATGCGACGCCCGTTGAGGAGGATCACGACGTGGTCGCGGCTGGCCCGGTGCAAGGCCGGCGGACTGATCAGGCCGCTGACGATGCCATCGTCGACGGCGAGCATGGCGGCAGCCGTCGGCGGATCGTAAACGGCGGCAAAGGCCGCGCGCCGGTCCCCGTTTCCAGGGGTTTCCAGCACGCGCCGCCCATCGACGTCGAGCATGAGCACGGCGAACGGCTCCTGCGCATCCCTGCTGAGCCGCTGCTCGAGCGCCTGCTCGAAGGCCCGCCGGTTCGCCAGTCCGGTCAACGGGTCGGTCCGCGCGGACGCGGCCAGCCGTTCGATCAGGCGGGCATTGAAGATGGAGACGGCGGCGTGATTCGCGAGAATCGTGAGGAGACGCAGGTGATCACCGGTGTACTGGTTGATGCCGACCTTGACATTGACGATGACCCCGATGA